>Ga0224506_10001535_pt1 | contig 16369 bp, 16 predicted proteins | sample SF_Jan12_sed_USG_2_FD_169108 | JGI IMG/M metagenome (GOLD analysis project Ga0224506, IMG submission 169108) | Sediment microbial communities from San Francisco Bay, California, United States - SF_Jan12_sed_USGS_8_1 | ecosystem: Environmental > Aquatic > Marine > Sediment | place: USA... | reverse complement strand
TTTAGAGTTTAGAGCTTAGAGCTTAGAGCTTGCTCCTCCATCTGACATAATACATCCCCCCAAACAAAAACAGGCTGGAGAATATCAGTTCAAGAATAATGGCCGGCATTTCCTGTGGATGTGTAACGACGCAAGTTAGTCCATGAGTAATATATAAAATTGCCAAAAAACCGGACCAGGCAAAAGTGTATGGACGACCTTTTATTAGTCCTTTTAACGGAAAAATTAAAGGAAACATCCAAATCAACATCAAATAAGTGTTTAAAGAGCCAGATGATGGATACCAGAGCAAGTACCAGACAGGGAAGAGTAGAATTAAACCAAAATAACCCGTCAAGGAGAGATTTTTTGCTATAGCAACAGGTCTGAGTAAATTCTTATCTGAAATTTGATTATCGTGTGGGTTACTCATTCTATCTTCTTTATTTGAGTTGTGATGCAAATTTGGCTAATCGTTCACCTTGCGCAATAGCCAGTCTTTTTTCTTCATCAGAAATTTTTAAATTGCTATCTTCACCATTCCAGTGGCTTGCTCCATAGGGTGAGCCTCCTGAGCTGGTGTGAATCAGATCGGTTTGACTGAAAGGTAAGCCACATACCAGCATACCATGGTGTAAAAAAGGCAATATCATGGACAGTAAGGTTGATTCCTGACCTGCATGCAGCATACTTGATGAGGTGAAGAAACCAACAGGTTTATTGGCAAGTTTACCAGTAAGCCAGAAGTCACTGGTTTGTTCTAAAAAATGTTTTAAAGGCGCAGCCATTGTACCAAAGCGCGTAGGGCTTCCTACTGCCAGACCATCACATTCCAGTAGATCTTCTTTTACGACATAGATATCGCCATCAGAAGAAAGTTCATCATCTGTATTATGATTATTGAGAGAGGGAACAGTTCTGACAATAGCTTCTGCACCCTGTTTCTCGACGCCTCTAGCAACCAGATGAGCAAGTGATTTGGTTGTGCCACCAGCGGAGTAATAAAGTACCAGTATTTTGGTCATTTAATCAGATCCAGTACATTTTCAGGTGGACGGCCAATTACAGCTTTATCACCTTTTACGACAATAGGTCTTTCAATCACTTTGGGAAATTTTACCATTAAATTTATTTGTTCCTCTTCAGAAAGCGATGCATTATCTAAACCGGCTTCCTTGTATTCTGCTTCATTTTTACGCATGATATTCACAGGTTTTAAATCAAGAGCCGATAATATTTGCTTTAATTCTTCAGCCGAAGGTGGAGAATCAAGATATTCAACAATATCAGTCTGAATTTGATTTTGATTAAGTATTTCAAGAGTTTGTCTTGATTTTGAACAGCGCGGATTGTGGTAAATAATTACATCAGCCATGAAATTACCCTTTTTTGTAATAAATAGAAAACGATTCAGAATTGTTAGTCATCACCAGATTGAGTAATATAGCAATTTATGTGGTCAAACTTAAGCAAAAATATAATCTAAAATTATAAAACTTCGGGAAAACAGTGTGTTGAAGGAAAAATTTGAGTTGATGGAAAAAATCGAATTCACTAAAGCATTCGTTTTGTATCTGTTCAGACGTTACCATAAAAATAATTGCTCATCTATTGCGGCCAATTTGACCATCACCAGTCTTTTGGCGCTTGTTCCACTGGCGTCTGTCATCTTTATTTTTCTTGATTTGATCCCCAGTTTTAGAGAATTGGGTCAACATTTTCAGTCTACACTTTTTAGTTATTTTGTACCTCAATCCGGGGACACTATTAATCAGTACCTGAATGAATTTGTCGATAAAACCAGAAACCTGTCGGCAATTGGTAGTGTGATGCTGGTGATAACGTCACTCTTGCTGATGCGCAGTGTTGAAAGTAGTTTCAATACAATTTGGCATGCAAGGTCACGCTCTTCCAGAATCAAAACATTTTTGGTGTATTGGGCTGTTCTGACTCTGGGGCCAATTTTGTTGGGAACCAGCTTGTTGATAACCTCTTATGTTAAGTCTTTGCCTCTGATTAATGAAGCGATTGTCACATATCATCAAGGTATAACTTTTTGGTTACCCTTTATGCTAACAAGTTTGGCATTTGCTCTGATGTTTTATGTGGTACCAAACAAGCAGGTCAGTTTCAAGCATGCCATGATTTCCGGTGTCATTACCGCATTGCTTTTTGAATTACTCAAGTATTTCTTTGGGCTTTTTGTTGCCGGATTTTCATCCTACCAATTGATTTTTGGTGCTCTGGCAACAGTTCCATTGTTTTTGATCTGGATTTACCTATGCTGGTCATTGTTGTTATTGGGCGCTGAATTTTGTTATGCCATGGAGCATTTCGATTTAAGAAGAAAATACCTTGAATCACATCCCTTTATGGAAATTGTAGTCCTGTTGCTGGTTTTTATTGAATTTCAGATTGTGGGTAAACCTCTGGGGTTTGATGATATAAAACAAAAGCTAAAATTAAAGCAATCTCTGCAAAGCATACGTTGGCTGGATTTGTTAATAGATGAACTAATGATAACAAAAGGTGATGATGGTAATTTCAGTTTACTGATAAATTATCAGGGAATAACGCTAAAACAGATATATCGGCTGTCTGGTTACCAGCTTCCGAAAGTGGACGAGATTGCCAAATCCAACTTACCTCAGACTATAAAAAAGCAGATTGGCAAGTTGGTTGATGGAATGGAAAAGGCGCTTAATAATCGCCTGGCAGACGGATATCATCCAGAGTCAAAGGCTTAACTTTCTCTATTTCCTCAAACTCGTCATAAACATGGCCTTTGTCATGAGGAATTGCAGTCCAGGGCAAGTCTTCAATATTACTGGCATTAATTTTTTGCAAAATTTCCGGTTTAAGTTCATAGGTTTGATAAAAGAACCTTTCAACCTTGGCAGTAACATCCACATGAACTCTAGGTCGAATTTCAACAGGTTCCTGATATCCAACCATTGCAAAGGCTCTATCGCCCTGATAAGTGCCGCGTGATGTCACCAGAGTTGGCGTTGAGCTTTCCTTAACAGAGGCATCAGTCACCAGAATTGCCGGCAAACCACCTTTCGCACTTTTTCCCTGATGTAACACTAACCTGACGGGAGAGTAATGCCCATCAATATATTTAAGGCCAATAGAAGTACCCTTGTGGTTATCGCCTGTGTGCCAACAGCAAACCGATAGTCGCCAATGTTTGGCTGGCTTGCCATCAATGTATTCACGTATGAGTACCAGTTCTCCAATGGCAATTTTTCCAATCAGATTTCGGTGGTTATGTAAGCCAATTCCGCCACTACTGACATTCGATGCATTCCATACTGAGCTGGATTCAATGTTGGACTTGTTTGTCAGATCTTCAAGCGTCAGTCGAGCGCCACCTGAGTTTTGTGTAGTAGATAAAACATGGCAAATATTGTGTATGCCCCAGACACTATCGACTTTGGTTACTATTGGATAACGTCTGGCATTTCTTTCAACTCTATTTCTCCAGTGTAATAGTAAATGCCTGATCAGCCGCTTACCATCAGATAGAGAAATTGATTGATGAAATGAGTTTTCCGGCAATTTATTTCTTTCATCACAATAGCCAAGATGAAAACTCAGTTGTTTAATCAAGTCAACTGTAAGTAATAATCTGATTTTTGGATCTTCAGGATCATCGAGTTCGCTTGTTACAAAATTAGGTTTTTGTTCACTGGTCACATCAATGATAAAGCATTCTGATTTTCTAAAATCATCGGGATCTTCTGATATTCGAGATAAGTTTAAATTGTTCTGTAAATAATGTAACACCTGCCAATGCTCCCCAGGCCCCAAATGATATGGATCTGCAAGCGCAATCAGGCAGTTTTTCAAATAATTCTGCTCAATAGTATTCAGGCAATGATCGTTACCAGTTTCAATTTCAATATGTTGAAGTTCATGCTTACTCGAATAAGCGAATAAAGAATTAATTTCACGCCAGATGTAAATTGGAATGGGAGAGTATTTTTCATATTGCTCAATTAACATCAGACCAAGGTAATGAATCGCAAAGGCAATTGCCTTGATCTTGATTTTGTTATTTCCCCAGAACTTCCTGTTTTGAATACAATCATTGACAATGATTTTATAGGCAAAAGCCATTTCTGCGGTCAGCAATTTGAGCTGCTTGAGATTGGTTTGCATTTGTTCCTTTTTCTGCACCTTAAGTGCAGCAACAGGTCTGAAATATTGATGAATCTGTCTGTAACCTAGATCAAATTGTTCGACAAGCTGCAGTCTCTCCTTGTAAGGTAATTCTGTACGATTAAGGCTATGAATTCCTCTGGTAATTTCCGGAATTGATCTGGTCATATCCGCAAAGGGCAGAGATTTTAACCAGAGAGAGAGTCTTTTGGGATCTGTTTCAACAAGAATAGCTTGTCCGTCTTGCTGGGAGGGTGTTGTTAATTTTATTGCTTCCATTTTATCCTGCTCCATTATCCTGCAAACGATATACTATTGGTCTGTACTTAAAAGATTAAACAGACGAATAAAAGTATAGTCCTAAAATTTTTTCTTCGAAAATTTTATTGAAAAATATTGACGTTTTTATGTTGTTTTATTCTTCAAAAATCCTTTCATAATAGATAGAGGCTTGACTTTCCTTCTTCAAATTACGGCTGGAATTGGTTAAACTTACGAAGTCCTTAATTCACAATAAATCTGATGAAGAATATAACATATTTCAAATTGAGAATTCTAATAACTTTGTTTTTTTTAACAACTGGTTGTAGCAGTCAGCCTGACTTTGAATTCATCACTGGAGAGAAAAAATCACTCAATGATTATAAGGGACAATGGGTGTTAATTAACTTTTGGGCTGAGTGGTGTGCTCCCTGCTTGAAAGAGATACCGGAACTTAACCAGCTAAACCGGATGTCAGGGCAGAAAAATATGGTGGTGATTGGGGTGAGTTATGATAAAGTATCCAACCAGAAGCTAAGGGAACAAGTAGAAAAATACGGTATTGAGTATCACATGATGGCTACAGAACCTATGCCAATTTTGCCATTTTCCTTGCCATCAAAATTACCAGCTAATTACTTGCTGGATCCTGAAGGCAATTTGGTAGATAAACTTTTAGGGACACAAACTGTCGAAACTATCGAGCTGTTACTGGAAAATCATAAAAACAGATACAATGCACAGAACAATAATGACAATTGAGTGATAATCATCTGGTAGAAAATATAGACCTTTGATGTATAACCGGATTGAAACCAAATGAATTATTTAGGCTTAAAAATGATAAAGATGTATAAAAAATTTACGTTAGCCATTTTGCTATTGTTAAGTGGGCTTTTTACTGCCCATGCTGTTGAAGTCGATAATCTGTATCAGGTTAAGTATCTTGTATCTGACCAATCACAAACTACCCGCTGGAATATGGCCGTTCAAGGCCTGAAGGAAGTTCTGGTTCGTAAAACCGGAGGCGAAGCAATATTGGCGGTAGAGGGTACGGAAAATGCGATTTCCAAAGTGACTACCTATTTGCAAAAATACCAATACAAACAAGAGCCAATGAGTCCTGATAGTAATCGTAAAGCTTTATTTTTGCAGTTAGATTTTGAACCCAGATTAATTGATGATTTGATTAAAAGTTCAGGCATTCCTATTTGGGGCAACAATCGGCCCGTAACTATTATGTGGTTGGCTATTGAGGAAGACTTTAAGCGAAGCATTGTTTCTGATAGTCATAAGGATATTTCACAACTCATGTCCTTTAATGCAACAAGACGTGGCATTCCGGTTGTTTTGCCTTTAATGGATATTGAAGATTCCTCAGCTGTAACAGTGACAGATGTGTGGGGTAAATTTGATCAGGTGATGATTGATGGTAGCAAGCGTTATGCAGCTGATGCTGTTGTAACGGGACGCTTATTCAAACAATATGCCAGCTGGCATGCCCAATTATCTTATATTAATGGTGACGTTAAAGTAACCTTTGATCTGGAAGCAGAATATATTGACGATTTGATTATTCAGTTAATTGATCAGTTAACCGGTTTTTTATGTGATAAATACTGTGTTGCCGAGATCGGAGAAACCAACAAGATTATTTTCCAGCTAACAGATGTAAATAATTTTAAGGAAATGGTGAGCGTTAAATCTTACCTATCCAAGCTAACATCAGTCAGACAGGTTGAAATTAAAAAAATATCTGGCATTAACCTTATGGTAGAAGTGACATTGCTTGGTGATATAGAGTCGGTTAAAACAGGTATTCGTTTTGATGAAAGGATGGTGGAGCTTGATAGTTTACCTGCTGATCCTTTCAGGGAAGAGATTGAAGAAATTCGAAAACAGGAGCAAGATGCACTGTCAGCGGCTTTAGATGACGCCAGAAAAAAGCTTGCTGAAGCTAAAAAGATTCAAGGGGAAGCTTTGAATGTCGATTCGGGAGAAACTGGCATCGGCATCGAGCAAAATGCAAACAATTCTGCAGAAAGCATTACTGAGGCAGCAATCAACGTAACTGAACAAGCCAGCGTAATTGGGGATGAAGTACAGGGTAAACCCGAAGCTGCAGCAATATTGGCTGAAACGCCTGAAGCAATGCAGGCCAGAATTGAAGCATTACACAAGAAAATAATGATTATATCTTATCGGTGGATAGAATGACCTGGAGTGTTTTACCAAACCTAATTACATGGATACGTATTTTTTTATTAATACCGCTGACATACCTACTGTTAAATGATAATTATCAACCAGCGTTGATAATCTTTGTTGTAGCGGGTTTGTCTGACGCTGCTGACGGCTTTCTAGCCAAACATTTTGGTTGGGTGAGTCGTTTTGGCGCAATCCTCGACCCATTAGCTGACAAGGCGCTGTTGGTGATTACAGTGGCGATATTGGCTTACAAGTCTCATATCAGCTGGTTATTCTTTTCTGCAGTGATATTAAGAGACATTTATATTATTGGTGGTGCCTATTATTACCATTACCGTTTAGGTCCTTACCAGATGCAACCCAGCTATTTATCCAAGTTAAACACTTTAGTATTGTTGTTTTTGGTGGCGTGTATTCTGCTATCTCAGGCTTATTACAAGTTACCTGATGGTTTTATTGATGCTGTTATCAAGTTATCTTACATTTCAATCATATCAAGCGCGATACATTACACCTGGCATTGGGGTAGAAAGCTGAGAGAAGGGCTAAAAAATAAAAAGGATAAAAGAAAATCTTCTGTCAGCAAAAAAGCTGAGACTAAAATCTAGTCAGCATCAGATGTATCAATTACCTTTAAATATTAAACTCGATTCAAATGCGACATTTGAAAACTTTGTTGTGGGCAAAAATCAACAACTGTTTCATCGTTTGCAAAATCTGATCAATGGTCAGGATGAATTTATTTATATCTGGGGTAGTGAAGGGACGGGTAAAACCCATTTGGCACAGGCCTTGTGTCATTTGTTTGATCAAAACAGTAAAACCCTCATTTATTTACCGCTTAATCAAGCAGAAATAACAACTGATGCACTCGAAGGGCTTCAGTTCGCTGATTGTGTTTGTCTTGATGATGTCAATTCGATTGAAGGCAATGAGCAATGGGAAGTTGCACTCTTTAATTTATACAACAATATGAAAGCAGAAGGACGTAGCTTAATTGTTATCAGTAGCCACTCTCTGACGGATAGTCAGTTTTCACTAGCGGATTTAAAATCCAGATTAACTGCAATGGAAGTGTACAAGCTTGAGTCCTTGACTGATGATGACAAGCTTCAATTGTTAATTAAACGTGCCGATTCTCTTGGTATTGAATTAACCAATGATGTGGCTAAATTTGTGTTGCTTCGTCAAAATAGAAACATTAATAGCCTGATTGATTTTATCGATGAAATCGATCATTTGAGTATGGTTAATAAACGTAAAGTGACCATACCTTTCCTTAAAGAGCATTTTGATTCGTTGTAGTTAAACAGTTTCCTTCATTCCCATGAAAATGGGAATCCATAATATTTTGTCTCAGTGTGCTAGAGAGAGGGTTAATTTTGTTTTGTAGGGCGGCTTAGCGAAGCGTCTCCCGCCGTTCTTACCATCCGTTTCCTGAGCTTGTCGAAAAGGGCGTCATTCCTGGAAATAATCGTGTCATTACGAGGAGCAAAGCTACGTGGTAATCTCCAAAGGCTAACTGTATATCCTGTTGCTAAACGATCAAAAATACTGTAAGTTATTTTAAAAGAAAAAGCTAACTCTATTAATAATAAGGAGAATAATAATGAAGAAAATATGCATGATTATTTTATCAATTGTTTTAGTTGGATGTGCATCAAGAGTTCCTCTTACACGAGATACAAAGATTGGCAATTTATATGCTGCAAATACGATATTAATTATTGAAGAAACATTTTATGATGGCAAAGATTCTTTACCAAGAGGGACCTATTTTCCAGAATCAAGTTATTATGAAGGATACATTAGATATCGTTCTCCATCAGGCGTCCAAATTAGTGATCTTATCTTTAGTAATGTTTATCAGTGTGTGGGTGGGATTGCAGTGAGTCAAAAGTCTCCTTATACTGATTACCATATGTATGCTTATAATTGTCAAGGAGATCCTGGTTTTACTGTAACTATACCTAAAAAGGTCAAATTCAGAATAATAAATACTCAATAGCAAAAAGACAGATAGAAATAATTTGCCCTTGATTTTGGGGTTAAATATAAGTATTCATGATAAAAAAGGCGGGAAACGCTACGCTATCCCGCCCTACAAAGTAAATAAAATACAGTTGTTTATCTAGATTTCAAAATCATTACATTCCAGATTATCCGCACCACTTAAAATAAGCGCTTTATGAGTTTTAACTCTGGGCAAAATTCTTGCAAAGTAGAAAGCCATAGTTTGTCTTTTGGCTTCGTTAAAGGATTCATCTTTGCTGCTATTCAAACTGGCATTAGCTTGTTGTAACCAAAGATGCGCCATGGTGACATATCCTGAATACATCAGGAAATCAAAAGCAGCTGCGCCAATTTCATCCATATTACCTTGAACTTTAGCACCAACAGCCCCTGTTAGCTGCAACCATTCATCACACAAGGCAGAAACCTCATCAGCCTGTTGTTTTAATGAAGCATCAACTGTTGCACAACCAGTTTTAATTTCCTTGACCCAAAGTCCCAACGCTTCTCCACGGTCACGTAATACCTTTCGACCTAACAAATCCAGTGACTGAATACCATTGGTTCCTTCGTAAATCATCGTGATTCTGGCATCTCTCACCATTTGCTCAACTTCAGATTCCACAATGTAACCATGTCCACCATAAACCTGAACCGCATGATTGGCACATTCAAAACCGGCTTCAGACATAAAGGCTTTACAGATTGGTGTTAACAAACCTAGTATTTTGTCAGCAGAACCATCAGGATCATGACCATATTCAACCTTGTCAACCAGAGTAGCGGTGTAATAGGCCAATGCACGACAACCTTCAACCAATGCTTTTTGAGTTAACAACATACGTTTAACGTCAGGATGAACAATAATTGGGTCTGCTTCCTTATCGGGTGCTTTAACACCTGACAGGGAGCGCATTTGAATTCTTTCTTTGGCATATTCTAATGATGCCTGACGTGAGAGTTCAGCAATGCCATAACCTTGCAGTCCTGTACCCAAGCGTGCCGAGTTCATCATGGTAAACATACAAGCCAGACCTTTGTTGATCTCACCAATCAAATATCCTTTGGAGTCATCAAAATTCAATACCGCAGTAGCAGATGCCTTGATACCCATTTTATGCTCGATTGAAGCACAGGTTACCTGATTGTCGGTTGCGCCATTTGCTGTTGCTACATCCAGAATTTTTGGAACCAGAAATAGCGAAATACCGGCGCTACCTTGTGGTGAACCCGGAATTCTGGCAAGGACAAGATGAATAATGTTTTCAGCCATATCATGTTCGCCAGCTGAAATAAATATTTTGGTGCCGGTTATGTTATAACTGCCATCATCTTGTGGTTCAGCCTTGCTGCGTAGCATGCCCAAATCGGAACCACAATGAGCTTCAGTCAGACACATGGTTCCAGTCCAGATACCGTTGATAAGGTTTGGAAGATATTGCTGTTTTAATTCACCACTGCCATGATGCGCCAGAGCGTGAATTGCGCCATGAGTTAAGCCAGGATACATATTCCATGAAGTATTGGCAGAGACATTCATTTCCGAGGTGATAAGACCAAGGGAGTAGGGCAGCCCTTGACCGCCATATTCAGTTGATGAGGCCAAAGCTGCCCAGCCAGCATCACAATATTGTTTGTAGGCTTCTTTGAAACCATTCGGGGTAGTTACAACACCATCATTCCACTTACAGCCTGTTTGGTCACCGGGATGATTCAGCGGTGACAAAACTTCACTGGCAAATTTACCAGATTCTTCCAGAATGGCATTAACCAATTCGGGATCGCTGGCATCGTCAAACCCCATTGCTTGATAGTGATCAGTGATTTTTAGAAAGTCATGCATGATAAACTGCATATCATCCAGAGACGGCGTAAACTTCGGCATTCAAATTCCCCTTGTAAAATTTGCACATAATCTATCTGGTCTGACAAGTTCAGTCAAGCACTTTTAAAAGGTTATAGATTTTTAGTTTAAAAGAATAGTTTAGCTGTAACTGTCAATCAATTGATGATGGTATAATGGACTATCAAACCTGATTTATCAATGTTTACAATGCAAGAAAACAAAGAATTAAAATTTGGTGGTGTGCAACGTTTGTATGGCGTTGAAGGTTACCATAAACTGACAAGTTCTCACGTCATGATTGCCGGAATAGGCGGCGTTGGTAGCTGGGTGGCTGAATCTTTAGCCAGAACTGCTGTTGGCCAGATCACCCTGATTGATTTGGACGATGTATGTGTCACCAATACCAACCGTCAAATTCATGCAATGACTTCCACCGTTGGAAAATTAAAAGTCGAGGTGATGGCAGATCGTATCAAGGACATTAACCCTGATTGTCAGGTTAATGTGGTGAGTGATTTTATTAGTGCCAAAAACCAGCAGGAAATATTATCAAGCCAACCGGATTATGTGGTTGATGCAATTGATAGTGTACCAGCCAAAGTGGCGTTGATTGCTTTTTGTAAAAGAAACAAAATTAAAATTATTACCATTGGTGGGGCAGGTGGACAAATTGATCCGCTCAAGATTGAAGTTAAGGATTTAAGTCGTACCAATCAGGATCCATTAGCAGCTAAAGTTCGTAGTGAATTAAGAAGAAAGCACAATTTTACTAAAAACCCCAAACGCAAATTTTCTATCGAGTGTGTTTATTCTGAAGAGCAGCTGATCTATCCAACACCAGACGGCAGCACCTGTTATCAAAAACAGTTTGATGATGGCAGTGTAAAGCTGGATTGTAGTGGCGGTTTGGGTGCCAGTGTTATGGTGACATCAACCTTTGGTATGGTGGCAGCTTCCAGAGTCGTGAATTATCTGGTCAATAAAAAGCCAGCAGAAGCTGGCTAAATAGTGTGGCCTGGACAGTTAAAATTAGTTATAGCCAATAGATACTGCAATTACCAGCGTTATTGAACCAGCAACCATCAATTTTAATACCAATGGTGCTATAAATTTAAACCATCGGTCATAGGGTATACCGCATACACCTAAAATTCCCATTAACACTGCATTGGTCGGAACAATCATATTCATAAAACCATCGCCCATTTGATAGGCCAGTACGCTGGTTTGTCTGGTAATGCCAACCACATCAGCAATTGGCGCCATAATTGGCATGGTGACATAAGCCTGACCGGAACCGGATGGTATAAACAGATTTAAAATACTTTGAATAATAAACATACCAATAGCCGATAGTTCAGCCCCAACATAACTTAAAGTATTTGAAAGACCATAAATAACCGTATGCAAAACCTGGCCGTCAGAAAGGAGCATCTCAATACTTCTGGCAAACCCAATCAGTAAAGCCGTTCCGGTTAGTTCTGCAGCGCCTTTTGAAAAAGTGATAGCGATATCATCCAGTTTATATCCGCTTATTAAACCCACCAAAAGTGCATAAACAAAGAATATTGCACCCAACTCAACAAAGTACCAGTGATAGACGGCAATGCCATATACAATTAAAACCAGCAGCACTAATGACAGCAAAAGAATAGCCATCTTTGATGGATTGATTTCAGGAAAACTGGTTATTTTGGGTGGTTGAGCCTCGGCAACCTGATGAACATAACTGTGTTGCGGATTGCTAATGACTTGACTGGCGTATTGCCATAGATGATGAAATCCTATCAACATGAAAGGAACAAAGATCATCAATCTGAATTCCCAGCCAGAAGTCGGTTGAAGTTGTGCCACATCCTGAGCTACCAGAACGGTAAAAGGGTTAATTGGCGCTACACCGTAACCAATACCGTAACCAATAACCATTGCGCCAACTGCGGAAACAGTGTCCATTTTTAGCGTATGACATAAGCTTATTAATATTAGCACTAGTGGGATGTATTCTTCTGCCATGCCTATAGTCGAAGAACCCACCATAAAAGCAAACATACTCATAAAGAGTAGCAGGGCAGGACGGTGAGAAAAGTGTTTTAGCATCTTGCCAAGCATGGCATCAATGGCACCGGATTTTCTTAAAACGGCAATTGATCCGCCAATTAAAAATAGGAAAAAGATAATGCCTTGAGCTTCACCCAGTGCCCGTGGAATAACGGTAAACAAATCCCAGATTGGTAAATTTTGAGCGTCTGCAATTTGCTGATAAGAGCCGGGAATAACGCTTTGATGACCACTTGCATCTGTTGTCATCTGGAAACTACCAGCAGGTAACAGCCAGGTGAGAATATAGGCTGCTATCATCATATAAAACAGCAGTACCAGCGTATGGGGAACTTTTATTGTTTTCATATAATTCCTTTTAGTTTATTAGAAAAAGAAAAGGCGGAAATTGAAATCAAGATCCGCCTTTTGTTCTACATGTTAATTACTTAACGCCGTGCAATAGTTTATTTATTAATGGGGCTATTAAAAATAACAAGATACCAGCACCAATCAACAAATAGAAACTAAAACTAAAACCAGCAAGTGCTGAATCTACAGTCATTCCAGTGTCACCCGAAATTTCTCCAGCTAATAAACCGGATAAATTATTTCCAATTGCAATGGAAAGGAACCATGCACCCATAGCAGCACCAACCATTTTAACTGGAGCTAGTTTAGTCACCATTGAAAGACCAATTGGCGACAAACAAAGTTCACCAAATGTCTGTAATACATAACAGGCTACAAGCGGCCAGAAAGGAATAGTGTTAGTTTGCGGATCAACCAGATTGGCCAGCGCATACATAAGAACACCAAATCCCAAAGCATTACCGAGCAAACCAAAACTGAACTTTCTGGGAAGCGATGGCTCGATACCTTTCTTGGAAGTATATGACCAAATTATAGTAACGATTGGTGCAAATATGACAATAGCTATAGGATTTACGGATTGAAACCAGCCAGTAGGAAAGATAAAACCGCCTGGTTCAAATAAATCACGATCAACTATATTTTGAGCCAGAAAGTTAAAACTTGAGCCAGCTTGCTCAAAGAACATCCAGAATAAGATATTAAAAGCAAACAGGATGAACATGGCAATAGACATATCACGGCGAACAGAACCTTCACGAATAGCTTCTATGAGAAGAGCCAGAGCAACACCGATAAATAGAATACCCAAAATCCATGCAAGACCTTCAGCGCCAACTTTACCCATTAAAAGATATACAACAGGAATGGACGCAATTACACCAAGAACTGTATATATAAGACCTTTCTTTTGATCAACATCGGCAGGAGGTTTTCCAATATCCCCCAGTTGCTTACGCCCGAAATAGAACCACAAGAGGCTGATTACCATGCCAACACCAGTTGCATAAAAAACAGCCTTGTAGTTCTGGTGCATTTCAGTTCCAAAAATAACACTAGCCAGCCAACCCGTAAGGATAGGCGCTACCAGTGCGCCAGCATTAATGCCCATATAGAAAATAGTAAAACCACGATCTCTACGATCATCATTTGGTCCGTAGAGTTGTCCTACCATGGTAGAAATGTTTGGCTTAAATAAGCCATTACCCACAATAATAGTCGCCAAGCCAAGAATAAAAATGGATTGTACTTCTATGGTTATCATAAATAGGCCAGCAGCCATAACTACTGCACCAAGAAGAATAGAACGTTGATACCCAATAACACGGTCAGCAATGTAGCCACCAAAAATAGCTGTAGCATAAACTAGAGCCAGATAAGAACCGTACATTCTGTTTGCATAGGCTTCACCTGTCGAATCACCATCGAAAAACTGAGCGACAATGTAAAGTGTGAGTGCCCAACGCATGCCATAGAAGGCAAATCGTTCCCAAAACTCTGACATGAAGAGCATCCATAAGCTCCTCGGATGACCTAAAAACTCATCTTTAGGAATATTTGTAGACATTGATTTTTACTCCTGTTTTACAGTTGTTCTATGATTTATAAATAGTTGTAATTTATAATTCTTGATTTCGATGTCATTTATAACCTGAACGGCAGGGATAAAACAAGTATGAATCGGATGCATTGACATATTTTGCCTAAAATCGGCTAAAAAACGCTCAATTTCATGGAGATTAATTAATTTAATTACCAATAATGTTTAGATTCGTCATAAAATGTGAACTGTGGAACAAAAAACAGCTGAAATATGCTATAACTAAACAGATAACTTTTTCATTTTTGATGATTTGTATCGAAAAGGGCAAAAATGTTTGAATTAACAACAAAAACAGTTAGCACTTCAGATTTGGATGAAACGCTTAATCAGAAGTTTTGGGTGCTCTACAGTGACTATCATAATATTTCCTATGCTGAATTTACAGCGCAATGGAAAGAGCATGACAAGATCACCTATTTTGTATGCAATAGAATAAAGCAAGTTGTCGGCTTTATTGGTATTCGTTACTACAGCTTTCTTTGTGAAGAATTGAGCGATGCTCAAACCCTTTCTTTCGGTCAAACCTTTATTCATCCAAAATATCGTGGCAAGCTGCTCATACAAAAAACGGTTATCAAGTTATTGTTGAAGTACAAATTGAGCCATCCATTTTCGTCATTGTTTTTTTATACCGATGCTCTGTCCTACAAGCCGTTCCTGTTAATGGCATACAATTTATCGGACTATTACCCTAATCCATATGAGAATAATCCTTACTATATTGATGAACTTTTTGATCAAATTGGTGAGAAGTACTTCTCCAGTCGATATGATCCTGAAACAAAAACGACATTCAGACCTTATCGTCTGGTGAAAGATGAGACAGTTGATGTAACGCCAAACGAAATGAAAAACAGTTTTATCAAGTTTTACGTCAGCCTTAATCCTGGTCATAAAAACGGTAATGGTTTATTGATTATGTGTCCTATGACAGTCAAAAATGTCTTGTATTTTATGTTCCGCCAGATATCAAAAAGAACTACCTTGCTTTTTAATCGCTTACTTGCAAAGCCGGCTAACAATAAATAATCACCATTTTGAAAAAGTCTTGCAGAGCGGTAGAATCATCAACCTGATTGAAGATTTACAACTGTTGCTGTAGAGTATCTGACAAGTCAATATTTCGGGAGATAAAATTGAAAAATCCAGCATATAAATTCGCAACCCTATGCTTTTGTGTATCCTTGATTTTTATTGGTGGGTGTAAAACCTCGGACATCAACAAGATTGTTGAGCAGATCAACAATAAGCCTCTTGATCAAAAGACAGTGGTAGCAGGTTTAAAGGAAGCACTTAAAATAGGCACTCAAAATGCAGTGCTGACATCAGGGAAAGAAAACGGTTTTTATCATAATAGTCGAATTAAAATTCCTGTTCCGAATGAGCTCAATAAAGTTACCAAGGCCTTGAACAAGTTAGGCTTAAAACGATATGTAGACAAGTTTGAAGTTCAAATGAACCGCTCTGCAGAAAATGCTGTGAAACAAGCAACGGAAATATTTGTGGCAGCTATTGTGCAAATGACCATTCAGGACGCTTTCAATATTTTAAATGGAGATGATACAGCTGCAACTCAATACTTCAGAGATAAAACTGAAGTCCAGTTGAAAGTGAAGTTTAAGCCAGTGGTTAACAATGCCATGAGGCAACTCTCTTTTTATACCAGTTATGAAAAAATGCTAAAAACATACGAATCTATTCCTTTCAGCCAAAAGCCAAATCTGGATATTGAAGTTTACATTCTTGATAAAACAACAGATGGTCTCTTTTTATTGATTGCTGATGAAGAGAAGCAAATCAGGCAGAATCCTGCGGCCAGAGTGACGGACTTGTTGAAAAGGGTTTTTGGGTAAAATTGAAGTTAATAGTTAATAGGCATTAGTTTA
>Ga0224506_10001534_pt1 | contig 16377 bp, 14 predicted proteins | sample SF_Jan12_sed_USG_2_FD_169108 | JGI IMG/M metagenome (GOLD analysis project Ga0224506, IMG submission 169108) | Sediment microbial communities from San Francisco Bay, California, United States - SF_Jan12_sed_USGS_8_1 | ecosystem: Environmental > Aquatic > Marine > Sediment | place: USA... | reverse complement strand
CCACTGGACATTGATACAACTGAAAATGCTTTGTTAATCGCTGCGGGTTTGGGTTACGGTGAAATATGCCAAGCTTTACTGACGTACGGTGTGAACATAGATGCGCGTGGTAAAAATCGGCGCACTCCTATTATGGCTGCGATTGCATTTGATCATCCAGAAACAGTTTCATTATTGTTAAAAGCAAAAGCAGATACGACTGCCAAAGACGCGGAAGGTAACAGCTTGCTTGATCTCGCCGAAAATAAGCCCAAAATCCAGGCACTTCTCACAAAGGCTGGTGTGCGTTAATTATTGTGATCACTCGAATACGTATATCCTCCCAGGGCCAAGGACTCTTGGATATTACTTCCCGAGTTCAGCAAGTCTTACAGCAAGCATCCCATCAATCCGGTTTGTGTAGTTTGATGATCCAACACACCTCGGCTAGTTTAATTATCCAAGAAAATGCCGACCCATCAGTCCAGCGTGATTTGGAGAATTGGTTAAATCGTTTAGTGAGCGAAAATGATGCGTTATATACCCATACTATGGAGGGTGCTGATGATATGCCGGCGCACCTCAAATCCGTTTTGACCAATACTTCATTGGCTATTCCTTATGAGGACAGGCGTTTGTGTTTAGGTGTGTGGCAGGCAATTTATTTGTGGGAGCACCGTTACTGTGCGCATGAGCGAGAAATTGTTATTCACTTGGGCGAATGAATTTACGCATTCGCTCCCGCAATACGTAACTTTCAATTACAAATCAACATCCAGCTCATGATGCAGCCGCTGTTTTTCCGTGTTGGTGGCATTCATCGGTTTATCACGATCTCGCCACCAGGCTTGTGGCGAACCTTCATGAGTGACGCTATGGCAGCGTTCACAAGTCCAAAGTGGAAATGCCACTTTATCGTGACATCGACCACAATATTGTCCGGCAATTATTGCATCCATACCGACTTTATTTGCACCGCGTTGAGGAATAAAAATCGCGGGGTGACAATTAGAGCAATCCAGCCATCGCGTGTGTGCCAAATGTGGAAAGCGCACCCAGGGCATTTCACCGGTGTTTTTGAAAATGACATCCATATCCATGATATTCATTTCATCTTTGCCTCTTAGGCTCATGCGAGGGTTGATTATTCCGGTATCAATGGCAACAACCCAGTTAATCGCGCCACGACGGTCGAGAGGAAATGCAGCCATCGCATCAGTGGGTTGCTGTAAGGTATTTACGGCTTCATTTTTTGGATCATGGATGCCATCATCCATTAAACCATCAATAATAGGCTTGGTGACAAAAACGCGGGCATCGGTTTCTTCGTATATGCTTTCATTGCCACGAACCGTATAGTCTGCTCCATTGCCGCTAAGTGAGCAGCTGCTATTAAGAAGCACATAAACTAGTAACAGGCAGAAACCCAATAATTTATTTTTTTGCATGTCTTTTATCCTCCCTAGCGACATGTTAGGGTCGTGCCCCGGCTTTTTGCAATAATAACATGAGGTCGTTATATTGTTCAGAGATGGCAATCATCATTGGGCTACGGCCGTCATTAGTGCGGATTTGAAGATCGGCGCCTTTTTCCACCAGCATGCGAGTGACTTCCAATTGTTCTCGTTGCACAGCCCAATGCAACGCTGTCCAGCCGAATAATGTTTTATGGTTCAGTTTGGCGCCGTGTTCGATTAATAAAGCGCTTACTTCGGGACTCCCTCTGACGGAGCTACGGATTAATGCTGTCCAACCATCTCTATCATGGGCATTAGCATCGGCTCCCTGGTCCAATAAAAACTTAACCATTTTGGCGTCACCCTGTCGAGCAGCGTGCATTAGTGGAGTCCAGCCATAATTATTGCGTTGGTTAACGGATTCGCCTTGTTTAAGCATTTGCTCAACACTGCCAATCTCGCCGTCGATCACCTTTTTCATTAATTCGGTGTTACCATCGCAAGCGGTTAATAGTAAAAGAAATAATAAGGGAAATAGTCTCACTGTTAAAATCTTTATAAATAGTACAAGAGGGGATAATAACATGAACCCTATTTCATGCGCAGGGTTTGCTCTTTCAGTTTTGGATTGACTTTTTTGTCATGATTTATCCCTCCTAGTTAAATCATGACACTCGACCTTGTTTGAGCATTTAGTGATTTGTGTTTACTTGAGTTCCATTTTGCGATTGGGCATATTGTTCTAGGTGAACCAATACTTCTGCTAATTCCGCTTTCGCACGTCCGAGCAAAGAAGCATCACCCGTCTTTTTGTATTTACGCAAGGCAATATATGAGGTCGCAGGATGAATGACAGTGTCCATTAAATTCATTACCGGGCCAAAATGATCAATTTTGTCTTTATCAATGCCTTTACTGGCTAGAAATTTTCCTTCATGCCATTGTTCCTCGATTTTCTCAAGCGACATTTTTTTCATGGTTTCAGCATTAAGTAGTGTTAAACGTAGTGGTGTACTATCTTTGCCGCCACTTTTCACATAAGAAACTCCACCCTCAACCCCGATAATCATGAGTTGTTCTTGCATGGCGATCATGGCATCGATATCACCAACTACACCCATATCTAATTGCCGTACAGTGTCTTCCGCTAGTTGACGAAATGCGTCAATATCAAAGGCTTGGCTGGACTGTATGCTTGTTCCTATGAGTAAAACACTAAATATGATTTTTTTTAACACGGCTCTTCCCTCTTTAATCCCACATGGATAGTTTCATTTTGCGATTATTATTTGATCAATGTATTAAATGATATAGGGCTTAACTTTTGATTAAGTAAAGCAGCGGAAACACTAAGGTTTCCGCTGAAAAGATGGTTTTATTGAATGCCAGTAATGCTATTACGGTGAGTGACAACTACGGAGTCAATAGTTACTTTGGCTGGACTAGCTGACGAAGGGCCGCGGCTATTAGCAGCACCTATCATTAATGCAACGCCGTCTACCTCAAGATTTTGATCGGTGGTTCCATATTTCCACATGGCCGGGCTTATGCCATGTTCTCCATAAAAAGTGTAGGAACCACCCGCAAAGCCCGTGAAATTTTGACCAGTATCATCAACGAAATTGCTATTGACAACCGGATCGGTAATATCAAAGCGTAGATTAACCGTATAGGTGGTCGGTGTTAAAATCAATTCTATGTGGTCAGGTAACTCCTGAACCTTATAAGTTTCTGGTACAAAATTATAGCCTTTATAGGCAAATGGATTACCACCATTGATTCGGGTTTTACCGTCTGCAGAAAACTCTATTTGTAACATGCCGCGTAAAATCGGAAAGAAAGAGTTATTTGCTGCGACTAATTTTAAATGGTGGAAACTGGGATGGTCAGCCGAAGGGTAGTCCAGACCAGAAATTTTAATACCGCTTAATTTGATACTCAACTCGTCCCCTGGATTCATGAAAGTCATCGTCGGGTCGACAGGTCCCTTCGTAGGGTCTACACGATCACTCACAGGAACGGGTTGGTTTGCAGTGACAGTGGAGCCGCCGCTAAACAAGATACCACCACCTTTATCATCATTTGACTCAATGGTAATAATACCATCACCATCCACGCCTTCTTCAACATAAAGCCCTGAATAGTTTGAGTATTTCCAAAGCTTCCAATAAGATAAGTCTTCCCCAGTGACGGTTGTTGGGGTCCCATTGACTAATTCTTGTCTAGAAAAATTGGCATCGGAGTAGCTCAAATTGCTAAAGTCATCTTGAAAAACAATACCTGCAGATGAGGTAAAGCTACATAAGCCCATAGTGGCACCGGCCAAAGTGCCTGATAAATATTTTGTTAGGTTCATTGGATCCCCTCTTACCTAAATTCCATGATTCTTGTTAGGTTCCCTAGTGCGATAACCAACGCATAAAAAGAGGTTAATATACCATATATTCCGCGAGAGTATATTTCCAATAGTTGGTTAGTGGCTAAGTTTGTTTTTATACATTTAAAATTAGCACAGAAAAGCTAAAAGCTCACCTTTTTTCTAGGGCATGTGGCTTATTGCTTGATTAATAAGCTGATTCCACTTGGAAAAGGCCGTACTCAAGACATCATTTTTTTCCGGAAAGCAGATTTTACTCGCTGCAATTTGAGGATTGAGTTGAGGTACTAACAAACGCAGGAGACCAAACGCCGTTGCTTCTTTTTGTTGTTGAATGTGGATTGGTATTTGACTTAAGTCGGCTAGTGACTGACTGAAATAATGAGAATTAGCTAAGCCACCGCTTAAAAAGATTTGTTTTATTGCATGTGTCTCAGACATCGCTTCGATGTTTTTCACTATTAAGAATACAATGCTTTCAACGATTGCTTTTAATCCATCTTCGAGGTTAATTGAGTTTTGATTAAAACGCGGTTCTAAATTTGCCTGCCAATAAGGCGCACCAAGACCGCCAACACTATTGATGAATAGGAGCGAGTTGTTGCTGGCGCGAATTAATTGGTCAATTTCAGATTCTTCGAAATCAAAGTGTTGCGCAAACCATTGTAGTGCGCGCCCACCGCCGTTAACTGTGCCTTCGACCACACTGAGATTTTGTGATTCGGTTCGCAACACCGTGCTACGCAATAAACCTTGCGGTGTGGCTTGTTGTGTGGGCCACAGACTTTGAATAAACACACCCGTACCTGCATTGATATAGATAGTTTCTTGGTCTAACGGAGAATTTGCAAACAAAGCCGCGGATTGATCTCCGGTGCAAAAATTTAAGGGAATGTTGTATCCCTGTTTATTAATGTGACCGAAACAATGATTATTGAAACTAATGTCAGGTAAGACCGAGGCAGGTATTTGGAATAATTGCAACAATTCGTCATCCCAATTGCCTGTTTGTTGATTTATGAGTTGGGTTCGTGAACCATTGGCTGGGTCAACTAATAATGGATGTTCCTGCAATAAATAGAATAATAAAAAGCTCGACAAAGGTGCGATGACTAACGATTGATTGGTGTATGCGGTTTGCACTTGGGGCAAGTGTTGTAATGCCCAATGCATTTTGCTCGCACCATAGTGTGGATTCAATACCAAACCCGTACGAGAATATATATCTGCTGCATGATCTTCTAAGTTTGTTACAAATTCTATGGCGCGACGATCTTGCCAACTGATAACTGGACTTAATATTTCATGACTAATTTTATCCCAGCAAACAATTGATGAGCGTTGTGTGGCGAGACCTGCCGACTGAATGTGATGCGCGTTGTGTCCCATTTGTTGCAAGACATCGTCAATGCATTGTCTGACACTGTCGAGTAGGTGTTGTGCATCGTGTTCTACACATAAATTTTCTCGGCTCTGGGTTTCAATTGCAACAAAGGATTGGTAACAAATTTCTCCACGTTCATCAAATACCAATGCACGACTGGCATGGCCACCTTGATCTAAACAGAGAAAATATTTTGCCTTTGATTTTTCAGTCATGGTAGAGTTTCACTATGATTAAATCCATGTTACATGCTAGCTTAATTGTGGCGGATATCAAAAAATCACTGGATTTTTATTCCGTTTTGCTCGGTTTGCCGGTTGATACACAGCGACCAGACCTGGGTTATCCTGGTGCGTGGTTAAACCTTGGTGTGAATCAGCAAATACATTTGCTTGAGCTACCGAACCCCGATCCAATGGTTGGACGTCCTAAACACGGAGGACGCGATCGGCATGTTGCTTTTGCAGTTGATAATTTAGACGCATTAATAACCATTTTAAAGCAAAATAATATAGCTTATCGCATTAGCCGTTCTGGTCGTCGTGCCTTGTTTTGCCGTGATCCTGATGCAAATGCGCTTGAGTTTATTGAGCAAGCTTAATCTTGTAAATTTAATAATTGGGTATTGCCACCAACTGCAGCGGTATTGAGAGTGAGCGTGTGTTCTTTGGCAAAGGCAAACAAATAATGTGGGCCGCCGGCTTTGGGGCCAGTGCCCGATAAGCCTTCACCGCCAAACGGTTGCACGCCGACAACCGCGCCGATTATATTTCGATTCACATAAATATTTCCGACATTAACATTTTGCCGAATATAGTCGATGTTTTCATCAATACGGCTGTGTATGCCAAGGGTTAGGCCATAACCGGATTGGTTTATTTGTGTAATCACGTGGTCGAGCTGTTTTGCAGAATAACGTATGATGTGTAATACAGGGCCAAACACTTCTTCCTTCAGTTGTTGCATGTTTTCAATTTCAAAGACATGTGGCGCTACATAATTTCCCTGAAGTAAACTCATGGGTAATTCGCATTTATAAATTTCTTTGCCGAGCTGTCGCATGCGTTGATTGTGTTTTAGTATTTTCATTTTTGCTGATTGATCGATTAAAGGTCCGATGTCCGTATTAATTTGTTGTGGGTCACCAATAATCAAATAATCCATTGCACCGCAAAGTAGTGTGATGGTTCGATCAGCGATATTGTCTTGTACGAATAAAATTCGCAATGCTGAACATCGTTGTCCGGCACTATCAAAGGCTGATTGAATAACATCTTTGACCAATTGTTCGGGCAATGCCGATGAGTCGGCAATCATCACGTTTTGCCCGCCGGTTTCGGCAATCAAAGGTACGATTGCTGCCTCACGTGCTGCAAGTTGGCGTTGAATATGTTTGGCGGCTTGGGTGGAGCCGGTAAAACAAACACCCGACACTCGTTCATCCGTGAGTATGCATTCAGAAAATAAATCAGCGGCGCAAATAGTCAGTTGTAATACTAATTTTGGGAAACCCGCTTGATGAAAAATATCGACACAAAACTGCGCGCATAATGGTGTCAAGCTAGCCGGTTTTGCTATGACTGAATTACCTGCAGCAAGCGCCGCCGCAATTTGACCAACAAAGATGGCTACTGGGAAATTCCAGGGACTAATACAGGCAAAAACACCACGTCCATGTAAACTAAGTTGATTGCATTCACCGGTGGGTCCTGGTAATTCGATGGGCTCAATAAAACCCTGTTGTATCTGATCTGCATAGTATCGACAAAAATCTTCGGCTTCACGAACTTCATTTAGCGCATTGACGATGGTACGCCCCCCTTCACGAACGATTAAGGACGCCAGTGCATCGACCTTTCTACCAATTAAATAGGCCGTCTGAAGTAGTAACTCTGCCCGTTGTTCAGCCGCTTGTAGTTTCCATTGTGAAAATGCTTTTGTAGCATCTTCAATAATCGCTGCCAATTGCGTACGGTTAAGTGGCCGAGTGTAACCGACTATATCCTCTTCGCGTGCTGGATTGGTGCTCGCGATAAAGCTTGAATCTTCATTGCTTACGCCCCACTTAATATTTGCATGGGTTTGAATGGCCTGCTGAATTCTGCTTTGTTGTTTGGGATTGGCTAAATGTGGTCCCGAAGAATTCAGCCGTCTGTCACCGTATAAGTTAATTGGTAGTGGAATATTCGGATGAGCAATTGGGAAATTATTTTTAACCATTTCTAATGGGTTTTGTATTATTTTGCTGACCGGGACATCGGTATTTTCAATACGGTTGACAAATGAGGTGTTGGCACCATTTTCCAACAAGCGACGAACTAAATAGGGAAGCAAATCACGATGATGCCCCACCGGCGCATAAACACGCACCTTGATTGACGAGTCGACTTCCCGCGCGACTTGGTATAATCGTTGGCCCATGCCGTGTAAACGCTGAAACTCAAAAGTCTGTACCTGTTTGGAAAATTGTAGAACGCTGGCAATCGTATGTGCGTTGTGGGTGGCGAACTGAGCGTAAAAACAATCTCCCGCTTGCAGAATTTTATGTGCACAGGCCAGGTATGAAAGATCGGTGTTGCATTTGCGGGTAAATACAGGATAAGCGTCGAGTCCTTGCTCCTGAGCATGTTTAATTTCTGTGTCCCAATAGGCTCCTTTGACTAGGCGGACTGGTATTTGTTTCTGTTCAGTTTGGGCGAGTAATGCTAGGAAATCAATGACGGCAATTGCTCGTTTTTGATACGCCTGAACGGCGATACCCAAGCCTGCCCAATTTTTTAAATCACTATGTGTAAAAATCCGTTGAAAAATTTCTAAGGACATATTGAGTCTGTCTGATTCTTCGGCATCGATAGTTAACGCTATCCCGTTTTGTTTCGCCAGCTGAGCGAGCTGTAGAAGTTTTTGACTTATCGCTTCAATGGCGGCTTTGTGTTGCAAAAATTCATAGCGAGGATAAAGCGCGGATAGTTTGACTGAAATACTCGGTGCGTGAATGAGTGAGATTGGTTTTTTAACTTTGCCTAATGTATGTATGGCTTGTTGATACGCAAGAAAAAATTGCTCTGCTTCCTCTTTGCGAATTGCTGCTTCACCGAGCATATCAAATGAATGTAAATCCTGTCGGTGAGCACCTTGTTGACTGCGCTTATAGGCTTTTTCAATAGTTTCCCCCATTACAAATTGGTGGCCAAGAATTTTCATGGCCTGGCGAATGGCCGTGCGCACGATTGGCTCGCCAACCCGTTGTAACATTTCGTGAAATATTTTTTCACTGTGATGGCCTGGCTGATGAACCAAGTGACCACTTAATAACAAACCCCATGTGGAGGCATTGACTAGCCAAGAGTGACTTTTGCCCAAATAATCCTGCCAATGTGCGAGAGACAACTTATCACGAATCAGCTTGTCAGCGGTTTCTCCATCGGGAATTCGTAACAAGGCTTCTGCGATACACATTAATATAGTGCCTTCTTGCGAATTTAAGTCATACTGATGCATGAAAGCTTCAATTGTGTCTTGTTGCTGCGTTTGTTGGCGTACACTATTAACAATATGAAGTGCTTGTGGACGCGCTTGAACTAAGTGTTGTTCACTATTGGCTAATATTTCAATCAGCTTGCTTACGCACTCTGCTTCATCAGCAATAAATGTGTCGTGTAAGTCGTCGGGTAATGAAATCATTTAATGCATTCCGGTAATGGTATGGAATTGTCTGCGCTTGTGTGTTGAATCGGTCATAGAGTTGCATAGCAAGACCAGACTCAGGCAACGTACAACATCTATGGATAGTACTGCAAAAAATATGTCAGTGGCGACATCATCTCCACTTAGTTTAATCGCGGTGATGTCGTGTGTGGGTGCACAAGACCAACGCTGCGAGCTAGGGCCTAGTGCGCTTAAAAATTTTGGTATGTTGCAACGCCTAAACGCTTTAGGAAAACAATCAGCGTGGCATGCGCTTTCCAGCCACAATTCTTTTGTTGTAAACCATGAGAATCCGTTTTCGCCTATTCTGGATTTATTGGATCAAATTCGTGCTACAGTGTTGAGCAGCTTACAAGAACAAAATCAGTTTTGTGTCCTGGGTGGAGATCATAGCTGTGCCATAGGCACTTGGAATGGTGTAAAGCAGTCCTTAAACCCTGGGTCCCGTTTGGGGTTGATTTGGATTGATGCGCATATGGATAGTCACACCCCGGAAACTTCGCCGAGTGCAGCGGTCCATGGTATGCCTCTCGCATGTCTTCTAGGGCAAGGCCCTGATAATGTGACTAATTTCGCTGGATTAAAACCTGTTTTGCTACCTCAAGACCTGTGTTTAATTGGTGTTCGCAGCTATGAGCCAGAGGAAGCACGTTTGTTGCAGCAATTAGGTGTAAAGGTGTTTTTCATGGAAGATATTAATAGACAGGGACTGTCTTCTATTCTTGAGCAAGCCAAACAACTGGTATGTCAACATACTGACGTATTTGGATGCTCAATTGATATTGATGCAATCGATCCAGAGCAAGCGCCAGGCGTAGGTTCGCCGGAATCAAATGGAATTCAAGCCATGGATTTAGTAAATGCACTCAAAATTATCCGAAATGCGCCAGGTTTTGTTGGTGCCGAGATTGTTGAATACAACCCTGCCAAAGATCAGAATTCAAAAACCGCTTCAGTGGTTTGTGATTTAGCCGAGGCCATGTTTGCCTAAGAGAGAAGTATGAATAAATTCATCGCACAGGAAGAGCAATTCTGCGCACATAATTATGAACCTTTACCGGTTGTGTTAAGTCGCGGTCGCGGAATCCACTTGTGGGATGAACAGGGGCGCCGTTATACCGACATGATGAGCGCCTATTCTGCGGTAAGTCATGGTCATTTACATCCTCGCTTAGTGAGCGCACTCAATAAACAGATTGCACAATTGGCTGTAATTTCGCGCGCATTCTATTCTGACAAGCTCGGGCCATTTTTGGAAAAAGCCTGTGAAATTACGGGCCAGGATCGTGCTTTGCCGATGAATACCGGTGCCGAGGCCGTGGAAACTGCACTTAAAGCCGCGCGTAAGTGGGCTTATCAAGTCAAAGGCGTGCCGAAAAACAAAGCAGAGATTATTGCTTGTGAAGGTAATTTTCATGGGCGCACGATTGCGATCGTAGGATTATCTAGCGAGGATCAATATCGAGAAGGTTTTGGACCCTTTCCTGGGGGTTTAAAGACGATTGCTTTTGCCGATGCCGATGCACTCGAGCAAGCCATTACGCCGAATACCGCAGCGTTCATTGTTGAGCCGATACAAGGTGAAAATGGCATCATCGTGCCGCCTGAGGGCTATTTAGCCAAGTGCGCTGAGATTTGTAAAAAACACAATGTGTTGTTGTTAGTGGATGAAATTCAAACCGGTTTGGGTCGTACAGGGCGCATGTTCGCTTGTGAATATGACAATATTAAACCTGACGGATTGATACTAGGCAAAGCACTCGGTGGTGGTTTGTTGCCCGTATCGATGTTCTTAAGTAGTCGTGAAGTCATGGATGTGTTTACACCCGGCGATCATGGGTCCACCTTTGGCGGCAATCCGCTGGCGGCGGCTGTAGGTTTAGAAGCATTAAATGTAGTGATCGAAAAACAATTTCCCCAGCAAGCTGAGAAACTCGGTGAATATTTTATGGCCGGCCTGCGCGAAATTAAATGTGACGCAGTCACCGATGTGCGCGGTAAAGGTTTGCTAATCGGTGTGGAATTCGATCCAGAAAAAATTACGGCACGTCAGGTATGTGAAGCGTTAATGCAAAAAAATATTCTGAGTAAAGAAACTCACGATACGGTGGTACGTTTTGCGCCTCCATTGGTCATCACGCAACAAGAAATCGATGAAGCCTTGGCAATTATTCAAAATGTGTTCGAGGCAATTTGAGTTTGTTTCTTTCGCCACTGGTTCGCTTTGAGTTTGTATAGCACATGTGGATAAACAGGCGAATCACTCGCTACTTTAGGATGATTAAAATTTCCAACATGTTGCATGCCTAGGCGCTTCATCACTGCTTGGGAGCGTAGGTTTTTGATGGTAGTAAAGCTCAAAATCTCAGGTGCAGCAATTGTCTTAAAAGCAAAGTTTAGACTAGCCTCGGCTGCCTCGGTCGCAAAACCCTGCCCCCAACGCTCACGGCTCAAACGCCAACCAATTTCAATTTGTCCCGGTTCAATTCCCTCAGCGCTAAAAGTGATCGTCGCCAGGCCAACCATGCCAATAAATTTTTGTGAGAATTTCTCTTCTACAGCCCAGAAACACCAACCGTATTGCTTGAAATGATCACGAATTCGTTGTGCTAAATGATTGCTTTGCTCACGATTCAAAAGCGCTGGAAAAAATTCCATGACCTGTGGATCACTATTAATGCGGTAAAACATATCCAGATCGCTATCGTTCCAACCCCGTAAAAGCAAGCGATTGGTTTCTAATTGTTGAAGTTTCATGGCTAAGGTTTAGTTTGTTGTTCTAACTCGTGTAGTAATTGTAACGCATGCTGTTGATTGTCGCCACAGGTCGAAGGCGATGGCTTAAGATCGGTGCATACTTGCGGTCGATCAGGTGAATGAAAAATTTTGCAATTGAAGTGCTCATCCAGATGAATGCATGTCGTGCCTGCAGTTTTACCGTTTGGCATGCCTGGAATAGGCGAACTAATGGACAAGGCGATACAACAAGCACCGCATTTGGGTCGGCATTGCATGAGTTGGCTCGGCAGAAAACAAGGACTAATTATCACGCAAAAGCCCTTGAGTCACAATCTTTGCTTTCATTCTACGTAATAAACTCAATAATCCAAGAAAACTACGATCAAAAAATACTTGATCTTGACGTACCTCACCTACTTGTTTTACCGCATATTTCATATTTTGTGTATGCTTCTGCGGCATGGGCGGTAATAATGCAAAATCAAACTCTGCTGTTTGAAAAGGCATGGACATCCAGTTTTGTATTGGTTCGATTAGCGGAAAAAAACCGTGTTCAAATTCTTCGAAACTTAAATCCTGGCGAATAATGCCTTGTGTTTGATAGGCATAAAATATTTTTTCCGGATCGCGAGTGCATAACTTAACCAGCGTTTGCGGGAATCCGGGTTTTAGTTTTTGAATACAGCCGAAATCAAGCAGGCTAATGCCTTGCTCCGGATTAAATAAAAAGTTTCCCGGATGGGGGTCGGCATGTAACACACCTAGGTCATAAAGGTGATGACTGAACATATTCATTAAAAGCTGTCCATAATGATTACGAGCTTCTTGCTCAGGCTCATCTTCAAGCCACGCATCGATATGTTTGCCAGGCATTAGTTGCGTGACTAGAATTTTTTCACTACTGTAATCTTCATATACAAGTGGAATATGTATGGACGGCATTTGATTTTTCTGTCTAAACCAGTCGGTGTTAGCCGCTTCCTGAACATAATTCACTTCTTGTTCAAGTTGCGCTTGCACATCGTTTAAAACGCTATCGATAATTTCCCAGTCGGGTAAATAGGAGGTGCCCTTACTGACGGTTTTCATAATGCCACGAACCAATTGCACATCGTTTCTGATACTAGCTGCAATCCCAGGATATTGAATTTTTACCGCAACGATTTCACCGGATTTCAAAACCGCACGATGCACTTGTCCAAGACTGGCCGCAGCGAAAGCGTCGGCTTCAAAGGATTTAAAAACTTGTTCAGGTGCTTGGCCGAATTCGTTTAAGAACACTTTACGAATATGTGCTCGATTTAATGGCGTGACCTGGCTGCACGCTTTGGCTAATTCACGACGGATAGCGTCAGGCAGCATGTCTAATTCCATACTCATCATTTGTGCAACTTTCAAGGCAGTACCACGTAATTGCATAAATGCATTAATAAGAATTTTACCTATTTCCGCTTCATGTAGTGCTTGTTTCTGTACTTTTTCGCGACTCAGTGCTGTGCTGCCTAAATGACCTAGGTGTTTTAAGCCAATACGTGCTGTGGTCATGCCGGTAATCGCACCACGTTGCCATTTGCTGGTTGGGATTTTTTTATCGTTCATAAGTTTACCGACGCTGGCTGAAGTTAAGAATTTGCCGCATAAATCCATTGTCTGGATTTAAAATGCGAAACATTTGGCTTTTCAGCATAAAACCGAAAAAGTCGGTAGTGCGATTAATAATGCCGCTTTTTAGTAGACTCATGATTAAGCCTAGAGACAAGTCAATTAGTTGGGTGGTTTCGTGAAACTCTTCCGACTCATCTTTAATCCAAAAATAGACCACGCCAATTAAATATTCGCAGAGTATGTCGGGCAATACATTTTGAAAGGGAAACTCGGGGATTTCTTCTTTTTCCCATGCGTCATCTAAAAACTCGCCTAAGGTGTTGAGTAATTGTTGACGCAATGGGTTTACATCGCCAAAGAGAAACATTGGGGATTGGAAAATTAATTGAAAACTTTCACTGACAAATTCACGATCGGGCAATAACAAACCCAAATAAGTGTCGAGCAATACTTGCAGTTTCTCGTGGAGCTCATACTCGGAAAAACCATCAATTGTAGCTAGGCTGGCGACAGTATCTTCTGCGCAGATTTCATAATAAGCAATAAGTATTTTTTCCTTACTGGGAAAATACTTATAAATAGTCGCATCACCAATTTCAGCGCTCCGCGCAATACTGCGCATAGACACGGTATTAAAACCTTTTTCACTCATGAGCTCGACGGCAGTTTTAACGATTTTGCGTCGAGTTTGTGCTTTGTCTTGTTTTGAAATTTTCATTTTATGTGTCCACTGTGTTAATTAATTTCTTTTTTTTGATAATTTATCAATAGTATTTATGCTTTAATGCTTGAAGTCAAGTAATATAGCGTCTAATATGCAATTTGTATTAATTAATTGGCCTGTTTGGCATATTTATTAATCGATATTCTTTATTAGCTTGCGACCAATGAAACATGCATGTATTAAGTTTGGAGAGTTAAGTGTATGAAATTATTAAAACCTTTGGCTGAGGACTTATGGCTTTATGAGCCTGGTTGTGTAGATTTCTATTCTATGGTGTATTCAACCCGTATGACGGTTTTGCGTTTAGCGAATGGGCGGCTGTGGATACACTCACCCGAGCGAATTCTACCCGGATTGAGTGATGAGTTACTCAGCTTGGGAGAGCCAAGGTACTTGATTTCTCCCAATAAACTGCACCATTTATTTTTAAATGATTGGTGCGGACAATGGCCTAATGCAACAACTTATGCAGCGCCCGGTTTGCGGCAAAAGCGTAAAGACATTGAGTTTTATGCAGAACTTGATGATCAAGCGGAGCCCGAGTGGGCTGGTGAAATAGACCAACTAATATTTAAAGGCAGTTGGGCCATGCAAGAGCTGGTTTTTTTTCATCGGGCCAGTGCGAGCTTGATACTAACCGACTTAATTGAAAATTTTTCCCCTGATCATTTTAAAGCTTGGCGCAAACCCATTGCGCAATGGGCGGGTATTGTCAGTCCCTATGGAAAAACCCCCATTGATTGGCGGCTGAGTTTTATTGGCCGTAAATCAATGGCGCGCCAATGTTTGCAACAAATAATGGAGTGGCCTTTCGAGCGAATTATTTTGTCGCATGGAGAGTGTATTTTAGAAAATCCAAAAGCATTTTTAGAGCAATCGTTTTCCTGGTTGCGCTAGGCGCCAGTTTTACAATTCTACATGGGTTTGTTATAACCTAAGCACACTATTACTGTGAGGCTTGCTTCATGCCGGTTTTTAAAAAAATAAAAACTGCGTTAATCACTTTGTTGTCACTTGTTGTGACCGGTGTTGTTGCATGGTACATACCGACTTATCTGGAAAAAAACCAGGCTAGAATTCAGATCCAAGAATTAGAAATCAGCGCCACTCGATATCTCTATCTAGTGGATATTGAAAATAATGGGCGTGCGCCATTGGATGCTTTGGACTTACAGGTTTTTGTGGGTAATCAAGTTTATGCTTCAAGTTTTGCGGGTAACAGCACTACGCGCGATCCATTTCAGCGAGTTCTGCAAACACCATTCGATGGGGTTTTTCATTTTAAAGAAGAAAATACCAATACTACCTTCTCTTTCCCTTTCAAGAAAAACGGTGAATGGGTAACCCAAACCGAGGTGTCTGATGCCCTATCAGCGTTTGTCCTGGGTCAGTCGCAGGTTTGGTATGCAATTAATGCCGAACCATTTTCCCTAAGGCCACGGCAATTTGCTCAGGCGTCCGTGCTTGTCGGTGAAAAGCGATCTGCAAGTGATTTTCGCTGCATGCCGAAACCCACGCTGTGTGAATATGAAACGATAAAAGTGTTGCCCAAGCAGAATTTTCAACGGGTGTTGGCGAGCCTGAGTCACCAGCAGCAACAAGGCAGTAATAAGATTTATATTCGAGGCTCCGGGATTTCGGCGCACACAATAAAAGCACAAGCGACGGCGCAGGCGCGTGAGCAAGCACTAAAGAATCTGTATGCAAACTTGACTGAAAAACTTTATGGATTGTCGGTGGAAAGTCTCAAAATGACAAGAACCCAAGTGCATGACGATGTTGAGGCTAGCAAACAGGAAATTGAAATTAAAAGGCAGGTGAAAATTCGTAGCGAAGGGCAAATTGATTCTAGTGCAGTTACACTTTATTTTGAAAACACAAAGCCATTGCCTAGTGGTGAAACCTATTATGAGTTGCGAGCCTATTATACTTTGCCCTGGTCGTTCACTGCGACGAATGCCAATCAAACACTGAGTGCTATACCTATTGTTCCTGTGAAGCCGATGGAATTAAGCGGTGTTGCACCCGCGTGGGTTACAAATGATTTGGCTGATAATGAAAACTTTGTATTTGCCGTGGGTGATTCTGGACACTTAAGCCAGTCTCATTTAGCAGCCAAGGAAGTAGCCGCAAGTATGGCATTAACTGCATTGGGTGAACATCTCGCGACCGCTGTTGAACGTGTAGTGGATAAATATTTAGTTGATGTAAAAGCCACTTCGGAAAAAAGCAAACAGGAGCTAAAGACGAGGTTTTTAACCAATTTAGCACAAGATAGCCATATATCTGAGCAGATTGTTGCTTATTATCAGAGTCAACAAGGAACAGTATACGCATTAGCAGTATTACCAATCAGCTTAATCGAATATGGTCTACGTGAAAGTTTAATTTCCCGGTCTACTGA
>Ga0224506_10001533_pt1 | contig 16408 bp, 14 predicted proteins | sample SF_Jan12_sed_USG_2_FD_169108 | JGI IMG/M metagenome (GOLD analysis project Ga0224506, IMG submission 169108) | Sediment microbial communities from San Francisco Bay, California, United States - SF_Jan12_sed_USGS_8_1 | ecosystem: Environmental > Aquatic > Marine > Sediment | place: USA... | reverse complement strand
CTGTTTGAATCTACGGCAATTCTTTACTACCTGGCAGAGAAATCTGGCCACCTGTTACCGAAAATGATCGAACATCGCTCGAAGGTAATAAAGTGGTTGTCGTTTGAAGCGGCCAATATGTGCCCGGCAATGATCGAGTTGCATCACTATATAATGAACGATGACGGAGACGTTCCGGATATCATATTCCAGCGGTATAAAGACAAGCTTGTCCAATACAGCTCTATCCTTGATCAACAACTGTCTGATCGTGACTATCTAGCAGATGAGTACTCTATTGCCGATATCGCACTGTTCCCATGGACTGCGGCTCTGGAAGATATGGCAGAGATCTCGTTAAGTGATTATCCCAACCTTGAACGTTGGGCCACGAGGATCAACCTACGCTATAACAGGCAACAAACACCAGCATCTGAGCTGGCATTTAGTAACTGGTGTTATCAAGATGGTAATGTGGCGGTATGTAGTGCAGGATAAATTTATACACAAAGTAATTAACTGCGTGATTTTTAGTCGACATATATAATATATCTCGAACAAGCCATCCCAACCGGTACAATAAAACTGTACCATTAGGTTATTATATGAAACTTGCTACCATGCGTAATGAACAAAGGTGTGTTTTTAATGGAAATGGATGATTCGCTAAACGTATTTGGCGAGAAACTGGAATTGTGTGGAGAAGATCCGGTTACCGGTTTCTACCGTGATGGTCTTTGTAATACCTGTGATGAGGATGTTGGTTCGCATACGGTTTGTATCGAAGCATCTCAAGCGTTCCTGGAATTTTCCCGCTTTAAGGGTAACGATCTGTCGACTCCAATTCCAGAATTTGGTTTTAAAGGCTTAAAGCCGGGGAATAGCTGGTGTTTATGTGCGGCTCGGTGGTTAGAGGCATTAGAAGGAGGTATGGCGCCAAGAATCCATCTCACACGCACACACATTAAAGCCCTTGAGATAGTCTCTCTGGATTTATTAAAAAAATACGCGGTTGATTTGAATTAACAGATGCAATAATAGATATAACATGCAACGAACCAATATCACCAAATTCCAGGATATTCCCAATAATGGTATCGCAACAAAAAAAGTTCTTGCTACACTTGGTTTCCACAAACCCCTCGAGCAGATAGGCAAAGACCCATATGAGATGTACAGTGATCTATGCGCTCTCACCCATAAAAGCCATGAGCTATGACTGATTGATGTCTTCATCGCAGCGGTCAAATACATGGAAAGTGGACCACCACAAAAATGGTGAGTATTTACTGAGGAACGAAAAAATATTTAGCGAAAACCCAATAGAAGGATCAAGTCTTGAAATGTGGATTTTGACAACTCAACAATCAAGATCTGTGCCTATATACATTGTCTGTAGCGGGATGTAAATCCAACAAACTAAAAAAAGTGTCCTACAGAAAATCAGCATATGTATGAAGATTATCTTCAGTTGTTCTGATACGTATGACGCCTACATAACACTGTGTACAATACTCATATCAGAGTTTACAAGAGACGGCGAAAAGCATTCAATAACTCGTGTACGTTTATTGGCTTGGTAAGAAACACATCACACCCGGCATTTTCGGCACTCACTTTATATCCAGCCACAGCATTGGAACTCACACAGATTACCTTTATAGATTTCGTCCTACTATTTGTTCTCAAAAAAGATACGGCTTCATTACCCTGCATGCCGGGTAGATTGCCATCCATTATCACCAGATCAGGATTATGCTGCCTGATTATATCAATACCCGCCTCTGCGGTTTGTGCAGTGATAAGACTGAAGTTATCTATATGCCTAATGATGCTCTCCATTAATTGGATATTAGGCAAATTATCCTCCACATAAAGAACCAATCGCTTCTCTTTTCCAATAGTTTGCTGTGATACGGGCAGTATCTGATTTATGCTGCGCTCAAACTTGTCACTACTTGATGATGTCTGGATTGGCAAATCTATCCAGAAGGTACTTCCCTGTCCTTCTATACTTGTAAACCCAATCTTCCCACTCATCTCTTCCATCAAACGTCTTGATAAACTCAAACCGATTCCGGTCCCCTCTATATCCGTAGTTTCTGCACCCAGTCTGTTAAATGCCTGAAAGACCATCGAGTGTTTCTTTTGTGGAATTCCTACGCCGGAATCTGAGACAAAGATACGTAGCATATGGTCATCCCTGATCTCACTAGCCAGTGTAATATGCCCACCCTGGTGATTGTATTTAATGGCATTTGACAATAGATTAATAAGAACCTGACGCAGGCGAACATGATCTGAATACACCATAATATCAGTGCCGCTTATACGAGACTCGATACTGACATCTCGCATTAATGCCTGTTGTTGAATTAAATCAAGACATTCTTCAACAACAGAGTTTATCGACACACTCTCTAAGGAAAAGGTTAGTTTCCCAGCCTCGATCTTTGCCAATTCCAATACATCATTGATTAATGAGAGGAGATGATCACCAGCAGATTGTATATATTTTACTTGTTCAGTTTGCTCTGGAGTTAAGGGAGACTCACCCATCTCCAGTAGTTGTGAGAAACCAATAATAGAATTTAGTGGTGTACGTAGCTCGTGACTCATGGAGGAAAGAAAATCAGATTTGGCCGCATTTGCCCGTTCTGCTTCAGTTCTTTTCGATTCTGCAGAAACCTTTGCCGCTATGGCCAAATCAGCGCTTGTGAGCATCTCCTTCCGAACGATCTTGAATAAGAACCAAAGGATAATGACCGCCAGAATTAACAGCGCCGAGAAGATAAAAATAACGACCTGTGAATGAAACAATCCTTGATAGGCTTCCTCTTTATCTAACTCTGTGGCAATACCAAAACCAAGTTGTTCATCCCATATCCAGGCACCGACAACCTCAACGCCTCGATAATCTCGGTAACCGAGAATATTCATACCTGACTCGTGCTTTTCTATACTGCCCGCCATATAGGTTAGGGCTTGTTGTGCGCGTGGTAGGGATGATTTTTCTCCAGCCGTCAAATCCACCCCAGGATTACGAATTTCTATTTTTAAATCTGCATGATGCGGATCATCAAGTATGCCAATATCAGTAAGATGTTGGTTGAATCGGCTGTCGCTTAACAATAGGCCATGGTCATTTAGTGCGTAGGTCTCTCCTGATTTACCAAACCGCGCTCTTTCAAAAACATCCATAAAGTGAAGATCCGGATCGATACGCAAGGTTAATATAGCAATGGTTTTACCCATATTATTTTGTATTGGCGTGGCCGCAAACATAGTTGGCAAACCTTCAATTGCGTGCCCATGTCGATCAACCAGTGGTACATCCGAATTCATTGGCATGCTCACCAAAGACTCGCCTTGCCATACTCGCTCAAGAAAATCACCTTGTTGGATTAATAAATTTTTTGAACCAACATTAATATCACGCGACGATGCCAGACTTGTTCCGTCTTCTGTAATAATAAAGAACCCCTTAAATCCTGATACACCAAGAAATGGATTAAAGATGTTTCTTAATAGTTTTTGTTCGGGGGATGCTATTAAATCACTGGATACACGAGGACGCATGAGCAGTGTTTCTACTGCACTACGTACTCTATGGTCATTCGCCAAGACAAGTGTTGGTGACTGTTGATTGTTGTAAAGCAGCCGTACACCCTGCTGGGCGCTATCCAGGGCTGTCTTTAAGGACTTCGCCAGATCAGCCTGACTCGTATCTTTCACCCAGGAATGCGCAACCAACGTCATGCCGATAATGAATATGATGATCAAGACAGTAATTATATGCAGAAGAATGTTATGTCTTTCTGAACTCATATTAATACCCTGTTATTATTTGTTAACGAAAACAATTGTCCTTTATGATCATGCAAAAAAGTTAGCAAATCAATTGACAAACCCCCTCAAGATATAATTTATTGTAAATTCAACAAATAAGTACAGTTTAATTGTGTCGTCGGTGTAACGAGCGCGGACCTTGGATGCTTGCTTATGATTTTTTCGTTCAAAAAGGTTCTTTGCCATTACTTACGTGTAAAAAAACCTGTATAAATCCTGTAACAAAACCATCGATTTAGCCATCGGATAAAGGCGAGCACTCTGCTGCCACAGGACACATCATGGTGCTCCCTTCCTTCACTTTACTCTCTGCATAGTTTCCGTAGTTCGTATCCATGCGAATGTAAGGACGGTGGTGACAAGGCGATATAGGTGCAATGCAGAAACCATTGTCGGAGGAAGGAAATTTACATGGATTAAAGAGCAGGATGCTTGTCCGAAAAGAATGAGCCACACCAATGCTTATTACCCGTCGTAACAGCGACACACCCCTATAATAAGTCTTCAATAGCAGCCCGCATGTCTTCCGGTTTATCTCTGGGCGCAAACCGCCTCACCACCCGACCATCTCGCCTCACCAGAAACTTGGTAAAATTCCATTTAATCTTGCACGTACCAAGGATCCCTCTGGCTTCATTCTTTAAATAGGCAAACAGAGGTGAGGTATTTGGCCCGTTGACCTCCACCTTCGCATACAAAGAAAAGCTCACGCCAAAGTTCAGCTCGCAGAACTGCTTTATCTCCTCACCACTGCCCGGCTCCTGCTTGCCAAATTGGTTACAAGGAAAACCCAACACGACTAACCCCTTATCCTTGTATTGTTGATAGAGCTGTTCCAGCCCCAGATACTGTGGAGTATATCCACACTGACTGGCTGTATTCACAATCAATAGTATCTTGCCCTGCAGTGCCACAAACTCGGTCTCATGCCCTTGAATATCACGAACCTTGAAATCATAGATTGATGACATGCCGCCTCCGCTGACTACTAAATAATTAAAAGTATATATAACACTAACAGATTTACCCGGTACCTTGCGAAGGTTCGCAACTCAAAAAAAGGTTTTAATCACACGGCTACGTGCCGTAGTAATATAGGATTTGTATCGCACCGCAGCAGAATTATTTTGCTATGAGATTTACAGATAGGTAAATGCCGATGTTCCGCGTCATCCTAAGATCCCTCCCGTTGCTCGGGATAACAAACTAAAATCATGCCGACGAAGGATGCATGCTAGGACTCCTCCCACTGCTCGGAATGATATTAAGTACTGGGAATCCCTGTAATTCTGTAAAATGCTCTTGTGACGAGAAACAGCAGACGGTTAAAGATACATCGGTAACAGAAAAGCCGACAAACAGTCGGCTTTTGCAAATAAAATATTCTACTGTATGTAGAAAACAAGCCTCATCAATACAACAGAAACTCCTTAAACTCCCCACGCATGCAATGATTCGATGCCATGGAGGTCGAATACGCGCCTGCATTGATTAGCACCAACACATCCTCATCTTCCAATGGCGACAGCTCCACATCTCTATAAAAGATATCCAGGGCCTCGTTAATATGGCCAGCGATTGTCACCGTCACCTTCTCTCCGTCACGTTCAACGCCAGGCACCGGTTGGAAGGGAAGTCCGTAGACCGCCGGCTCGAGGGCGATATTAAAACCTGCGTCGACACCGACGAAGGTCTTGTCGCGCTTAACCTCTACGGTATTGACCTTGAGCAACAGGATGCCGCTATCCTTCACCAGATAATCGCCAGGCTCTATCTCGATGCTAATATTTCTGTGCTTAAAGTTACTAACCAACACACTCGCCCACTTATCCAGATCCAGTGGAGAATCATTAGCGACATGTGGTACACCCAAGCCACCACCGACGTTAACTACCTGCACCGTATCGGCTACCTGATCAACGAACCACATACAGGTCTGAATGATGTTCTCCCAATGGTCCAGTTGCGGAGTCAAATATCCGCAACCCGTATGGAAATGGATCTTGGTGACCTTCAGGCCATAGCTCTTTGCCAACTCAATGGCCTCGATGAATTGTTCCCGATAGATGCCAAATTTGGTGGTCTCCTCACCAGCGTATTGCAGCTTGGCGTTGTCGGCACGTCCCAGGCCGATAGAGGGATTGATTCGCAGACCTATATTGCCTCCACCACCCATCGCACCCCATTTACGGATACAGGTAAGTGAGTCGCAATTCATCGAGATACCCTCAAACTGATGCAAGCGTTCGTAGTCATTACGCGAGAGACTGGTGTTGGTAAACGAAATATCCTGCGGACGAAATCCACAACTGATTGCCTGTTCCACCTCATTGGGAGAACAGGCATCAATGCCCACCAACCCGGTCAACTTCAGCAGCGTCAACAGGGGGGGGAAGCGATTTGCCTTCATCGCAAAGAGGATACGGTAGCGATTTTTAAGACCGGCCTTTTGCAACGCAGCATGTAACCTCTGAACATTCGCCGTCAGACGTTCTGCACTGTAGAAAAAACTCGGCGTTCCATGCATCTTCGCCAGTCCATCCACATCATGTCCGGCGAAGTTGAGCTTTCCTGCCTGATATTTAAGATCGTCCCGCTGCCACCAGTAAGATTCACTAGTATCACTCATATAGCGGCTACCGAGCTCTGTACAAACTGCTGATACATGGGATCAGATTCATCGATTGCCTCCCGACGACCCGTAATCCAGCCACGACAGTTTGCTGCGCCACAGGAGCAGGGAAACTGGTGATAGAGAACATCCTCGGTCTGGGCATAATCCATCAGAATATAATCACCGGGCTTGATATCACGCACCACACTGACCAGCATATTCTGCATATCCAGGTGGACATTCGGCGAGCATGAGTGCAAAAAGTAGCCGGAGAAATGTATATCATACAGATGCAAGCCAGGTTCTATCTGTAGTGAGTGCTGTCGAATCTCGTCAATGCGCTCACCATTCATCGCGGCAATAAGTTCGCCTTTTTTAAAGGCCTTGCGACTGATAACACCAAAACCACTATTTTCATCCTTTTGGATGATTTCGAAATCTTCGGGCTTCGGATAGAGCGGGTGGTACTCGTACGATTCAGGATACATCGTCTATGGCTTCCAAAAATGGTGATGGTAGGTCGTAGCGGTTTTATGCCTGCCACGGCGTTCAGAAATGACTATATACGTCCATCAACATTTGCCTTCAAACGAATTTGTCGCTAGTTACCATTAATAAAATCGCATCAAGTGATTCCTCTGTTTTCAGTGAAAATAAATTTAACGCCGCGACAGAATCAGGGAGTCGCTTGGGTAACATATCCCTGCAAACTATGACTTGTACGAGCAAAGAGATAGTGTCTACAAAATACAGATTAATGGTGACCATTAAGTTTCGAAACAACTATTTTTACGTATTTAAAAGGTAAACAAACATGAACGAGATGGTGATAAGCAGAGAGCTGATAATCGTAATTAATTTGGAGGGTCTAAATAATCTGCAGTATTGGCATTAATACGAAACCAGCCGGTCAGACTAAAACGTGCTTTATTGGTAACGGCTACTTCATGCGGAAAGCGTTCGCTCAGGAAAATCACCATACGACCATACAAGGGTTGAATGGTCTCAAAGGGTATCACCTCTTCTTGCCGATACATTAATAACTCACCGTGATCCGGGACTTGCCAATGTTCATTCAGATACAACACCGTACTGAGGCGACGATTGGAACTGCCTTGAAAGGCATCCACATGGCGTTTATAAAATGCACCCTTGGGAAAGTTGGCATAGTGAGCTTCGTAATCAAACAAACCGAGAAATAATTCGCGATTAAGATGCCTTCGTAATTGCTCCATCCAGAGAAAATAGCCGGTGGTTGCATCATCACATCCATCGAGCCAGAATATTTCATCTCGACGTACCTGCTGGTTGAGTTGAAAGTCCTGCTCGCGTCCAACCCCGGCGGGTTTAAATTCAGTGTGGTCAATGGAATGATAGTTTGTGCACAATGCTTGCAGCATCGATGCAGTGAAAAACTGATCGAGAATAATATAGCCCTGTACTGTGATGGCTTGCATCACCCGGTCAAATATCTCTTCGTCGCCACTGTTTATGCTATCCGCTCGCTGAACAATCTCCACTGTGTGGCACCCCTTAATAATGGCTGCCATTAATACTCCTGTTTTATTCCCTTGACCAGACAAAAGATTTCAATTGTATTTCTTATAAATACAAGTAGTTAAACCTACTCTATAGTTTTAAATTTGCTACTTTGAGTTATTATTCGCCCATATTGCAAATGTTAACGATAATCATTACCATTACAACAGAGAATTTACCGACATTTAACCATGTAGGTTAACAATTTTATTAACAATGAGGCCTGACTGGTCGATACAAGGCCCACGGAAAGCAACAAAATACACATCGGGTAATGACGGAGAAGTAGATGAACAAGAATTTGATCAGTGCAGCCATTGTCTCTGCCATAGGCGTATATGGGCATGCCCATGCCGCAGACACTGCCCCAACCATCAGTGGACTAGTAGAGGTTGAAATAACGGAGAACAGTATCGCAGCGTCCACCGTAGCACTGGGGGTGAGCAAACAGGTGAACGACATGGTCAGTGCTGAAATGAGCCTGCTGTATGAAGGTGCCACCACCGATATCGATACCGCCAGCATTACCATCGCCCCACAGACCGGCGGTTGGCATATCACCACCGGCCAATTCTATATTCCCTTCGGCAGCTTCAACAGTAATATGATCTCTGATCCCATCACTCTGGAGATGGCAGAGACAGGTGCCAACGCCCTGCAACTTGGTTACGAACATAGTGGCTTCGGTATCTCTGCATACACCGCAGCCGGTGCCGCCAGCCTTGATACCATGGGTGCCAACATCAATTACCACTATGAAAAAGACTCCACCAAATTTGGCATCGACCTTGGATACACAACTAATCTGGGCAAATCCGCCGGTATCATTGCAGATGGTGTAACCGATGCCGTTATCGGCCAGAGCATCATGGCGATGGCAGAGATGAGTGGCTTCAGTCTGGTTTATGAAAACATCGCCGCCACGACCGCCTTCACCACCGGCGCACTACTGACTGGCAACATGCCGGTCGTGACCAATATCGAACTGGCTTACGGTTTCGACCTTGGCGGCAAGGAGACAACGCTGGCCGTTGCGGCGCAAAGCTCAGAAGGCGCAAATGATCTGTTCGCCAAAACCCGCAACCTGTTCACCTTCAGCAGCATGATTATGCAAGGCACCAGTCTGGGACTGGAATACATGCAAGAGACCGATTACGCCAGCACCGATACCAGCACCATTACCGCGAAACTGGCGGTCGAATTTTAAGTCAGGAGTAGGAAATAACATTAGCCTGACAGATCGATGCTGAACAAAAAATTGGAGTCTTACATGAACAAAGTCCGTACCGGTGCCACACTACTGCTGGCACTAAGTCTGGCCACCCCGTTATTTGCTGACGAGGGTCAAACCCGTGTTGGCGGCGTTCTGGAAGTGGAGATGGATGCCAATACCATCGCCACGCCTGTCGCCGAGCTGGCAATTAGTCGAGATCTTGGTAAATATGTTGCGGCCGAGGTGCTGGTACTCTACGAAGACGGTATTACAGCTATTGATACCGCAGCGATGAACCTTACTCCCGAGGATAGCAACTGGTCTCTGCGTGCAGGTGATATCTATATTCCCTTCGGTAAATTTGACAGCTATATGGTCTCCGATCCCTTGACCTTAAGCCTCGGTGAAACACGTGAGGCGGCGATTCAATATGCATTTACCGCTAGCAATCTCTCCACCAGCATCTATCTGTTTAATGGCAGTAATAATGTTTCAGGCAAGAGTGCACTGAATAACTTTGGCCTCCAATTCACCCACGCCAGTGCATTCATGGCCATCGCGTTTGGCTATATCGATGACATTGGTGACAGCAACGCTATGCAGAATGCCATAAACACCCAGTTAGGCAGCAACAACACCAGCTCTAAGGTCGCCGGACAATCTATGGCTCTGGACTTGAAGATGGGTGCCATTACCTTTAATACCGAGCTAGTCTCAGCGGTGAGTGCCTTTCAGGCCGGTCAGCTTGAGGCCGCAGCAGTTCAACCTCTTACCATCAGTTCCGAGCTTGCCTACCACTTTCACATCGCTGGCAATGAGAGTGTTGTCGCCATCGGCTCACAAAGCTCAAAGGATGCTAATGCCCTGGGCATCCCCAAGTCCCGGCTTCTGCTGGGGTGGTACAACGCCTTGCAGGAGGATGTCCACTGGATACTGCAGGCCTCGCAGGATACGGACTACAGCAGCGTGGTCACCACAGACTATGCCATCAAGCTGGTGGCTGAATTCTAGAATTCTTGTGCTCCGGTGGTCATATCCACCGGGGATTTATCCACGGCTTCGGCCCTATCGATTGACTTGGCCACCCATTCAGGTTTTGATCCTTCTATGAATCCGATTCCTTCCCTGTTAAAGCTCCCCTCGATGCTACTGTTATTGGCAGTACTCTTGGGCCAGGCCGCATTGTTTGCGCATGAGCTGGGGCATGCGGTAGAGGGTGATCAGTCTGACTGCATTATCTGTCTACTGGGGGATCATCAGTCAGCACTCACTACCCCCCGTCCCCTAACCCTGCCGCAGACATTCGCCACGGTACAATACGACACGGTCAGATCAACCGTCTCACTACAGACCCGTATCGGTTACTCCTCTCGCGCACCACCGTTGGCCTGATAAACATTACAGAAACCGTTTCACCGTTTGGTCACCAACACTTTGTACAGAGAGATATCATGCAACCATTATCCATACCTACGCTTGTGCTTGGCAGTGCCATACTGCTTGCCGCTTCTACTCCACTACACGCAGGAGAAGAACACGGCCATCGTCAACATGCCGCCCACGAACATGGTAGTGCCAAACTTTTACTCGCCAAAGAAGGCACTGAATTGCACCTGGAATTCTCAAGTCCGGCGATGAATCTGGTGGGATTCGAACATATGCCAGCTAATGAGCAACAAGGTGAACAGGTTCGCCAGGCTATCGACACACTCAAGGCTGCAAACAAGATCTTTTTGTTACCGGCCAGTGCCGGATGCACCCTGCAGAAGGTAACGGTTGAGACCGGTCTGAGCACAGCTGAAGATCACTCTACACATGCGCACCATGAGGCCTTACATGAAGCAGACAGGCACGCCGATTTTCTTGTCAACTACCGTTTTAGCTGTCGTGATATGAGTGTACTTAAACAGATCGATGTGCAGTTATTCTCGTATTTCCCTGCTACCCGTAAAATAGATATTGAGATGATCACCGACCAGGGACAACGGGCGTTTGAATTGGATCATAACAACAGCAAACTGAAGCTGTAAGCGGACACAAGGAAAGAGAGCATGCAGGACAGGCAAAACGTTATCGACATCGGTCGATTGCAATACCGTTGGCGCGAAGGACTGCCCCTGGTGTTAGACATTGATGAGCTTGGCATTCAGCGTGGTGAGCGTGTGTTTATTAAAGGCGCCAGCGGCAGTGGCAAGAGTACTCTGCTTAGCCTCATGGCTGGAGTGTTATCCCCTGAACAAGGCCAGTTAAATATCCTGGGGCAGGAACTGACACACATGAAGGGCGCACAACGCGATGCCTTTCGTGCCGATCACATCGGCTTTGTGTTTCAGATGTTTAATCTCCTGCCCTATCTGTCGGTAATCGATAACGTTACCCTGCCCTTGCATTTTTCAGCGCGCAAAAAGAGTAAGGTTGCGCAACCAGAACAGGAGGCCGAGCGCCTGTTGGCGCATCTGGATCTATCCGGGTCTGGGATACTCTCTCGTCCTGTCTCCGAACTAAGTGTTGGACAACAGCAACGAGTCGCTGCGGCACGTGCCCTGATCGGTAGCCCGGAGATCCTTATCGCCGACGAACCCACCTCGGCACTGGATACTGACCGACGAGAGGCCTTCATCAAACTTTTGTTAAGTGAGTGTGATGCCAGCGATACCACCCTGGTCTTTGTCAGTCACGATGATAGCTTGCGCAGCTACTTTGATCGCAGTATTGCCCTTGGCGACATCAATCTCGCATCAAGTCAGGGAGAATAAGATGCCGATACTACAACTCGCCTATAAAAGCCTTCTCAACCGTCGCCTTACTGCCGTACTTACACTTATTTCCATCGCCTTGAGTGTTACCTTATTACTGGGAGTGGAAAAACTGCGTAATGAATCGCGTAGCAGTTTTGCCAATACCATCTCCGCTACGGATCTTATCGTTGGTGCCCGAAGTGGCAGTACCCAGCTATTACTTTACTCGGTATTCCGTATTGGCTCGGCCACCAACAACATCTCCTGGCAGAGCTATGAGGAACTATCGCAACACCCGAAGGTGAAATGGAGCATCCCCATCTCTCTGGGTGACTCACATCGCGGTTTTCGTGTTATGGGGACGACGACGGATTATTTTCAGCACTACCGTTATAGCCGTAATAAAGGTTTAGGCTTTGCCTCCGGCCTAGCTTTTAACACGCTTTATGAAGCGGTGCTGGGTGCCGATGTGGCACAGGAGTTGGGTTATGTTTCCGGCCAGCAGATTGTCATCGCTCATGGTGCCGGTGACATCAGTCTCGTCAGTCACGATGACAAACCGTTTCGTGTGGTGGGCATACTGAATAAAACAGGTACCCCGGTGGACCGTACCATCCATGTCAGCCTGCAGGCCATCGAAGCCATCCATGTGGACTGGCAAGGCGGGGCAAAACTACCCGGCTTTCAGATCAATGCCGAGCAGGCAGAAAGGATGGCACTGCAACCCAAGTCCATTACCGCCTTTATGCTCGGCCTTAAATCCCGCCTGGCTACCTTTCGTGTACTGCGGGAGATCAATGAATACAAACAGGAACCGCTATTGGCGATCATGCCCGGTGTCGCCTTGCAGGAACTATGGGACATGATGGGTGTGGCCGAAAAGGCCTTGTTGGCCATCTCCGCCTTTGTGGTGGTTGTCGGCCTTACCGGTATGGTGACGGTGATACTCACCAGTCTGAATGAGCGCCGTCGTGAGATGGCGATCCTGCGCTCGGTGGGCGCCAAGCCTATGCACATCTTTGGTCTGATCCTCGGTGAGGCGATCACTCTTACCCTGCTCGGCAGTGCTCTCGGCTTGCTACTGCTCTATGGCCTGCTGGTTTTTGCCCAACCGATCATCGAAAGCCAGTTTGGACTGTTTATTGCTATAAGCTGGCCCTCGACATACGAGTGGAAATTATTGCTCGCGGTGATAGGCTCTGGCATCGTCATTAGCATACTACCGGCCTATCGCGCCTATCGTTATTCTCTCGCCGATGGCATGAGCATAAGAATCTAATCAGGAATAAAATTATGTTACGCACCACTGTTCGTTATTCTTTTCTTCTCACCAGCGCACTGTTGTTCTCTGCTTGCGATCTCGAGATCCCCGAGAAGCAGGCCTATGCCCTGCCCCCTATTGCCACGCCGCAAGCGAAGTCAGACACCGTCACGGAAGCTACCGCCCAAAACACCGATGGCGCAATAGAACTGACCTGGGATGATCTGGTGCCTGCGGACTGGCGTCCTGATGCCTTGTTAAAAGAATTTAATCTGGATGAGATGAAGGATGACGATCCAAGAGCCAAGGAGTACGAGGCCAGACTCAAGCAACTGTGGGATGTCGCGCCTGTGGTGAAAGAGTTGGAAGGTAAACTGGTCAAGCTACCAGGCTACGTACTGCCCGTTGAGGACAACGGACAAAAGGTAACCGAGTTTCTATTGGTTCCCTATCACGGTGCCTGCATTCATGTGCCGGCACCTCCGGCCAATCAAACCGTCTATGTGATCACCGGTGATGCCGAGGCCAAGATCCGCAAGGTGTTTGATACGGTTTGGGTTACCGGCATTATTAAACTGGAAAAGGCGGATCGTGAACTGGCCACCTCCGGCTATACCCTCCTCGCCACCAAGGTGGAACCTTTTGAATAAGTGCTGAAGAGATGAGACTCTACGGTCAACAGATGTATAAAGTCGTCGGCTTGCTTAGTCTGCCCCTATACTTTGCGCATCCCCTGCAAGCAGCGAATCCACTGCAATGCCATATCCATCCGCCCCAGATGGCATCAACTGACGCGGTCGCAACACTGCTTGGTCCCTATTCCGGCCGCGAGCAATGTGAGCAGGAACGACTCACTCGTTTTGGCCATGAAGGCCGCTGTCATTGCAGCTTTAGTTCACCATTGGGACAAGACATCCCTGGCGATCTATTTAGCTCGCCAGGGATGCCTCGGCCATAGTTTTTATCTTTATAGCAGAACTAGAAACAAGACATATGGCAGCAAGGCATTTGTTTTGTATTGATAATAAAAAGCCCGCCATGGCGGGCTGATGTTTACACTCGAAGAGGAGCTAGATATCCAGGGCTTGAAGATCCAACTTATCGTCCTTCATGGGCGGGCACCAATAGTAGCCCCCTGAAATCGGGCGACTAAAACTAAACAAGCCATCGGCGATACCATCTTCATGACCCACCATACGGTTTAATAGCGCCTCATAGGCATCAAAGGATCGACCAAAGGCGATAAAATTCAGACCCGCCTCGTTACCTTCTGCCCAGGGCATGGAGCGGCGCAGAATAAAGGCCTCCGGGGAAAAGCTCTCTTGCGCGGTACGCTTCACATGGGCAGACTCAGGGGCATCTGCCAGTTCTTCGTTATCTGACTTACGGCGACCAATGATGTTGTCCTGATCCTCTTCCGACATGTGTTCAAAATATTCCAAATCGTGTTGCCATTGTTGCACCGCAACAAAACTGGATCCATCCAGTCCTTCCCCGACACCTTGTACCATCGCAGCCGCCAGCGCAGCATCATCCTGTGGGTTTTCAGTGCCATCGATATAACCGGTCAGATCACGGCTGTCGGCATAGACAAAACCATCCAGCACCTCTTCCAGGCGAAAATCCATTGCCAGGCTATGTTCGATCTCACGACTACGCAGATGCAATTCGCCACGGTCATCGCCGCGCAACCAGAACCACAGGGCATATTGGGTAGAAGGCACCTCAAAACCTGGCCCCACCAGTGCAGGGAACACCGTCATCCCCGGCAGGGTCTTACCCAAGGCCAGTATCAACGACTGACCCAGACCAACGATGGTCTGTTCGCCGTCCACAAACTCAGACAGATGTGCCAGGGTATGCGCCACATCCGCCGTCTCCGGCTCCATAATGAAATAGAGAAAACGCGAATGGGGGGTCAAGGGAGCGAGGATACCGGTCTGGATAGCAGACATATTTCACCATCATTTGAATAACAATATAGGCGATACTTTTAACAGACTTTCCTTATGAGTACCAGATACGCCCGTCGAGCATGTTAGACAAAGATTAAACTCGTCATCCTTGACGAGGTCTATCGTTGCACGACATGACAGCTCTTGCTATTGAACAATGAAGCTACGTATATCGCTATCCTTATAACCGCCCCGTCCATCACTGGCACGTACAAACCAACGGTATGTGCTACCAGAGACCAGCCCACTGGCGACAACACTTTCCGTCTGCGGCTCAGACTCCGCACAGGCATTCAATAACACCATCATTGCCGCCAGTAGCATCAACGTGCTCCTGCGACGTCCTCGGCCCGTGCCGCCCACCAAACCAAGCATGAGCAGACCGCCGCCACTAAAGCCCGCATACAATAACAAAGCATCGCTTTGTGCCAGAGCAATCGTTTGTGACGGCAGACAGTTGTCACCAGAACAGATAAACGCGGTGTGCACCAGCGTATCACCATCGGTATCGGAGGCCTGAGTCCACTCGAGATCCACTTCGCTACCGGTCACACTTGCGCCATCCATGGGCGATAGCAGTTGCGGTGCACTGGGCAATTGGTTATCCGCTTCCTGGCAGGTGTACACCGCCACATCATCCACATACCAGGCACCTCCGGCGACCTGATTATCCGTTGCCAGGCGCCAGCGAAGCTGAATCCGCTTACCGGCCAAGCTACTTAGATTGTAACGACTGGAGACATAGCCATGACTGCTGGCAACAAATGCGGAGCGTGAGGCCAAGACATTGATTGGATTACTATCCAGTATACCGTTATAGCCCTGGCCGTCGTCTTCCAGTGTTGCCATATCCTCCCAGGCAACACCATCAAGACTATATTCGAGAACACCTCCATCATAATACTGGCCTGAAAGCGTTTCGAAATTAAAGTCATGTCGGAAGTGAAGGTAGGGAACAGACAACATGTCAGAAGTACCAGCAGGAATATCCAGGCTCACTGTGGCTTTTTGATCAGTTTGATAATCCACATCCAGGCCTATTAAAGTATGGGTGCCGGAGCTGGCGTTAGGACCCCAGCCACCAACATTCATGTCAGCCGAACCCGAGTCGTACCAGTCGTCTCCCACAGCAATAAGCGGATCACTCTGGTGACTCATCGTCCAGTTAGACAAGCCGCCCTCCATATCATCAATGAATGTATAGAGTGGCGTTTGATTGCTCGCACAGAGTGCTGCATTGGGACTGAAGCCATTGACCAC
>Ga0224506_10001532_pt1 | contig 16412 bp, 18 predicted proteins | sample SF_Jan12_sed_USG_2_FD_169108 | JGI IMG/M metagenome (GOLD analysis project Ga0224506, IMG submission 169108) | Sediment microbial communities from San Francisco Bay, California, United States - SF_Jan12_sed_USGS_8_1 | ecosystem: Environmental > Aquatic > Marine > Sediment | place: USA... | reverse complement strand
GTAAATGGGCTGGCGTGCAATATATATACTATCCATAAAAGACCAATGATATTTTGTTATTATAATTAGTAATACAAAGTATGGCATATTGCCATATTTAATCTGATTTTTTCTGATAAAATGCTGCATTATTTATCTGATCAGTAAGATAACGCCTTAACGGCAGCGCCTTAATCGCAATAGCGGCTAAACTTGACAGAATCAAGCTCATAACTGTTGACCTAAAATAAGCTTATTACATGAAAAATGCCTACCACGTCTTAAATAAAGTATTTGGTTATCAGGACTTCAGACACCAGCAGGCCGATATCATTCAGGCACTGTTAAACAATGAAGACGCTATGGTGCTAATGCCTACCGGCGGCGGCAAATCACTCTGCTACCAGATACCGGCGATCATCAGAGAAGGCGTTGGCATTGTTGTCTCACCACTGATCGCACTGATGCAAGACCAAGTCGATGCGCTCACCCAACTGGGTCTGTCGGCCGGCTACCTGAACTCTAACCAGACACAAGAAAGCCAGCGCGAGATAGAACAGCAGCTGATCAACAATGAAATCGACCTGCTATACATCACGCCGGAGCGTTTATTAAGCAACAGAATGCAGTCATTGCTTAAACAGTCTAGCATCTCGCTGTTTGCGATCGATGAAGCTCACTGTGTGTCCCAGTGGGGCCATGATTTCAGGAAAGAATACCAGCAACTCAATACACTGCATCAACAGTTCCCCGGTATTCCGCGTATTGCACTGACAGCCACAGCCGACAAACGCACGCGCCAGGAAATCATAGAACAACTGGACCTGCATAAAGCAAAAACATACCTCGACAGCTTTGACCGGCCCAATATCCATTACCAGATCAGCGAGCAAAATAGCAAGGCCGAGCTTTTGAAATTCATTCAAAACAGCCATCAAAATGAAGCCGGCATTATTTATTGCCTGTCGCGTAAAAAAGTCGAAGAAATCGCCAACTGGCTGACTGAACAGGGGCTGCAGGCACTGCCCTACCACGCCGGCTTACATCAGCAGATGCGTGAAGCCAACCAGAAACGGTTTCTGCGCGAAGATGGCATCATTATAGTTGCGACCATTGCTTTTGGCATGGGCATAGACAAGCCCGATGTTCGCTTTGTCGCGCATTTAAATCTGCCTAAAAGTATAGAAGCCTATTATCAGGAAACAGGCCGTGCCGGTCGTGATGGTTTACCGGCAGATGCGTGGATGGCCTATGGCCTTAAAGACCTGATGATGCTCAAACAAATGATTCAGGAAAGCGATAATGAAATGCAACAACGCATTTCACATTCAAAACTGGACTCGCTAATGGCGCTGTGTGAAACCACCAGCTGCCGGCGCGAACATTTGCTAAATTACTTTGATGAAGCCACCAAAAGCAGCTGTGGTAACTGTGATATATGCATCTCCCCCCCTGAAACCTGGGATGCAACGGAAGCCTGTCGCAAAGCCCTCAGTTGCATTTACCGGACTGAGCAGCGTTTTGGTGTCGGTTACCTGACAGATATTTTGTTAGGAAAAAGCAATGAGCGCATCCTGCAAAACGGACACGACAAGGTCACCACCTATGGCATAGGAAAAGATATCAGCCTCAACGAATGGAAAAGCATCTATCGACAACTGATTGCCATGGGTTATATCAACATCAATTTTGAACAATACGGCGCGTTAACATTAACCGATAAAGCCCGGCCATTATTACGCGGCGAAGTTGAACTCAAACTAAGAAAACAAACTAAAAAAGCCGCAAAGAAATCAGAAACCAAAGCAAAATCTGCACTGCGCGAGATCGATGAGCAACTGTTTGAAGCCTTACGACAGTGCCGTTATGATCTGTCTAAACTTGAATCCGTGCCGCCATACGTCATCTTCCATGATAAAACGCTGATTGAAATGAGCCGCAAACGGCCATCAACACTGGAGCAGATGGGACATATTGCAGGCATAGGTGAAAAGAAACGCGACAAGTTTGGCAAACAGTTTCTGGATATAATTAAACAGCACAAAATTCACCCCTGGTTTAAAAATGACTTAAGTGAAACCATTAATAAAACACTGGAACTGTATCTTAAAGAACAAAACACCGGCGCCGTTGCAGAACAACGCCAGCTTAACCTCTCAACCATCTACAGCCACCTGTCGACGGCAATCAAGCATGATGTTATCAGGCTTGAGGATATACTGGAGATTGAGCACGGTGATATCACTCAAATAAAACACGCTATGGATTTATGCGCTGAAGGCGGCCAGGAAGGTGCAAAAGCGGTCTTCGAGTTTCTCAATGGTGAAATAGAATACGGCATTATTAACTGTGTGCGCGCCAGCGTTGACACACTAATTTAAAGACATCAGAAACATGCATGTGAAATACTGCACACAATGTGGCTCAAAGACAGCACAACTCATACCCGAAGGCGACCAGAAACTTCGCCATGTTTGTACGCAATGCGAGACCGTGCATTACCTCAATCCAAAAATCATAACAGGCTGCCTGGTCGAGCACGAAGACAAAATCCTGTTATGCCGCAGGGCCATTGAACCACAATCCGGGAAATGGACATTGCCCGCAGGGTTCATGGAAAACAATGAAACCTGCATTCAAGGTGCCATCAGAGAAACACGCGAAGAAGCCAATGCTGAAGTACGGGAGCTGCAGCTATACTCGGTTTATGATATCCCGCACATCAGCCAGGTTTACATGATATACCGGGCAAGACTAAATTCACTGAACTTTTCACCCGGTATCGAATCTACAGACGTACAGTTATTTGAAAAGGCCGATATCCCCTGGCAGCAGCTTGCTTTCTCAGTCATTCGTGAGACGCTTATCTCATATTATAAAGACAGGCAATCAGAGCAATACAGGCTGCACACCGGGGTGATTACGCCAGAAATGAAATCATTGCTTAAAGTACGACCCGAAGGTATCTAATCACATGAACTATCTCACTGCCCTGCTTTTATTGGTTCTTTCGTTTAATGCATACGCATTTGAAGCGTTAGAGGACATCTTAAAATTAAAAAAAGCGCCTGCTGGCGTGGTCATAGAAATCACCAGCGGTGACAAACTGTATCTGGAGAAGATTATGCCGCAGCTAAAAGCAGATATTCTGGCCATACAGAAAAAACACAAAGGCCTGTCAGTAGCCATCGTCTCACATGCCCGCGAGTCTCTGCTTCTGACCAAACAAAAAAGCCAGCTTCACACAAAGCTTCACTCAGATATAAAATCATTGTCGGACAATAATACCAGCGTTCATGTCTGTGGCACTTACGCCAGCTGGTTCAATATTAATGAGGATGAATTTCCAGACTATATTAACGTCAGCCCGGCCGGACCGGTACAGGTTGATGATTACCTCGAGCTAGGCTACCTGCATATAGAGTTATAACGCCACAAAGTCCTCAAGAAACTGGGAATAGGTTTTGATCAGGATGTCATTGTAATGCGTCACTAACTGATATATTTCGCTGGAATCATAGGCCTGGCTGTTTTCATAGTCCTTATCCAGCAGCACACTGCCTTTGCTGTTGCTTACCTGCACATTGAGCTTAACGTGCAGACGGCTATCGGACGAATACTGGATCTCCATTCGCTCGACACTGACAACAACATGCAAACCCTGCACTGCTGCATAGCGATATTCAGATACCTGCGCGTTGCTGGCAGACAATTTTAAATAACTGATAAACTGGCGGGTCATTATTTTAGGTAACGCATCATGCCACAAGTGGTAATGCAGCTGCATGACTTCGTTTGGTCGGCTTTCATTGCTATACAATAAGTTTCTATTATTTAACATGCCGGAAACCTTGAACAGTGATACCGTTACATCAGTGTTGAAATGATCGGTACCAGCCAGCTGCTCTTTTTGAACGTCGGCCAGACGATAATAATGGCTTTCCGGTGTGGTCACCGAACCACAGCCCGCTAATAAAAAAACAGCCATAAAAAAAACTATAAACTTCATGTCATTACCTGAGTGCCGGATCGGTTAAGGGATTACTTCTGATAATAATGCCGGGGTTATTTTTAATCTGGTTACTAAAATCGTTGATATTCTGGCTGCTCGATTCTATTTGATTGAGAATGCTTTCGAGTTTTTGATTCAGCAGCGCAGCGGTTGTATTGATGCCTTTAATAGAACTATCAACCTGTGATTTATTCATGTATACCAGCTTATTAATTTCAGCCGAAACAGATTCAAGGTTGCTGATCATTGAATCGGCCCTGACAATCACACTTGAAATATTCTTCTGGTTTGTTTCATTAAAAAAGGCATCAATCACTTCTGAATTTTTTTGCAACTTGACCACCAGCAAATTAATATTAGCTGTTAATTTAGGGATATCTGACGACATGGTTTCACTAAACAGTTGCATATTATTTTTTAGCTGATTGGCCATCGGGGTGATAACTTCAGAGGAAATGTTATTTATTTTTTCCGCGATCGCTTTAAACGATGTCATCACATCATCGCCTGGCATGCCTTGCAAAAAGCTGTTGGCAGGCAACACCTCTGCTGAGCGGCCTTCACTGATGTTTAACTGTGCATCGGACAACAAACCGGATTTTGTCACCATTATTGAGCTACCCCGGGTGATTTTCCAGCCACCTTTTACCGACAAAGTTAGCTCAAACCGCGTGCTATTATTTTCAAATACCGGTCTGATATCAACCAGCTGGCCGACTTTATAGCCCTTGTAGGTGATAGCTGAACCGTTGTTAATGCCTGCAACATTCTCCAGCACCGTGTAATACCTGTCTGAGTTGGCAACCCGGCCCGTTAAAAAATACAAAACAACAAGCAAAACAACACTTATTGAAACCACAAAACCGCCAACCACGGTGTAATTAATATTATCTTGTTTCATAAGTTATCTGTAAGCCTCGACAGGTATTCTTCCGCATTGATTTGCTGCTGCCTTGGTGTCCGGTTAATTAAATTCTGTATAGTTTTATTCTCGGAAGATTTTATTTCGTCAACCGAGCCGACTAAAATCAGCTTTCCCTTATCGATCACAGTAATTCTGTCGGCGATTTTATAGGCACTGTCGAGCTCATGAGTCACCACCACAATCGTAATATTCATTGCGTCGCGTAAATTCAGTATCAGTTCGTCGAGTTCTGCTGAAACCACCGGATCGAGGCCGGCAGAGGGCTCATCAAAAAACAAAATTTTGGGGTCCATTATAATCGCTCTGGCAACCGCTGCACGTTTTAACATGCCACCGGATAATTGCGCCGGCATGTAATGTCCAAAGCCAGAGAGGTTAACAATTTCCAGTTTAATCCGTGTCATTATTTTAATGGTTTCTTCATCGAGGTTGGTCAGCTCCCTCAAAGGAAAAGCAATATTATCCTCGACACTCATGGAACCAAACAAAGCACCGCCCTGAAACGCCACCCCCATCTGTTTGCGTAAATTATTCAGCGATGTGGTATCAATTTTGCCTATATCCTGCCCCAGTATCTCTATACTGCCCGCGCTGGGTTGATTCAATGACAGTATGTGTCGTAACAAAGTACTCTTGCCAGAGCCGCTGCCACCCATGATGACCATAATCTCACCGCTTCGAACCGATAAATCGATTGCGTTTAATACTTTACTACTGCCGTAGTGAGTGGTTAAAGCGCATATTTTTATTATCTCATTCATAATATTATCGGCTGATAAAATAAGTAAAAATCATATCCATCATCACAATACTACTGATGGACAAAACCACTGAACGTGTGGTTGCAATGCCCACGCCTTCAGCGCCTCCTTTAACCTGAAAACCATTACTGGCAGCAATGATGGTAATCAGAAGTGAAAAAATCAGGCTTTTCATTAAGCCCTGCATCAGGTCCGTGACTTGCAGCACATCAAACGTTCTGACAACATAATTTTCAAATGTCATATCAAGTGAAATCGTTGAATACAATGCGCCACCTAATAAACCGGCTATATCGCCCAAAAATGTTAATGCCGGCAGCATAATCAGCATCGCCAGTAAAACCGGTGAAACCAGATACCTGACAGGATTAATACCCATAACACTCAGGGCGTCTATTTCCTGTGCGCCCAACATGGTGCCAATCTTTGCCGTAATCGCTGAGCCGGATCGCCCTGCAATCAGAATGCCGACAATAAGTGGTGAAAACTCTCTGGTCATTGAAAAGGTAATGCCGAAAATAACCTGCGACTCCGCGCCAAAAAGCTTAAGCGTTTCAATGCCCTGGATGGCCAGCATCACACCCACAGAAAAACAGAGAATCGTCACGATAGGTATTGCCTGAATACCCACTTTTAAACCTTCTGCAGCAACCAAGTGCAACCTGACCGGCTGTTTTTTAAACGCACCGGCAAATAACCAATAAAGGCTTTCGTACAAAAGCAGAAAAAAATACCCTGCCTCGGCAATAAAGGCTATCGTTTTAGTGCCGATAACAGTAACAAGGTCTATTGATCTCATGACGTTTTATTTGATGGGAAACACAGAATCAAGCCTGGCAAGCTTTATCACCTGCATCACAGGCTTGCTGATATTAATTAAGCAGAACTCACTGTTGTTTTTCTTAGACAACTGGTAAGCCTCGACAAAACAGGCCACACCTGAACTGTCTAAATAACTAACCTGCTGCAGGTCAATATGCAATGGTGCTTTGGTTTTACAGATATCCAGAATCTGTTTCCTGAGCTCTGATGATGAATGCAGATCGATATCACCAGACAAGCTCAGCAGCGTAAAGCTATTTTTTTTGGCTATTTCATATTTCATTGTGTTTATTTAATACCTTAGTCATCAGTAGTCTGTTTCCTTGAGATGCCTGTTTGTGTGAGTAGACCACATCATCCATAATTTCATTAATAAAAAACAGCCCCAGGCCGCCGGGACTTAGCTTATCTTTTTTTGTAAACGTCAAACTATCAAGATTAACGTACTCAGCATTATCTTCAATTTCAAACGACACGCGGGCCGCATCAATCATAATGCGCATATCAATACAGCCATCGTAGTGGCCGTTATCGGCATGCTGCACAATATTCATACAGGCTTCATTAACCGCCACTATCACACTGTCCAGCTCATCTTTTTCAAAACCGGCTTGCTGCAACAGGGCTTTAAGATCCTGCCTGATAATGCGCAAAGCAGCACTGTCTGAATTATACTGATACTCGAAGCTTTGCAAGTGCTTAGTTTCCTTCGACTATTAAAAGCGTCATATCGTCATGTGAGCGGGTTGAAGCGGATGCAAATTTCTCTTTTAACTGTTTAAGCTGGTCTGCGGCAGAAACAGACGACATCTTTTTCAAAAGCCCCACAAAACCATCAAGCCCGAGTTCTTGACCATCAATAACCGACTCTGTAATGCCATCACTGTACAGATACAGACATGCCTGTTTTAAAATATAACACTCAGACTTGAAATCCACTTTCTTTTCGATACCCAGCGGTATTGAGCTGGATGAAACCCTCAGCGTATTTTCTCCGCTGATAATCAATGCCGGCAGGTGGCCGGCATTGATTACCTCAAGCTTACCGTTCGCCGGGTTATATTTGCCGCAAACAAAAGTGACAAACATGCCCCTGATAGAGGTTTCAACCAGCTCGATATTGATCATCTTCACCAGCTTCTCAAGGTCACCGATATACTTGCCCAGGCAATGAAACAGGCTGCTGACTTTAACCATTAATAACGAAGCATTAACACCCTTGCCAGAAACATCCGCAAGACAAAACAGGATACTGCCATCACTGCATTGCTGATAATCATAAAAATCCCCCGACAACTGCCGCGCGGCCAGGTTAAAAGCATAAACCGGCAAGTTTTCGTTATCCGGCAGCAGGCTTTCCTGTATTTCAGTCGCCAGCTCAATTTCCTGCTGCAAGGCCGCAGCCAGTTTATCTCTCTCGGAGATGGTTTCCTGAAGCTGCCAGTTTAATTCCTGTATGCTTAAATTATCTTCTGCCAGACGAATATTGCTTTTTTTCAGCAACTCATCATATTCAGTCACCTGGCTAATATCGATACCCAGCGCATCAGCCGCCTGATTGACCGACGAGCTAATGGCACTTAAACAAGCATCAACTTTTTCTGCACTCAATGACATCGACGCTGCCATCTGTTGTTTACAGGCAGCAGAGGCCTCTTTCACATTATCAGAAGTGATCACATAGGCAAACCAGTCAGCGGCATTAAGAATCTGACAGACGCCGGCATTATCACCCTGCTGGCACTGATGATGCTCAGATACCGGCATCACAATTGACGGCGGTAATGACCATTGCTGACCAATCATTTTAAACACATCAATATGACTCTGTTTAAAAACACTTAACTCTTTAGTCAGGCGAAATTCAGGGTCTAACTGACGCAGTGAATACCAGCTACCTGCTTTGTCAGGGTACAAAAAAATTAAAACCAGTAAGCCAAAGTCCTGCAACAGGCCGGCGGTAAAACACTCATCCGCATCTTTACCCGAGAGCTCGGCAAGATGCCTTGCCGCCACGGCGCGGAATATGCTATCGGTCCAGAAGTCATTAAGAAAGCCGGCATCAAAGTCTGTGGCAGAAAACACCTCTTTAACCGATAAACAAAGACAAAGGTTTCTTAAACTCTTGACACCAATAACCGATATCGCCCGGTTCAGTGAACTGATGGCATCACTGCGGGCATAAAATGCAGAGTTCACCATTCTCAGCACTTCAGCCGTTAACTGAGGATCATTAGTAACAATAGCGCTGATAACAGAAAAATCGACGCTATCATCAGAACAGGCCTGAAGCACATTGAGAGCCGTCTGCGGGGGTGAAGGAAGGTCGGTGGGCTTAATTGACTCAATCATCAGACATCCTGTTGGCATTGTTCCTTTTTATTAGTGCGAATTACTGGAGTTTGACGCAGGCTTTAACCTGATTGCCGGTGGCGGAATAAGTAATCTCAGAAAAACTCAACAACTTGGCCATGGCAATGCCACGGCCATGAGAACCCAGCACTTCGCTTAAATCTATATTCACAAATTTTTCATGATCAAAGCCGGCTCCGCAATCCGTAATATCAAAATGAATTTCATTATTACTTTTCTTGAATTCGACCATTACACGCTTGTCTTTATTTTCATCGAGTAACAGGCGCCTGGATATTTCTTCATAAAGCCGGTCTGTTTTAATCAGCTCGGTTTTTTCATCAAAAGAAATTGCCAAATTACCATGCTCAATGGCATTGATTAACAATTCGGATAAGCCGGTTACAATCTTACTGGGTTCAGGGCAACTTAATGCCAGCAACTTGGACAGGTTTCTGGCTTCATCGAGTGAGGAGAGTTCAAAAGCGCCCTCTTTCATTAAAGACAGTGAATTAGAGGTTTCTTCCAGCTCAGCAATTAACGAGCCATGGGTAAAAAACTGATCGTTAGCCGCCTGCAATATCGTCAGTAATGTTTTTTTATCAAAAGGTTTGGTTAAATAATAATAAGAGCCACACTCCAGGCCTTCGCGAATTTCTTCTTTCATCGCCTTCGCCGTCTGCATAATAACCGGAATGTCTTTTAGTTCGTCCGACTGCTTGATTTCCTTCAATACCGTCAGGCCGTCCATATCGGGCATCATTCTGTCCAATAAGATCGCAGAAAAGCGCCGCGGTTCGCGTCTTAATATTGCAAGTGCTTCAGTGCCATTTGCCGCCTGGGCGTGATCATAGCCCGCCGTTTTCAGATACTCCTGTAGCAGCATGCGATTAATCTCTTCATCGTCAACTATTAAAACGCTGCCCTTTTTCATTACAAACTTATCTCATATATCTTATAAACGCCTGAAAATAATATAGTTCAAATACAACGTATATGGTCGCAAATATGCAAAAAAAGCAGGAATCACAGAAAAAGCATCAATATGCAGTATTAAAGTCGCTAAAAAAACAGCGCCACCGTGACAAAGCGGTTAAAAATGCAGCACTAGCTGTTTAAAATATGAGCCGTTGCCTCGTGCTGTTCATTGTCATCACCGATAAATTTAAACTCATTCCAGCCAATTCTGAGCGTATCGTTATGCTTGAGCTCCTGCCGGCGAATTTTCTCACCATTAACAAAAGAACCGTTAGTACTGCCCATATCATGCAAAAAGTAGCGAAAATGATTGTCGTAATACGAGTCTTCTTCGCGTTCAAGCTGAGCATGCAAACCACTGACAGCAATATCATCAATCACCAGATCATTCACCCGGTCCCTGCCTACCGTCAAAATATCCTTATCCAGCTCCAGCTTCGACGTCACTACCCGGTCAATCAATTGTAATAAAATGGCCATTTACCTGTCTACTCAGCTCAATAATGCTAAAACACGCATATTATCATACAAGAAACAGCGCCTACATTTACAATGTATTGCACAATCAAGGCATTTAATGACCTATCATTAAAAAGCTTAGTATAATGATGCGCATTCAAGAGGCGTACAGATCAATGTGGAACATACCAAATAGCTTAACTTTTAGCCGAATACTCATGATACCAGTCTTAGTGCTGATATTTCTCTACAACGAGAAATGGTCAAACCTGGCCTGCGCCGCGCTCTTCGGCCTGGCAGCCATCACCGACTGGTTCGATGGCTACCTGGCCAGAAAACTCGGTCAGTCATCACCGTTTGGCGCATTCCTTGACCCTGTGGCCGACAAACTCATGGTCTCGAGCGCGTTAATACTGCTGGTCTACGCCCATGCCGACAACTTGCTCATCGTCATCTCCTCCATCATCATCATCGGCCGAGAAATCACCATATCCGCATTGCGCGAATGGATGGCCGAACTCGGACAAAGTGCCAACGTTGCCGTCTCCATGATCGGCAAAATAAAAACATTCGCACAAATGAGCTCAATCTTCCTGCTACTGTATCAGGACAACCTCTTCAGCCTGCCCATATTTAACATCGGAGAAGCCCTCTTAATCGTCTCAGCAGTGCTGACTCTTGTCTCCATGTTTATATATTTAAAGGCCGCCTGGCGCATTATAAAAAATACATAAAAAACATCGAATTAGGTGTTGACAGGAATCAGCGGCTCTATATAATAGCGCCCTCTATTGCGGGAATAGCTCAGTGGTAGAGCACAACCTTGCCAAGGTTGGGGTCGAGAGTTCGAACCTCTTTTCCCGCTCCAAATTCTGAAAACCCCGGTTAGATAACTGACCGGGGTTTTTTTTAGTAAAAAGTAATTTGGCGGAATAGCAAAGTGGCTATGCAGTGGATTGCAAATCCATCTACCTCGGTTCGACTCCGGGTTCCGCCTCCACTTTCAGCCGAACGGCAATCGCCAGGCTAAAAAGTAAGACCACTGCCCAGGTGGCGAAATTGGTAGACGCAAGGGACTTAAAATCCCTCGGTGGAAACACCGTGCCGGTTCGATTCCGGCCCTGGGCACCATTTATAATCAATGACTTATGTCATATTCCCTTAAAATTCACTTCCATATTTTTCAAACTGATTATCATTAGTAGACGCATAGTAGACGCCAAACAATAGCGCTCTCATCTTAATTGCTTTCTTTTTCAAAATAAAAATACTATTTAAGGATTCAATAAAGTCCCACCCATAAAAGTGTGTTGTTAGAGCCCGCCTCTGCTACTATAAAAATCAATAAGTTAAATAATATATCCAGTGTATAGCTATATCAGCATATCTATATATAGACATCTTAAAAATAAGATGAAATATAATTTACCTTCCAAGTTTACGTATTTAATGTAAAGATATTTTAAAAAAGGATCCCTGCGTGGTCGACCAAGAAGAAATAATTGCTCGCTCATCGAGACATATGCCCGAAGAGGATTTTACCTTTTTGGTTAATCTGACTCTTAAACACAGTTGGTTAGAGGGCTTAAGTGAAGCATTAGCAGAGCTTTGGAATTTATGTGAAAACGACAGCGAATACGAACTTGTCAGCAATCTTATAGATCAATATAAATATTTAAACGAGAAAGGTTTAACAGAAGCCAGTTTCGATACAGCAAAACAAATTTGCGAAACCTGGCAACTTGATTCCGAGAATACCTTAATTGTAGCGACTAGCGATAAATCTGAAGCAGATGGCTCTCAGTTTTTTATTCAAAGCATAAAGAATAAATTTGCTGAGTATGGCGATTGGCAAGAGAATAACTTTTGCAGCAGAGTTGGTGACGCCTACAATAGGCTAGAAGAAAAACCTAACATCGTTTTAGTTGATGACTTTATAGGAACAGGAAACACTATGAAGAGGAGAGTTAATGCATTTAAGCAACAAATCAATAAAAGAAACCTCAATGACTTCACTACTCTATATGTAATATCCATTGCAGCAATGGAGTTTTCCAAAGTCACTTTAGACAAACTAGACATAAATTACTACTGCCCAATTTGGCTAAAAAAAGGAATAACCGAGTCATTTTCTGGAGAAGAGCTAGAAATATTTAATCAAGCCATGATCAATTTGGAAGCTAAACTCGAAAAAAAATATCATGGAAAAGACCTACCATCATTCGGCTACAAAAAAAGCGAATCACTCTTTGCAATAATGTCGTTCAACGTCCCAAACAATGTCTTCCCCATATTTTGGTGGCCAGAAAAGAAAAACAATAAAAGAAGAAAAACACTTTTTCGGAGACTCATATAATTATCATGAAAGAGAATCTATACATCCACTCTGAAGATCGTGAAATTTTAAGAGATCTATTCATAAACAACGACGTATTATGTCTATACAAATTTCATGAGAAATACTTATTATCTCCCGGACAAATTGCAAGGGTTATCAGGAAATATATAAAAAACAACATATTTGAGACTAATGAAAATACAATCAAGCTCACAGAGCATGGCAAGAAGTGGGTTTATAACAACAGGAATGATATTTTTAGGGCTCCATTAAATGAACTATGGAAGCAAGTTCCAGCTGGCTTTTCTTTAAATGAAGAAAAAAGAAACGAAGAACCTTACAAACCAAACTTTAAAAACATAATAAAACAGTTTAGAATTGGAGACTGATGACTGCTGTTATAGATTCTAGCGCTTTGAGGTGTATTCGCCTCTTGAAATAAGGTTTTCTTTAACCTTTGTTGGTTGTCGATAAAAACACATCGACAACCAACAACACCAATATACATTGGTTGTTGTAGAATGAATAGCAAGAAACCGCTATTCATTCTACCTAGAACGAGTTACATAGATAGTAGAATCTATTTCAGTAGTCACCTTAAATATCATATGACCGAAGATAATGTAGAATTTCTCTCATGGGAAGATGAGATACAGACTTCAAAATTACCCGAAAAAGCAAAGCATACTTTAATTAAATATATGCATAACCAGAAAAACTCTGGCTTTCCCTTGATATGGGAACTTAAACATTTTGCTTATATAGTTAACATTAATACTCAAATCTTAAGTAATATTATAAATTCAACAGAATATTTTTATAGAAGCTTTAACATCCCAAAAAAAAGAGGCGGCCATAGAAATATATCATCACCATACCCAGCTCTACTCGATATACAACATTGGATTCTTTCAAACATCCTTAAAAATATAAAACTATCTGCATTTTCACATGGATATATTGAAAATAAATCGATCATTACAAATGCAACCGAGCATTTGGGGAATAGTCACCTACTCAAGATTGATATAAAAGACTTTTTTCCATCCATTCCAATAAATAGAGTAATTGCTGTCTTCCAAAATTGTGGATACCCTAACCATATAGCGTACATGTTAGCGAGAGTTTGTTGCCTAGATAATTCCCTACCTCAAGGTGCATCAACCTCACCTTATTTAAGCAATATTATTTTGAAGCGACTAGACAATAGAGTTAATGGATTGTCAGCTAAATTTTCTTTAAAATATACTAGATATGCAGATGATATATGCGTATCTGGAAAACATATCCCTATAAAGCTCATTGAATACATATACAGCATTATTGAAGACGAAGGGTTTATAGCTAATAAAGAAAAAACGATATTAATTCGAGGTAAAGGAAAAAAAATAGTCACTGGGATATCAATTAGTAATAACGAGCTTAAGCTACCAAGATCAACAAAGCGTAAATTAAGACAAGAAGTTCATTACCTAAGTACAAGAGGTTTTTTTGAGCACACGAATCATTTAAATAGGCATGACCCTCTATACATAGAACGAATATTAGGAAAGCTACAATTCTGGAAATCCATTGAGCCTAATAATGAATATGTAGTTAAAAGTATAAATTTAATTAAAACTCTCCAGAACACAAAATATTAAAAATGACTCCCTTTTCTTACATAACACTTACTTATAAATTAATTTATTAATACTGTTCAGGATCACTCAACACATATGAAAGATATAGGGTCAATTGGTGAAGATACATTCAAATTATTATGTTCTCAAGCCGACATAATTATTAATGAATCCGTAAGAGATAGAACGGGATGGGATTTTTTTATTGAATTCCCAACTAAGCCGGCCTGCTCTATTAGTAGGATAGATAACACTTCCCCTCCCATTGAATGTAAAATACAAGTTAAATCAACAAACAAAAAAGAAAGAAAGGTTACTATATCATTGAGCGTAATGCATCGACTGATTATGACTCAAATGCCAGTATTTATTTGCTTACTTCAGTTTGATAATAATGACTCTGTACAAAGCATGTACATGATCCCTATAGACAACACCTTAATTTCAAGAACCCTAAAAAGAATCAGATCTTTAGACATCCAAAACAAAGGACATAAATTAAATAAAAGCACTTTAACAATAAATTTTGAAGAAACGGATCAGTTACCGCTAATTAATGGAAAAGTTTTGAAAAAAATAATTGAAACCCATGTTTCAGAAGGCATGACTCAATATATATATAATAAAAATTCAATACTAAAGACATCAGGCTATGAAAACTCAAAATCCGAAATAAAATTCGAAATAACCTCCCCCGATCCTTTAGCTAATATAATCGACTTATCTCTTGGTTTAAAACATAAAATAAATGTAAAAAACACTCGCATATTTAATAATAGATTCGGTATAAAGTGCGACAATCCTGACATATTCTTTGACAAGGGACATATCTCAATCGAAAGTAAACATCAAGAGATAACCATAAGATTCAAGGAAAGCTTATATTCAAAACCAATAACTTTTGATGCCAAATTTTTTACTCCAATGATTCTTGAAGACATGCCAGAAGGTCATTTGAAATATAGAATAAAACATGAAAATTTTGATTTGATCTTTAGTCCAAAAAAAGGCAATGGGAAATTCAACTTTACAATTGATTATTCAAAAGATTATCCTCTTTCACTATTAAACAAACTCTACAGCGTTTTACTCATATTCAAAGAAGGTTCAGGTCAAACAACAATAGAAATTGATACAAAAAAAGAAAAAAACATAAGAATACACGCTGATATGACACCAGATATTGATTTTGAAGATATTCTCTCAGAATACAATATATTTTCACAAGCTTATAGTATTTGCAGATCGTTTAATCTAAATGATGATTACCAAATTTGTTTATATTCACTATATCAGAATAAATCGTCCATCAATTCATTTCATACATTGAATAATTCAAAAGTGATAGATCTTGAATTTAATGCTGACATTCAGGATGGAAACATTCCTGTAAATATGACTGGAATAGCCATTTTTCCCATATATACAAACATTGGTAATAACCAATTCTGTCAATTCATTGCTCTAATCTGCAATATTTCGCATAATGAAAAATATTCATATAACTTCAAACCCTTTGATCGAATATTTGGTGAACATTACATTACAAACCTATCAGATAAATTCGATCAAGAATACATTGATAAAAACTTTAAACATTTTTTCAATTCTATCGATTATGAAAATTCAATAAAAATAACATTTAATACTAGTTAGATTGACACCCATCTTAAATTTTGATGAGCAAACCCCAACCAAACTGGACACCCACCTTAAGAATTGACAACTATACATCAAAACCAAACTGGACACCCACCTTAAGAATTGACAACTATACATCACACCATTACTCTATTCATCAATGGATTAACTGATCAAGGAGATGATCAATGCCCCGTCCTCGTTATGCTCAGATCTCGTTAGACGCCACTGCTTATTACCATTGTGTTTCCCGTTGTGTTCGTCGTGCTTTTTTGTGTGGCGTTGATTCAGCGTCTGGCAACAGCTTTGAACACCGCCGTGCCTGGATACAACCAAACAGCAACCAAACAGGACACCCACTTTAAGAATTGACAACTATACATCACACCATTACTCTATTCATCAATGGATTAACTGATCAAGGAGATGATCAATGCCCCGTCCTCGTTATGTTCAGGTCTCGTTAGACGCCACTGCTTATTACCATTGTGTTTCCCGTTGTGTTCGTCGTGCTTTTTTGTTT
>Ga0224506_10001530_pt1 | contig 16420 bp, 15 predicted proteins | sample SF_Jan12_sed_USG_2_FD_169108 | JGI IMG/M metagenome (GOLD analysis project Ga0224506, IMG submission 169108) | Sediment microbial communities from San Francisco Bay, California, United States - SF_Jan12_sed_USGS_8_1 | ecosystem: Environmental > Aquatic > Marine > Sediment | place: USA... | reverse complement strand
TAAATTTTTCAGGCTTTGCTGGATACTGGTATTGATAAATTCGGGACTGAAGTTATAGTGTGATTCCCCATTTTCGGGATTAAAAGTTTCCCCAACCTTGGTAGCAATCATCCAGTCTTTTGGACTAACGGATAGCAGCTCGCCTAACCGTTGTTCACTATTACCATAAGCTGGGGCAGTATCAAGGAGATTAATTCCCAGCTCCCATGCTTGATCTAGAAGCGCTAAGGCTTGTTGATCATCTGGTATGCGAAAACTATGGGGGTACTTCACTCCTTTATCACGACCTAGCTTTACTGTACCCAAACCAAGCGGTGAGACCCTAACATCGGTATTGGCGAGCACTTTTCTTTGTTCCAGATATACACTCATTGAAAAGCCTTGTCCCATAAAGGTTTGCCGATAACCGCAGAGGGCAAACTTGCCACTGTTTTGTGTTGACCTGCCTGTAAATTTTCTTTTTGTAGCTGCATGATCACGCGATCAGCAAGATCAGGTGCTAAAGCCAGCTTGGTTGGCCAGGCAATATGAATATTGTTTCTTGATTCAACAAAAGCAGTATCCGGGCGAGATAAGGCAGATTGTTTGGGTTCAGCTCGATTGACCTTATGTGTCGCCCATTCAAGTTCTGGCAACTCAAACCAGGGCAAAATATCGTGTAATAAGTCTGTTGCTTCGGTTGTTAACTGCTGACCTGTTTTTCCTACACCTTGCTCCGCGATGTTGCCACCAATATACCAGACCACATTGCCATCTTCAGTGTAGTGACTGGTAATGGTGGCAATGGGTTTTGAGCCAGACCCTAAACTGTGAGCATAGATGGCGGGCAAGGCCAGTTGTTTGTTTTTAGCTTTACATAGCACCATTTGCAAGGGTCTGCGTTGCATGACTGGTTTATTTACGCCTAGCGATTGCAGCAGATTTTCGTTGCCTTCACCAGCAGTAAGAACAAAGTGTTGTGCCTGAATTTCAATCTCATCATCTAAGTGAATTGCAGTCACCATGCCCTGCTTTTGTTTCCACGTTATAGGGGCGTCACTCGATATTTTGAGAATACGGTCTTGCCATGGTTGAGCGAGAGATTTCAACACGCTGGGAATGTCCAGTACGGGTTCATCCAACTGATAGAGGGCACCTTTAAAGTCTGGATGACGGAATAAATCCGGCCGATCCTCTTCGTTGGCAACAGTTTGCATGCGGCTACTGAGTGCTTTGCTCGCGAAAAAGGACACCATTTTTGAGGATAACTGTTCCTTTGACCACAGGAGTTGATGGTAGGCGAGAACATTTACCAGTGATAGATCAATCTCACCTTCGCCAGTAAGGCAGTCTTTCCAACGAGAAGGCATTGAACTGATAGCTTGTGATGCTTTTGATAAAATCCCATTTAGCGCATATTTGCTACCACCATGGATGATGCCTTGAGAGCTTAAAGTCTGAGCATTGCCGATCATATTACTTTCTAACAATAACGAATGGAATCCCATGTTATTAAGCCGATGATGTAACCATAGGCCACCTATACCCGCGCCTATAATGACAACATCAGTGGTGAGTGTTTGTCGGGACATGTTTAAGAACTTAGTCGCTCGTCTAAAGCCTCACATAACCAATGACCGATTATGATGTGCCCTTCCTGTATCCGTGCAGTCTCGTTACAAGGGATACGGATACACTCGTCAGCCAAATCAAGTAGTTGGCCACCAGTACCTCCAGTAAAAGCACAAGTCCAGCAGCCCATTTTTTTGGCAGTGTTAAGGCCATTCATCACGTTGCTACTATTACCTGACGTGGACAAGCCGATCGCAATATCACCCTCTTTAGCGAGCGCCTGAATTTGACGATCAAAAATCGTATCAAAGCTGAAATCATTGCCATGGGCGGTGATAATAGATGTGTCGGTTGTCAACGCAATGGCCGCCAGTGGTAAACGCTGTTTGTGGTAACGAACCACAAACTCTGCGGCTAAATGCTGGGCGTCTGAGGCGCTTCCACCATTGCCAAAAAACAATACCTTATTACCGCGTTGAAGACATAAGGCAATAGTTTCAATTAAACTGGTGACTTGAGGTTCAAGCGAAAATAAGCCTTCAACCATGTTCTGGTGGCGAATAAGTGTAGATTTGAATGACACTGCTTACCTCTTATACTTGGATAGGTGATAGTATTTGCCGTTATTTATGGCAATAGTGTATCAAACCCTATCCATCATTTTCGACAAAGTACTAACTAAGTAATTTAATATGAAAAAAACAGAGTTGTATCTGAGAGAAGACCTTGCCGAACAATGGCAAGATCAGAATATTTTCTCACTGGTACAGCAACAACAAGGTGAAGAGTTTCGGAATAAAGAAGGGCGACGTACGTTACGTTTCAATTTGGCCGGAAAAAGTTATTTTCTTAAGGTTCACCAAGGTGTGGGTTGGTTGGAAATTATCAAGAATTTAATGCAGTTACGGGCCCCCGTGATTAGTGCTAAAAATGAGTGGCTTGCGATTAATTTCCTAAATAAACATCAAATCGACACTATGTCGGTTGCAGCTTATGGCGAACAAGGCATCAACCCAGCTAAAAAAGTGTCATTTTTGGTCACCGATGAACTGATTGACACTATGAGTCTGGAGTATTTAGGCCGTCAGTGGCAGCAGTCACCACCAACATTTACCACTAAAATAACCCTGATTCACAAGCTTGCGACTATTGCCAAAGTAATGCATGAAAACGGTATGAATCACCGTGACTTTTATCTGTGTCATTTTTTGTTCGATAAATCCTTTGTTGATAACAATACGATTAATGAAAGTACTCGCTTGTTCTTGATTGATCTTCATCGGGCACAAATACGCCACAAAACACCTGAAAGATGGATAGTGAAAGATTTAGGTGGACTATATTTTTCAGCGATGGATGTGCCCATGTCGCAACGGGATCTTTTTCGTTTTATCACTACGTATTCAGGATTGCCTTTGCGAGAAGCATTAACTAAACAAAAGGTATTTTGGCTTAAAGTTGATAAACGTGCGGCTAAAATGTGCGATAAGTAGTGATATATGGCTAAAGAATTTCAATCTGTGGAGCAAATAGAACATTTCCTTGCAGGGGGAAAGAAGATAACAGTGCCGTTCACATTGCAGTCTGCAAATAGTGATTATTCTTGTATTAATGTTTTAAGGTTGTTACCAGCAAAACGGTTAGTGTTGGAAGCGAATACAGGTAATCAGCATGTTGTGATTAAATTGTTTTCTCCCGATCAAAAAGGGAAGCGAGAACTTGCTAAGGAAAAACAAGGATATAAATTGGCGAAAGGTGCTGGAATAAATGTGCCTGAACAGTTATTAACGACCGATAATATGATGGGATGTTTGGCTGTTATTTACACATTTGTTGAGAATGCAGAGCCATTTAGTTTGGACGGTGTAGGCAGTTGTGCCGATCGTGTTGCTAAAATAGTAAATTTTCTGACAAATCTACATAAAAAAGGCATTTATCAGGATGATATTCACACGGATAACATCCTGATGGTAGATGATGAGCTTTATCTTATTGATTTAGGTTCTGTCGTACGTGAACAAGAGAATGGTGGCTTAAGCCAAATGTCGAGTCTGGCAAATCTTGCCAAATTGGTGGCCCAGTTCACACCAATAAAACAGGAAGCGATAATTCAAGCTATTCCAGTTTACTATCAAGCAAGAGAGTGGGCGTTTAATGATAAAGAATATACCCACTTCTTGTCGCTATTAGATAAGGCTTGGCAGAAACGTAAACGGGATTATCTGAGTAAATGTTTTAGAAACTGTACTATGACGACGTATGAGCACAGCTTTTGGTATGAGTTTGCATTTCGAACGGAATTCCTTGATAGGCTCTCTGTTGATTTAGTCAAAAATATTGAACTATTGATGGCTCGTGGTGAGGTAGTGAAATCGGGTAATTCTGCCACTGTTGTTCGGGTAGAAATTGATGGAAAACAGGTGATTATAAAACGCTATAATATAAAAAATATTTGGCATTCTTTGCGGCGTTGTTTTCGCACAAGTCGTGCAGCGGTATCATGGAGAAACGCAAATTTACTGGAGTTTATTGGCTTACCGACACCAAAACCTCTCGGTTTCATAGAGAATAGAGTTGGCTGGTTTCGTCATACAGCGTATTTCATTAATGAATATACTGAGGCGGAACAATTATTAGATGTCTACCAGCAACGGAAACCGACGGAAGGCGAATTGGAACAAATCAATAGTATCTTTGCCTTGTTGCATAAGTGCCAAATTAGCCACGGTGACTTGAAGGCGAGTAATTTACTCTTAGATGCTGGTGGTAATGTATCGATGATCGATTTGGATGCTATGCAAGAGCATAAACGTATAAAGGCATTCCAACGTACATTCTATAAAGATAAAAAACGTTTTTTGCGTAATTGGCAGGATATAGAGATAAAAGAAAAATTTCAGGCACTGATTTTTAGTAACAATAGTTAATCGTGTGCGCTCATACCTACTTTAAGTAATTATTAAGTTTAACCATGACTATAGATATAACCACAGTAACTTGTCCAATTTGCCATTCGGATTCCCGCTATGATTTTAGCAGTCGCGATCTAATGTTTGAACATTATGACCGCTATGACTATTTCAGTTGTACCAATTGCAAAGCCTTATTTCAACACCCAATGCCAACCCTTGAAGAAATTAACAGTTTTTATCCTTCTGACTATTCTGTTTTTGATCAGAAAGCTCAAGTCAGGAAAATCAGCCCGTTTAAGCAGGCAATGTTTTGGTGTAAACATGGTTACACTCAACTTAAACCTTCATGGTTATATAAACTTCTCGCTACTTTACTATCACCGCTTTATACGCTGGATAAGCCCGACTATATAGAGAACGGAAAATTACTTGATGTTGGCTGTGGCAATGGTCGTTATTTGACAACAATGCGGTCGCTTGGCTGGGATGTGCAGGGTGTGGAATTAAGCGAAAATGGTTTAAAAGTATGTCAAGAAGCTGAGTTACGGGTTCACCATGGTGATTTACTATCAGCAAAATTTCCTGCGGATACTTTTGATGTAATCACTGTGAGGCATGTTATTGAACATATTCGGGAGCCACACCCTTTTATGAAGGAATTGGCCAGAATACTAAAGCCAGGCGGCAAGCTGATTATCGAAACGCCCAACAGTAATGCATTGGGACGTGCTTTTTTAGGTGCAAACTGGTTCGCTAATGAAGTGCCAAGGCATTTGATATTGTTTTCACCAGACAATCTAATTAGGTTGGCCAAGGAATACGGCCTGAAAAAGGCTTCACTCAGACTTGACTCCACTCCTAAAATTTTCTTGAACAGTATTGATTATATAATTGACAATAAAAATAAGCCCTCGAACAAAGTTCGTTGGAAACGCTCGCTTTCGAGATTATATATATGGCTTGCACGATATACTAAACGCGGGGATGTAATTCACTCGGTCTTTAGAAAATAATGACATCAAAACTGGTTTTATTTGTTTCAAAAGAGGCGAATGCTTCCTCTACCCGTTACCGCGCTTTGCAATTTTTTCCATATTTGCATCCACATGGTTTCAAAGCTATCCATGTCACCGTGTCAGGTGGAATTCTGGCTGTTATTAAAACGCTTTGGAAAGCGAGTCAGGCTGATACTGTGGTGGTGATACGTAAAACTTTTCCACTAGTACTGACCTGGATGCTGCGATTTGTTTCTAAAAGACTAATCTTTGATCTGGATGATGCCATTTTTTGTCATAGTGACGGTTCAGCATCCAGAACACGGATGAAGCGTTTTGCTGCCATGGCAAAGAGCAGTGATCATATTTTTGCTGGCAATCAATTTCTGGCTGAAAAATCAATGATGTTTAATGATGCGGTGACAATCATACCAACTTGTTTAGATGTGTCGAAATATGATGTGATTGATAATAGATCAGAGGATTTCATTGATTTGGTCTGGATAGGCAGTAAATCCACCTCAAAATATTTAATAGATGTTTTACCTTCATTGGAAAAGGTTGCGGAACGACAACCTAAGCTAAGATTAAAAATAATTGCTGATTTTAACCTGCCAGATACTACAATGCCTGTATTATCAATCATCTGGGATGAAAAAACAGAAGCTAAAGAGCTGTGCTCTTCTCATATCGGAATTGCACCGATGAGAGATAATGACTGGACTCGAGGAAAGTGTGCACTCAAAGTCTTGCAGTATATGGCAGCAGGTTTGCCAGTAGTATCTTCAGATGTGGGTGTGAATGGAGAGGCCGTCATTGATGATGTAACGGGCTATTTGGTAACTACGGATGAGCAATGGATAACTGCAATTGAGAACTTACTAGACAATGAAGCTCAACGAGTTTCAATGGGTGAAGCAGGCCATAATCGAGTCAAACAATACTATGATATTGGCATCGTTTTTCAACGAATGCTAGCTGTTCTAAAACAGTGAATTTTGAGAAGAAGTAATACGATGAAACTTGCTGTTTGTTTGTATAAATTTTTCCCTTTTGGTGGTTTAGCACGCGACTTTCTTAGCATAATGACTATTTGTCGTGATCATGGTTATGAAGTTGACGTGTATGTAATGGAGTGGCATGGCAATGTACCGGATGGCTTTAATATTCATATTGTGTCAACGCGTGGCTGGACTAATCACGGTAAGGTTGACTCATTTATAAAACAGATCACACCACAGTTGCAAAATAATTATGATTTGGTCATTGGATTTAACAAAATGCCAGGTCTAGATTTATATTACGCGGCCGATCCTTGTTATCTTGATCGAGTAAAAAATCAGAAAACATATTTTTTCGATAAATTTGGAGGGCGGTTACAATTTTATGTTAAATGTGAACGCGCTGTTTTTGGAGCTGAAAGTAAAACGGTTTCCTTAATGATTTCTGATGTGCAACGCGATTTGTTTAAAAAACATTATGCTACACCTGCAGAGCGCATGATCATGTTGCCACCAGGTATTGATAAAGACAGAAGGCGTCCAGAAAATTGGAATGAAATTCGACAAGAGTTTCGACATGAATTCAATGTGAGTAATGATGAATTTGTGATCCTGATGGTGGGCACGGGTTTTAAAACCAAAGGAGTTGATCGGGCTATTAATGGATTAGCAACAATTCCACAAGCGTTACGAGATAAGATCAAGTTGTTTGTTGTTGGTGAAGGTAACGCAAGGCCATACCAAAAATTGGCAAGACAGTTGTCAGTGAGAGAACATGTTCAATTCTTCGGGGGACGCACAGATATACCACGTTTTTTAATAGGCGCAGATCTGTTGGTGCATCCAGCAAGAAAAGAAAATACAGGCACTGTTATTCTGGAAGCAATGGTTGCAGGTTTACCTGTTCTAGTTTCAGATGTATGCGGTTATGCAAAACATGTGACAAAATCTGATGCAGGTTTAATTGTACCGTCACCGTTTCATCAGCAGAAATTTTCCCGGCAATTAACAGAGATGCTACAAGCTGACAGATTACAACAATGGTCAGACAAGGGACTTGAATATGCTGCCAGTGAAGATTTGTATAGCATGCCTGAAAAAGCAGCACAAATTATTGAGTGTATGGCCAAAGACAATAAGCATGCAGGTTTTGCTGGTTAAGCCAGAGGAGAATAATAATTAAAACGGTATTAGTAACAGGTGGTGCTGGTTATATAGGTAGTCATATTTGTGTGGAACTACTTCAGTCGGGCTATAAAGTTGTCGTGGTAGATAACTTGTCGAATAGCTGCCGAACATCGCTCGATAGAGTTCAACAAATAACGGGCAAGTCACTGCTATTTAATCAGATCGATCTATGCGACAAAGAAAGCTTGAACAAGGTGTTTGCATCGCATCACATTGATGCTGTTATTCATCTTGCAGGCTTAAAAGCGGTAGAGGAATCCTGTGAGCAACCGTTAAAATATTATCAGAATAATTTGATTGCCAGCCTTGTATTGGTTGATGTCATGCAGCAGTTCCGAGTTGATGAGTTGGTTTTTAGTTCTTCGGCCACAGTTTATGGTGATCCAGAGACTGTGCCGGTAAACGAGAAATTTCCTTTGTCAGCGACTAATCCATATGGGCGTAGCAAGCTCATGATAGAAGAAATGTTGATGGATATTTCAAGGGCGTCACCAGAACTATTGAAAGTTGTACTCTTGCGATATTTTAACCCGATAGGTGCCCATGAAAGTGGTTTGATAGGCGAAGATCCTATGAGTACACCAAATAATTTATTGCCGTATGTTGCACAAGTTGCTGTGGGTAAATTGCAAAGAGTCTCAATCTTTGGCAGCGATTATCCAACAAAAGATGGTACGGGTATCAGGGATTATATTCACGTAGTTGATTTGGCGAAAGGTCATTTGAAAGCATTAGAGGCTTTAACCGAAGTAAAACAAGCATCAAAGGCTTATTGTAAAATATATAATCTTGGCACAGGCCATGGTTATAGTGTCATGGATGTGATCAACGTATTTAAACATGTTTCTGGTCGAGATATTCCCTATCAAGTGGTATCACGACGCCCCGGTGATGTTGCTGAGTGTTATGCCGATCCCTCTAAAGCTAATCAGGAGTTGGGATGGCAAGCTGAAAAATCACTGACAGAAATGGTTGCTGATACTTGGCGTTGGCAGAGTATGAACTCCGATGGATATGGTCATGATTGAACTACAGGCATCACAACTAGTTGGAAAAGGCTTGCACCGCGAGTGTTATGTTCACCCAGATGATGATAATTTATGTATTAAGGTGGTTGTTAATCGTGGTGAGGAAGAAACGCGCCGTGAGCAGGCTTATTACAAGTTTTTGCAAAAAAGAAATGTTATCTGGGAAATGTTACCAAAATTCTATGGTGAGGTTGATACAAATTTAGGTTCTGGCGCTGTGTTTGACCTAATACGAGATGCTGATGGTTCGGTCTCAAAAACATTGGAGCACTATATAGAATCACCTCAATTAACTGAAGTGAATTTTCAAGGATTGTTACAATCGTTGCTATCATTAAAAGAGTATTTGATTACCCAGAACATTATGACCATGACGATTAAGCCTAAAAATATTGTCTATAAAAAACAAGAAGCTCAATCTGGCTTATGCATTATCATTGATAATATTGGGAACTCAGATTTATTATCAATAAGCAGTTATAGTCGTTTTTTTGGACGTAAAAAGATAAACAGAAAATGGACGAAGTTTATTACATCCATGCAAAAGCATTATCCAGAAAATCAGTCGCTACATAGAATATTGGCAGTTATTTAATTTTTTGTAATTAAAATATCTTCCATTACCAAGTATTCCAGATCAGAGCCAAAGAACATATTTAAAGCATCGGTTGGACTGCATACCATGGGTTCGCCTCGACGGTTTAATGACGTATTGAGAACGACGCCATTACCATTGAGTTTTTCCATTTCCTCAAGCAGTGAATAATATCTGGGATTAGTTTCTTTGGAGACAATTTGTGCTCTAGCGGTTCCATCTTCATGCACTACTTCAGGAATGCGTGATTTCCAACTTTCAGCAACATCGAAGGTAAAGGTCATATAGGGACTGGGGTGTTCCGTTTGTAATATTTCAGGGGCAATCCGATCTAACATGCTTGGGCAAAATGGGCGCCAGCGTTCACGGTATTTGATTTGAGCGTTAATACGATCAGCTACGCCGGAATGATTAGGGCTGCCCAAAATACTGCGATTGCCTAAAGCACGAGGACCAAACTCCATCCGTCCCTGAAACCATGAAACAGGATTACCTGCATTGAGGATTTCGGCCGTTTGTTGAGTGACATTGTCCAGTCTGTTCCAGTTGACCTGCTTGGGGTAGTCTTCACAGGCCTTAATACATTGTTCAGTTGTATACGATGGGCCGAGATAAACGTGTTCCATTTTTTCGACGGGCACGCCAGCTTTTACGGAAGCATAACTGGCTGCACCAATTGCGGTTCCAGCATCGCTAGCAGCTGGCTGTACGAATAACTCTTTAACACCTGGCATAGCAATGATGCGTTGATTGAGTTTGACATTGAGTGCGACACCACCGGCAAAGCAGACTTTGCCAGTTTCTTTGATGATATCGCCTAGGTAATAGTTGATCAGGTGTAGAGCTGTTTTCTCCAATAAATCCTGAATGCTGGCGGCATAGTCGATATAGGGATCATCAATTTCATCACCATCACGCATTGGGCCCAGCCAGTCAATCAGTTTCTGACTGAAGAAGTAGCCCTTACCCTCTTTTTTATAGCGTCTTAAACCAACGGTATTGACCAGTTTGGTATTGACCTTGAATTCACCATTACCAAAATCAATTAGACGGGAAAAGTCGAAACGTTTTGGGTTTCCATAAGGTGCCATGCCCATGACCTTGAATTCACCATCAAGCATTTCAAAACCCAATAGCTCGGTAAGGGCACCATACATGCCACCCAATGAATCTGGATCATAGAATTCTTTAATCTTGTGGATCTTGCCATTCTCACCATAACCAAAAAATGTGGTGGCATATTCACCTTTACCATCTATGCCGATGATGGCGGTTTTTTCTTTAAAACCACTTAGGTGATAGGCGCTACTGGCATGAGCAAGATGGTGTTCAACGGGTTCAAATTTAACCCGCTTTGAGTCGATACCGAGATCATCAAGTAATTTCATTACATTGCGGTGATTACGCCAATAACGTCGATTGCCACTAAACAACGCTGTTAAGGCACGATCAGGTGCATACCAATGACGCTTGGCATAATGCCAGCGTGCGGGTGATTTCAGACCAATTTCAGCATAGGGAAAAGCTACAATATCGATTTGTTCTGGTTTAATGCCAGCTTGTTCAAGACAAAATTTAGTCGCTTCATAAGGCATTTTACCTTTGGCATGTTTGTCTCGTAAAAAACGTTCCTCCTCTGCTGCGGCAATTAATTTACCATCAATATAGAGGGCAGCAGATGCGTCGTGATTTACAGCGCCAGATAGGCCTAATACGATCATAGTGTAGTTCTTTTAAATAGCTTGTTATAAGTAATGTTAAGTATACCAACCCAATGCGGGTTGAGACTACTTGTGTTTAGCTTGAAATTTGTTCGCGATAGCTTGCCAGAGTTGTTTGGATTGATGAGATAGTTTTGTTTCGTTGACGTAGGCCTTGAAAAAATACAGCCGGTCTTTTGTTGTCCAATTTTGATCGGCATGACGGTAAAGTGTAAACAAATCTCTTATGACAGCCTGTCTATGGAATATAGTTCGTTTGAGTTTTTCCAGATCAATGAATCTGACATCCCATTGGTCATTGATTTTTTTGACGAAAATATGTTTAGGATAAAAACAATTGTGCTGAAAATGATAGTGATGCATGAGGCGTGTAGTATCAGCAATCTTTGTTAAAAGTGACTGTTTTTGATGGCGACTCATTTGGCTGATAGATTCAGAGTCCAGGGAGACGTAACCTTCTAAGGACTTGGTTATTAAGATTGCTTGCTGTTCACGCTGACCAAAATAAATCAGCTCTAAAGTAGGGATGTGTTTGTCATTTAGACGCTGGATATTATGAAATTCTTTCTGAAATGTCGCGATGCCTTTGATTGGATGAAACAGTGTTCTTGTGATGTGATTTTCCTGACGTTTTATAAAAACGACTAGTTCATCATCTGTGCTATTCAAAGAATATTTGACGACTCCGCTCCAACCTCCTCGGCGAATATTCGGTTCTTCAAACCAATCCGTTTTTAGTTTCCAAAGTTGCTGAAAGCTATCCAGATCAGCCTCAATCAAATAGTTTTTAGCGACATTATTTGGATAAAACTCACATAGACTCATATTTTTAGGGGGCTCGTGTTTTTACTGAACAGATATTAACGAACTGGTCATTGTAATTTGCTATATTTTTCAAGAAAGGCATGGTATTTCTTAATTCTGCGGTGATTTTCATGGTAGCCATCCTGAGCTGAAACGGTAGCCGCCTCCACATGATCTAGATACTTAAATATATTTCTTGCTGATATGTATGAGATTTTGTAACCGAGTGCCATTAGCTGATCTTGAGCCTCATAGCCAGGTGTACGGTTGTTCATGGCAAAGGTAAGAGCATGTTCCTTCATGATTTTTACATTCCATAATGCACAAAAGCTTTTTAAATAAACTTCATAGAAAGGCTTTGGCTGTTTGGATTTCAATCCTAAACTGAGTTTGATGCGACGACTATAGTGTTTGAAAAATCGAGTAATAAATCGCCATGCTATTCTCAGCCTTCCACGATATAACTGATCAACACAACCAACTGCTGCAATGTTTTCATTTTCAAGGCATTGTTTCATCATAGTTTCAAAGATGACTGGGTTATGGACAAAGGTATCGGTATGTAATAGAAATAAATAATCTGTAGAAATCCTATCCAGTACCAAATCAAGAGCCAACCCGTGTCCCATAAATCCAGGTTCACCATCCTCAGGCGTTCTTTCAATGAAATGAATCCAGTCTAATGAGCGAAGGTAATCTGTGCTGGCATCGTTAGAGTTATTATCGACAACCCATACCTGAACATCAGAGCCTTTAAAGGCTTTATGCAATAAGTTTAAGCAAATTGAAGTTACTTGATGCGTTTTATAATTAACCAGAACAATGCTATAGCTTGGTTTTTTAGAAGGTGATTGGTTCATAGGTATCAAATGCAAGGAATAGTGTTAAGAGCCATAAAGATTATCAATAGATATATGTTATGGGATTATGCGATATATTGTTGCGCGATCGCCACGTTTATTTTCCTGAGCATGTACAGGTTCGATAGCCATGCTTTTCAGCGAGTCTTTTAGTGCTACGTTACGACGCTTTTCTACTACAATCATATAGTTATAGTTCTGATAATTGTTAAGATTTTCTTCCTGACTAATTTCAGATGTAGATTTGTGTGTTCTGAAATAATAATCAATAAATTTATCGTCAGTGAGTACTTTACTGTAGCCGGGCAAATCCTGACTGGCCGAGATAGCGGTGTTTTTAATATAAGACTTGGAGTTTGATTGTGTGAGACCATCAACTAAACCGACTAATAATATAACGCTCACAACGGTAATATATATACGGTTTTTAGATAACCAAGCATACTCTATACCGCGGCAGATGGCGGGTAATATGAGTAACAATAAACCGAGCAAAGCCATGACAGAATAACGTGTTGATATAAAATATTCCTTAAACAGAAATGCCAGCAATATGACTAAATTGAGAGCGGTGAAATAGGCCAGTAAACGTTGATATGGAAATGATGAATAATTTTTATTCTGCCACCATGAAAACAAATAAAGGCCAACATAACCGATAGATAGTGCATTAATAAGCTTGTAAAATAACATGGTTATCAGTCCTGAAACCAATATCAGTGCACTGTATCTTTCTGAATATTTATTGAGTATCTGGTCGGCGAGGATATCGGTTTTATTACTTAGTGACGTTACAAAATTACTGGTATCAATGTAATAACTAACGGAACTGATTTTACTAAATGCGTGTGTTAGTCCAGATTGTCCTATGGTCAAAACGCTAGCAATTACAGCACAGATAAGCAGTAAATAGCTGAGTTGAAGACCCTGTTTGAGGGCAATTTTCGGATGCTGGGTGGCGAATAAATACAGTGGCAAGCCGAGCAAAAGCACTACGCCTTCTATTCGAAACAAGACCGCTACAATGGCCACTAGCTGCCAGATGGAGGCATTTTTAAGAGAGGGAGATTCCAAGAACACCATAAAGCGATAGAGGGCTAAACTGCAGAAAGCCCAATAACCGATGTCGCGAATAATAAATTCACGATATTCATTGAGCATCTGGAAACACAAGATAAATAGCGCTGCAAATGCAAGTTGGCGGCTATTAGGTAGGGTTTTGTTGCTGATAAGTATCAATGTGTCGGTTAATAAAATAAATAAAAGACTGTTTAAGACACCAGCACTTATTTGAAGAGGGAGTGTTGTCAGTTTGTGAAGGTAAGCAACAATAATAGAGAAAAAAGGCCAATCATAGAGTTTGGCCGTTTCCGTTAAGCCGCCCTGTAAAAATGCGGCAGCCATGTCCATATATAAGATGCCATCACGGTTAATAATGTCATCGCTGTAATAAGCAAAGGTCGAAAGAAACAGGCTAATCAGTGCTGTAAAGATTCTGATTTTAATGACGCTGTTAAGAGAATGTTCCATCATTATTTAGTACTTCAGTTTATTGGACTACTAGGGTTTGTTTTTTTAACAAGGGTAACTATTTGTTCATCGCTGATATCGCGCATACAACGATGATGGTGTTCAGGACAGATTCGTTGGAAACAAGGACCACATTCAACATCTATTTGCACAATATGAGCATTGCCTGCCAACGGAGGAGTGAAACTTGGTGAAGTTGGGCCATAAATAGCAATTAATGGTTTCTGTAATGCGGCAGCAATATGCATCAGGCCGGAATCATTAGAGACAACCATGTCAGCGGTAGCGAGCAGATCGATGGCATCACTTAATTCGGTTTTTCCACACAGATTAAAGATGGCTGGCTGCCTATCTGACTCAATATGACTAACAATATCATCGGCAATGGTCTGATCTGCTTGTGAGCCCAAAATAAGCACTTGCCAGTTTTGTTGAATAAGCTTGTTGGCGAGTTCGGCATAATGTGTTGCAGGCCATTGTTTGGCGGGGCCAAATTCAGCGCCTGGGCATAATATCAATCTTTTTTGTTCGGCCGTTAATGGTATTTGAAAATCTGACCTGATGGCAGTTGCTATCATTAATGGTGCTTGATAGCTGGGTGCAGCATTTGAGTGTGTTGCTGGATAGGCTAAAGATACATAACGTTGTACCATCATTGGAAAAATAGATTTATCTAATATCCGAATATCATTGAGCAAGCCGTATCGCATTTCTCCGCGCCAACCAGATCGGATAGGAATATTGGCAAACCAGGGGATGAGTGCTGATTTCCATGAGTTAGGTAATACAATTGCTTGGTCATAGTGGCGGTCACGTAAATTGTGGCCTATCTTTTTACGTTCTTTCCAGGCAAAGACACCGTGAGTAATCGGCATGATGATGGCTTGATTCACTTCAGGCATACGATCTAATAAAGGCTTGGTCCAAGCCAAGGCTAACACATCAATCAATACATCTGGGTTGTCAGCTTTTATGGCCTTAAATAAGGATTGAGCCATCACCATGTCGCCAATCCATGATGGTCCGATAATCAGGATCTTTTCAATTGGTTTAGGCATGGCATTAGTGCAAAGTGCTGTGAGCAATATAAATGAATAATGTGCCAGCCGCGATCAGCGAAATTTGTTGTAGTGTCTCAGACGGTTTGACTTTGTGGTGTAGTCCTGGAATGAGATCAGCAACTGCAACATATATAAAGCTGGAAGCGGCAATGACCAGAATATAAGGTAATAATTGTTGCATATCAGCCAAGGCAAAATACGCTAATAAGGCACCGGCTACAGTTCCAAGGCTTGATAAGATGTTGTAATACAGCGCTTTACTACGCTTAAAGCCGCTATGGAGAAGAATGACAAAGTCACCCAGCTCTTGAGGGATCTCATGGGCGGCAATGGCTAATGACGTCACAATACCTAAATGAATGTCCGTCATAAATGCGGCGGTGATTAAAATACCATCAACAAAATTGTGGATGGTGTCACCTACTAATATTAGTGTTCCGGCAGCTTTATTTTTATTGCTAATTCCATGGTCATGACCATGATGATCGTGGGTATCCAGTTCAGGTAAATGACCGTCACAATGATCGATGTGACAGTGACGCCATAGCACCATTTTTTCCAGCACAAAGAAAGTGAGTAAGCCAAGCAATAAGGTCATTCCAATATTATGGGGGTCTACAGCAAACTCATGTTCTAACGCATGAGGAATCAGCCCCAGAAATGACGCGCCGAGTAATGCGCCAACCGCAAAACTGACCAGATGAGGTACTGCGACGCTTCTATGTTTTTCAGACAGGAGTAAAAATGATGCGGCAATGATTACACTAAGCAAACCGCCAATTAAGCTAAAACCAATAATCCAGAGCAGCAATTCCATAGTATTCCAAACGGGAAAAATAATTAGCGGATCATACCTTATTTGTTAGTCTTCCAGATCATTGATGCTTGTCGTCCCGTGATATCGTCACGGCGGTAGGAAAAAAAACGATTGGGATCTGATACCGTACATAAGTCACCACCATATACAGCGGTAACATCAACAGAGTGTAGTCGCTGGCGGGCAAGCAAATAGATGTCAGCTAGAAAATGGTGTTGGTCAGTCTGTTTGAATGCCTCATCAGCATTGCAATTTTGACTGACAAAATAGTTATAGACATCCTGACCGACTTCAAATTTTTCAGGGCCAATAGCGGGGCCTAACCATGCCATAATTTCACTACCAGAACAGGAAAAT
>Ga0224506_10001529_pt1 | contig 16421 bp, 16 predicted proteins | sample SF_Jan12_sed_USG_2_FD_169108 | JGI IMG/M metagenome (GOLD analysis project Ga0224506, IMG submission 169108) | Sediment microbial communities from San Francisco Bay, California, United States - SF_Jan12_sed_USGS_8_1 | ecosystem: Environmental > Aquatic > Marine > Sediment | place: USA... | reverse complement strand
CATTCATACTATTCAGGGATTAGCGAATGAAGCGATACAAACCAGTCGAGTCATTAATGAATTAGAATCCAAGAGCGATAGCATTGGTGCGGTTGTTGATGTCATAAAAAGTATTGCAGAGCAAACTAATTTGCTTGCGTTAAACGCAGCAATCGAAGCCGCACGTGCAGGCGAAAGCGGACGCGGGTTTGCTGTCGTGGCGGACGAAGTTCGTGTCCTGGCGCAACGCACTCAAGAGTCAACCAAAGAAATTGAAAATACTGTGCAACAATTACAACAGGGCGCGAGACTTGCGGTCGACGCCATGGAGCGTGAAACGGAAACCAGTAATCAAACCGTCAATCAAGCCAATCAGGCTAAAGATGCGCTTGCAGCCATTACTCGCTCGGTGGAAATGATTAATATGCTAAATCTGCAGATTGCTAGCGCATCCGAGGAACAAAACACCGTGACCGAAAACATCAATAAACAAATACACGATATTACTTCTCTTTCACAAGAAACAGCAGAAACAACCATTCAAACTTCACAATCAGCTCACAATCTGCAACAAATTGCCAATCAATTAAACTCTTTGGCATTACAGTTTAAGAATTAGCGCTTCCAACGGTGATATTTTTTAACCCAACGCAATAGTTTTTCTGGTGCATGTGATTTTTTCCAGTTGCCAGCGACAAATTTGTTGGCTTCTGCCATGGTAGGATAAATGTGGATGGTGCCCAATATTTTATTCAGGCCTATGTTATGTTTCATTGCCAATACAAACTCCGCAATCAAATCACTAGCGCGATGTCCGACAATGGTAACGCCAAGTATTTTATCTTTACCTGGCACAGTTAGTACTTTGACAAAACCATACGCTTCGCTATCGGCAATGGCTCGATCCAAATCATCCAGACCATAACAGGTGATTTCGTATTCCATGTTTTTTTGCTTGGCCTCGGTTTCATTCAAACCAACACGAGCGACCTCGGGATCGGTAAACGTTGCCCAAGGAATGACTGAATAATCAACTCGAAATTTTTTCAATCCACCAAATAAAGCATTTACGCTCGCATACCATGCCTGGTGAGCCGCAGTATGGGTAAATTGATAGGGCCCGGCAACATCACCGCAAACAAAAATATTCGGATAATTGGTGCGCAGAAACTCATCAGCGGCTATCGTACCATGTGGATTTAATTCAATGTTCAAATTTTCTAAACCAAAACCTTGAACATTAGCTTTACGTCCTAAGGCTATTAATACTTGATCAAAGGCAATTTCTTGAATGTTTCCATCTTGATTGGTCAGCGCATAGGCCTGACCATTATCAAGTTTAAATTCTGTGACGCTCTGATTAAGTAAAACATTGATGCCATCTTTTTTCAATTGTTGTAGCACTAACTCACTAACATCTTGATCTTCACGCACCAGTAAGCGTGGACCACGCTCCACTAATGTCACTTGCGAGCCGAGGCGCTCAAAGCTTTGTGCTAACTCACAACCAATTGGCCCACCACCTAAAACTAGTAATCTACGCGGACATGTTTGCAATGCCCAAATTGAATCTGATGTTAAATAGTCAATCTGATTCAAACCTGTAAAGTCGGGTACAAAGGCTTGTGCGCCTGTGGCGATAATCAAGTTTTTGCCACGATAGGTTTTGCCATTCACATCAACTTCATAGGGCGACTTTATATTAGCTTCACCTTGGATCACGTCAACACCTAAGGCTGTGTAACGCTCAATTGAATCATGAGGTTCGATTTTTTTAATGACGTCTTGTACCCGTCGCATCACCTCAGCAAAACTAAACTCGACGTTTGTTTGCTTAAAACCAAATTCCTTGGCTCGTTTAGCATAAGAAAGTTGTTTCGCCGACCGAATCAGCGCCTTACTTGGAACGCAACCTGTGTTTAAACAATCACCACCCATTTTGTGCTTTTCGATTAGCAAGACTTTCGCTTTCACCGCTGACGCAATATAAGCAGATACCAAGCCTGCCGAACCCGCACCAATCACAATTAAATTAAAATCAAAATGTTTTGGTTTACGAAATCCTCTTAATGCTTTGCGTCGTTTATAAACATCAAGCAATTTCTTACTGATTAAAGGAAATAAGCCAAGTAAGGCAAAAGATAGCAATAACTCAAGCGATAAAATACCTGCAAGTGAGTCAATACTACCTAACTGTGCGCCGGCATTCACATACACAATCGTCGCCGGAAACATGCCAATTTGACTAACAAGATAGTATTGCCAAGTTCTCATTGGCGTTAATCCCATCACCAGATTAATCACAAAAAACGGAAATAGAGGAATCAGTCGTAAGGTGAATAAATACAATACGCCTTCGCGCTCAATACCCTGATTGATGGCATGCAAACGTTGCGAAAATTTATTTTGTATATAATCGCGCAACAAAAATCTGGACACCAAGAATGCCAAGGTTGCGCCAATAGTGCTCGCGAAAGAAATCACAATAACACCGACACCTAGACCTAGTACGGCGCCACCGGCCAAGGTCATTATCGTTGCACCCGGCAATGACAGCGCGGTTACAAGAATGTATATCAAAGCAAATATTGTAATCACCAACGTTTGCTGTTCTTGATAATAGTTTTGTAGCGCTAGACGTTGTGTCCGCAGATTATCCAGCGTCAAGAGCTGATCCAAATCGTAACTAAAAAAAGCAACGATCGAAGCCGTGATGATTATCAACAATAGGAAACGAAAAATTTGTTTGGGACTCATGCTAGCACCGATATAGTGGGTTCAGATTGTAGACGCCGTGACACAATTTTTGTTACAGCCCTAGCGTTTGACAACCGTGGTTAAATCGTCAAATAGTGCACACTAAACAGTTGATTCAGATCAGACCAAACACGTTGAGGGCTAAAACCAGCACTCCTTGCTAGCACTTGAAACTCATCGATAGAATATTTGTAGGAATTTTCAGTGTGAATGCTTTCACCTTCTTTAAAACGAATCGGTTCACCTTCGATGTTTACCCGTTGATCTTTGGCTGATACCAAATGCATTTCAATACGCCCTTGTTGCTGGTTATAAATGGCTTTGTGCTCAAAGTTCTTAGGATGTATATCCGTATCCAATTCGCGGCGCATGCGGTGTAGCAAGTTTTTGTTGAACTCTGCCGTCACACCCTGGCTGTCATTATAGGCTTTATGCAACACCTCTGGATTCTTTTTCAAATCTACTCCAATGATTAATGCACTCCCATGGCCTAATTTTTTTCGCAGAAAAGTTAAAAATTGTTCGGCTTCCTTAGGTTCAAAATTACCAATACTTGATCCTGGAAAAAAGGCCAGAACATTCTGAACCGAAACCGATTCAGGTAAATCAAAATGTTTACTAAAATCTGCACAGATCGCCGTTATTGAGATATGCGGATAATCCTTAGCCAATTGCTCCGTCGAATAATGCAAAAACTCTTGCGATATATCCATGGCAACATATGATTTGGGATTTATTTCATCCAATAACAAACGGACTTTTTTGCTTGCACCACTACCTAACTCCAATAAGCAAGTATTTTCACCGACTAATTGCCGAATGGTTTTACTATGTTGACGTAATATGCCCATCTCGGTACGGGTTGGATAATATTCGGGCAATTCACAAATTTCATCAAATAATTCAGATCCCTTTTTGTCATAAAAATGTTTGGGTGAAATTTTCTTGGGTGCTCGTTTTAAACCACGAACAACGTCATCTTTGAATGAATGGCTCTGATGACTGGCATCTTTCATATGTCGAATTGAATAGGTCATAGGTCTCTCGCTAAACGTATGCCGCTAAACTGCCAACGGTCTTTGGGGTAGAAAAAATTTCGATAGCTGGCGCGTATATGCGATTGAGGCGTTACGCAAGAGCCACCGCGTAACACCATTTGGTTACACATAAACTTTCCATTATATTCACCGATGGCTCCGGCAGCAGGACGGTAACCAGGATAGGCGCTGTAGGCACTTTGTGTCCATTCCCAACAATCGCCAAATAGTTGAGAGTGTTGCGCTGCACACGGGTGATAGCGCTTGGATTCCTGAAAATTACCTTCAATTTTTTGCTGACGCGCAAGCACTTCCCATTCTTGTTCGCTGGGTAAACGTAAACCCATCCAACGCGCAAATGCATCTGCTTCGTAATAACTAACATGACAAACTGGCTCATTCATTTGCAAAGGCTGCATACCTGACAAGGTATAATTCATCCACTGGCCCTCGTTTTCGCGCCAATACAAAGGTGAACGAATCGAATTCTGTCGCAACCATTGCCATGCATCGGATAACCATAAAGCAGAGTTTTCATAGCCTCCATCATGCATGAACTCAAGATATTCACTATTAGTAACCAAACGTGATGCGAGTCCAAAGCCACCCAGATAGCTTTGATGACGTGGCGTTTCATTATCGTAGTGAAAGCTCGATTCATCCGCGCCAATATCAAACAAACCTGCCGAATGCTGAGTCCAAGTCATTGCTGGCGGCGCGTCGTTGTTTGTGGGAGAAATTTTTACATAACATGGAAACAAAGGGTTCATCGACCAGCTATATTTTACATCCGTTAATAATAATTCCTGATGTTGTTGCTCATGATGCAAACCTAAAACAATGAGCGCTTGTAGCTTACTCCAAAATTTAGCGTCTGCTTGATCAATCAAACGATTCATATGCTGTTCGACATAGTGACGATAATCTAAGACATGATTTAGCGAGGGACGAGACAACAATCCTCGCTGAGGCCTTGGGAAATAATTACCGACGCCGTTGTAATAAGAATTAAATAAATATTCGAACTGTGGGTGAAACTGTACATAGCTAGGCAGGAAGGGTTTTAAAATAAATGTTTCAAAAAACCAAGTAGTATGTGCTAAATGCCATTTCGGTGGAGAGGTGTCGGCCATTGCTTGCAAGCCATAATCCTCCAGTTCGAGTGGTTCGCATAAATACAAACTGGTCTGACGTACTTGTTGAAAAAATGCTTGGGTTTGTTGAATGGGATTATTATTCAATAGACTATTTTCAGTCATCATTTCCAATCCTTGATTTACCGATTTCCTTTTTCATGAATGCTATCCAATGAACAGAAATGATTACTCGGGTGGATCAACTAAACGTGGCCGTCGATCTTCACCGACAGCGACAAATGTGACAGTCGCTTCAGTCACTTTAATACATTCTTCTTGTTGGCGATTTCGTTCAGCATAGACTTCCACAAACACCGTTATCGAAGTGCGACCGACGCGTACAACTTCAGCAAAACAGCTCACCAGATCACCCACAAATACGGGTTGATGAAACTGAAACTCTTTCACCGCAACCGTGACTACACGCCCTTTGGCTCGTCGCGATGCTTCAACACTTGCCGCCATATCCACTTGAGACATAATCCAGCCACCAAATATATCACCTGATGCATTGGTATCCTTTGGCATGGGAATAATACGTAAAGCGGGATTTTTGTCGGGAAGTTTCACAGGTTTTGTCATTACTTAAAAGCCTATCGAATTTTAATCAATATTTTTTACCAAATCTTCTTTAAATGCATTAATAACATAACTAGCCATAATTAGCATTGAATAAGTTGTTTGTGTATACAAAGATACGCGGCAATGTGCGCGGAAAAATATTTATTTTTAAATTAAGTAAAGCGTCAAAGCAAAATGCCGCTATGCAATGAAAGAAGCCATCAATTTTACAATTTTTTGAGTCACATGATCTTAGCGCTGAAACATTTGATTTTAACCAATAGAATACAGCCCGCTGTCCCAACTACTCCACTCGTCATCAATAATCAACCCATAGACACCTCCAGCTATCAAGGTCTCACATTGCCTGAGCAAAAACCTCGGCAATAATTATGAACATTATAATAATAACAGCATGAAGCTACCGCCCCCCTCCCGGGGGCTTTTTTTAATATTTCACTCGTGTTTACTGCCAGAATAAACCCCTTTTAAAATATGATTATGCTAAGCTAGTGCAACCAAATATTAATAAGGGCACACAAAATGGAATACTCGAAGTCAGTTGTCATCAGCCCAGTGAGTCGTATAGTCCGCTTTTTTATTGGTTTTTTTATTGCATTACTCGCCTATGTGCTTCCTATCAGCATGTTTGAGTTTGCCATGCACCATGTTATCACTTTGGTACTTTGGCTAACCGCGGCCGTCGGCTGGGATCCGATTACGGCTATTGTGATTGGTTTAAAGAAAAAATACGAACATTACACAGTCATGGCGGGAAAGTTTAAATTGTAATCACTCAGCCTTAGCCTTAGAAACCCAAGGCGCTAAGATTCCCTTTATTTTTTACTGAGACTTTACCTTCACGATTAGGCCGTCCCATCATATTGAGCGAACGACCTAACATGGATTGTGCACCTTCGCGTGATGCAAACACGCCATTAAAATCGTAATCGCCTTTTTGAGTTAGCGTTAAATCACCATTCAATTCTAATGGTCCGTTGCCCCCGTCTTTAAGTTCAGCCTGTATACCTTTGTCCGTGGTACTGACAATAGCTGACAAGGTGCCTAATTCCAAACGCTGCGGAAAACGGGAACTGGCATCACTCCACAACACCCGACCCTGAGCTTCTAAGGGAGTTTTTCCGTCGAGCACCACGGATTGCAAATTAAAATTAAATTCGCCTCCAAGTTGCAAGGCTGGAATTTTTAAAAGACCGAGTAGGGTTTGTGCATCGATGCGACCACTTACATTTTTCAAAACAATATCACCACCGATGCTTCGTGCAGCATATGCATTGATTCGTCGTTGACCTAAACTAGCGGAAATATCAGCCGCAACTCGCCCCATTAATAGATGACTCGGATGTAAACTCCACTGCACACCTGTGATAGATTCACGACCAACATTAATTTGTTCAATTTCGCCATTCCAGACACTGCCGTTAACGCCATAAACCTTAAGCGGCAAATTGTTTGCAACTAAACCAAAAATCAAATGTGCTGGAGTTTGCACAATTAGAAATAACAAAAATGCGGCAACACCCACTAAAATTAAACGCTTGTTGCTTTTCAACTGGGTGCTCCTTCGATAATCAAACGTGCACTCACTCGGCCAGACGCAGCCTCTTTGTCAATAACAGCAGAAGCAACACTAAACGAATATTGAGTTTCAATTTGCGCCACCCAACGAATCAAATCATCAAACGAGGCTTGTTCAAACCATACTCGTACTTTATTAGTCCCTTCTGGTTCGACCCGTCTAACCGCATCACCAAGTTGGCTACGCCTAGCTGTGGAATCTATTAAGGCCAACAAGGACTGTCCGCTATTGTTTATCGAACGCCCGGTATTGCGTTGCAAAATTCTAACTTCTTGTGATGTTTGTTTTGCCCAATCGATAAATTTTTTCTCACGCTCAATCGATTCTTGCAAATCCGCTACATTATTGTGTATCGGTTGCCAGACGCCGGCGTAGATAATCGTAATCGCTAAAAACACCGCACCGACACTCAGCATAATTCGCTCACGCGGTTGCAATTGCATCCAAAAATTCAAAAATTGTTGCCAATACTGTTGCATTATTTTTTCGCCTTAATTTGTAAGCGACCTTGCACTTTGTTTTCTTTTGATGCTGCTGACTGGATTTCTACATCCATATTAGCATCACTCATGAGCTTTTGTTTTAACTGATCCAGCACTTGTAAACTAGACACTTCCACTTCAAGATCAAGCTGGTCTGTTTTGTAACGAATATTACGCAGAATCAGTCCTGGTGTATTGCGAATGGCGTCACCTGAAGTGCTTAACATCTCCATGAAGCTTACGCCGCCGCTAGCGCCACTACCTTTAAGCGCTTTGAGTTTACTATCCCAATCTTTACGTCCTACACCGCTGGTCTTAGTGGTTTGTGGAAAAGTTTGTTTAAATATTTTGACAGATTCCGTGCGTAATTGATCAAGTTCGCTATTAAAAGTGAATCCTTGAGTAATAGCGAGGGCCAATTGAATGACAAACCAAATTCCAAAAAGAATCGAAGTTAAAAACCAAGGACGTAAATACTTACCGACTTGTTCGCGACGACTGTAATCGCCTTGTAATAAATTCAAACTGGTTTTTGCATCAAAACCATTGTCAGCGATCAAGCCAAGTAAGCCTTTGGGGCATTCTTCCGTGCGTAATTCAATGCGCTCATCGACGACAGGAATAATACGCGCCACATCTTGTTCGTTAGCTGCGCATTGCCAGGCAGTGATATGGCCGGGTAAATCTTCACCGACTTCTTTAACCGCCAAGGGTAATACCCGTCCCAAGTTTTCCGTGTCGACCGCAAAACTGGGATAACGTTGATTGCGCACTAATGTGGTTTGCTCTTCAACCACAAGACCCCAGCCATCATCCTGTGCCGGTATAGCTAATACATCGGGAATCACATAATCGGCGATTAAACCGTTTTGCAATAATTGCGCTTGCCAATAATCCATTTTGCGCCGATCCACCACGGCGGTCATATAACCTTTTTCGTCGTCGCGCTCACCCACGGCGAAATGCATGTCTTCAACGTCACCGATCACTTGATCTTCCACTGCATAAGGAATTGCTTTAAGTAAACGTTGCCTGTTTTGTGTGGGTATGGCTACCTGGGTAAGCAAAATGTCGTTACTCGGCACTAATAAAACAACTTTCGCACCCAAGGTTTGATTGGCTGCTTCACTTAAAGGACCACGAGTAATGGGTGACGCCTGACCCTCGTTATCCACACGCATCCATGCGGCATTAAGTTGCTCGGGGCTACTATGTGATTCATCAATTCGTATAAAAACCTGACTCATAATTATTCCGTAATATTAGATCCCGTGGGTGCCAATGGCCCGGGCTATGACAAAATTACTACCGGTAGTGTTGCGATACAGTAAACTATTTAACATTAAACTATTCTTACCCACAGTTGCCGTGGATTGCGCCAGAAAATAACTACTTTGCACATCCAGGCCAGTGAAATCCTCGGCGATTTTGCCTTGTTTTTCAGCTTTGTCATCCCCGGTGAATTGATCTTTAAGCGCATCGGTAAAAGTCGCCACATCTTTAAAAGGTCTGGTAATGCGGTCGGCAATCACTGTATTGATCATTTCTTCATTAACAATATCACTCAATGCCGCTAAAACCACCGGATCAGCCGTATTCGGATTAATCGTGGTGCTATTATCCGGCAAAGCAGTCATGTATTGTAACAAACCAGGTATGGCTACGGGCTGTTCTTGGTCGCTATCATCTACCTTGCCATAGAGTAATTCTTTAGTAAAACCCTGCACAAGTATCAGTTCACTGGCACTGGCTAATAAGCCATTGGCAGTACTATATGGCAGCTCCAAACTGGAGTATTCTGCATCTTCTGCACCGAAGTTACCGCTAATCTGAGAATCCGGGTCCAACCAATCGACTAAGGCATCGACGAGTTGCAAGGCATCCGCTTCGCTTTGTAAGTCAGCGATCACTTTGTTTAAAATACGGATAAAACGGTCTTTTTGTTTGGTATCTGCCAGCCATTGAACATTACCGTCTTTTTCTTTTTGCACCACTAGATTATTCACATTGAATTTGGTCTCCTGATCATAAACCTTAGCACTAACGGCTGATTCAGTGTCTTCAAATGTCCATTCAAACGGAAATTCATGAGTTCCACCTTCATTGGCGGTTTCGGGACTGAAAATGCGGTCATATTTCACTTTTTCTGTATAGACTCGCAGTCCTTCCATGGCCACGGCTTCAACCGCCATGGCATATAAATATAATTGTTCATTGTTAAATACATTGGTTGCGCGACGAATATCCATGAATTGGCGTGAAGCTACGCTGGTTGCGGCAATCGTCGCCAGGGCAACAATTAAAATTGCTGTGATTAACGCAACGCCCGCTTGTTGTTTCATGAGCCGACCTCGTTTGATTCATTGCCTTCGGGTTTATTGCCAGTTGGGTTATTGTTAGCAGAATTTGCTCCACCCTGCGAATTCTGGTTTTTTTGATTTTGCACGCCACCTGTGGTTGCATTAAATACTTTCTCTGGAATCGAAGGTACACGAAAAACACGGCGAATTTTTCCATATTGTTTTGTGTTCAACGTTAATTCAATTGCCATGGGTCGTTTTTTTGTATCACTTTGTGGTGGCCACTGCGGTTCCCAATCATTCGGACCGGTGGCAAAACGTAATTCAATATCCTCAACACCTTCGAATAACATTCGAGCGGCAGGCTCGCCTGTGTCGCTGGCTCGATCCAAAATATTCCAATTCAAACGGATCAGTTTATCCTCGTCGAGTTTATAAGCGACACGCTGTAAATTGCTGCGCTTTAATGGCCCTTCAGGCTCGCCTTTTATCAAATGCAACATGGGATTGCGCCAACCTGCACGCGTAAACTCAATCACATATGTACCAGCACCGCCACTCACTAACGCGGGGTGTTGATCACCAAAATCATCACGAATACCACGTCCGATAATTTGCTCAAAATCGCGCATCATAAAATTAAACAAGGCTTGCAGTTTCACCATTTCATCAGCGCGATTTTGAATTTGTTCGCGATTATTCAGTATATTATTTAAACCACCATAAGCCATGGCCGACAAAATAGCGAAAATCGCCATTGCGATGAGTAATTCCAGCAGAGTAAAACCAGTGTTTGTTTTTTTCATGGGCTGGTTTTTTGCGCAATTGCGCGTAGTCGTGCCAGGGGTTTTTTCGATCGCTGGTCACGAAACACTTCGATTTCCATTTGCCGCAAGTTGGGAATATTTTTATCTGCGGGTTTAACCACAGTACGCCAAACCCATTCATGATTACCCATTTCTTCGCTACCGCTATCAATGCCTACATCCGGCCATTGATTTAGACCTTGAATTTCTGCAATACGATTCATGGCCACCCAATGGGCAAAAGTCTTATCACGTAAATAACTGACACTTTTGGCCGAGCTAGTCATGGTTTGGAAAATAGCCCCTAGGGAAATTGCAATCACCGCCACGGCAATTAGTACTTCAACCAGAGTGAAAGCTTGCTCGGCTTTAGCGATTCTCATCGGGTTTGCCCACATATTGCACATTGCCTAAATAATCGGAGGCGACGCCACGACTTCCACCATCATCGTTTTCCACATAGAGTTCAAATGGCACAACATCGCCAGAGGATAAAATCGGGATCGAGTGTTGATATTTATTTTTTTCAGCTTCTTCTGGGTTTTCAGTTGATGATGCTGATCCAGCATCGACTTGCAGACTGACTTCTTCACCATTAATAATCGCACGCAAACTTAAACCTGAGGGTAGTTCGCGTGCACGAAAAACCGCATCTTCTTCATCAAAGGGTTGTATACCTTGATCTGTGATTAACGCAAAATCGTATCCATTCTTCGCCAGACGAAACAGAATATCACGCGAATTAAAAATCGCCTCTTCCACCGCCAGGCGGGTTAAGGCTTCGATACGCCGTGCTTCTTTGTCCAGGCTTTGATCCGTATTCAGATTCACGCTCAAGGAGGACATGGAAATAATAATGCCTACTATCACCACCACAACCATTAACTCGATTAAGGTGAAACCTCGCTGGACGCTGCGATTTTTATATTTGAATACAACCGTGGGAGCGATTTTTTTGTTCTTTGTTGGCTGCTTTCCCATAATTTTCAAGAAGTTAAGTTTTTACTTAACCTCATCCATGTTCCAGTTGCCAATATCCTGGTTGATTTCTTCACCACCTTCAGCACCATCAGCACCTAGGGTGTAAATATCAATGCTGCCATTCACGCCTGGGTTTAAGTATTGGTATTCATTGCCCCAGGGGTCTTTTGGTAAACGATCCATGTAACCACCACTTTTGTAATTCTTAGGCTCAGGACTGCCTGTTGGTTCCGTAACCAGGGATTGCAGGCCTTGATCGGAGCTAGGATAAACAAAATTATCCAGTTTATAGAGGTTGAGCGCTGATTCTAATACCCGAATATCTTGCTTGGCCTTGGTCATCCGTGCTTTATCGGGATTATCCATTACTTTCGGCACCACAAAAGTGGCTAATATTCCAAGAATAACAATGACCACCATAAGCTCGATGAGGGTGAAACCGGATTGGCGATGATGGCGAATGGCTGGGGTTGTGCTCTGTTTTTTCATTGCAGGTGTCCGTTCGGTTAATCAAATTCAAATAATGTCCTGTTTGGAGTGCAAAACGCAAAAAGCGTTCCGCAAACCCTGCATATCATAGCAAATAAACACTCAGTATGCTGTTACAAACACTTGTATTATGATGTGCTACACTGTAGCGGTTAACATAACTTATGCACTGAGGTATTGGTGATTTTTCACAAATTAAATTTTTCCAACACATTAGTTCCACTCATTTTCCTTATTCTGGTTTCATTCTCGCAAACCACTATAGCGGGCTGTGACAGTCCACCGGGGCCTCGCGTCAACTGGTCGGGCTGCGATAAAGCAGGTGTCGACCTATCTGGCCAGGATTTGCGCGGCGCAGTCATGATTGAAACCAATTTGAGTGGCGCTAAATTAGACAAGGCTATCTTGCATGATGCCGATCTTGGCTTTGCTAATTTCAGCCAAGCGAGCCTAAAAAAACTTAAGGCGAAAAACACCCGCTGGGTGGGTGCCAATTTCACTCAAGCCGATCTTTCCGGCGCACGTTTAAGTGGAGGCAGCTTAAGCCGCAGTATTTTCAAACAAGCCAAGGCCAATAATGCACGCTTCGATGGCACTGAATTTTATAATGCCAATCTCAGTCAAGCCGTGTTTGATCAAGCCGTGTTTACGCATAGTGTGCTTGATTTAGTCATAGCGCAACAAAGTTCGTTTGTAGGCGCCGATTTTTCTCAAGCACGATTAGATAAAGCGGATTTCGAAGAAAGTTCTCTGGTGCAAGCTAAATTTAATAAGGCCAAATTGCGCCAGGCGAATCTAGTTGATGCTGATTTAAGTCAAGCCGATCTTAGTGGCGCTGACTTAAGTGATGCGGATATTTTGGGTGCTAAGTTGGATCAAGCAGTGTTGGCTAACACTTTGTGGATTGACCGTAGACGTTGTCGTCCGTTGTCTGTGGGAAAATGTCAATAAGACAGACGAGAGTATATTTTTAATAAGCAGGCTATACCGTTTTCAGTTTGTTAGAAATAAAAACGATAACTTAAATTCATCAATGGCGATTCGTTTTTCTGTACCGCGATATCATTCGGGGTAAAACTGTATTCACGCCCGATTTCCACCTGCAGCCAAAAACTGCGCTTAAACTCTTTGCTCACAATCAGGCTCGGTGACATGGTTTGATAGGCGCCACCCATATCGGCCTCACGCAAATAGAAAATTGTTTGTGCAGTTAACTGCCATCGCGAACGGGTTACGTAGCGATCACGCAAATCGATTTGATAACTTCGAAAATTATTAGCGTCTATCATCCTAGCACTCATAATCAAGGCGTTTTGTCTGAACAACAAATCACTCAAGTAGACTTGCCCAGCCAGTTCCCGTTGAAAATCCCGATCGGCTACAATAGTGGACAAATCATCGGTAAAGTGGCTACGAACATAGCTCCAATCTAGATCTAGATTGAATTCCACATCATCACTTAATTGATAACTCCAGCCATTGGAGACACGATACATCATTCCTGTTTTCTGCATAGCTTGCCGCATAATTTCAGCATCGCTTTGTTGCTGCTGTAATTGCGCCAGACTCGTGGCGGCGAACTTATTATCAGTCAATGCGGTTTGTGTTTGCAGCAACGGCAAACGCCGTACATCAATATCTGCATCCCAAATCCAACGTTTGTTTAATGCAAACTGACTTTGCATCCGTGCCATATTGGCTTTATTAAAATGCGTATCATATTCAAAAAAACTGTTGATATAATTTCGCTTTTGATAATAACTTGCATGAAAACCAAGCCCCTGGCGATTCACTAGATTATCAAGATACTCAGTACTGATATATGGGGTTATATCAAAAGAGTCCTGTATTCCTATAATGGAAAAACTGGCAGCCATTAATGGTCGACTGGTATTTATTGTTTGCTTGGATGTCCAGTCCACTGGATAACCCAATTGAATATTCAACGCCGTGTTTTGCCAAATTGGATAGGCCACTTGCGCGCCATCAATACGTCCCCACACGCCAAGCGTGGAACTGTAACTACGTCCAAGATTGAGATACAGACCTTGCTTTTTCTGTTTGTAGCGTAAATATAAATTGTTAAATTCAAAATCAGCCTCTCCATCATTAATCGTTCTTAGATCAGCCATGCTTTCAGCATTAAGATTAATCTGGTTGGTGCCATCAAAAACCATTTTTATTTCGCTATTTAAAAATCGCAACCGCTGTTGATGACCCAGACTATTCACAACGCCACGTTGTTTGAATGTCATGTCACTACTGCCAAAATAATAGAAATATTGACTGATGTAACTGCTGCTATAACTATCCAACGCGGTTTTTTTTCTCGGTTTAGCCAACGGCTTCTTTGGTTTCAAGTCTCCTGCCAATAAACCCGACAAACGCTGACGTACCCGCACTGCATCTTCACCGTCCGGGTATTGTTTAAGATATTGATCAAACACTTTTTTTGCATGAGCATCCTGACCATTACGCTGACGCGCGACCCCAAGATATTCCAAGGCCTCTTTTTGCGAATTGTTTTTCGCTTCATTGAGTATGTTAGTGTAAATGACGATTGCTTGATTGTATTTTTGTTCTCGCAAGGCTTTTTTCGCAGACTTCAATTTCTGCGCGAGTTTTTGTTCATCACTTTTGAGTTGAAATGCCACATCAGGTAACACTACATGTAAAATATTTTTCTGCGCATCGATTTGCAACTGAAAGCGTTGACGATTGACAAACTGAATATTCAGGCGCAACTCACCTCGCTGATCCAAATGTGCACTAATTTTGTTTATTGGTAAATTGGTTTTTTTCGGCAACACCAATAACTGATCGCCTTGAATATAATTAAACGTATCTCCTGGTTTTGATAAACGCAAATTGATAAAAACAGCACTTCCGGCTTCTCGGGGAATGTGAGACAAATATTCCACCGATGTTGCAAAATGAAAACTCATACGAATGGGTATCGATTGATCATCATAAACCAGGTCTTCGACAATATTGAGTGCTGCAAGCAAGGGACTACTAAACATTATCAGCAGTACCACAGCGGCATTTTGCCGATAAAAACGAGCGGAAAAGCAGCGCATCATCACCTACCAATCCCCGTTGCCACTGTGTTCACGATCACGGCGTCTCAAGATCACAGTGAACGTATTATTGGTATACATATGACATGCGCCTGAACAATCGCGTAATTCACTTACGGTATAATAGATGGTGTTAGGCACTTCGGTTTTTTTATGCGGTCCACTGCGATAATCACCGGCATGGCAAGCGGCGCAATCCGGCGCATAGGCTATGTTCCAGTTTGGCACTTCATTATTACGATGACAGTTACTACACCGCGATTGGCTATGGCCCGCCGGAAAATTTGCTGACAAATGTCGATAAGTGATCGCCGGTGTCCAGCCATCCGTGCGATGGCAGCGTGCACAATCCTGTGTCGTTTGAAAATGCCCGGTGGGCAGTCCACGAGCATTGGTATCGTTGTGACAACGTGCACAATTATCAACAATACCCGTATGATTAAAATGGGTGGGTATCCATGCATTGGTGGTATGACATAGCGAACAATCATTTGTTGTCGGCAAATGACCAGTTAAGGGCAAACCAGGTACATCAGTGTTGTTATGACATCGCTCGCAATTATTCAGAATGCCTGTGTGATTGAAATTTGCAGGTATCCAGGCTTGAGTACGATGACATTGATGACACTCGAATGTGGTTTGGATGTGCCCGGTGAGCGGCATACCGGGCACATCGGTATTATTATGACAAACATCGCATTGATCGATAATGCCCCTATGATCAAAGTTTGCTGGTATCCAACCACTGGTGGTATGGCACATATTACACTCAAATGTGGTTTGCACATGCCCGGTTAACGGTTTGCCAGTAGCATCCGTGCGATTGTGACAACGACTGCAATTATCGACAATTCCAGTGTGATCAAAATGTGTTGGGGTCCAAGCTTGTGAGTTATGGCAAACATAACAATTTTCATTAGTTGGTAAATGCCCGCTTAATGGCATGCCTTGTAAATCGGTGTTGTTATGGCAACGGTCACAATTATCAACAATACCCGTATGATCATAGTCGGTTGGTGACCATGCGTTAGTGCTATGACAGCGCTCACAACTCAAAATGGTTTGCACATGGCCAATGTTTGGTTTGCCCGGTGCCTCGGAATCGTTATGACAACCTGTGCAGCCATCAATGATGCCTTGATGCGTAAAGTTTGCTGGCGTCCAGGCACGAGTACTATGACAATAATAACAATCTAGACTCGTTTGCACATGA
>Ga0224506_10001528_pt1 | contig 16435 bp, 13 predicted proteins | sample SF_Jan12_sed_USG_2_FD_169108 | JGI IMG/M metagenome (GOLD analysis project Ga0224506, IMG submission 169108) | Sediment microbial communities from San Francisco Bay, California, United States - SF_Jan12_sed_USGS_8_1 | ecosystem: Environmental > Aquatic > Marine > Sediment | place: USA... | reverse complement strand
GAGATCCTGCAGGTCGAGATCGGACAGCAAGTGTCCGTCCAGGCGAACGCCCCCACCGGTTGGTTCGTAGAACCTCAGCAGCAGCTTGATGATCGTCGTCTTTCCTGCTCCAGTGGCGCCGACGATGGCGGTTGTCTCGCCGGCCGGCATCTCAATGTCGACTGAGTCGAGAACGGGGAATCCATCCACATAGGCGAAGTCGACCTTGTCGAACCGAAGGGCTCCGGCGACGGTGGAGCGCGGCAGCGGTGTCTTTCCGCTTGTGATTACCGGTCGGACGGCCAACAAGTCGAGTACCCGGTTGGTGGAGGCCATCGCCCGCTGAAACAGATCGAACGTCTCCCCAAGCCGCGTCAGAGGCCAGAGCAACCGCTGGGTGAGAAACACCATCACGCTGTATGCGCCGACGGCCAGTTGGCCATCGAGAGCCCGGAAACCCCCCACCAGCAATGTGGCGGTGAATCCGATCAGAATCACAATCCGGATGAGAGGCGAGAAGGCCGAACTGAGACGGATGGCCCCCCGGTTGGCCGTTTGGTACTTGTCACTTTCGGCCTCAATGCGTGCGATTTCACGATCCTCGGTTGTGAAACTCTTGATAGTGGCGATACCGGCCAGGTTGTTAGCCAACTGTCCGTTGAGCACGCCGACCTGGTCGCGCACCGCCGCGTAGCGGGGGGCGATCCGGCGTTGGAAGCGAACCGATCCCCACAGGATGACCGGAATCGGTATGAACGCCATCCAGGCAACCTGCCAGGCGATACCGAAGAACCCCGCTCCCACCAGAACCACTGTGGTCACCACCTGGAGGAGGTTGTTGGCGCCGCCGTCGAGGAAGCGTTCGAGCTGGTTGACGTCGTCGTTGAGAATTGCCATCAAACCACCGGTCGAACGATCCTCGAAGAACTGCATGTCGAGGGTCTGTGTGTGGGCATAGGCATCGAGACGAAGCTCGTGCTGAATGGTTTGGGCGAGGTTGCGCCACCAGACAGCATGCAAATACTCGAACAGTGACTCGAGCCCCCAGATGACGAAGGTCAACACGGCCAGCACGATTAGCTGATCGCGGGTGTCCGGAACTCCGAAACCGGCGAGCATTGAGTCCTCGCGTCTCACCACCACATCGACCGCCATTCCGATCAACACAGGGGGAGCGAGGTCGAATGCCTTGTTGAGGATCGAGAACGAGGTGGCCGCGATTATCCGGCGCCGATGGCCGACGGCGTACTCCCAGAGACGGCGAAGCGGGTGGTGCGTGGTGGGCATTCAGCGGTCGAGCGTAGTCACCCAGCCTCCGCGGCGGAACCAACCTGTCGCGGTCGGCGTCATAATTGGGTGAGGAAAGGAAGGTATGCGATGCGTCTCATCGCAACATCGCTGGTGCTGGCTCTCGTCACCGGGGCCTGCAGTGGCGCGGTATCCATTGAAACCACGGAAGCGCCGGACACGAGTAGCGTGCCCGGAGTGCTGATTGCCTCGAATGTTGGTCGTGCCGATCCGGATGCTGAACCCTCGGATGTCGCGACGGTAGCTTCAGGGATGCGGGCGTTCGCGGTTGATCTCTACGGTCGGCTCGCCTCCGGGGAAGGCAACCTCGTGTTCTCTCCGGTCAGTGTCTATGTCGCTCTGGCGATGACCTATGGAGGCGCCGTCGGGTTGACGGCCGACGAGATGGCCGAAGTGCTCGGCATCGACCTTTCGGCCGACGAATTCCACGCTGCCATGAATGTTCTCGAGCAGGCGATCGAATCCCGCAATCGAGCGGCCACAGAACATGAGGGCGCAGTTGAGGTCAGCATCGCCAACAGTCTCTGGGGCCAGGATGGGATGACCTTCGAAGAGGTCTTTCTCGATCTCCTTGCTCTCGACTACGGCGCCGGAATGCGACTGGTCGACTTCACCGATCCCACCGCGCGCGAGGAGGCCAGGATCGCCATCAACGATTGGGTGGCGGGGGAAACCAACGAACGGATCGAAGACTTGATCCAGGACGGTGTGCTCGATGAGACGGTGCGCCTGTTGCTGGTGAACGCGGTATATCTCAATGCCGCCTGGCTCACTCCATTCGATGAGGCGTCCACCGCGGATCGATCGTTCACACTCCTGGATGGATCCGACCTCCTGGTTCCCACTATGCACAGCAGCGGCACACTGCTCCAAGGTAGGGGAGATGGCTGGCAGGCCGTTCAGGTTCCCTATGCGGGACGAGAGCTGGCCATGGTGGTGATCCTTCCGGATGCAGGGTACTTCGAACATGTCGAAGCATCGCTATCGAGCGGATTGATTGACTCCGTATTGGGATCGCTCTCATCAGCGCAGGTGAATCTCTCTCTGCCGAAGTTCGAGATAAGGACGCAAGCAGGGTTGGTGCCTGCCCTCCAGGCCATGGGCCTCAGCGAGGCCACGGGTCCGAGTGCAGATTTCTCAGGCATGACGGGAGCGAAGGATCTCTTCATCAGCGATGTTGTGCATGAGGCATGGATTTCCGCCGATGAGGCCGGCACTGAAGCCGCGGCCGCCACCGCAGTCATCATGTCGTTGACCGCGGTCCCGATGGACCCGATTTCAATCGACTGTGATCGTCCCTTCCTCTTCGTGCTCTACGACGCGGAGACGGGTTCGATCCTGTTCATGGGCAGAGTGGTGGATCCGAGCGCTTGACCGGTCCCACCGCGTTGGGACGGTCGGCTGTAGCTATTCCACTTCGCTGGAACGGGCCCAGAGATTGATGCCACCCTCGATCGCGTACTTGTCGATCTCATCGAGTTCGGCAGCGGAGAACTCGAGATTGTCGAGAGCCGCGACGCTGTCTTCGATCTGGGACCAGCGGCTGGCGCCGATCAATGCCGTGGTTACCCGGGGATCCCGCAGCACCCAGGCGATAGCCATCTGGGCAAGCGTTTGTCCCCGACGGTTGGCGATATCGTTCAGAGCCCGGATATTGGCGAGGTTGCCGGCCGTCAGGAAGTCACGGCTGAAAGACCCGTCCGGTTCGGCAGCCCGCGCCGTCCCGGGCACCCCATCGAGATACTTCGAGCTGAGCATCCCTTGAGCGAGCGGGGAGAAGGCGATGCATCCAATTCCCTCCTGGTCGAGGGTGTCGAGGAGCCCGTCTTCGATCCACCGGTTGAGCATGGAGTATGAGGGTTGATGGATGACACACGGCGTATTGAGTTCACGCAGGATCGCCGCCGCTTCAGCCGTTTTCGTCGCACCGTACGACGAGATTCCCACATACAACGCTTTGCCTTGCTGTACCGCCGTGGCGAGCGCCCCCATCGTCTCCTCGAGCGGAGTAGTCGGGTCGGGTCGGTGCGAGTAGAAGATGTCGACGTATTCGACGTTCATCCGTGAGAGGCTCTGATCGAGGCTGGCCAGCATGTATTTGCGGCCACCACCACCCTGGCCATAGGGCCCCGGCCACATGTCGTAGCCGGCTTTGGTGGAGATGATCAACTCGTCCCGGTAGGGAGCCAGGTCGGTGCTCAGGATCCGACCGAAGTTCTCCTCCGCCGACCCGTACGGGGGCCCGTAGTTGTTGGCGAGGTCGAAGTGTGTGATTCCGCGGTCGAACGACTTGAGCACCATTTCTCGTGCTGATTCGAGCGGCGCCTCCGTTCCGAAGTTCTGCCAGAGACCGAGAGCAATTCGCGGGAGATCGAGGCCACTCCGCCCGCTTCTGGCATAGGACATATTGTCGTAGCGGTGTGCAGCAGCTCGGTACATCTGGTGCTCCTCTGGCCTGGTGGTGCGGGAGTGTGCATGGTACTTCCGGCTGGGTCGCGCCGATCTACCGCGACCCACCTGTGCTCCCCACTCCTCGGATGCGAGTACTCTCTGGCCGGATGAGCCTCTATACCTATACGCCTCCGGAGGACCTGGAGAATCCAGTCCTCGTGGCCTCTCTCAAAGGGTGGGTTGACGCGGCAGGTGTCGGTTCGGCCGCCGCCGACTTGCTGGCCGGGGATAGTCCGGTTGTCGTCGAGTTCGACGGTGACCAGTTGTTCGACTACCGATCGAGCCGGCCGGTGGTGGACTTCGTCGACGGTCATCTCCGAACCCTCGAATGGCCCGATCTCGTGGTGCATCACCGACGTTTTGGAGGCCGTGACCTCTTGATCTTGCGAGGAACCGAGCCCGACTTGCGGTGGCGGGCGTTTGCAGACGCCGTGTCCGAATTTGCCTCCACGGCGGGGGTTTCCGAGTTCATCGCGATCGGATCGGTGCCGGCTCCCGTTCCACATACCATCGGGACTCCGATGATCATGACATCGCCGGAGGCCGCGTTGCTAGACGTCGACGTGCGGAAACCGGAAGGGCTGCTGCGGGTGCCTGGTGCCGCTCTGACCGTGCTCTCGCATCGGCTCTCATCCGATGGGATTCCGGCGCGGGGATATTGGGCGCAGGTCCCGCAATATGTCAACGGTCCTTTCCATCAAGGAGCCATCGCGCTTTTGGAGCGGGTGGCCGATCGCCTGGGCATCTCTATTCCGCTCGATTCACTGCCAGAAGAGGCTCTTCTGCAGCGCGAGCATCTCGATGGGATTGTTGCCAGTCGGCCTGAGATCCAGAAGGTGGTCGAAAAGCTCGAGGAAATCGCCGAACAGGGCGATGCGCTGCCGACCGCCGATGAGATCGGATCGCAGGTCGAGCAGTACCTGCGCGAATCATCCGACGGTGGCGATCCATTCGCACCCGAGGGTTAAGTGACGAGGAAGCTGTGGGCTCGGTCGCCTATTCCGATCGCACTCCGGCGCGGGCTTGGTACGCTGGCGGCCATTCCAGGAGCAAAGTGATGGCTGGCTACGACCACAACGCGATCGAGAAGAAATGGCAGAAGCAGTGGGAGGCCGACGGCCTCTACCGCTCAACGGTGGATTGGGGCAAGCCAAAGCACTACGCCCTCACGATGCTCCCGTACCCATCCGGCGACCTTCACATGGGCCACTGGTATGCGATGACGCCGTCCGATGCTCGGGCGCGGGTGATGCGCATGAAGGGCTACAACGTGTTGTTCCCGATGGGCTTCGACGCTTTCGGTCTCCCGGCTGAGAACGCCGCCGTCCAACGAAACGTCCACCCGGCCAAGTGGACCTACGAGAACATCGAACGAATGCGAAGGCAACTGCGTTCGATGGGAGCCATGTACGACTGGGAACGAGAGGCGGTTAGCTGCGATCCGTCCTACTACCGGTGGACCGAGTGGTTTTTCAAGCGCATGTTCGAACAAGGAATCGCCTATCGGGGCGAAGCAATGGTCAACTGGTCACCAACGCTCCAGACTGTGCTGGCCAACGAGCAAGTGATTGATGGCAGGGATGAGCGCACCGGTCAACCGGTGGTGCAGAAGCTCATGGAGCAGTGGTTTTTCGCCATCACGAAGTACGCGGACGAGTTGCTGTCTTTTGAGGGTATTGACTGGCCGGAACCCATCAAGGCGATGCAGGCCAACTGGATCGGCCGATCCGAAGGTGCTGAGGTCGCTTTCACGACTGAATCCGGCGACGAGATCGTGGTGTTCACCACTCGCCCGGACACTTTGTGGGGAGCGACCTTCATGGTGCTGGCACCCGAACATCCGCTGGTTGACTCTCTGACGGTGGCCGATCGACGTGAGGTGGTTGACGCCTACCGGACGGCGGCAGCCGGGCGCTCCGAACTGGAGCGGTTGGAAGATACGAAAGAGAAGAGCGGGGTCTTCACCGGTGGGTATGCCCTGAACCCGGTCAACGGTGAACGAATTCCCGTTTGGATTGCCGACTACGTGCTCTTGTCCTACGGAACCGGCGCAATCATGGCCGTACCTGCCCACGATCAACGCGACTTCGAGTTCGCTCGCCAGTTTGAGTTGCCGATTGTTCCCGTAATCCATCCGCGAGGTTCTGATCCACTCGTCGAACCGGAGATGGAGGAGTCGTTCGTCGGCCCGGGAGTCATGATCAACAGCGGTCCGATCGATGGTGTCGAGACGACAGACGCGAAGGGTCGCGCCAATCCGTCGATTGCCGCCGCGATCGACTGGTTAGAGGCTGCCGGTGCGGGTTCTGAGGCCATCAACTATCGGTTGCGGGACTGGTTGATCTCACGCCAGCGTTACTGGGGTTCACCGATCCCGATGCTGCACCGATCCGACGGCAGGATCGAACCTGTGGCCGAGGCGGACCTGCCCGTGGTGTTGCCCGAGGATGTGGAGTTCGAAGGGCGCAGCCCGTTGGTAACCAACCAGGAGTTCCTGACCGCAATCGATTCGGAGGGGATCCCTGCTCGACGGGAGACCGACACGATGGACACGTTCATGTGTTCCTCCTGGTACTGGTACCGGTACCTATCTCCATCATTCGAATCGGCGCCATTCGATCCCGAGGAGGCCGCCTACTGGCTGCCCGTCGACGTATATACAGGAGGGGCAGAGCACGCCGTCATGCACCTTCTCTACGCTCGGTTTTTCGTGAAGTCAATGCGTGACATGGGAGTGTTCGACGAGGCAGACCGATTGATGCGAGAGCATGGTCGCGACCCGGCCGGGTCGTTCGATGAGCCGTTCATCATGTTGCGCAATCAGGGTCAGATTCTCGGAGAGGAGCGGCCCGGTGACCGTCTGGTGATCGACGGTGTTCGCGAAGATGAGATGGTCATAGCGAGCTCGGTCCGGGTCGATCCGGAAGCAGATCCGCACGCCGGCCTCGTCGTGGGCGAGCTGAAGCGTCGGACGGAGAACGCGCTGCAGGTGCAGACCGAGACAGAGTTGGTTGCGGTCAAAGTCCCGGACGGAGTTGAGGTCGACATCCCGGCCATCGCCGGTACGAACGACGTCACACAGCTGAAGCATCATCTGGACATCGAACGAATGTCGAAGTCCAAGGGAAACACGGTGAATCCTGACGAGTTGGTTGCCCAATTCGGAGCAGACACCGTGCGAACGCACCTGATGTTCGCGTTCGAGTGGCAGAAGGGTGGCCCATGGGATAGTCGGGGGATCGTCGGGTCGAACCGGTTCATCGAGGACGTGTGGAAGCTTGGGACGGCCGGCTACCAACCCGGAGATGTGTCCGAGGAGGCCTCGGCGACGTTGAGGAGGCGGGTCCACCAAACGATCGCCAAGGTCGATACAGACATGATCGACTTCAAGTGGAACACCGCGATCGCCGCGCTGATGACGCTGCGCAACGAGATGCAGGAAGCGTTGCGGTCGGCCCGGGTGTCTGCCGACGTTTGGAGGGAGGCGGTCGAAACCTTGTTGAAATTGCTGGCTCCGATCGCCCCTCACATCACCGAGGAATTGTGGCGGTCGCGGGGGCAGGCAGACTCGATTCACGTGCAATCCTGGCCGGAGTCCGACCCGGATATTGCTCGCGAGGACACCGTGACGATGGTCATCCAGATCAACGGCAAGGTCCGTGATCGGCTGCAGGTCGACGCGGGTATCTCCGCCGCCGAGGCGGAAACCGCGGCGCTGGGCTCGGCGAAGATTGTCGAGTGGACCGACGGCAAGACCGTCCGCAAGGTGATTGCCAGACCGCCGCGCCTGGTCAATATCGTCGTCGCTTGAGACCACCCGGGTTTTTCTCGGCAATACTGTGGCGCGTGAGTATCAACAACATTGCTGAGAAACTGTTGTGAGTCAGGTCTATCAGTCGCCAGATCTCCGATCGCGCGCCGTCTCGGCAGGGGGCTTCGTTGTGGTCGTGATCGTTGGCTTTTCGCTGTTCACCCCTACATTCGAGCGACGCCTCGGACTGTGGGTGATTGCAGTCCTGGTCATCATCTACTTCTGGCTCATGGCCGGGTCCCGGGTGGTGGTCGACGGATCGGATGTGACGGTGATCAACTTCGGGAGACGGCATCGCCTCCAGCGCCAGGACATTCTCGAATGCGGTACCGGCACCCGACCGCTGATTGGCCCGGTCGGCAAGTTCCGAATGAGAGGCGGCGGCGTCATCCACCTCTACGGTCTGCAACCTCGCCGAGAGGCCGGGCACGACACATTGCGGAGCGACGAACTGTCGGCCCTCGCTTTGTTGATCGGAACCGGCGGTCCGATGAACCCTTCATAGGGCCCCGTTTGCGTAAGCCGTATCCTGTGGCAGCATTGCACGCGTGATCCTCGCTTCAATCCCTTCACCGCCCATCAACCTCATCGAAATCGGTCCGCTCGATATCCACTTCTACGGGATACTCATTGGATTCGGTGTGATCGTGGCGATGATCATCACCGAACGTCGGTACCTCCGGTTCGGAGGCAATCCCGCCGACGTAGAAAAGGCCGCGTTCTGGGCGGTCGTCATCGGCTTCCTGGGGGCTCGCACCGCATACGTGAGCACCCACTTTGCGCGGTTCGAAGGTCGATTTCTTCACGTGTTCGCAATTTGGGAGGGCGGCCTGGCCTTCTTCGGAGGGCTGACCGGTGGGGCTATCGCGGCGATCTGGGTCATGCGACGCCGTAAGGGAGATTTCCCGGCGTTTGCCGACGCCGTTGCCGTCGGACTTCCGGCTGCGCAGGCCATCGGTCGATTCGGGAACTACTTCAATCAGGAGCTGTTCGGAACTCCAACGAATCTCCCGTGGGGACTCGAGATCGCCAGGCCGTTTCGACCGGCCGAATATGTCAACTCCGAAACGTTCCACCCCACGTTCCTCTACGAATCGTTGTGGAACGTCGGCGTGATCATGATTCTTCTGGCCGTCGAGCGCCGATTCAACTTGCGGCGCGGTTCGATTCTGCTCGTCTACTTCATGACCTATGGAGTAGGGCGGTTCCTGATGGAATTGCTGCGCACCGACACGACCTTCCGGCTGTTCGGTATCAGTCGGAACGGTTGGGTGAGCGTCGCCATCGTCATCGGTGGGGCGTTCGGATTGTGGCTCCGTAACCGCTCGAGGAACGAAGACCTGGCTGCCGTCTGACGCCGGGCGTGACCTCTACTCGATCACGATGTCGTCGAGGCCCTCCTCCGGCTCCGGATACTCCATGCCCAGACGCTTCAGTGTGTCCACGATGATCGTTGAGATGGCGAGATTGCGATACCACTTGCGATCGGCCGGGATTACGTACCAGGGCGCCGCTTCAGTCGAGGTCCGGGTAATAGCTTCTTCGTAGGCTTCGACGTAGGAGTCCCAAAGCTTTCTCTCGGCGAGATCTCCAGTGGAGAACTTCCACGTCTTGTGCGGTTCATCGAGACGCGCCTGAAGACGGTTCTTCTGCTCCTCTTGGGAGATGTGCAGAAAGAATTTGAGGATCGTGGTGCCTTCATCGGCGAGCAACTTCTCGAAGGCGTTGATGTGGTCATAGCGAGGGCGCCATCGGCTCTCGGGAACCAGATCATGAACGCGGACCACCAGGACGTCCTCGTAGTGAGATCGGTTGAAGATGGCGATTTCACCCGATCCTGGAGTGTGGCTGTGTACTCTCCAAAGGTAGTCGTGCGCCAGTTCTTGCGGAGTCGGTTTCTTGAAACTGGCGACCTTCACGCCCTGCGGGTTGGTTCCGTCGAAGACATGCCGGATCGTCCCGTCTTTTCCTCCGGTGTCCATGGCCTGCAACACGATGAGAATCTTGTGCTTGCCTTCCGCATACAGGAGTTCCTGCAGCTCTTCGAGTTGGTCGTTGAGTTCCTTCATCGCCGCTTTTCCCGCCGATCGATCCCCGGCGAAACCCTGCACATCCCGTGTATCGCGGGCCGCGATCTGGGCCGGCCGGCCGGGGTCGATTCGGTAGCGATGCATGGCAGTTCTCCTCATGACTGGCTGTTGAAGACCCTAGTAATCCTATGCAGCCCTCTTCCTGCACGAGGCTCTTCGTGATACACGTATGTGATGGCGTTTGACGGAGAGGGCGGCGCGAAGGGAGTCGCGTGCAACCTCAGCACGTCGTCGTGGCGGGCCTGGCGCTCCTGATTGCCGTCGCCTCCGGTATCTGGTTTGGCGGCAAGCCGTCGGATCCGGTGCCGGTGATGATCGAGCGTGATACCTCGCAGCTGCCGGTGGCACCCTCCGGGGTGCTGACGGTGCACGTCTCGGGTGCCGTTGTGCAGCCGGGTCTTTTTGAACTTCCGGCGGGCGCCCGTGTGGCTGATGCGCTGGCCGCAGCCGGCGGGGCACTGGCGTCGGCCGACCTTGCCGCGGTCAATCTCGCCGCGCCGGTTCTGGATGGATCACACATCATCATTTTGGAGGAGGGGGAAGCAGAAGCTCCGGTTGTCGTCCAGGGCGATGGTCGGGTACGGGTCAACGTGGCCTCGGCCGACGAACTGGCGAGCCTTCCCGGCATCGGCCCGGTTCTCGCGCAGCGCATCGCCGACTACCGCGACGCCAACGGACCCTTCTCTTCAGCCGAAGATCTGCTCGACGTTCCCGGTATCGGTGAAGGCAAACTCGCCACTATGCGGGATGCGGTAGCCATTCCGTGAACCTCCCGGATCAGGTGGGTCAATCGGCGTTGCTGGCCGCGGCTCTCGTTTGGTTCGGCGCATGGGCCGGACGGACCTTCGGAGGCGTGATGATCTTGGCCGGATCGCTGGTGGCGATACTTGCCTGGGGAGTTCTCCGGGAGCGCCGGTGGTGGGCGATTTTCATCGTCATCACCACCGCCGGCTCGGTCTCGGGATACCTTTCGGCGCAGCGGGACTTGGCCATACTCGAGAGTGCCGTTCCCGACGGTGTCGTTGAGGTGCGGGGGACCGTCGTCGAGGATCCACGCCCCGGTCAGAATGGAACCTGGTTTCTCATCGAACCGGAGGCGCTGACCGCTGGGCGTCGGGGCTTCTCCTGGGATGGACCACGGTTGCTCGTCAGTTCGGACCATCCTCTCGACGTCATGGCCGGCGACCTGGTGGCGGTGAAGGGCCGGCTCGTCGCTAGACCCGGGTCCGCCCGCGGTGATGTGTACGCCGGGAGGGTCAGCGCCCGCAGCGTCGATCGGGTCACCGCCGCTCCAGGGGCGTTCCGAGCGGCCAATCTCGTGCGGGGGCGCGTGGCTGATCAACTGGCTGATGCCGACGAGAGACCGGCGGCCGCACTTGTGTCCGGGTTCCTCATCGGTGACATTCGTGAGCTGCCTGTCTCCGACGCCGATGCACTTCGTCGGGCCGGACTGTCTCACTACGTGGCGGTCTCCGGAAGCAATGTTGCGTTGTTCCTCACGCTCTGGTGGGTCATCGTCGGGCCGGTCGGGTTCGGGCCAAAGCGCCGTGCGGTTCTCGGGTTGCTCGGGCTGGGTTTGTTCATTCTGGTGACCCGGTGGGAACCGTCGGTCTTGCGGGCTTCCGTCATGGCCGGGTTCCTCCTCGTCGCCAGGGCCTTTGGAATGACCATCGGACCGTGGACTGCTCTCGGGGGAGGCGTGGCCGGGCTTCTCCTCGTGTCCGGCGAACTGGTCTCGGATGTTGGCTTTCAGCTGTCTGTGGCAGCCACGGCCGGTGTCATTGGAGGAGCCGGATATCGACCCTGGCGGCGGTTCCGGATCGTCGGCGCCGCGCTGGCGGCAACAATCTCCGCCCAGCTAGCGGTCGCCCCATTGCTCCTCACTCACTTTGGTGTCCTACCGCTGCTCTCTCCGATCACGAATCTGCTGGCCGGTCCGTTGGTGGTAGCCGCTACGAGCGCCGGAGGTATCGGCGTGTTGACAGGGCTGAGTTGGCTGACCGACCTGGCCGTTGGTGTAGCCGGCATTGTGTTGAGCCTTGCTCGCATCGCTGCACCGTGGCCACAGATTGGCTGGATCGGGTTGTGCGGAGTACTGGGCGCGGTTGCCGTCGGGCGGGTGTCCGGGTTGCGCCGGCCGCTGGCATTGCTGGCGGCCGCCTGGGCATTTGTCACGATCGGCTTGAGTCCCGCCCCAATCGATCTGCCGGCTGTCGTCTTTCTCGACGTTGGGCAGGGTGATTCGACTTTGTTGCTTGGCGAGGACGGTGCGGTGGTTCTCGTGGATGGAGGTCCCGATCCGAGCGTCTTGATTGCCCGGCTCCGACATTACGGAATCGACCATATCGATCTCCTCGTGGCTTCCCATGAACATCACGATCATGTGGCCGGATTGATCGCCGCCGTCGAACAACTTCCGGTCGGTATCGTGTGGCACTCCGGTTCCCCCGAGCCCGGCCCCGATTTGATCCATCTCTTGGATACGGCGGTCGATCAGGGAGTGGCGGTCGAGGTTGTTCGGGTGGGGTGGACGGTTGACATCGGGACGTTCCACCTCGAGGTGAAGGGTCCGCGGCGGCGCTACGCATCGCCGAACGATCAGTCGGTCGTGTTGCTGGTCGAAGCCGGGGGTCGCACGATCCTGTTGCCGGGCGATGTGGAGACCTATGCGCAGGCGGATCTCGGGCCGATTCCGACCGAAGTGCTGAAAGTTCCGCACCAGGGAGCGGCGACGAGCGATCTCGATTGGATTCGATCGACTGGAGCCGACGTGGCTGTCATTCCGGTGGGGCCGAACGACTACGGGCATCCATCACCGGAGGTCATCGAAACACTCGAGGAAATGGGTGCCAGGGTGTGGCGAACCGACCGTGATGGTGACGTAGTCGTCTCAGTCGGGAATTGACTCTGCCGCTTCCGGGAACTCTTCGGTGGCGATGGCCCGGAATCTGGCAACGACCTGCTCGATGATTGCCGGGTCGTCAGGATATGACCCAACCGTCGTCGAAATGTCTGAAGGGTTGAGCTCCAGACCGTGTTCTTTGGCTAGTCCGGCGATTTGCTCTGTGAGCTTGCCGGCGAATATCCGGGCACCTTCCGCGGACGTCTCGGGCAGCACGAAGGCGATTACCTCGATGTCATCATCTTTCGCATGAACAGCGTGATCCACCGTCCGGATGCTTCGTCGCAAGCGGTCGCCAAGGTCGCCGAGGAAGTTACGTCGCGATCGCCGGTTCAGCCCCGGCGGAGATGGAAGGTCGGCTGTGACCAGCGAGAAGATCTTCTCGTAGCGCGTCGCTCTCGACTTCTCGAGATCGACGGTTTCGACCAGGCTCCGGGAATTGAACAAGCCGGTCGCGTCATCGATCTGGTCGTATAAGTCGAGCTTGGTTATGGAGTCTTTCAATTGGTCGGCCGCCCATCCACCGATGAGGCCGAAAGCCAGATAGCCGGCACCCCTGGTGATAATCAGGCCGAGGAGTTCTTCCCATCCGACGAGATCAATGGCAGGCGACCTGAGCCAGATGTAGCCAACGGTGGCCACCGCTCCGAGTGTGAGCCCACCGCGGATGCCCCAAAACAGGAAACCGACGAAGATTGGCAGGAAGAACATCGTTGCCGATACTTCGACCGGGTCTACCCGGCGGACGTAGCCGATGAGGGCCACGATGCCGAGCGCCACCAACCCCAGAAGGAGCATGAGTCCGCGCGCTTGCGAGTAATTGACTGAGCGTGTTTGTGTACGGGTCGTCTCGACCATGGGCAGCATGCTAAACCGTTGCGGGCGCCGGACCGTTCGATCTTTGACTTTGGCGGCGTCGAGGTGGACACTGTGGCCATGCCGTCCATCCTCAAGTCGCGTATGGCGCTCGCCGCGCTCATCGGTGTATTCCTGATTCCGATCCTGAGTTCATCGTTGCGCGGACTCACCCACGTCCTCACCTGCACCGGTCAAGTTGAAACGCCCTTCACCGTGATCATCGAAGAGGGTTCGGATCCCATCGTCCTGAGCGCAACACAGCTGATCGCCGGAGAGGAAGACGCTATTTGCGGTGGTATCGATGTGGACTTCCAGGCCCGCTCTGTCGCTTCGACCCGGATCGCGTTGACCGTGGTGGTTATCAATGAGTCGAGCGATCCGTGGCGGGGGACAATCGATCTCGAGTTGGGTCGGGTTCGGATACCGATCTCGATCGGGCTCGTTGCAGCCGGATCTGAGGAAGCCGAGACTGTTGTTCTCAATCTCAATGAAGGAGAGAGCGAGATCGCCGGTTCGCTGCTGATCGGGCCTTGACGGACTCACCCCGAGTCAGACTTCAGGCTGGAGCGCACGCGATCGACTTCACCGGAGGCAGAGTCCACCTCATGGGTGTGCTCAATCTGTCACCTGAATCCAAGAACACCCCTACGGTCGCTACCGGTGTGGACGAGGCGGTCAGAATCGCCGATGATCATCGCCGCGCTGGAGCGACGATCATTGATGTAGGGGCTCAGTCGTCGCATTTTGAGAATGTCGAGATATCTCCCGGCGAGGAACTCGCCCGGCTTGCTCAAACCGTGGAGAAACTCGTCGATGAGGGGTTTGTGGTCTCGATCGACACGTGGAAACCCGTGGTCGCCCAAGGAGCGATCGAACTTGGCGCTTCGATCATCAACGATACGGGCGGCATGAGGCATCCCGAGATGATCGAGGCGGTCGATACTGGAGGAGTCGCCTCAGTCGTCATGTTCCTCGAAGGAGAATCACCTCTTGCAGTCGGCTCGATCGGTCTCGACGGCTCGCTGGTACCCACGATGGCGGAGCGCCTCGGAACTCAACTCGCCGAACTCGCCGGACTGGGCGTTGTCGATACTGTCGTTGACCCGGGGATCGGCATCTCCTATCGAGGAGACCGGGCTCGATACACCGAACATCAACTCGATGTGATTCGACGTCTCGACTGCTTTCGGGACCTCGGGCGGCCGGTTCTTCTTCCCGTGCCCCGCAAACCCCAACTCGCCCCTACTCTGGCGCTGGCGACGCTCGCCCTCGAATACGGGGCAGATATCCTGCGTGTGCACGACGTCGCAGATGTAGCGCAGATCGCCAGGCAGATGGGAAGAATGGAATGAGGCGACGAGCATTGGTCACCGGATCGGGCCGCGGACTGGGTCGCCATCTGGCGGTGGCACTGGGATCCGACGGGTTCAAAGTGGTAGTCCACTATCGGTCAAATAAGGACGACGCTGACGAGACCGCCAGGCTGGTGGCCGAGGTCGGTGGCGAAGCCGAACTCGTGTCTGCCGATCTTTCCAACGCAGATGAGGTCGGCGTCATGGCTGAAGCAGTCGGTGTTGGGGGGCCTCTCGACGTCCTCGTCAACAACGTGGGCGGTTTCATCATTCGACATACAGACGAACTTTCTCCGCAGGATTGGGATCGCGTCCTGGCCGCCACCGCCAGCGCCACGTTCTATACGACGCACGCTTTGCTGCCGCTTCTGCGCGGACGGCCGCATGCTCGGATCATCAACATCGCCGATTCTGGGGCGGATAACCTGCGCGCGTCGCCGAAGTCGCTTCCGTACTACGTCGGCAAAACCGGTGTATTGATAATGACGAAGACATTCGCGGTCACCGAGGCAGACCGTGGGGTGACGGTGAACGCGGTGATGCCGGGAGTTCTCGAGAACAGCATCACGTTCCCCGCTCTCGAAAAGATCCCGGCCGGACGTCTCGGGTCTTTCGGGGATATCGCCGGGGCCGTTCGTTACCTGGTGTCTCCGGAGGCCGACTACGTGACCGGCTCCTATCTTCAGGTTGGGGGAGGGTGGAACCTCTGAAATGACCACGACGTGGCATGTCTATGGCCCTCGTGATGCGGGGCCCGGAGAACGGCAGCAAATGTTGTCGCGCGCCAACGCCATCTTCGGCGAGTCTGCGGTTGAAGATGCCGACGTCGTGCGCGTGGATGTGCCGGGGCGGGGAGCCTCGGCAGATAGTGCCGACCGCGATGGAGTGGTGCGGGGCGAAGTCGATCCGGCACTTCCGGCGCTCCAATCGGGTTCGCTTTTTGGTAACCGTCAAGGGTTGCTGATCGTCGACGGGCAGCAACTGCTGAAAGGCGAAGCCGATGTGATCGCCGAGTTGCTGGCGACCGCTTCACCGGAGACGGTCGTCGTGGTCGTGTCTGCCGGCGCGGTGCCCTCCTCCCTCTCGAAGGTTCTGAAGGTCGGTGAGACCATCAAGATCGAGAAGATGCGAGAGAAGGACGCCGCCGCGTGGCTGTCGACCGAGGCTCGGACCCGAGGGTTGAAACTCCCGGCGGACGCTCGCGAGGCTTTGTTACAACGCTTCGGGAGCAATGTGGCTGCGATGAGTCAGGCCCTCGATCAACTGGCCGGTGAACAGTCGATCTCCCGGGAAACCATCCTCCTCCGATTCCAGAACCGACCGGACGAACCTATGTGGCATCTCGCAGATGCGATCAACGACGGAAAGGTCGGCGAGGCTCTGCGGCGTCTCGCCGATTTTCTGACCTTTGGGCATCCGCTTCAATTGCTTGGATATCTCGAGGATGATCTGAAGCGCCGATCGCTGGCGTCCTCCGCGGAGAGTGTCGAGGAGTACGCCGAACACGTTGGCGGCCGCCCGGGAGATTGGCGTGTGAAGCGTGATTGGACGCGCCGATCCCGTGTATCTGATTCGGAATTGCGGGCAGCGCTTTCGGCGTTGGTGAGGGCCGATCGCCTCTTGAAGTCGGCCCCGGAGGAAACCCATCGCTTGACGATGGAGCGACTAACGGTTGCTCTGTGTC
>Ga0224506_10001527_pt1 | contig 16436 bp, 14 predicted proteins | sample SF_Jan12_sed_USG_2_FD_169108 | JGI IMG/M metagenome (GOLD analysis project Ga0224506, IMG submission 169108) | Sediment microbial communities from San Francisco Bay, California, United States - SF_Jan12_sed_USGS_8_1 | ecosystem: Environmental > Aquatic > Marine > Sediment | place: USA... | reverse complement strand
TAAACCATATAGAATTGGTTTACCTGAAGTTAATTTAGGAGTATTACCTGGTACTGGAGGGACCCAAAGACTGGCCAGATTAATTGGTAATTCCCGTGCAATTGATATGATGATAACTGGTAAATTGATTACAGCAGAAGAAGCAGAGCAAATTGGATTAGTTAATTATGCATTTGAGGAATCTGATTTTGAAGAAAAACTTAAAAATTATGTTGAAAAATTAACTTCAAGTGCTGGATTAACAATTGGATTGATAAAAAGAGCAGTAGTTTCTGGTACTCAAATGTCCCTACATGAGGGATTAACTCTTGAGAGGGAATTACAAAACCGATTATTTGCATCTCCAGATGCTCAAGAAGGAATAACTGCTTATTTAGAAAGACGAGATCCTAAGTGGAAACAAACATTGTAGGTTTACGCGTCTAAAATTCGTCTATCAAAATCAATTGCTGGAGTTTGAATACCTAAACTTTCACATAAACCGGCGATTTCTTTATAGTATCTTTCTCTCATTTCTTCATTTTGCCATTTTTTAATACCCATATCCAATGCTAGTTCCGCGTTTTTACTTCCTTTATGTCCAAACATATCTAGAGCTCTGGGTATCCAAAAGTTCACTGCTTCTTGTACATCTTCTTTAGTACCTGGATAATCATCACGATTAATTATTTTTCTTAATGCATTTAATCCAAAACCAATGTGAAGCTGTTCTTCATTGAGCATTAATGGTATTTGCCTCGCTAATGGAGCATAAGAGCATTCAACAAAAGATTCTAATTGGTATAAACCAACTCTATCTACAAAACATGTAAATGCAGCGACGTGAGCCCAATTCTTAAATTCAATATTAAAAGCATCTAAAGTATGATCTCCCATTCTTCTTCCCATTAATTTATCAATTGCTTTATCTCCCTCTTCACCAAAATCTCTAAGTAATCTAACCATTGTTAATCCGTGACGAACCTCATCAGCAACAATTCTTGCAAGAACCCATCTGTCTTCAGCAGTAGGGGCGTCTAATTGCCAATCTCTGTGTTGTTCTACACTTGCAAATTCAGTATCAGCTTGAATAAATAACATTTTCAGTAATAAATTTCTATATTCGTCAGGTAGTTCTGAAGGGCTTTCAAACTTCCTAATCTTTCTATATTTACCAGTTTTAATATCACGAGTACTAATATTTATCCCAATCTAAGTTTCAATCTGTGGTATTTTATAATATCGATAAATCTAACTGATCTTTTATTAAAATTAAATTCCATAATGAAAATACTTTACTTGAGAATCAAAATTTTAAATTATTGATTTCAAATCAATGAGTAATCAAACAATGTATTAATATCTATTAAAGATAGAATTTATAGGAAGAAATAAGAAGATGATAACATGAATAATTCCAATTTTGAACCATTAAAATCGTATTCGGATGTCGAGATACAACTTGGCTCTACTACATTAAAAAGAGGTTTTGCTAATATGGTAAAACATGGAGTTGTAATGGATGTGACCAATCCAACTCAAGCTGGTATTGCAGAAGATGCAGGTGCTGTTGCTGTAATGGTATTAGATCAATTACCGGCTGATATTCGTGGTAGAGGTGGAGTCGCCCGAATGGCAAGTGCTGAAGCTATAAAGGAGGTAATGGAGGTAATATCAATCCCTGTAATGGCAAAATGTAGAATTGGTCATACTCAGGAAGCCTACTTACTTCAAGAATTAGGAGTGGACATGATTGATGAATCGGAAGTACTAACTCCTGCAAATGATGCATCACATGTATGGAAATGGCCTTTTACTATTCCTTTTGTAAATGGATGTAGGGATCTAGGAGAAGCAATTAGACGAATTGAAGAAGGCTCTGCAATGATCAGAACTAAAGGAGAGGCTGGAACAGGTGATGTCAGTGAGGCAATTCGTCATATGCGATTAGTTAATAAAGGAATAAGAGATGTTGTAGCTGCTAAAGATAACCCTGAAGAATTACTTATACTCGCAAGAGATATGAAAGTAAGTTATGAAAGCGCTTTAAAAGTTGCAGAATTAGGAAGATTACCAGTAGTTAATTTTGCAGCTGGCGGTATTGCTACACCCGCTGATGCCGCAATGATGATGCGAATGAAATGTGATGGTGTTTTTGTAGGATCTGGTATCTATAAATCACAAGATCCAGAAAATCGAGCTACTGCAATAGTATATGCAACAACATATTGGAATAATCCAGATAAAGTGCTTGAAGCTCAATCTATGGTTAATGAAAATCTTGCCATGCCCGGATTGGGTATATCACGCATGGATAATGAAGACAAAATTCAGCATCGAGGTTCAAATTTATAATAGATTGTTTTCTCAATTTTATTAGATACCCAATATTTGTAAACTAATATCTTATACGGAAAAATTAAAAACATGAATATCTAGAAACATTTAGAATATTTGAAATAAAATATGTGTATATAGATATAATTCTTGTTATCACTCGGCAGGTGGAATTTAATTAAACAAATACCCAACATCCGTTTTTTCACTGTAATGTCAAATGATGGAATTACGGTGTACCATAATCATTTTGATACTCATACTGTTATTGATGAATATCTATTCAGCAGTTTTTCCAGCGCAATTATTGCTTTTTCCAAAGAACTTGAAGATAATTTATACTCTATCCGAATGCAAAGGCAAGAACTTTACTTTCGTGAACACAAGAATCTAATATTTGTAATTTCCGTAGATAAAGGATATGGAAGACGCAAGATTAGAAAAATTATTTCAAAACTCAGAAATTCTGAAAATTTAAAATCCATCATAGAAGCATCTAAGCTTAATGTAGAACTGGATATTTCAGTTTCATTCGATAAGGAACTGAGGGAATTATTTGGACTTCCTCCATTAGACAATTCAAAATTAATACCTAAAGATGTAGAAAAAGAGAAAAATGTCGTTGAAGAAAAATTATTAGAAGTCCTCAAGGAATTGGATGATTTATCCATTTAAAATAGATCATTATATCATATCTTAAGAATAATTTTAAACAGATTGAATTAAGAATGTTAAAGATCGGAATACTTGGACTACAAGGTGCGATTGAGGAACATGAAAATGCATTACTATCTGCATCAAAGGCTCTTAATGTACCTATTTCATTAATTCGTTTACTTAATCCTGAAGATTTAGAAGGCATACATGGTATTGTTATTCCTGGGGGAGAAAGTAGTGCAATGATACTGATTGGTAATAAGACAGGAATGCTTCAGGCGGTAAAGAATAAAATTGAGTCTGGAACTCCTGCGTTTGGAACATGTGCTGGTGCAATTTTACTTTCAAAAAGAGTTAGACGAACATTAAATTCCGAAGTTTCAGAAGGTGCTTTTCCTGTTGTAGATATTGAGATTTTAAGAAATGGTTATGGTCGTCAACGAGATTCTTTTTCTACGGTTATAAATATTGAAGATAAACCTTTTGAGGCAATTTTCATACGAGCACCAATTATTAATACCGTATCCAACCATGTAGAAATTTTATCACTATATCAAGACAAAGCTGTAATTATTCAGCAAGGTAATATCTTGGTTTCAACCTTTCATCCTGAGCTTTCTAATGATAATCTGATTCATCGAAAATTTTTACAAATTATAGGAAATTTTGTTAGCCCAAATAATGATAACTATAAATGATATGTCATTTATATAATTAATAGATATTGAGATTTGATTTATTCAATGACTGTAAGTATAGTAATATCAGAAGATGGAGTAGATCCAGTCAGCTATGTGGAATCATATTTTCCAGATTATAACGCAGATGAAATATCCATAATGATCGGTTATATTCTACTCTATAATAATTTTCACATTGGAAAATTAGGAAAATTGATGGGATTAAAGAAAATAGAAATTGAAGAAAAAATGGGTAGATTATTACAATCTGACCTCTTAATTGGGCGGTTTAATAATAAATCATTTGAATTACAATCTTTGCAAAAATCAATAAAACTCCAAGAAAGTTACCTTACATTAGATGAAAGATTAATTTTGTCTTTTATCAAGGTTAATCTAAAAGTTACTTTGGAAGAATTTACTTCTATTTTCTCAATAACCAAACAAAATCTAATCATATTACTTACTACATTCCTCACAAAGGGATTTATCTCTGTAAAATCAAGGAAAAACGAAGAATTTGAATTTAATGTTCATTATACAATGAATCCCAAGGCTGTATCCGAATTAACGGATATCGAAAAAGAAGTTATTGGATATGCATTGATAAGTGAAAATATTACTATTCCTGATTTAGCAAATTATTTAGATTTAACCGAACATAAAGTACAGGGGATTCTCCTCAATGCATTATTATCAAATCAAATCAGTTGTGATTTTGTATTAAAAAAATCATTATTTGGAACGCCAGAATTAGAAATAATTGTTAAAAGAGTAATTACTCAATTTCCAGAAAGAACTGCAGATGAATTTTCTGAACTTGAAAAAATAATATCTGGGTTTATTAGCTTAAAAACTCCAGTTGGGATTGAAGAAGTAATGGATTTGACACAAATTAATCAACTTGATTTGATTAAGGTAATTTCCAAACTAAGTATGACTAATCAAGTTGTAGTGCGAATTGATAAAAATCAATTTATTCACATAAAAAAACGTCCATCCATTACAAAAGTAATAGCTGTAGAAGATATTACTACTTCTTTCAACGTAAATTTATTAATGTTAATGGGAATTATTTCAAGTAATAGCTCAGTTAGTTTATCAAACGCCTCTCGCCAAATGAGGGAAGAAAAATCAAATGTTATTAAGGGCATTATACTCTTATATCTTTCAGGTTTAATCACAGGTAGCTTTGTTAATAAAAATACATTTGAAGTAAAAGCAACGAAAGTAATCGAGAATGAAGGAGAACTTACAATAAATTATGGGGATAGAATATTACTAGGCGCATTAATTGCTAACAAAACCTTAGATTGGGGTTCTATTGGTGAATTACTTGATTTAGATCGAATGGAATCTCGAGAGAGAGCATATGAATTTGTATCAAAAAATATTGGTAAAAGTATTGTTGATAAAGCTAGGTTAACCTTAGTTGATGTACCAAAATTACCTCCACTTAATGAAGTAGAGGATCTAAATAATATCGATCAATATTTACTTGGTTATACCATTGCGAGAAATAAACCTACTTACAAAGAAATTAGTAGTCTTTTTAAAATAGATAAAATTACTATTCTGAAAAAATTATATTATCTTTCTGGTTCAGGGCTATTAAACTTAGTTGCAGAAAAGAATGATATTCAAGTGAAAAAAATTCAACTGTCCGATCCAAGTACTCCTCTTTCTGAACTCCCGACAAAATATCAGGAGCTAATTCGGGTAATTGAGTCAAGAGTAAATAATACATTATCACTGAAGAATATAATGAATATACTTAAAATCCCAAATGAAGAATTATTGTTACAACTATCTTGGTTAGTTGTTATGGGATACTATCAATTTACATTAAACAAGAAAGATGTCATTGTATCACGAAATCTATTTAAAGTCAAAGAAAAAGGTAGATGTCTGAGTTGTAAGGCTGTTATGAATGATTATAAGAAAACATGTGTAACCTGTATGACTGATCCACCAAAGTGTAGTGTATGCAAAGGAGCTGTTGGCACAGTAGATAAATTAGTTAGTTGCCCATTTTGTCAACATTATTCACACACCTCCCACCTCAAAGAATGGTTGAAAATCAGAGGTGAATGTCCAATTTGCCGACACCGATTAAAAGACGATCAGCTAATTATTATTGCCTAAAAATTCAATATTTACTAAATCACGTTAAAAAGTTAAGCTATGTATTAATTCACTAATTAAGATTAGAAACTCTATCGATTTATTTATAGGGTTTTGCAATTGCAAGAACATTAAGGATCATTTTTTATTTACGTGAGTTTAAGTATGAGGTCAAAGTTTTTAATTTTACTCGTTTTATTGGTCTTAAATATAACATTTACCAATATCAGTGGTCAAGACGATATTAGGATACATGAATTACATGAACAAACCCCTATTTTTGAGGGATTAAATGACACAGGAACCTTCGATGAGGGTAGCTATGTATATGAATTATACAGTGTTATTGAAATAAAATATAAAGCAGATCGATTCAATGTGGATGGTGTTTTAATTCTAGGTACAGGTAGTGGTTTAATAGATGATATTACTCATGAAAATATTTCTGATTATGAAATACCAAAAGTAAGGAGTTTTAGAAATGAATCATTTTATACTTTTGAGTTAAACATTACATCGTTTACCAGCTTTTATGGTTATGCATATTATGGAAGCTATGAAAATGGAACTGCTGAAGAATTTGAATTATTTGATAATTCTAATCGACATCAACTATGGATAAATGGTGAAATGTCAACTCCCTCATTTTCAGGTACTAATGCAACAGAGGCAGGATCAAATCAATTTGGTGATTATTATGCACCTCTTAATTCTGTGGTTACAATCAATTACACCGCAATTACAGGGAATGACACTGTATTTGATCTTTTCATCTCTGCAGGTCAGAATGAGACAGAAGTATATTCACAAAGTATGGTAAATGAAAGTATGATTGATATTGAAACAAGTGTTGTTGAAGTAAATGGTATTAATACTAACCAAACTACCTATAGTTTTAATTTAACAATGACAAATAGTATAATGTATTTCTCTGCGTATAGTATTTATGGTTGGGAAAAAGGACTTTCTAGGACGGGTATTACTCACCAAATCACAGATGGAACATTTTTCAATGTAACTTTTAGTGAATCATTAACACAATATACAGATACGGAAGATATTGAGTTTGATATTACTAGTTTTAATGAAAGCGATTATAATGCGTTATTTTATAAATATCGAACCTATGAAAATTTAACCACTGATACCCCATCTGATTGGCTTGGTGGTGAAATAAATATGATCGCAAATTCAACAGAAACCATAAGTGTGAATGGAAACGATACTCTCAAAAAATACTATAATGGATCAATTACCGCTGCTTTTGAAGTAGATCAAAAAGTAGAAATTCAATTTATTCTTAAATCTGCGAGTATGTATTATGTGAACCAAACTTATTTTATTAATATTCACAGAGCAGCTCCACAGATATCAATTCAAACATTGAACAATTCTTATGTTAATACTTCAGAAATTGTTATTGTATTTTCAACTTCTACATTTAAAGGAACAGTATCTTCTGTCCGATATTCATCAAATTTAACCGCTTTGTCTGAAAATTTAGTTTCACGACCGAATTTTACAGTATCATTCCTAAATGAAGATGAACAAATTGTAAATGGAACTCATATTATTGAATTAAATGTAACCAATAACAAAGGTGTGAGTAATATAACTTTATTCTTTGTATATGTTGATACTAATCCACCTGTTGCTGAATTAAATTTTGTAAATGTTGTGAATGGACAAAGTAACAGTGGTTTTGTTCAAGTAACGTTTGATTTTTCTGATAATACCATGGATTATGATTATGGGGTGAAATTCGCAACTCTGTCATGGGGTAATGGACTAGTCGCAAATGTGACAAATAGAACATCAGCAGCTTTTGAATACCATTTTAATGGGACATATGAGATCAAACTCACAGTTTATGATCGTGGAGGAAATTATGTGGAAATTGTACTTACCATTGAAGTTTTGATTTATTCAGGAGAAACTCAATCTAATCGTAACACACCACTATCCATAACCCCCATACTATCTGCTATATTGATATTAACTGTTGCTACTAAATTAAAGAAAAAAAATAAAAAATAATTGAGTATCATTTAAAATTAAATTAGATTACCTTAATAACAAAAAAAGTATTAATATAATTATTGAAGGCTATTAGATTAAATGTAATTTTATTAGTACTAATTCTTTCGTTATCAGGGATTTTATTCGCATCCTCTGATAGAAGCAGATCAAGCCAGATTATTGATCTATCTAATAATAAAATTACCAGTGGACCTAGTAATTTCTTCTTTCAAGAAGAGACACTAAAGGATATAATTAATAGAAATGTAAAAAATGTTGATCTAAATAATGATAAACTATCTGATTATTCTGTATTTAGTGAAGGAGTAAAAGAATACATTTTATTATTCGATGAATTCAATGACATTCCTTTTGAATATATAAATTCTAATTTTGAATTAGTTAATCAATTTGAATCAATTCCTGCAATTGTCGTCAAATCCGATATTCATAGTATTGATATTTTACAATCTCTTACTGGATTAAAGGTTATAGAAGAAAATTATAAGCTGAAACCCCATTTATTCTATTCAACTTCACAAATGGGTGTGAGATCTAGTTTTTGGTTTAATGGACTTACAGGAAGTAGCGATCAAAGTATTGCTATATTAGATTCTGGCATTGATGCAACACATCCTGCATTTGATGGTCGAATTGTTGCCACGTATAATGCAATAGATGATAAGATTGATCCAATAGATACATTGGGACATGGCACGCATGTTGCTAGTATCGCAGCAGGAGATTTGAATGTGGCTAATGATAAATTTAATCAGAGTGCTAGAGGTTATATCGATCCTGCTGGTGGTGCCTATTTAGATTTTCAAATTTCATTAACTCAAACAAGCACAATTCGATATGGTATTGATTGGAATAATCCAGGCTCAGATAATCCAGGATCCTCATTGAATCCAGTTATATTAGACAGTACCTTTAGAGTGGCACATGAAATCAATACTGATACCACTGGTCAAATAGTACAAGAAGTGACTTTGTCTGCAGGGAATTATCTATTTATTATTTATAACAATATTGGAGCAGGAAATCAACTGTATGAGGCATGGGTAGAAATGCCAATAAATAATTCATTCGAATCATCCACTGATGCCTTCAATTCATTTGCTGGAATGGCATTTACAAGTAATATCGTGGCTGTAAAGGTATTAGACGCAAACATTGATGGATCTAATGCTGTTGGTGATATAAGTACAATAATGGCTGGAATAGATTGGGTAATTGCAAATAGAGAAACACATAATATAACAATAGTGAATATGAGTTTAGGATTAGATTCTGGAATTAGTGCAACTCTCGACACTGCGATTGGTACTTTAGCACAAAATGGTATCTTAAGTGTGGTGGCTGCAGGAAATTCTGGCGGAGGTATTGCTTTTGCATCACCTGCGACTGCGAAGGAAGCAATTACTGTAGGAGCTTTGAACCGTTTCGGAGAAGTTGCATTTTATTCACAAGGTGGTCGATCATTATCATCAGGATTGATAAAACCTGATGTTCTAGCACCAGGTGGTTCTATAGTAATCAACCATCAACAAATTGGTCAGACATCATATCAGAGTGGATTAGGATTGGTTGTAGCTGCAGATTCCAATTATGCTGCAATAAATCAATCTCCTGATGATGTAATTGGGTATATGGGTACCTCAATGGCTTCTCCTCATATTGCTGGTTTGGCAAGTTTAATCTCATCTATTATCCAAGATGTGGATGGATGGGATTGGAATTCGGCTTCAGATGTATATCGAGTAAAACAAATTATTTTAGCATCAACTTATGAAGTTGGCAATATTGGTTTAGGAAGAGAAAGAATCTCAGGTGGAAATGACGCAAATTATGTACCACGCATTAATCGCATATCAAAAGATAATATTGAAGGCTGGGGTGCGGTAAATGCAAAAGCTGCTTATTCCATATTAATGAATAGTTTAAATATTGGAGATTCTTTTACCCTTGAATTTGATGAAAATGATCCATTTACTTCCAATAATATGGCATATACTCTTAATGTTCAGGATTTAAATCCAATTGGATTTATAGTTGATGGGAGTGATCAAGTTGATGTAGATATATTGATTTTTGAGAAAAATAATCCCAATAATTTCGGTGATTTAAATCTTGTTGCCTCTTCCACCAATCCACGTGGTGTGGATGAAGCAATTGTATTCAGCCCTCAAACAACAGGAGAATATATTGTTAATATTAGATTGGTTGATGGTAGCTCGCAACTGGATAGTGTTGATGTTTTTGTCGTAAATTCAGATCAGATTCCATCTCTTGATATTACCTCACCGACTAATGGACAAGAAATAAATACAAGGGATGTAACAGTAACTTTCCAAACAGAATTAACAACTATCACTGGACTTTTACAATCTAGAAGGGATGAAGTTGATCTTGGTGTAGTAACCTCTGGTTTTGAAATAAATGATCTTAATAATGGAAATTATACTTTGACTCTGTTTGGTGAGGATACATCAGTTGGTTACATTATCTCCGATTCTATTTGGTTTATCATTGATTATTCATCTCCTGTAGATGAAGTATCAAGTTTTCTAAAATCAAATTATCACTATGTAGCTCTATCATTAATTCCAGTCGTAATAATTGTAGATAAAGTCCGATCAAGGAAAAAACGATAAAAAATTAATAAACGATAATTTCATATGAAAATTTTAGTCATTAAACAAATTTATGAGGTAAATTAACGTCTTAATTGATAAATATCATAAAATTTCAAATATAAATTGTAGATAATAGATGTTTAAGATAATTTTTGAGTAATTTCGCTTATAATATCCTCAATTATCAAAGGTTTTTCAAATATTCTAACAGGCTCTGCACGTAATTTTGCCTCTTGTATTAATTTATTATCAATTACACCTGTTAGCAAATAACGAAATATATTTGGCTTTAACTTCTTGACTTTTTCTAATAATTCAGCACCATTGATCCCAGTACCTAAGATAAAATCTGTAACAATTATATCGATTTCATTGTTATCAATCAGTTGAAGGGCTTCTTCTCCGGTATTAACTATATGATATATTATCGATGGATGTTCTTTTAGATAAAGTTCAACTACTTTTTGAATATCAACTTCATCCTCTACAAATAATAGATTATATGGCTTCATTAGATAACACAGATAGTAATCAGAAAGCGATATTTTAAATTTTAGTCGACAGTCATATTCTATTTAATCGAATTATGTTATATTATTGCATTTGATTAAATTAATAATTAGGATTCCATTCTCATACCTCGTTGTGAAAATATTATCTTTTACATCACAAGTTAAATGTCCTGATAGAGATATCATTTTCTTTTTTAATAATAACTTGCCGTTTTCATCTAATGTGGCTTTGATTTGCAAAAATTGTTTTTCGACCTTTATTTCTATGGATTTCGCATTAATACCTGGTAAGACTAAAAAGCAAATAAGTTTTAATTCATCTTCAAATTGGTGAAAATCATTCTTATATGTAGGATCAATGAATTTTCCATTAATTATATTAAGTTCGTCATTATCCACAATATATGATAACTACTTCATGTATATTACTGATTTCAAAGAGATTTGGTCGAGATTCATTAATAAATAGCGCCATATGGTTTTTCATTGTATTAAAGATCAAATTTACATACATAACGAGATTTTTTCCATATTCAAGAATAATGGTTCTATGGTATATAATTTGGAAAGTCTATCGGTAGAATAGAAATAAGTCTAAATAAAGCACCATTTTTTTTTAACTTATAATAATTTCAAAGACGAAACATGGATTAAATTTTTGAAAGGCGAAACTATAATGGAAGTACTAAGATGGCAAACAAAGAATTAGTGTTTTTTATTTATAATCATGGTGATAGAGAGTTTAAATTATACACCAGTGATAAAAAGAAAATGTCCTCAATTATGGAATCCAGCAATCCAGTTGAAATTTCAGGAAGATTAGAGAAGGAAGAAATTGATGGTGTGTTGGTCCTAAATGAGGAAGCAAGTAGATGGATTTTAGTTTATGCTTCTTCTCTTGGTATTGTGGGACAAAGAACTGCTAGAAGACAAGCAGATACTATCGTAAGATCTGGATATAGAATGCCTGATGGATATTGGTTAAGGGGAGACTATCCTATGGATGAATTAACTGAAGCAAATATAGGTGATCTATGGAGAACTGTTCAACAAAAATACGTCAAAACTGACCTAACTGGAATGGAAATTGATCAAGCAACAAATCTTCCTTCAGTACTTGCTGATCGTGCAAAAATTTTAGAAGGTGCAGGTCATTCAGATGATTTAACTGAAGCAAAGCTTGAAAAAGAAGAAGCCGCTCTGAGAAAGAAAGCACAAGAAAAAACATATGGCCAACCTGCTGAACCTGCAAGAAAATCATCTCCTCCACCAAAGAAATCTGCACCACCAAAAGAGGAGAAAATGGCCGCTCCGCCTGCAAAAACACCAATTGGTGCTGCACCAAAACCTCAATCAGCACCAAAACCTGCTCCAGTCACAGCTTCGAGTGGTACATCGAGTCCAGGACATGTGTTATTAGAAATTAATGCAATGAATACATTTGTTAGAGATGGTTTTACTCAAATAATTTGTAAAGGTAATATAACTACAGGTACAGAAAGTCCAAAGAGTGGTACTGTTATATTTGATCAAAGTAAAATTAGTCTGAATGAATGGAGTGATACGGTCATGTTCTTGAAAGAAGGTGATACCGTCGAAATAACAACAACAACTACTGATGATGGCATGTTTGCAAGAACCATCAAATCTTAATCGGCAACTATAATATAAGAAAATAAATAGATTATTACAAATAAATGCCGTCTTTTGCCAATAATTGTTTTGCCAATGTCTCAAAAGCTTCTTTTACATTTAATCCAGTCTTTGCACTAGTTTCTAAAAAGAACACTTCAAAATTAAAGTTTACTGCTTGTTTATTCAGAGCTTTAACAAAGTTATGTAGATCTTCAAGTGGTATACTGTAATCATCTCTAATGTCTTCTTTATTACCTAGGATCACAATTGGAACTACTCCTCTTCCATTATGTCGATATAATTCTTCTATCCATTGTTTCAAATTTACCAAGGTTTCTCTTCTAGTAATGTCAATTACACATAATGCACCCATTACCCCTGTATAAAATCTAGGTCTTAAATTCTCAAAACGTTGTTGTCCTGCAAGATCCCAAATTTGGTATTGAACTGTATAATCTCCATATTTTACATCAAGATTGGCAAAATCCGCCCCTAATGTTAATTGGTGAGAACTGTAAAACCCTTTACCCATAAACCTTCTACGCAAACTTGTTTTTCCAGTTGCAGGATCTCCAAGCAAAGCAATTTTGAGCAGGTAATTGGAATTTCTACTCATTATTTTAACAATTCATTTTTATTTTAAATAATTATATTTGTTGTGAATGAATAACCATCTAATGATAAATAAAATTGCACTAAATCGAAGTAGTATAAATAAAATAGCAAATAAGGTTATCATTCATATTTTAAAATCAAATAAGATTACCATATTATGGAAATTCTAAAAGATCTAGTAAACAAAGTTCATATTGGGCAGACTCCTGATTGGTTGACAAATCTACCAAATTCTTCAATTCATTTAACAATTACATCTCCACCATATTATGAATCAGAACTGTACATTCTTGATGATGATGTTCTTGAATTTGGTTGGAGAACTTATGATGATTATTTAGCGCATCTAGAATCTACATTAATTGAATTATTTAGAGTGACCGTCTCTGGTGGAAAGTTAATCTTGATACTTAGTAATTCGACTGAAACCGATAAAGAAGATCGGAATATAAAGTTCTACTGGCCAATTATCCATGATGTTGGAAGTATGGCTAGGAAAATTGGGTGGATCCTTAAAGATGAAGCTATTTGGGCAAAAAATAATATAAGAACAAGTCGATATCAGGTTAACAAACCACCAAATATCCAATTAGTTCCTTCACATGATATCATAACCATATATCAAAAACCTGGGAATCGGGCTGAAGCTGGTGATACCATTACTGAAAACTCAGTTTGGAAACTTTCTTATCAAGGAGAGGTCAAAGAATACAATCATAGTTATCCATCTTTTCCAGCAGAATTAGTGAAAAAATGTATTAATTTATGGTCTCTCAAAAATGATTATGTGCTAGATCCATATGCTGGAAGTGGGCAGGTGATTCGATATGCGAAAGAAATGGGTCGATTTGGTATTGGTATCGAAGCTGATAGTAAATGGCAATATCTCTGGGAAGATTTAAATAAATAATTGTTTAAGTTGATATGATATTTGAATCTCAATCTAAATTATTATAGAGTATCAGTAAGAATTTAATTTAGAGGGATTTAGAATCAACGAAAATCTAATATCAACTCTAAATTTATCCAAAAATGAGGCAATAATATATCAAATTGCTATCACTTTGTCTGAATTTCAAGCCCTAGATATTATTAATCAGTCTACACTTCCTAGGTCACGAGTATATGAGATATTATCAAGTCTCGCGGCTAAAAATTTGTTACAAAAAAATTCAAATTCAAACTATACTGTAATTCCTCCTAAACAAGCCATTGAAAAATTAAAACAAAACTTAGAATCTGAATATAATCAAAAATTGGAAAAAATAGATGAAATAGCTAATCATCTACATAATGTCTGGTCAAATAATTTAGCAGCAGACATTTCTCCAGGTGTTGAATTGTATTCATATTCACATGCAGAGCCATTGTTTTTAGATCATCTAAAAAATGTTAAGCAACGTATTTTAATTGCAGCCTCATCTGGTATCAATGCATTTGATTGGAAAAAAAGTGGTATGATTTTATCACAAGTATACAATGAAAATATAAAAATAAAGTATTTAATTTCTGATGATGAAATGTATTCAAGAATAAAGTTAAAATTTTCACAGTTTCCACCATTTCAAAATCTCAAGATAGAAATTAAATCTTCTGAAAATCTATTTACTTCTTTTATCATCCTTGATAATATTGTATATATTTTTTTCATAGTATCAGAAGGGGGATTAAATACAACATTAATGAGAACTGCAAGTGAGGGTTTGGTAAAAAGTTTTGAATGGATGTTCAATCAGCTATGGAATGAAAAAATTAAAAAATAGCAATTTTTTTCTTTCCTATTGTTTTTTAATAAGATAATATATTACTAATGAGAACATTACTATATTTGTGTTCAATTTAGGAGATATTTATTTTATTAAAAAAAATACCCTTTCTTCAATTGATATCAGTGATAAATTAGGATATTCAATAGAACCATCCGAAAAATTTGATCCAAATCATATAAAAGAGATAGAGAACATATTTGATAGATATGAAAATAATGAATTTAATGAAAGATCTATCATTCCAAATCACTACTATTTTGGAGAGATTTTAAAAGTTGAATCTCAGAGTGCCACCTTTTATTTTTGGTTAAATGAGAGTTTGGATTTAATACTAGTTGTCAAGAACACCTTTAACCAATCAATTAATTGGATATTAAATGTTTCTTCATATGTTCTCAGTCAAGGTCGGGAAGTGTTTGTTGAGGAATTGCTTGATATTCGATATTTGAATTTAACACTAACATCATCTAAAGAAAAACCAACAATGGATCAGATTGATGATTTATTCGAAACAATTCCAGAATCTTATTTTTTTGCAAGAAGAAGTTGGACACATTTTGAACCAAATTATTTTAAAATTTTAGTAGAAACAACTCCTCCCGATAATATATTCGAATTTATTCCATATATTAGCAAATTTTTTGACTTTCTTCAAAATGATGATTGTGATACAAATACTATGGTAATTGATTATATTATAAAATTAATTTCTAATAATTTTATTAATCTTGATGTAATTGATCCGAGAGAACGAATATTAATAATGTTGAATATGATTTATTCATTTTCTTATATCGATTTAGACGAGGATGATCTTGTAAAAATATTGAATTTCGCAGCCATTATTGAAACTAAGATTAATGAAATTGGATACCAAAATGGAGATAATATCCTCAAGTTACTACTTACAAGTAAATTTAATCAATCTTATGATTTGAAATATTATTCCTGGATATCATTTAAAATTCCTTCACGTTTACTTCTTTTACCACGTTTACTAAAAAAATTTGAAAATATTGAAAAGTTAAACACAATGGATCAATTATCTGATCTCATGAATTTTAATATTCAGGTACTATCTCATCATGTATTATATGATGGATTAGAATCATTACAAATTAAATTGGCTGAGATGTTATTAGCAGAAGCTGATTATCGTAATGCAGCAAATTATTTTAACCAAGCTGCAGATCTGTTTAAACACAGACAATTGATATCAAAGAGTAAAGATTATCGTATTAAATCTATTCAAGCGAATTTAGATCAATTTATGGAGTTATGTATCTCATCAAATTATTTCTTTTACTCAAGTAGAAAAATTGAATCAATAAATTTAGCTTGGTCTGCTTTAAAAATTGCATTGATAATTATAATTAAATGTGTAAAATATGAAATTAGTTATTTAAATTACCTCACAACCATTAAACAGTATTTCCAACATGCTAGAAGACCCTAAACAATAGACAGTTC
>Ga0224506_10001526_pt1 | contig 16441 bp, 12 predicted proteins | sample SF_Jan12_sed_USG_2_FD_169108 | JGI IMG/M metagenome (GOLD analysis project Ga0224506, IMG submission 169108) | Sediment microbial communities from San Francisco Bay, California, United States - SF_Jan12_sed_USGS_8_1 | ecosystem: Environmental > Aquatic > Marine > Sediment | place: USA... | reverse complement strand
TTAAATCGCTCAGTGCTAAGCCTTGGTTTCGATATTGTTTGGCAACCGAAATAACAAAACGTAGATTTGCCTTGGTCAGTTCTTCTTTAGCTTTAACCACAATCAGAGGATCCAAATCATTTCTAATTGTTTGAGCCAGAGAAAGCTCTTTTTCTGCTGTAAGTAGTCGTATTAGTCTGATATCTGTGAAGTATTTTTTCAGAGATTCATCTTCTTTGCGGGTAATTGACCTTGTTATTACTAGCTGTCTCATTTATCTATATATTTAGTTTTTAAAAATACACATCTATATTGTGGTGCCTTGTTCTTTTTTATTATAGTATAAAAAAGAACATAAGTCAAAGATTCATAATTTGTGAACTATAATTTTATAGTTTCTTTTTTTGCTTTTTCCAGAAATTTCTTTTTTTGTTTTACGCTGATTATGTGTGTGGTGCTAGCGCCAAAGAATAATATAATCGATGTGTAATATAGCCAAACCAATAACGCGGCTAATGTACTGGCTGCACCATATTGGCTGGCCACATCTGTTTGTGCCAAGAATAAGCTAATTCCAATTTGACCCAAAACTAGAAGCAGGGACGTTATTATTGCTCCACGCCACAAAGATGAACGTGCCGGTGGTACATTTGGAAAAATTCGAAATAATGCTGCAATAGCCACGACACCAACCAAAAAAGAAACACAATATCCAATTATTAATATCAATATTTCATTGCTAGATGATATTAATATTGTTTTTGAGATTATGTTCTGCACTACTGTTTGCATTATTGTGAATGATAATATCAAGCCCCCTCCAACCAACAAGACGGAAAAATTACGCATTTGTTGCAATATTTGACCAGGAGCTCCTTTTTCACGTATGGGTGATTCAAAAATTGTATCCAATGATGTTTGTAGTTCATTCAAAGCTTTGAAGGTTGCAAACAATATCAAACCAACACTGATTATTATACCCGCCGAAGTTGTTCCAAAAGATTGATTATTAATAATAGTATTTATAAAAACTGCAACTTGTGGGCCTATTAATACAGATAACGTTTCGATTACATTTGCTTCGATTATTTTTTGAGAAAGTATTTGTAGTAATATAATAAAAATAATTACCAGAGGAACTAATGCAAAAAAACCATAATATGCCAATGCAGCCGCCATGCGTGTTCCTTTTTTGCTAGAAAAATGCTTGAAAATAGAGGGTAATGTTTTCATGGAATGTTGTAGTTTTGTCATAATATAAATGTGGTAAACTAGTAATATTCTATCACAAGTCTAATTTGTGGTATTGTGTATTTATATTATATGGAAGTCATTAAATCAGGTGGGGAAACAGAGGTTTTTAATGCTGATAAATTTTGTTCATCGGTACGTTCTGCTGGTGCATCCGAGGATACAGCACAAAATATATGTACGGTTATCCAGGAAAAATTGACACCAGGAGTAACAACAACTAAAATTTTCCGAGAAGCAATGCGACAGCTAGTCGACCAAGACGTAACCGTCGCTACGAATTATGGGTTACGGCGCGCGATTGATGCTTTGGGGCCAGCAGGGTTCTTGTTCGAGCAATATGTCGAAGCTCTGATGCAGGCTCATGGATATGAAACGCAGCGTAATGTAATGATGCAGGGGCAGTGCGTTGACCACGAGATTGATGTAATCGCAAGGAGCAAAAACAAGACAATACTTATCGAGGCAAAATACAAAAATCAACATAATTTCAAAACACACCTAGATGTTGTAATGTACGCTGATTCTAGATTTATGGACATACAGCGCGGTCAAGAAAAATCAAAAGACAAAAAACTAAAAGATAGCTTGTTGATTTGGCTTGTGACAAATACAAAATTTACAGACAAGGCTCAAAAATATGCTGGATGTCGAGACGTACATTTGCGTGGTTGGGGTTACCCCAAAACAGGAAACCTAGAAGACATGATTATCAGCAAAAAAGTCTATCCCATTACCGCACTTCCGTCGATATCACATTTCGAGAGAGAACAGTTCGCAAAGAAAAATATGATTTTGGCACAGGATTTGTTGCCATATACTCCTGAACAATTAACTCATGATTTTGGTATTCCACCAGAAATAGCAACAAAATTACGATCCGAAGTAGACGTGCTATTTTTAGAAAAAGAGTGATACAATGCAATTATATGAATAACGGTATTAACAAAATTTGGGGGTGGATTATTTTAGCAATAGCTATTGTGGCTATTGTGGTGTTGGCCGTAATGGTTCCACGTAGCGAGAAATTTGCAGAACGCAAAGCAAATCGTTTGGCACTAGATGGCGCTATTGATGGGTCAATAGGTTCTGGAGATATTGTATCGGGGCTTGCCCAGGTGAATGATGTGCAAATTGTTATTGCGGAATCATTTCCTGTGCAGATATTTGTAACAGCATCTGGGTATTTACCGGATGGATGTACAAAAATTGATGGTGTTTCTGATAGGCGTGATGGGAATACTTTTTATATAACAGTCGCAACTATTAATAATGGTCAGGATGTCTGTATAGAAATTGCACCCAGATGGGAAGAGAGATTCGCGCTAGATGTGTTTGGTCTTTCTGCTGGAGAATATGTTGTAGATATCAATGGGTTCAAGTCATCGTTTACGTTGGATATTGATAATAAAATAAATTATTTCCCAGAAGGAAAATAAAAAAGAATTACACAGCAGAAAAATATCTCCTCCCCCCCTACGCTGGGGAGGTGTCTAGGTACGAGGCGGAGGGGTATTTATCTGTACCAAAACTGACAAATAATAAAAACCGCCGTGAGGCAGTTTTTATTTAAGCACACTTTTTAATTCATCGATTTCATTGTTGGTCAATTTTCGAAATTGTCCTGGTTTCAAATTACCTGTTTCTATTGATCCAATACGTACACGGGTAAGAGATTGGATGGTTAATTTCAAATGGTCAGCCATGCGACGGATTTGATGATTTCGTCCCTCGCGAATAGTTATTCGGAATGTATGACGGTCGATTTTCTCGGCAACTGCGGGCAGTGTCATACCGTCTGCCAATTTAATTCCAGATTTCATTTTTTCAATCATCCACGGAAATACATCTTCGCGGACGACCACGACGTATTCTTTTTCGGTCAGGTGATCACTGCCGGTTATTGCTTTGGTGATTAATCCATCATTAGACAACAAAATCAGACCGTCGGATTCTTTGTCCAGACGCCCAACGGTATTTAAATGCTTGAAAATAGGGAATACGTTAAAAATATTTTTATTCTCGGTGTCTTTGGATGATACATACCCGCGAGGTTTATAAACCACAACTGTTATTTTCTCGGCAATATTTTTTTGCGCCTCGGAGGCAATAGTTACAATGTCTGTTTCTGGATTGATTTTGATTCCGGGTTCTTTGGCGGGGGATCCATTTACCAAAACCCAGCCATTTTCTATGGCTGTTTCTGCTTCACGGCGAGACATTATGCCTTGCTCGGACAGGTATTTTTGAATACGTATTTTCTCGGACATGGTTGCATAGTATCTGTGAATACATATAAAGTCAAAGTTTTTGTTATAATAAATCTATGCAAACTATTATTGGCGCTACAGGCGCAACTATTATTTTAATATTTTTTCTTTTGAATCAGACAAATATTATAAAAAAGGAATCTGTTTGGTATGATTTAGGAAATGCTATTGGGGCTGGAATTATGATCTGGTATTCGATTTTATTATGGTCAGTTCCATTTTTAATTTTGAATATTGTATGGGCTGCATTTTCTGCGTGCGATGTTGTTAAATTTTTTGTGCAAAACAAAAAATAATATTTAAAAACTTGGTACAATAAATATATGACAGAGTTTATATATTTTTTTGTTATTCTGACGGCTGGGTTATTATTCTCCGAAGTTTTCAAGAGACTTCATTTACCTTGGGTTGCAGCATTGATTATTGCTGGAATTATTATTGGACCATCGGTGCTGGGGATCATAGAACCAAACCAAACCATATCAGTTATTGGTCAAATTGGGTTAGTGTTTCTGATGTTTATGGCTGGGCTAGAGACAAAGTTCTCTGCATTTCGTAACATGCGTCGCGAGGTTAGCGTAATATCATTATTCAGCGGGGCCATACCGTTTCTGGTTGGTATGGGTATAGGATTACTGTTTGGATTACCAATTATAACATCGCTGTTGATTGGTATCGTGTTTGTTTCATCATCCGTTGCTGTGGTTATCCCTGTTTTCGAGGGGGCTCAATTATTGCGCGCAAAATTAGGCAAGACTATTATGGCTTCTGTTATGATACAGGACGTAGTTAGTTTGGTTTTGGTGTCTATATTTTTTCAGGCAACAGACCCTGTTACAGTCTTGCCGTTGTGGCTTTTTTACATACTGTTGATATTGTTCCTTGTTACTTTCCGATTTGTGGTCCCATATATAGAAAAATATCTAAAAAAACATTGGATTGGCAAACGTGACATATTTCAGCGTGAACTACAAATAGTATTTGTTATTTTGTTGGGGACGGTTTTGTCATTTGAGTTGCTGGGATTGCACCCTATTGTTGCGGGATTTTTTGCTGGTCTGGTTCTGTCTGATTCGATAACAAATGAAACCCTAAAGAGCAAGCTTCGCGTGTTAGCTTATGGGTTATTCATCCCTATATTTTTTATTCTTGTGGGACTCGAGACAAATCTATATGCACTTGGTGGGGCTGGTTTATTCGCTGTCGTTTTGATTATTGGTTCCATGGCGTCAAAATATTTCAGCGGATGGCTGAGCGCACGTGCTGTCGGGTTCAAAAAATTATCAGCACAAATCATAGGGGTGTCTGGTATCCCGAGCCTATCCACGACATTGGCTGTTGTTTTCTTGGCGTTCGAGGTAGGTATTTTTGATGATACGTTGGTGGCTGCAATGGTTGGTCTGTCAGTCGTTAGTACATTCGTAGCTCCCATATTGATGAGGTGGCTTGTAGGCAAGCTCAGAGAGAGCCCTGTGGGCACAGAGGCTATGCTAAAAAAGAAGTAGCCCAACAAAAAACAATCTGATATCAGATTGTTTTTTGTTGGGCTTTTGTCTTTATTATTTTGTATCCAACAACGGCACACTATACCGTAATCCATAAAGCATAATGATTGCCAGTATCAGGAATAGGTAATTGATAGGGATAAATATTACAAAAAATGTTGCTAATAGTGGTCCGAAAATATACGCCAATGGATAGGTGTTTCGGAACATACTGATTGCTGATACGTCCTCGACGTCTACCTTTTTAAAGAAATAACTCTCGGTCATGATTTCGATTGCGCTGGCCCCCATTCGTGATATAAACAATATGACCGCCCAAACCCACCATTTTTCTGAATAGGTAAAAGCCACCAAAATTCCTGCGATTGCTGTTATGATAAATCCAGCGGTCAGAATTTCTTTTTCCCCTAGCCATTTGTCGGCGATAACCCCCAAAGGATATTGAAATAGGACAAATGCAGATAGTGCAATAGTCATTATGATTCCGACCTTGTCCCACCCCAGACCAATAGTTTGCGTCAGGTAAATCGGAATATAAATAACCATCCACGAATAGAAAAATTGCAGTAAAAAGTTTGAAACAAAAATACGTTTCAAGTTTGTATTTTTAAGGAATATTTTTATAGTGGAGAAAAAAGATTCTCGTTCATATTTAGGTTCTTCTTTGGGGCGCATTTTTGTTAACACAAGAACCAAAACCAAGGCTACAAAACCAGCTGCGATTGCATAGACTATTCTAAAGCCGAATTGATTTGCAATAATACCAGCAACAAAAGGGGTGATCATAATCGCGACGTTGTTGATGGTCAGATATTGCCCACGTGTGTTACCTGTGTTTTCGTTGGTTGTGTTGCTCTCGACAAATATATCAATCCCGAACAAAATCAGTGTGTTCATTCCAAAATAAACTGCAAACAATATGGGGGTGATGATTGGGTGGTGGATTAAAACAATACCAGACAGCATAACTATACTAATCGCAAGACCAGACGACAGTGTCCATCGCGATCCGATTTTATTCAACAATTTTGGTAAATAGGAAAGTCCTAAAATCGCAAATACAGATCCTGCTGTGTACATGAGACCGACAACACTACTGCTAACCAACGACTCTAAAAATGTCGAGTTAATATAAATCGTAAAAGCAATGTGTATCGAAAAAAGAAACCCAGAAAGATAGGCGGTGTGAAGTGGTTTTTGAAATACGCGAGTGACTCCCATATATGATGTTATTATAGCAAAGAAGACTTGATTATTACTCACACCATCTAATTTATGTGCAGATATAAAAAAACCGCCCATGGCGGTTTTTTGAAATATTAGAATCCGATTACTACGGGAATAACAATAGGCTCTTTGGCTGTTTTTTGCATGAGGAATTTTTGTACTTTGTGAGCGATTGTTTTCTTCAATTCATCAAAATCTAGTTTGTCAGATTTCTTTGCGACTTGTTCGGCGGTTTGTGTTACTAAAATCCTAGCTTCGTTCAATAGATCTTGTGACCCTCGCAGGTATACTAATCCACGTGAAATAATATCTGGAGATTTTTTCAGTTTTTTTGTACGAGCGTTCATTGATACAACAACGATAAACATTCCATTTTCAGACAATGTCTGACGGTCGTCTATAACAACTTGATGTTGTGGCCCGACATATGTTCCATCAACGATGATAATATCAGCCGGAGATTTTTCCTTCAATATAACCATTTCTTTTCCGTTATTACGGAGCTCTATAATTGATCCATTATCTGGAACAACTATGTTTTCTTTTGGAACCATTAATTCCTTTTGTGCCATTTCTGCGTGGATTCGTAGCATGTGGTGTTCACCATGAACTGGCATAAAGAATTTATATGGAATTTGTTGGTGAATCCATTTTAATTCTTCGCGTTTACCATGCCCTGATGCGTGGACGGTATTGTCAGCATGAGTAATAATCTTTGAGCTACTGCGGAAGAGGCGGTCTTTTAATTGTGCTACTGAAAAATCATTCCCTGGGACAACTGATGATGATAACACCACTGTGTCGCTACTGCGTAGTTTTACATCGCGGTGATCATCACGTGATACACGGTCCAGGAACGAGTAACGTTCACCTTGTCCGCCAGTCACCAAATATACGATTTTATTATCTGGATAGTTTCCTGCCTCGGATGGGTCAATTACATGGTCGAATTCAGTCAAATCTAATTGTTTGGCGATTGCCATGTTTGTTTTCATGGATCGTCCTTCGATGACTATTTTTTTGTCGTATCTTTTTGCGCTTTCGAAAAATGAAATTAATCGTTCAACCTGTGATGCAAATGTTGCAATAAATAAACGTCCCTCTTTTGTGTTTTTTATAATATCATCTAGTGTTTCGCGTACGGTTTGTTCGCTGGGAGACCATCCTGGTGTAATTATCCCAGTAGAGTCCATGGTTAACAGGATGATATTTTCATCTTTCAGGAATTTATATTGTTCGACTTCTTCGGCGACAGGGACGCCGTCTATATTTTCAACACGAACATCTCCGGTCGAGATAATTCCACCATGAGGTGTCTGAATAATAACCCCGGTTGAATCAGGAATACTGTGAGTCAATCCAAAGAATTTTACCTTTAGATTTTCTGTGATTTTTATATATTCATTACTTTTTTCTACGGTAATAATATTCAACTCTGGAAGCCAGCTGAATTCTTCCATTCGTTTTTTGATTAGCAACGCTCCAAATTCACGAGAATAAATCGGCGGATTTCCAAGTTTCTCGATGACATGTTGGATAGCTCCGATGTGGTCCAAGTGACCGTGGGTGATAACCAAAGCTTTGATTTTGTGTTTGTTTATTTCCAAATAAGTAACGTCTGGAATAGTGTAGTTTACTCCTGGTTGGTCAGGATTTGGGAAACCAAACCCAGCATCGACAACGATGATTTCGTTGTTGTATTCAATAGCTGTCATGTTGGTGGTAATCCATTCAACACCACAAATAGGAATGACGCGGATGTTTCCATCAGCGAGGGCTGGGATATGTGCGATTTTGTTTTTTAGTTCTTCTGGGGTTGCAACACGTTTATCACGAGGGGCCGGAGCAACACGTGGTCGTCTGACGCGTGGAAAAGTATTTTTCTTGTAGGGTGATCCACCTGTGCGTCGAGCTGGGTGGGGTTTGCCACCTGCATTTTTGCTTGCACTAGGTTGTCCAACGGTTGTTGGTTTTTTTGCATAATGAGGAGTCCGTTTTTGCTGTGGAGACCTTTTTTTGAATGCTGGTTTATTACCGGACGGACTGGTCGAAGGGGTTTTTGCGTTGGATTGCGGTGTCGTTCGTCCTGTTAATTGGTCGATGAGTCCGTCAATATTAGTCTTTGGTTTTTTGTCGTTATTCATAAGTAAGTTTTTAATAATATTTTGTGTCGTTAATTCGACGTTAGCAAATAATAATGTATATAAATTAAATGTTTTGTTCTTTTGTAAAAATCTTCCAAACCCACGTAGAGTGACGATGCCAAGTCGGCAAAGTGTTCCATCTGTCGCTAGCGGTTATCATTCCATCGGTAGATACATTTTTTATCTTGCGGTGAATGACATAGCGATATGTTGGATGGTACAAGGGAATCATGGGTAGGTCTTTTTGTAATTCAGATGATACTGTTTCATATAATTCATCTCGAATCACAGGGTTGTTCTCTCGGATCGCTTTTTCCAAGGCGGTATCAACACGGGGGTTTACGTAACCTGTTATGTTTAGTCCTGGATCATTTCGCTCGCTAGAATGCCAGAAGGCAAAAATATCAGTGTCGTGTTCTATGGCTGTTCCAAATAGAAGAGCGTCAAAGTTTCGAGCACGAATGATATCTTGTTCTAATGTCCCAGGTTCAAAAATTTGTATCGTTACATCAAAGCCAAATGTCTGCAGTTGTGCTTTGATATTTTCAGCAACAGAAGTAAACTCTTGGGTGTTGCTCGTAGCAAGGTTAAAAGATAATGTTTGCCCATCTTTTTCTCGGAACACTGATTCTGTCATAACCCATCCAGCGCTGTCAAGATATTGTTCTATATCTGAACGAAGTGGAATTGTCAGGTCTGTATTTTCTTTTGGAGAAATTAAAGGGGAAACATCAATTGCTATTTGTCCAAATCCACCAAGAGCTTGTTCGATAACTATGGATTTGTTTATGGCTTGGTTAACTGCACTACGCATAGATTTGCTGGACAATGGAGATGATGTTTCAGCGCCGACAAAAATACCAATAGTTCTAGGTAATGGAGTTGTTACGGTAACAAGTCTGTTCTTTGTTTGTTTTGTGTTAACACCACCCAATGAATCTATTTTCCCTCGCTCAAGGGCGCGGATAGCAGATGATTCTGTCGCAAAGAATTTTATAATGAGATTTTGGATTAATGCAGGTTCATAATATTTGCGGAATTTACGCAGGGAATATCGTCCAGCCAGACCTTTTTTATTTGTTTTTATTGATTTGACGCGGTACGCACCCGACCCAATAGGGTGAGTGTTGTATGCCGACAATGACATTTCTTCTGGGGGGATAGATTCCCAAACATGTTTTGGTAAAATTCCTAGTGTTATGTTTGTAAGAAAACCAGCATAGGGTTCGGTAAGGGTAAATTGTATTGTTCTACTGTCTACAATATCAGTTCGTACACCTCGCCAGTCAATTTGATGAGGGCTGGCGACCAGTGGATCTTGAATCTTTTCTATGGTGAACAGCACGTCATCGGCTTGAATTTTATTTCCATCATGAAAATATACATCATCACGAAGTGTAAAAGTATACAACGTACCATCATCTGAAATAGTATAATTTTCGGCTAGGTCTGGTTTTGGTGTTTGTGATTCAGTTTGACGCAATAGACCGGAAAAAATTACAGATGTTAGGTCTTTGTCAGATTGAGTCAGCGCAAACACAGGATTAATAAAACGTGGGGTTCCTATGATTCCCTCGGTTAATGTTCCTCCTGGGGCTGGGACATTTGTTGAATATACCCTGCGTAGATTTGTAATCAAACCTAATGTTCCAACAATCATCAAGATTGCAAACATACCAAAAATCACCCGTTGATATGAGGGGAAAGATTGTATGGTTATATGTAGCGTATGTTGTAAGGCTCGAAGTTTTTTGGTCATTGTATAAAGTGGTTCATTTAAAAATACAAATTATTTCTATAGTAAGGGTGGATTTTGAAATCGTGTTCGATGGGGTTGATCTAGCTAAGAACAAGAATAAGTAGCGCAGAAACAGCAAAAAGAATTCCCAATACGATTGATGAGATAAACAAGAATTTTTCGAATCCTCGACGTGTGTGGTGAATACCATCAGTGTCTGAACCACCAAAAGCCCCTCCTAGGCCGGCTTCTGATTGCTGGAACAAGACAGAAAGAATAAGTAGTACCGCAAATATAATTTGCACGATAGATAGAATTTGTATCATGTGAACAGTCTATCAAAAAAGTAAAAAAAAGCAATAGTGGGGAATTATTTGGTGGTCAGACGCGTTGCTCGCTCAACTTAGAGGTTGAACCTCTAAGTTGAGCGAGCCCACAGCTTATGAAGCATTTTTTATTGTGGATTACTGTCTGTTTGCTTGGTAAAAAATTTGCTGTATTATAGATATATATATGAGCAATATGAAATTTAGCATAACAACAACATTATTTATTTTACTAATTGTGGCAATAGGGTTTGTCGGGTATACATTAATGGATAGTGGTTCAGAACATGTATCTAGGCAATTAGAATCTGAACTGGCAGAAGTCATGCAAGAAAAAGATCAAAAGATTGCATCTTTGGAATTGAAAATCGATGAATTACAGGCTCAGCTGGCAAACGAAACAGTGGTCACAGAAACACCAACAGAAACAACGGCTCCTGCCACAGGGGTATTGGCTGATTTACAATCATTGAAATCACGCGGGATAGTTTTGGAACCTGGATCCAGCGGCACAGATGTAAAAAAAATCCAAGCATTCCTGAATACATATTTTAATACATCCGGGGGAATTGACGGAGATTTCGGTCCAACCACACGTAAACGTGTTGAACAATTCCAAAAAGACCAAAAGATTGGTATAGACGGGGGAGTCGGATCGGGAACATTGGGTAAGATGATCAGCTGGATGGAATCACGATAATTTACAGATAAATAAACAAAAAAACCAACGGCTCACAGCGTGAGCCGTTGGTTTTTTTGATATATATTGACAAAACAGTGAAAATGTGTATAATAGGCGGAAATAAACAAATTCAATCAAATAATAAAAATATAGATTATGAAAATTCTTGTAATTGATGATAATCCTCAGAATATTCAAGCTGCTGAAGAACAGCTTGGTGCTGACCATGAACTAACATTATGCTCATCATACGATGAGGCACAAGAGTATCTTACTCAAGTTGAAGGGGATGTTCAATATCACGCTAAAAGAGGTGATAGTTATTTTGCTCATTTTTGGGAAAAAGGAGATCCTTGGTTCGATGTGGTTCTGACTGATCTTTTTATGCCGCCAAGTAGCAGTGGACAAGGGTCTACCGAGGCTGGTCAGGTACCCTACGGATTCGTTTTTGCACTTGCTGCATTAAGGAGGGGAACTAAAAATGTTGCTATAGTGACTGATGGTAATCATCATGATAGCCCTTTGTTGTGGGCAATGGACTTAATTGGTTTTTCTGATAGTGAAAGTTCTATTGCTTTTAACTCGAGCACCTTTATTACGTGTTCAAGTATGATTTGGGATGGCAACCAATATACAGTTAAAGATTGGAAGAAAGCACTTGAAAGGTTGCTGAAATAGAGTTTAAAATTATATCCCCTGTGGCTACGCCACAGGGGATTTTTATATACCTTATTTCCATATAAATTTCCTTGCATCTATATTTGATATGTGTATAATACTGGGTACGTCTGAGGTGGCGTTTTTTATTGGTACTGGCTCCCTATGGGGTTAGCGTCAATGGGAAACAGTTATCTCTGATGACAATTTCTTCGTCAATTCAATAGTGATCATTTTTTATGAGTCAAAAATGATCATGTATGTAGTAAAGTAACTGCATCGTATGTTTAGATATACGATGCATAACCTTAATATAGAATATGTTTATTTATAAATATATTTCTGGTAAGACAAGTTTTTTGTTTTTTCTTTTGTTCCATCCTCGGTTACGAGGATGTTGGCAACTAGTAGTAGTTGTAAACGTCTAGGATAAGAGTTTGATCCTAGCTCAGGATGAACGCTGGCGGCGTGGATAAGGCATGCAAGTCAAACGATTCTATGTGTTTACATATAGGAAAGTGGCAGACTGGGTAGTAACAGGTGGGTATGTACCCGAAAGTCATGAATAATTGCGAGAAATCGTAACTAATACATGATATCTCTTCGGAGGAAAGATTTATCGCTTTCGGAACAGCCTGCTGAGTATCAGCTTGTTGGTAGTGTAAAGGACTACCAAGGCTATGACGCTTAGGGGAGGTGAGAGCCTGACCCCCACCATTGGCACTGAGACACTGGCCAAACTCCTACGGGAGGCTGCAGTCGAGAATCTTCCGCAATGCACGAAAGTGTGACGGAGCGACGCCGCGTGATTGATGAAGTACTTCGGTATGTAAAAATCTTTTATACGTGAGGAAATTATTGACGTTAGCGTATGAATAAGGGGCTCCTAACCTCGTGCCAGCAGGAGCGGTAATACGAGGGCCCCAAGCGTTATCCGGAATTATTGGGCGTAAAGGGTGCGTAGGCGGTTATGTTAGTCAGAAGTGAAAGATCCAGGCTCAACCTGGAAAACACTTTTGAAACGGCATAACTCGAGTTCACAAGAGGTATACGGAACTCATGGTGTAGGGGTGAAATCCGTTGATATCATGGGGAACACCAAATGCGAAGGCAGTATACTGGGGTGACACTGACGCTGAGGCACGAAACCTTGGGTAGCGAAGGGGATTAGATACCCCCGTAGTCCAAGGCCTAAACGATCCAGACTAGCTTTTTGGAGTATCGACCCTCTGAGAGGCGTAGCTAACGCGTTAAGTCTGGCGCCTGGGAAGTACGGTCGCAAGGCTAAAACTCAAAGGAATAGACGGGGACTCGCACAATCGGTGGAGCGTGTGGTTTAATTCGATGCTAAGCGAAGAACCTTACCAGGGTTAGAAATCTAGCTGTGGGTGTCCAGAAACGGACACCGTCTTTGAGATCGCTAGACAGGTGTTGCATGGTTGTCGTCAGTTCGTGGCTTGAGCTGTACCGTTAAGTCGGATAACGAACGAAACCCTCGTCGTGTGTTATATATGTCACACGAGACTGCCCCCTCTGAGATGATAATTGTCATCCTGAATTTATTTCAGGATCTTGATAAATTATTGTCGTTTCAGAGGGGGGAGGAAGGCGAGGATGACGCCAAATCAGCATGACCCTTGATACCCTGGGCTACACACGCGCTACAATGGGTGGTACAACAGGTTGCGAAGCGGTAACGCGGAGCCAATCCCATAAAACCATCCTCAGTTCGGATAGAGGTCTGCAACTCGACCTCTTGAAGTCGGAATCGATAGTAATGGCAGGTCAGCACACTGCCGTGAATACGTTCTCGAGTCTTGTACTCACCGCCCGTCAAGTCAAGGGAGCCGGGGGTACCCGAAGTCTGCATTTATGTGGCCGAAGGTAAACTTGGTGACAGGGACTAAGTCGTAACAAGGCACGGCTAGCGGAAGCTGGTCGTGGAACAATTCCATTTGGACAAATCCTATCTTCGGATATGGATATTGGTTGAATTGGCTGTATTTATACAGTCGAGCCATTGCCGTAACGCTCGAAAAGATCGGCACAGTCCTAGCGTCTGTTAACGCTAGGCAAAATCCAGATTTATATGCCTCGTACGAGCATACAAGTTGGTCTCGTTTCATAGGATGGAACAAAAGAGAAAAGAAACTTTAGATACTATTTACATACAACTATTGAATTAAGAGGGAACTAAAAGACCGCGCGCCATAGGCGCGCGGTCTTTTGACTTATCTGTGAAAAAATGCTATAATGTATTAAACACTAAAAATTAAATATATGAAAAAAAGAAAACTTTTAATAGTTGTGCCAAATGGTATTCAGGATTTAAGATATAGATCAGCTATTGATCAAAAACTTATGGCGGTTTTTGGAAAAATAGAATCTGTCAAAACCATAGGCCTTGTTTCTGACTTGGTTTTTGCAAACCCTGACGATACATTAACAATTGCTTTTGAGAAAATTACCTCTTCTATGGAGAAATTTCCCGATGATTATTGTTTTGGTAATTTAACTATTTTGCAAATTGAGATTAATTCTTCAATAATGAAGTTTATTAAAGGGTCTAAATTAGTTCTAAAAAAAGAGAATGTAGATGTTGATTATTTTATTTTGCAAATTGACAAAACATCCAAGCTTGTTTTTTTCGTTGATGATAAATCTCTAAAAATACTTGATTAATTTTAATTAGTTAAGATAAAACTTCTAATCAAAAACCCCGCAATCAGCGGGGTTTTTATTTACCATTTTCCTAATTAATAACCACCCCATTATCCAACCTCACCTCACCCTCATCACATCCCGCCAATTCATTTAACATATTACGTGTACTCTGGTATACATAACCTGTAGGACTCTCTAGACCCCACGGAGTCAACACTCGGTCTCTATATCTACTTTGTAGCTCACGAACAGCATCATCTAGTTTCTCATCAAATAACTCACTCTTCGTTAGCTCTGACCCCATGTGGACATTTAAAAACTGTTTAACTTTCATAACCTCACCACCATTGTTCCTCTTACTTCCTAGGCGTAAATACCCTGTAAAATACGGACAATACGGCGCCACAAATGCACCTGCAATATCACCATCATCAGTCTCTTCTAGTGGAACAGTGGACGTAGGCAAACCACCATCTACAGACGTTACATTAGAGGTATCATCTATACCAACTACATCATCCACCTGCTCAAAAGGCACCGGATCATTAACCACCACCGTAGTACTACACACCCTAGTACCCCACATATTCAAAACATGCAGATCATATTCTTTTGTATTCTTTGGGTTTACTGCCACTTCTGTAATACCACCAGCAAGAATCATATACGGGTTCTGCAGTCGTAAGATATATGGGAACCCCTCCCATCCTGGTTCAAATATTACTTTCCATCGTAGTTTTAACTTCTCACCACGAGTAATTTCATACCCTTCGTCTACAAACTCGCATCGAGGGGGAGGGAAGTAAGAAGTACTGTTGACAGCAGCACAAGCACTGGTGGTAAAAGAACCATCCGAACCAACACCGGTGCCATCTGCATTCGTACCAAATGCACGAAAGTGGTACAGAGTGTTACAGACGAGGGATGAGAGGGAGAGGGAGAAAGAGCGGGTGAATTTTTGGATGCGGGAGTTGGTAGCATCTGATATGTATAAGGCATCTTGTGTGTCGGTTGTTAATCCAAAAATTCCGGCAAACTCTCCATCTCCACTACCGCTGGATCCAAATTGCGAAATATATGTTCCAGCCGAGGTAAATTTCTGAACACGAGAGTTTGCTGAATCTCCAATATATACATTATCTGATGAATCTATTGCGACACCCAGCAGAGAAGAAAATTGCCCATCTCCTGTGCCACTGGACCCCCATTTAGTAATAAAAACACCAGCTGATGTAAATTTTTGAATTCGGCTATTACTTCCATCCACAACATACACATTATCTGACGAATCTACCTCCACGCCCCACATTCCGTTAGAGGCAAACTGCCCATCTCCACTACCTAAAGTCCCCCATTTAGTTGCAAAAACCCCGGATGATGTAAATTTTTGCACACGGTAGTTTGATCTGTCTGATACATACACATTGTCAAATGAGTCTATGGCAATACCAGATGGAGAAGAAAACTGCCCATCTCCGCTACCGCTGGACCCCCATTGCGTTACATATGTACCAGATGAATCGAATTTTTGAATACGTTGATTAAGGGTGTCTGTAACATACAGATTATTAGATGAATCTATGGCGATACTGGTGGGCAGTTTGAATTGCCCATTGCCAGTCCCAAAAGTTCCCCATTGCGTAATATACGTTCCAGATGAATCGAATTTTTGAACACGGTTGTTGGAATATTCAACGACATAAATATTACCAGATGAATCTATTGTAATATCATAAGGGTTTCTAAACTGTCCATTACCAGTTCCAAAAGACCCAAACTGTGAATCATATGAAAAATTAGGATCACCAGAAGATGAAACACTGGCTCCATACCCAGTAGTTAGACCATATTCAAAACCAGTTGCAGTTATTGTTGCATTACCATCTATGTTCACGGAGCCAACCAGTGTTGCTGAATCTTCTGCTGGTGTTGAAGATTCTGTCGTTACGGTGGGGGCAACAGCAAATACTTTTGTTGTTAAAAAAAGAGAAAATAGTA
>Ga0224506_10001525_pt1 | contig 16461 bp, 17 predicted proteins | sample SF_Jan12_sed_USG_2_FD_169108 | JGI IMG/M metagenome (GOLD analysis project Ga0224506, IMG submission 169108) | Sediment microbial communities from San Francisco Bay, California, United States - SF_Jan12_sed_USGS_8_1 | ecosystem: Environmental > Aquatic > Marine > Sediment | place: USA... | reverse complement strand
AAGGGGCGTTTACTCAAGGCGGCTATGCGTGCCTCTTTTTTCGCTTTTTCTTTTTTCTGGCGTTTGTTGTAGTAGTACCAGAAGTAACGTTTGGCATCCATACCTTTTAGATTTTGGTAAACGTGCTTATTGAATGGCATATAGAGTTACCTTTGTTTATTCGTTGAAGTATTCGAGTTATTAACAGCTTTCAAATCATCTTTACAGAAGCTATATTCTAGCGTGTCAGGCTGGTAACCAGTCACGCCAAATTGGTCGGCTGCATTGCTATCCTGTAATGCGAACCAAAATTTACCTGTTATATCCCCATCATAATATCTGCCCATAATCTTTTATCCTTCATTTTGTAAGTAAGTCTTTACTATTAATATATGGTGATTGAAAAACCGTTTTTCAACCCCTCAAAAGTTCTATTAAGAACAACAGAACCATTGTTGCCATGAATAACCAAGCGAAACAAGCTATCAAATTCAAGCTACCGCTTGGTAAATAGACGTTAAAAAGTATATTCAATACGGTATTCATTTATTCACCCTTTCAACTTCTAGTCTTTTACTTACCCCATTGAGTAGTTTAATCAAAAATAATTGGGTATTTACCTCGTTAGTATTAGTAAAAGCATCACCTTTGCTAGTGAAGTCTAATTCCTTAGAGTTCCAGTAACCATCACAAAAGCCGTAGTTATCAGTTAGTTTTATTCTATATACTTGCATTATCCTGCCCTTATTTGTTGTATTTTGTATGATTATAGCATAATTGACTAGCAAGTCAATAAATAATTTACCTAAGCAATAACCCATTGCTTTATATAGTGATTAAAATGGCGGTTTTGAAGGTGTTTAGATGTTCTACTTTGGGACAGTGTCGCATTACGATACACTTTCGCACCGTGATATTTATGCAAATTTATCGTATAATCGTACGTATTATTGTTAACCGTATGATTTTTAAGGCTTTTGTACTTTACATACTCAACATTATACGAAGTTACTAAGGGGGTAGGGGGTATTTCCCTATATAAAGGGGTACCCCGCCAGACGGCGGTTGGCTTTTGTATTACCTATCACCCATATAAAAATCCTCGCACCTGCGAAAAATTTTTGCTACTATGTACGAGGAGGTCTTATGAAACAAATAAAAAAAAGCCAGCAACCCTTAGTAAAAGGTCTAGCTACAGGAGCTATCCCCTTGGATAAAAAAGATTTATCTTTGGAGAAGTTGGAGCGTCCTGACGAACTGCCGATGATAGTTATCGACCCAAACAATCCGAACGAAGCCTTAGAAGAAATCAAGATGGACGAGTTTGCAGAGCTTATGGATAGTAAGCTCACAGGTGAACAGATAGAGTTTTTAAGCAACTTTGCAAAAACTATGGACGTTAGAGGGGCAGCCAAAGCTACAGGAAAGACATACAGCCAGGTTGCTCATTGGGTACGTAGCAACGTAACCCTCGCCGCCGAGATGCAAGCTATCTACAAGCAGTACGCTATCCAATGGAGATTGGAAGCTAAGATGACTGCTGGTAAGCATATTGAGATTATGGACAAGCTAGAGCAGATGTTAGATGGTGGAGAGGTTAAGGTTGCCGCCGCTTTAGCTAAGATGAGTTCGGACGCTTTAAAAGCTACTGGACACTTTGATGGTAAAGAGGGCGGAGGCTCGTCTGAAAAAGTTGTAGTCAACATCAACGTTGGCGATAAAGATACACCAGTAACAATAGATGGAGAATCAGTAACCGATGGAGATTAACTACACCGCTTCCCCTACAGCGGCTAAGTTCCACGCCTCAGACGCATTCGTCCGTGGCATCATGGGGCCGATTGGCTCTGGAAAGTCTGTAGCTTGCTGTTTGGAGATTTTTAAAAAGGCTTGCGAGCAACACCCTGGACCAGACGGTATACGTCGAACTCGTTGGCTTATTACCAGGAACACCTTACCGCAGTTGGAAAGCACTACCATCAAAACTTGGCTAGCTTGGTTTCCAGAAAAACAATTTGGTCGTATGACTAGGAAACCTCCGTATACCCAGATTATCGAATATGGTGATGTCAAGATGGAAGTTATCTTCCTAGCTCTGGATAAACCAGAGGACGTTAATAAGCTCCTTAGTTTTGAATGTACTGGCATTTGGTATAATGAGGCACGTGAAACAAACAAAGAGTTGGTAGACGCTGGTACAGGACGTGTTGGCCGTTACCCTGGTATGAACGAAGGGGGTTGTACATGGAGTGGAATTATCATGGACACCAACCCACCCGACGATAGCCATTGGTGGTATCAACTTAGCGAGCTAGAAGCTCCTGAGAGTTGGGAGTTCTTTAAACAGCCTAGTGGCCTACACGAGGACGCAGAGAACCTTGAGAACCTTAACCAGCCACCCTATAAGGACAGGTTACCGCTAGAGGAGCGCAGAAGAATTGGTAGGCTCTATTACACCAGAATGTGTCCAGGCAAGACGAAAGAATGGATTAGAGTTTATGTAGACGGACGCTACGGCTTTTCCGCTCTAGGGAAGCCTGTATATGCCTCAAGTTGGAATGACGACCTCCACCGCTCTGAGAAAGACCTTGAGGTTGACAAGCACCGAGAGATTGTATGCGGGGTGGACTGTTCGGGACGTAATCCTGCTGCTATCTTTCTTCAGAAGAATAATTGGGGCGGATATACGGTCCTTGACGAATTGGTCTGTCGTGGTATGGGGGCGGTTTCTTTTAGCGAGGTTCTTAAAAGCGAGTCCCAAGCACGCTTCCCGACCAACGATATAAGGTTCTTTGGTGACCCTGCGGGGGCGTTTGGTTCGCAGAATGATGAGCGTACTTACTTTGAGATTCTTAGGGGTAAGGGGATTAACGTCTTGCCGACCTACACTAACAAGATTGGTGAGAGGGTTCAAGCTGTCGAGAGCGTTCTGCTAAGAATGGCTGGAGCACCACCCCGCCCTGCTCTCTTAGTATCTCCAAAATGCAAGGTATTGATTTCTGGTATGAATGGGGGGTATCGTTTTAAACGCATGAACGTATCAGGTGGCGAGGTCTATGACGAGAAGCCAGAGAAGAATCGGTTTAGCGATATTCAAGACGCTCTACAGTATGCTATGTTGGGGTGCGGAGAGGGGCATCTTATGAAGGGGCGTAACTCTAAGGGTCGCCCACAAGGGAAGGCGAATATAAATTTCAATGTTTAATTGGTATGTGGTCTTTGATAATTCTGAAAACCTTACATGGGAAAGGAACTTTACCCGTAAGGGGTTTGAGCATTGCTTTTGTTTCGCTTGGTCTTTATCGGGAACAGCTGTCATAAACTATGATGGTAGTTTCCTTGAGTTTAAAGAGCTACCGCATAGTGCAGACGAGTTAGCCTTAGCTTTTTGTCAAGAAGGTAAGGAAGTTTTAAAGGTTTCTTTTTTGAAAAAAGACAAAAGAAAAATATTTAGGGGTTTTACTTATTGTGTTTCTATTGTAAAATCATGTTTAGATTTAAGAAATTGTTGGGCTGTAACCCCTTACGGCTTATACCGATGGCTTTTATCTCCTAAGCGCAAGGCTGAGGGAATAGAGGTTGTTCATATTAACAAGATAAAAAAGGGATAGAAAAATGACTGGAATGTTTAAAGCTCCAAAAATGCCTATGCCAGAACCAGAGAAGCCAGACTTAACCTTAGAGAAGAAGCAAACTGCAGAGCTTGATAAATCTCAACGAGAAGAAGAACGTTTACGCAAGGAACGTATCAAAGAATCTTCAGCGGTTCGCCGCCGTCAACGGGGTAGAGCTAGCTTATTAGGGACTTCGGGCGGTGAACTTGGTGCTAAGAAAACACTATTAGGTGGTTAGCTATGGCTGAATCAAGACCAACAAGGCTTGAGTATACCTCTGTAGGAGTGAAAGACCCTGTTATTGTTCCTGATAACTATCTGAGATACAACATAAATCTCTTACCAGTAAATAGTGTGGCTAAGATACAATACAGCATTACCCCTCGTAAGGTTGTAAATGCTGACCCTAGTGTAGCTACTTGGCAAGATTGGAGTGAGGGTAATGTATCATCACAAACTTTAGCCCGACTAATAGGCGCAGCTACAGCTATAAGGGTGGAAGTATTAGAAGGTAGTGACGTTACTTTGGAGGTTAACTTTACATCATGACTATGTTTGAAACAGATGAGTCTATTAGTGGGATTAGGGATTTTCGTTTAGGTGACAGCCCTTCTGTTGATGCTTTTGGTAGGTTGAGAGTGGGTAGTCCTACCCCAGTATTTGAAAACAAGAATTTATTCCAGCGCAATATAAACCAATGGGAAGAACAAACAAATGGAGCTGGTGCTAGCATATCTTATTTAAGCGATGAGTCCTCTGTAAGCTTAACAGTAGGGACGGTGAGCGGAGAGTACGCTATTAGGCAAACTTCTAGGTATCACGCTTATGTGCCAGGTAAATCCCAACTAATTCTTTTAACTGCTGTTCTAGGGACTGGTAAGACTAATGTAACACAGCGAATAGGGTATTTTGATGATAATGATGGACTATTCTTTGAATTAGCCGATTCTACTATAAGTGTTGTTAGGCGTACTAGCACCAGCGGTGCTGTAGTTAACAACACTATCAATCAAACAAATTGGAATTTAGATAAGCTTAACGGTAATGGTAAGAGCGGGATAACCTTAGACCTTACTAAAGCACAAATATTTATTATAGACTTTCAATGGTTAGCCGCTGGAAGAATACGTTTCGGATTTAATTTTGACGGGAAAATTGTTTATTGCCATGAGATTAACAATGCGAATATACTAGATGTCCCTTATATGGCTACTCCATCACTTCCTATACGGTACGAAATTAGGAATACTGGGGTGTCGGCTAGCTCTACTTCTTTAAAAGAGATATGTTGCTCCATTAGTAGTGAGGGTGGGTATACTTTACCAGGGTATGAATTTTCAGCTTCCAACGGAATAGCTAAGAGGAATATATCAGTTAGGACTCCTATCTTTGCTATTAGGCTTGCTGGAACGTTCGGTGGAAAAGAAAATAGAAGAACTTGTAAATTCGAAAGACTTAATTTTTACGCAAATACTAATGATGTATTCTTTGAGTTAATGCACATGCATAATCCTAGTGCAATAACAGCAACATGGAATACTGTTGCTACTTCAAGCGCAGTAGAGTATTCTAATGACATAACTGCAATAACTGGTAATCCAGAACACATAATTAGCTCTGGATTTGTGACGGCAGGAACTGGTAATAGAGCTACAGCAGAAGGAGTTAACTCCCAATTTATAAACCAGCATAGCTTTATATCGCAAAACTTTGATAGCTCTAACTCTCAAACTTTTGTAGTTTATGCTACGCCGTTTGCGGGGGCGGCAGATACTTCTGCTTCGATAGAGTGGATAGAATTTGATTAAAGGAGAAAGTTATGACTTTAAAAGATAGATATGCTCGGTACGAACGAGCAGGACAGCGTAAGAAGAACTGGGAAACTACCTATGAAGACGCTTTAGCGTACGCAGCCCAAAACAGAGAAACCTTTTCTGAGAAAAGTAAAGGCTCTACACAATACGACAATATCTTTGATAGCACCGCACAAAACTCCTTGATGAAATTTGCCTCTAACTTACAAAGCGGTCTAGTGCCTCCATTTAAGAAATGGGCAAACCTTGTACCAGGGGCAGAGATTCCAGACCAAGCTATGGAAGTAGCTGCTCAACAACTAGAAGCTATTACAGAAACTATGTTTAAGTATATCCATAACTCTAACTTCGACACCCAGATTAGTGAGTCGTTTATAGATTTAGGTGTTGGCACAGGTGCATTGTTGGTCAACGATGGTACAGACGCTAACCCTTTAAACTTTGTAGCTGTACCACTTAGCGAGATATTCTTAGAAGAAGGTCCTAATGGGTCTGTCAAAACAGTATTCCGTATATTTAAGATGCCTTACAGGAATATAAAACAAACATGGGCTAAAGCCAAACTACCAACGCAGGAGGCGGGTGGTATAAAGGAAGATAAAGACGTAGAGATTTTAGAATCTACTATCTATAATCCAGAGAACGACAACTATGAGTATACTGTAGATTTAATCGATACTGGCTCTACTATTATAGAAGAAGTTAAAAATGTATCTCCTTGGGTAATCTTCCGCTGGGCTACAATGCCTGGAGAAATCTATGGTCGTGGACCGATGCTTGCTGCATTACCTGACGTTAAAACTCTTAACAAGACTGTAGAATATCTTTTGAAATCCTCTGCATTAAAAATGATACCTACATTTTTAGCGGCGGATGACGGGGTGCTGAACCCTTACAACATTAAAGTAGAGCCTGGTGCTATCATCCCTACCGCCTCGTTCGGACCTGGTGGACCACCTCTCCGTGCGTTAGAGGTTGGAGGGGATATGAACCTTTCTCAATTCATTATAGACCGTATGCAATCACGTATTGAAGATATGATGTTTACCAACCCTCTAGGCGATGTTAACTTACCTGTTAAGACAGCTACAGAGATTAGCCTACGCCAGCAAGAACTGGCTAACCGTATTGGGTCAAGCTTTGGTAGATTACAGTTTGAGTTTATCGCTCCGTTAATTAACCGTATTTTAGATATACTTGAAGGTAGAGGGTTGCTTCCTATTAGCTTACAAGACATAAAAATAGATGGAAAAGTTATCTCTATCAAACACCAATCACCACTTTCTCAAGCGCAGGACGCTGAAGAACTCTCTAATACTCTGCGTTATGTAGAAACTTTAGGTGGCGTGGTAGGGCAACAACTCTTACCACTATTCGTCAACATGGACGTATTCTCAAAACTGATGAGTGATAATTTAGGGCTAAAGACCAACCTAGTTCCCGATAAACAACAACGGGAAGAGGCAGTAGCTTTAATGGCGCAAGTTTCAGGATTGGCGCAACAAGGACAACCAACGGAAGGTGAATAAATGACTGTAGATAATGGTTGGAGCTTCTTTGACGAGCTTCAAGAAAAAAAGGTCAATGTTAAAAATCCAGAGCTACTAGCTCAGGAAAAATCTTTTAAAGCATGTTTTTCTACACCAGATGGAAAAAATGTTTTAAAATACCTAAAAAGCTGTACGATAGACAAACCTGTTTTAGTTAGCTTTTATAGCGAAGGTGGAAATACCTCTTTACAAATGGCTTATAGAGAGGGTGAAAATAATATAATGAGAGCTATACTCAGATTAGCAAAAAAAGGAGATGAGTAATGGAAGAAAATCAAGTGCAAGAAACTGGGCAAGAGGAACAAAGTTCCCAAGAGGTAGAGTCTAATGAGGCTCAAACTCTTTTAGATAAGTATACTAAAACCGAAGGTGAGGAAGCAGTTACCGAAGAAAGTGTTGCTAAAGACGAAGACGGTGAAGTAAAACTTTATGGCGATAGATTTAAATCAGTTGATGAGCTAGAAAAAGGTTATGTTGAATTACGTAAAAAATTAGGAGAAAAGGGTCTAATCGCTCCTGATAAGTATGAGTTATCAGAAGGTATTGAAGTGCCAGAAGACGACCCGTTGCTAGGTAAGTTTTCGGAGATAGCTAAAAAGTACAATCTGCCTAATGAAGCCTATAACGAGATTATTCAAATGAAACTCGAGGCTGATGGCGAGGGCTCTATCAACGTAGAGCAGGAACTAGAAAAGTTAGGACCTAAAGCGGCTGAAACTATTACTGCTATAGATTCTTTCTATAAGAGTAAACTTACAGCAGAAAGCTATGAAGCGGTACAGCAGTTCGCTGTTACAGCGGAAAACGTCAAGGCTCTCGATGAGTTGCGCAAGTCTTTCCAAACTACCAATCCACCATCTGAGCCAGCTAAGAAACGTTCTTTAGCTAGTAAGGAAGAAGCGGATTCTCTTTTACAAGAAGCAAACGCTTTGTATAAATCAGGTAAGTTGGACGAGTCTGCGGTACTGCGTAAAAAGGCTGATGCTATTTACCAAGAGCTTTACCCAGAATAAACTGTTTGACAACCTCTTACAAAAGATATTAAACTGTATGTTAGTTAAGGATAACCTTTTCTAGCCCCTTAACAAACAACATGGTTGGCGACCAATCGCAAGGAAAGCCCCCGTCTGGGACAACCTTCTCCGCAAATAGTATAAAATGAAACTTAAAATGAAAGGCTTATAAAATGGCTATTACATTAAATACTGCTGCGCAGAAACAGTTTGACACAGAGGTCAAGCAGTCTTTCCAGCAAACAGGCATGTTGAGAGATGCGGTTACTGTACGTAACAACGTTAAAGCTTCAACATATCAATTCAACAAATTAGGTAAAGGTTTAGCTAATCAAAAGGCTGTACATGAAGATGTAACACCAATGGATATTGCGCATACTCAACAAGTTGCAACTCTATCAAAATGGTATGCACCTGAATATACAGACTACTTCAGCAACGAAGAAGCTCCATTTGACGAAAGAATGGAACTTGTAGATATTGTTGGTAGTTCTTTAGGACGTAGATTAGACCAACTTGTACTTGATGCAATTAGTGATGCTACCATCTCTTACGCTGCTGGTAACATTGTTACTACAGCAATCGGTGGTGCAGATACTAACCTAAACGTAGCAAAGCTTCGTGAAGCCGCTCAAATCTTAGATGATGCAGGCGTTCCTTCTGAAGACCGTTACTTTGTAGGTAGTACTCAAGGTAAAAAAGCGTTATTAGCTGAAACTGAAACTACATCTTCTGACTACAATACAGTTAAAGCTCTAGTGAACGGTGAACTAAATACCTTTATGGGATTCAAGTTTATCTGGATCGGAACTCGTGCTGAAGGTGGTCTACCAATCGGTGCTGGTGATGTTCGTGAGAACTACGCTTTCCATAAATCTGCTATCGGTCTTGCTATCGGTAACGAGATTACAGCTAAGGCTACATTTATTGACACTAAAGATGCTTGGTTAATCAATGGTAAAATGCGTGCTGGTTCTGTTGCTCGTGATACAGATGGAATGGTATTAGTGAAAACTGATGAAACTTAATCTTAAAATAGGAGAGTAAATCATGGCTTTTAATCGTGATAATTTTGCCCGTATGTCAGGACATGCAAATAGTAATGTTCCTGTAATGTGGGGTTACACCACTACAGATTTAGGTACAGTAGTTGACACTGCTAGTTACTTCGATGATGTAGCTGGCGAAGTGCAAGTAGGTGACCTAATCTACGCTGCTGTAGCAACAAGCGGTACTGCCGCTTATATGCTTTATGCAGTAGTAAGTAATGACGGTACAACTGTTGACGTATCTGATGGTACTGCACTTAGTGTAACTGACACTAGATAGTAACTAAAAAGGATAGGGTGGCTCTAAGCCACCCACTCCTTAAAGAAGGAGAACGATATGGCGACTTCAGACATATCAATTTGTAGTGCTAGTTTACTGTTAATAGGTGATGAAGATATTTCAGCATTACCTGGAGATACAAGACGTGGTAGGGTATGCGCTAATATTTACGAAAATACTAAACTAATGTTGCTGTCAAGTCACCCTTGGCGGTTTTCTATTACTCAAGCGCAATTAAGTCAATTAGTTAGCACTCCGCTTTTCGCTGAGTTTACTTTTGCTTATCAGTTGCCAGCGGACTTCCATAGGATTATTAGAACAGAAAACGACACAGCATTTAAAATTTATAAGAATTTACTATACTCTAACGCAAACACTTTAAATCTTGAGTACCAATTCACACCAGACGAAAAAGATTTACCTGCTTACTTTGTAAGAACGTTAGAGTTAAAATTAGCTGCTTTATTATCAGTAGCTATTTCAGAGAACTCTAGTAAGGCTACTCTCTATAATGACCTCTACGAAGAACAATTAAGAGCGGCTAAAGCAGCGGATAATCAATCAATAGTTTCCTCTGCGTTTGATACAAGTACACTAATAAAAGTAAGGTAAAAATGGGTGGTACGGTTAAGAAAACTACAAACAAGTTTTACGGCGGGTGAGCTAGACCCTGCGATTACTCTGCGTAGCGATGTAGAGGCTTTTTATGATGGAGCTGAATCCCTAACTAATGTCTTACCTTTAACTCAAGGTGGTGTTAAAAGACGACCAGGATTAAAATATCTAACTCCTACTACCAGTAATGCTGTTGGAAGAATGATTGAATTTGAGTTCAATGACGAGCAAAAATATCTTTTTGTCATAACTGTTGGAGAGGTGAAGATTTACGATGTCCCAGGCGACACTTTGGTAGATACCCTTTCAGGAGCACCTGTATCCAGCATAACTTTAGCAATGTTACCCGAACTAAACTGGACACAAAGCGCAGATACTTTAATCTTAATGCACCCAGATTTACAACCTATTCAGATTACAAGGACTGGGGCTAGCACCTTTTCTGCTACCTCAACAGCATTTACCAACTTACCTGTATATCCTTATAGCGGTGTAACCGTTTCCAATCCTGCTTTTACTAATACCCCTAGTGCAACAACTGGGTCTATAACTTTAACTCTTTCAGGAAGCTTTTGGGTTGGAGCTACCCATGAAAAGCAGTATGTAAAAATAAACGATGGTTTAGTGTACATTACTTCAGTAACTAGCGGTACTGTAGCTGAAGGTTTTGTGCGTGAGGAATTAAGAGATACAGCAGTAGCGGCTTCTGGAGCTTGGGAATTAGAAACTGGTTATGAAGATGTAATCAGCTCTACAAAAGGTTGGCCTCGTTGTGGAACGTTCCATGAAGGTCGTCTATGGTTCGCTGGACTAAAAGGTAGACCTCAGACCTGTTTAGCTTCTGTGGTAGGAGATTTCTTTAACTTTGATGAAGGCTCTCTTGCTGACTCAGATGCTATCTACGCCCCAATAAATAGTGATAAATTAAATGCTATCAATGCCATTGTATCTGGTAGAACATTACAGATATTTACAAGTGGTGGTGAGTTTTCCGTGCCTAAACAGTCGTTGCAAGATGCTATAACGCCTTCCAACATCTCATTCTTGCAGCAGACAAAGCACGGAAGCCCGAACATTCGACCTGTATCAGTAGACGGCGCAACGCTTTTCTACGATAGGAAGGATGTTCGGGAATTTATTTATAACGATGTTGAGCAATCTTATATCGCTCCTAGCTTAAATCTTTTAGCAACGCATATTCTTAATGATGTTGTAGATATAGATTTAAGACGAAGTACCAGTTCGAGTAACGCAAGCTATGTTTACGCCGTGAACGGTGATGGTACTGTAGCAGTATTGAATACCCTGCGCTCTCAAAAGATAACAGCTTGGGTAAAGTGGACGACTTTAGGTGTCTTTGAAGATGTCTGTACTGTTGGTGATGACGTGTACTTTATAGTGAAGCGTAGCGTAAATGGTGGTGATGTTAGATATATAGAAAAGCTAGACGAATCATTAAAGTTAGATTCTTCTACCTACCAAACTTCTGGCTCACCTACAACATCATGGACAGGGCTAGGGCACTTAGAGGGTGAGTCTGTTTCTGCTTTCGGTGATGATTTTGTTATTGCAAATGCGACAGTATCAGGCGGGGCGGTAACTACTAGTAAAGCGCACTCTAACACAGAGTTTGGTTTTGCGTTTTTAGTAAATATCAAGACAATGCCTTTTTCTGGAACATTCTTTGGTGAACCAATTTCAGGGAAAAGAATGCGTCTGGTAAAGGCTCTTATAAGAGTTTCAAGCACAAGGAATATCTTAGTAAATGGTTATAGGCCTCCGTTAACACCTATTGCAGAAATATTCTCTGGGATACCGAGTTTTACTTCAGATTGGGTGAGTGTAGATTTAGGTGGATATGATAGGTACGGTCAGGTTACAATAACTCAAGATGTACCAACAGAGCTTGAGGTATATGGTTTAATAGTAGAAATAGGGTTATAAGATGTCAGGTGGGAATACTTTAACAACTTTATTAACAGGAGCGGCAATTGTCGGAACTGGTGGTGCTGCGTTAGCCCCAACTTTAGGTTTAACCGCAACAACAGCTTCGACTTTATCTACAATAGGTGTGGTAGCTGGTTCTAGCCTAGCGGTAGTTGGAGGGCTACAAGCTTCAAAGGGTATAGAGTTTGAAGAAAAGCAGTACAAAGAACAGATAGACAGAGAAAAAGTTAGTGCGTCTATCGAATCTGAACAAAGAGAAAAAAGATTACGGAGAGTCTTAAGCTCTCAACGTGCTTTATTCGCTAGTCGTGGAATAGCTTTAGGCTCTGGGGTTTCACAGACCGCCGCTCAAGTTTCTACTAGCGAGGCTACTAGAGAGTATAGAGTAGCTTCACTAGGAAGTGGTTATAGAATGAGGCAGTCAGCTTATGGTGCACAGCAAAAAGCGATAGAGTCAAGAACTGCGGTAACAGGAGGTTTAGCTAGAGGGGCGCAATCCTTATTAAGCTTACCTCAGTTGAGAAGGGATGTATAGATGGCGATACCAGAGTATAAATCAAACATTCAATTAGATACACAGAGAACTGTCACCCCTGCTTCTGGACAAAGGGCTCAGGCTCAAATAACCAATATGTTTGCTGAGATTAACAATGACATAAATCTCGTTGGCCAAGAAAGATTAAAAGAGAGAGGTGTAAAGCAGGGAGAAAAGTATGCAGAGGAAATAATTGCTACTGGAGCTGATTTGACTGAATTTACAAAAGGATTGCCAACAGATGGTACTAATGAGTCGGCAGCTTTTGAGAAGGCGGCCTTTAATACCTATCAAATAGAATTAGCGAGTCAGGCAGATAAAAGATTTACTGAGTTGAGTAATGAGCATATTAACGACCCTGATGGATTCTTAAGAACTAGCAATGCCTATTTAGAAGGGGTGCTTGAAAAGTTACCAGAAGAATTTCGGGGCGATGTTAGAAATACTCTATCACCACGACTAAATAATAGATATGCTGCGGTAATTAACCAATCTAGGGCAACGCAACGCTCCGAGTTTAAAAATATAGCTGTTTCAAGACTAGCTGAAATTTCAGCTAATGCTGCCTTGGCGCAAAGAAGTGGTGATGAAGAAACTTATTTGTCCTATATCTCTGAGGGTAATCAGGTTATTCAGGGTATGAAAGAGGCGGGCTTTTTCGCTACTGAAGAAGCTTACCAACAGTCTTTGAAAGACTTCTCACAACAAGCTGAGAAAGAATTGTATTTTGCACAGATGGAGATAGCTGTAGATAAAACAGCCTTCTTAGAAGATTTAATCTCTGGTGAAACTGTAGGCTCGTTTGAGGGTGAAGAAAAAAGAAAATTGGTAAAAAGTTTACGTGCTTATAAAGCTGACCTAGAAGCTATAGAAAAAGATTTTTCTTCTGAGCAACAGTCTTTGCATGAAGCAGAGCGTGCTAAACGTACTTCCGACCTAGAAATAGCGATAAACCGTGGGGAGTTAAAACAAAAAGATATTGAGGAAAGTTTCGCACGTGGGGACATTACCGCAGCCAAACGAGTTGAGTTAACAAAAAAAATGGACAGCATTAAAGCCAACGCTGAAAAGAAAGCGACTTTACAAAGTGAGGTTAATCGGGCGATTGATGGTGGGATACCAATGGACATCACCAATCCTAGTCATGTCGAAGCTGTAGACGAATACTACAAATCTCAGATTGAGCCGTTCTTAGAGGGTAAAGAGGCGTTTGAGCAGATAGAGATAGTTTCTAACTATATAGATAAAGTCGGCTTCACCCCTACCGAAGTTAAAAGATTTATCTCTACTGCCGTAAATATAGATGACCCAGCATATATAGAAAAAGCCATATCTTTTTACGATATAGTTTCTATAAAGGACCATAACGCTTTGGCTAGAATGAAACCTAAAGATACCGCATATTTATCAATGTTAAGCAAAATGACAAAAGCTGGTGTGGAAGTCCCGCAAGCAATAGAGCGTGCCCGTTTTGAAACTGATACAAATAACCAGGCAATGGTTACAGCAAGAAAACAGGAACTTAAGGAACAACAAAGAGATTGGTTCGCAGAAAGTTATCTGGACAGAGCTATAGAAGTCTTTGATGAAGACGTGCCGATAGATACACGGAGCGTAGGGCCAAGATTGGCTGCGGACTACCAAGAGCTTTACGAACGTCACTATATAGCTTCAGGTGATGATGAATACGCAAAAGAGATGGCAGACACCTTAATAACTAGAACTTGGGGCGTTACAGAGATTGATGGCTCAGATAGAGTTATGAAGCACCCTCCTGAAAGATACTATTCTGTCAGAGGGGAAGTGGATTGGGTTCGTGAGCAGATGATTGAAGATGTTAAAGCCTATATACCAGAAGTGGAAGATGAAGATGATATATACATTATGTCCGATTCTGGGACAGCTAGAACAGCGGGTAGCGGAAATCCTGATTATCTTATCTTTGTTAAAAACGTTTCAGGGGAACTTATAACGGTTTCCGCAGAAGACGGAATCCCATTAAGATGGCAACCAGATAGAGAGAAATATCGTCAACAACTGAAAAAAGAAGCGCAGAAAAAACGTGAGCGTATTAAGAAAGTAAATACATTCTTTAGAAAAATGAGCGGTGGCGTTATGGACGAAGTTTTAGATATGGAGGAGTAAATGCCTTTTATAAAAAGAGATGAACGTATCTTAGGAGAGCTTGCTCGTAAATATGACGAGCGTCTTGAGGTGGAAAAAAGAGCTGATAAACCTGAGCTTTTCACGGAAACAATACCCGCCGCTTATAGATTGGAAAATAGTATAGGAGCTTTACTTAGTAATGATTTTAGTAAAGTGGGAGCGATTGCTAGATTCAATGAAGATTACGACCCATTTGAAAATATTGATGGTTATGAGGAGTATGTAGATGCTTTTGCTTACGCTAATAACGATACTGATAAAGAGATTATAAAGAAACAAATAGACCAAGAGAACTTAGACCAGCGGATTCTATCTGAGTCTGGTGCTGCAGGAATAATTACAACATTATCTGCTGGTATGTTAGACCCTATTGCTTTCATACCTGTTGGGGGAACTCTTTATAAGACATACCGTACTGGAGGGAGTATTTTAAAAGGCGGGGCGGTGACAGGGTTTGCGGGTATGACCGCCGCCACCCAAGCGGAAGCTGCCTTACACTACGGACAAATGACAAGAACCTATGGAGAGAGTGCGGTTAATATCGCTGCTACCACCTTTTTATCTGGTATTTTAGGGGCTGGTGGAACAGCGTTAGCAAAAAGATTAGACGCTAAAGGTAAAATAAATCTTCGGAATTTAGAGCAAAACATTGAAAATGATTTAACTTTACCAAAGCCTGATGAGCCAGATATTTTCTCTGTAAACGAAACTGAGCTTCCTGATGATAGCGGTGATATATTGTTTAAGATTGATGATGCAGCGGGTGCTGCGGGTATGCGGGTGACTACTAAAGCCGAGGAAAGCATTTTACGGGTAGCAGGAGTAGAGAAGCTTGTAAGACCTAGTACCGCTCTTGTAACAGACCCTATGATACATTCTATAACAAGTCCTAGCTTACAGGTTAGAGTCTTAGCTCAAGAGTTAGCTGAAACTCCGTTTAAGGTTTCTAAAAACGCTCAAGGCCATGCTAGTGCAGTAGCCTTAGAAACAGAGTTGAAGCAGGGTGATTACGACTTAGTATTGGGTATAAAGGAGTTAGAGGAACAGTTTATACGGTATAGAAAAGGTAAAAGTAAAAAGTATGGAGATGTTCTTAAGGTTAAGTTCGAAGACGTTACGGGGTCAAAGGGTTCTGTAGGAAAGCTTAATTTTGAACAGTTTAAAGAGGAAGTTGCTAGAGCTTTAAGAAGAAGTGATGAGCATGCCATACCAGAAGTATCTGCTGCTGCTAGGAAAATAAGAACCGTTATCTATGATAAAGGGTTAGCTAAAGCACAAAAATTAGACATTCTACCTGAAAACATTGATACAAAAACAGCAGAATCATTCCTTAACCGTAAATACAATACAAACAAAATTATAAATGAGCGCACTAATTTTAGGGATGTTGTATTTAAATGGATTCAGAAGCAAGAGCTTGAGAAACAGGGTAAGTTAGAAAAAGAGTTGTTAAGTGCTAAAAAGATTAAAAATAACACTAAGGCTATAAAAAAGCTAGAAAAGGAAATACGCTTCCTAAGAAATGCTCAACAATTAGAATTTAGAGCTGATGAAATTATTGATAGAATTATTAGCACTCCTAACAGTAGAGTGCCATACGAGATACATTTCGGTAAAGGTTTATCTCCAAAAGCTTTAGGCGATAGACCGAGAGGTTCTTTATTGGAAAGGTCTTTTGATATTCCTGATGAGCTAATTGAGGAGTATTTAGAAAATGATGTAGAAATCTTAATGAAAGCCTATAACAAGACTTTAAATACAGATTTAGCTATTATAGAAAAATTTGGTGATTTGGAGCTGACAGCGCAAAGACGGCAGATAAATGCGGAATATGCCGACCTAGTTAAAAAGCACCCTGATAAAGAAAAAGTTCTAAATGACCGTAGAGAAAAGGATTTA
>Ga0224506_10001523_pt1 | contig 16485 bp, 22 predicted proteins | sample SF_Jan12_sed_USG_2_FD_169108 | JGI IMG/M metagenome (GOLD analysis project Ga0224506, IMG submission 169108) | Sediment microbial communities from San Francisco Bay, California, United States - SF_Jan12_sed_USGS_8_1 | ecosystem: Environmental > Aquatic > Marine > Sediment | place: USA... | reverse complement strand
GGGTCGGGGTTTTTGGTTTTCCCTGTGGGGATAAATATAAGCATATCCTTATATGGAAGATTACCAGCTCCTAAGCTGTCTGAGTGAGACAGTACGTCCCACGTTTGAAAATGGAAAGAATAAGGCTCAATATGAACAGACTTAAAGTTCATTTTAAGGGCTTGTTTTCCGTCTCCACCAAACGCACCAAAAGAAATATTTCCTGTTCCTGCTTGCGCAAAATCAACCAACCAATTTTTTAATTTAAGGTTAACATCCAACCCTTGGCCAACGATATATTCATGATCTCCAAAATTTTTGTTTAGAATAAGAATTGAATCGTCAAAGGTGGTCATGTCTGGGGAATCAAAGTACTCTAAAGTTTTTCCGCTGTCTGAAATCTGCGGTATCATACCTTTGATGGTTTTTTTACCGTTTTGCGCTGTTGAAAACGCCGCATCAGAATCTTTGCCTATTAACATGCCTAACTCTTCTTGCATAGCAAAACGATCAGACGTTTCGTCAATCCCTTTAATGTGGAGGTATCTTTGTCCATTGTACATAAACTCAGTTTCATGCTGAGCTTCCCAATCTTCAACCTCAAATTTTTCACGGAAGGTTTGAATTGTGTTAGTAACCTCCTCAACGGTAGGAACTCTGGATTCCGTTCCAATACTTCTTGCTCCCTGTACGTTGGAGAAGAATACTGCTACCGAAGCTACGCTAGCCGCGGCTCGAACGTCTTGAGCTGCATTTTGCGGGGTTATCGTAACTGTATGGGCACTGTCAACCGTTCTGTTAATGGCTGTTACAAAGCCCACAGTTTCATCCTCAAATACAACTGTTTGATTTAACACAGGGAAAGACTGCTGTCCTCCGTTAGTGTGATCGCCGGCTTCAAGGGTTATAATTACATCTGCCACACCGGTATTCGCTGCTGCGGCAATGGTTATTGCGGCTTTAAACCACTGACCTTCTTGCCAGTAAGAATACGTATGATTCTTTGCTTTTCTTCGTTTGGCCATTCGGCCCTCCATTGATCTCAACCAGGACAAAGAACTTTGTCTGGGAACTCTTTGGAAAAGTTTTTGATGGACATCTCTATCGTAGATGCCATAAGAGGAAACTAAAGCGTATGTTTCCGCTCCGTTTCCGGCTCCTGCTATTCCACTCATTTTATTTTGGGTTATAAATTACACAAATATTTTTTTTTGTGTCCTTTATCCCTTGGTCGCATTAGACCAAGCATCAACAAAGCTTTCCTCTGCGTTTCCTCTGGAGCCTCCTAAATTACCCGTACCTCCTGAAGAATTTCTTAACTCAGTCTGATTGTTTATCTTGCTGTGTTCTATTCCTTGTTGGTATGATATTCTAGCGAATTCCTTGGGGAACATTGTGATTAGCATTGTATCACGAAAAGACTCGGCATTAAATGTGCCTTTTTCGTCAACAAAACTTTCGATAACGTCGCCCCACCAACGTGATGGATCGAGCATATCTCGCTTAAATTGCTGCTTCTGTTCGGGAGAAAGAACGAATTTAACATCATCCTTTTGCTCCTCACTAAACTTAAAGTCAAGTCCTGTAAATTCTCCTAAAGCTTTATTTATGCTTGCTGTGTAGGCTTCATCATCTTCAGCGTTTGTTGTGTCCGCTTGTTGCGTATCGCTATTCACGTTCAACGATTCCTGTAATGATAAAATCTCTTCTTTTGCTTTTCTTGCTGCGACCGTTAGCTTGCGGTGAAGTAGGGGGTTCTCTGTTTTGAGTTCCTCTAGGTCTGTGTCATTTCCATATTCTGATTCAAAGTCCGCGTCAAAATACGTTTTTAAGTCGCCTGGTGACAGGTCGTTATTTTCAGGATTCAGTGTGAAAGCTTGGAATAATGCATCCTTGTCACTCATCTTATTAGTGTCAAGGCCCATTACTTGAAAGTACTTTATTCCTGCTTGCGCGGGATCACTGTTCCCTATTCGATTATAAAAATCGAAAAATTTAGCCCTTTGAGGGTCTGATTCAAATAGCTTGCTAGGGTCATTTACAATCTCTAATAATTCTGAATAGTGCGTGAGCACCTCTGATAATTGTTCACCCGAATTAATCTGTCCTCCTGTCATATCGATCAAGGACTCGTTTATATCGGGTGTGCCTACCGGAGGGTTATCGACATTAGATTGGTTGCCTTCTTCACCAGAGCTGTTTTCCCCCGCTGCAGATGCACCATCCGCTTGACTACTGCCATCAGCGTTGCCTCCCTCGTTCCCGTCGGCTGCTCCTGCGCTATCCGCATTTGCGTTGAGGGGGTCGCTGCTACTTGGGGAGCCTTCAAGGTTGGTGTCTGTATTGACGGGGGTTCCGTCGCCTTGCTTATTGTCTGGAATTTTCTGTTCACCTATAACTAGGTCGTTTAAATCCAAAGTGTTAAAGTCATCAACTGCCATAAATGATAAATTTTAACTCAATATATTTGCTTTAAAACTTAAAAGCAAAAAAAAACACCCGTAAGGATTGATTATTAATCCTTACGGCAAAATAAATATTTTTTTTCTGTTTTTTTTCTGCAATTTGATTAAAAATAAGTTCAATCATAATAAAAAAGAGATGACACGAGTATTTTTAACCGCGAACAAGATCGGACCAATGGGTCAGGACGATCAATTATTGACACGACCAAAAGTGATCACAATCTCCAACACAGACTTGGAGCAAATTATTAAAAAGAATAGCTCCCCCTTCGGGTGTGTTCTTAAATCTGGGCTAGGGGGAAGGGGTGCCCGTAAAGAGTTTTGGCTTGCTGAGTCTCCTTCTCAGGTTGCTGTTGCTGAAGATCCTGCCACGGCAAATGTAAATGCGCAAGATAAGGCTTTAGGGCTTGCTGCTCTCGGGGCTGCACAAGGAGCTGGTGTTGATGTATCCCGTTACCTCAACGAGGTGACCACCGCCACCGCCACAACCGCCGACTCTGTTGATTTGCCGGCTGCTACCGTTGGAAAGGTTTTGGTCTTGCTTAACAATACAGACGTTCCCCTTGAAGTCTATCCAGCTGTCGGTGAGATAATTGGTGATCTAGCGGCTAACGCACTATACTTGCTTGCCGCAAGGGAAAGAGTTCATTTTGTTTGTCGTGTAGCCGGCACTTGGCTTGTTGCTACAGGGACTAACGGAGAATAGTTTTTATTAAGCGTACAAATTACAAAACACCCTAAGAACCTTTGTTTTTAGGGTGTTTTGCTTACAGATGATTGTTGTTTTGCTTGTCTGGCGCTTATATGAGCCGTTTCTAATAAAGTTTCGTTATCGTCTGTATTCATTAATATATCAGCATCAATTTTTTCTCCCTCTAAATTACGTTTATATTTATTCTCAGCCTCCAGGAGGATAAGTTGATTTTTAAGATCAGCCCTCTTTTCTCTTAATGCTATTTTGGATTTAAGCTCCTCTTCTTCCATCCTTATTACGCTTAACGCCTTCTCCTTCTCTATTTCCATTTCGCTGCTTGCCTTTGCGGAGGCAATGTTTTTTTCCTGTTCTAGTTTTGCCGATCGCTCAGCTTCTAGGGAGGCCCGGTTAGCCTTATCTATTTTAGCTTTTTTCAATAATTGAAGCTGACGGTGTGGGTTTTCTTCATCGTCAATTTGTGCTGCATCCTCAATTGTAATTTCCTGCCTCTCTAGTGATATTGAAATGTAGGAAGAAATTCTTTCCCTTTTTTCCTCTGTTGGGCCTACATCGATTGTTATGCTAGCATCGAAAAAGACCATGTTTTTATTCGCTTTGAAAAAATTGAATGTTCTCTCACCTAATGCCTCTACAAGTCCGGGGTTCACTCCGTTGTTAATGATGTTAGGAATTTCTAAGGCTATCTTGTGAGATGTGCGCCTGTATATGCTTTTATCGGCTTTATAAAGAAACGCTATAGCGTTGTTTGTTCCCTGATTTGCTACTTGCGTTACATATTTTCCAATGTCTGGATTGGGGGTGGAGGCATCCGACACCTCGTTAAGGCCTAATATACCTCTCAACAAATCTATTTTTGCCAGTATATTATTAAAATGCTGCATAGAGGCTTCTGATATCCCGTTTTGCATTTCCTGAACGGGTGTCCATTGTGACATGTGGCCGTTCCAGTCTTTTCTTCTCCAGATCAAAATACCTGTGTCCATGTAAAGTCTAAGGGCCTCTTTGGGGGAGAGCTTCTCGTTTCCTCCTTTTCCTAAGCTTAAATCCTGAAAGGCACTCATTTCTATACTCAAGCCACTGGGTCTTGATCTGGCTATATGATTTTGATGTTGTATCCAGTCTAGTTGAATGCTATTAAGAATAGGAATTATCCTGCGGACGATACTATCAAAGTTTGTTGTGTAAAAAGTATATCCTAGCAATGCTTCATGAAGCACTGTGGACTGTCGTAGCATATTGGTTTCAAGGCCGTAATCAAATATGTATTCAGTATCCACAATCCACTTCCCTTTAAATACGTTCTTTATTTTCTTGCGCGTGATATATTTAAGTCCTTCGTTTTTCTTTGCATAATCATCATCCGTTACGTTTTTGGGGAGAAAATCACTGTCGACCATTTCAGCCATTTTATTTCCGTATTTGTTTCTCCGGACTTTTTGTGTTCGCTCATCATTACTGAACCATTGCGCGTCAAATAAAGTTACATGTTGATTATCGTAGCGTGAAGAATCTAAATTGCCAGAGGTAAACGACGCTGAGGAGTATGTGTTTGCTGTAGATTTGTCGGCTATTTTCTCATATTCTTCTTCTGTAAATTGATTCCCAGCCATCTGCTTTAATTCTGAGATGGTTAAGTTAATATATTCCCCCGCTTGGTACATATCCCTAAAATCGTGAAATCTAACATTATTGGTTTTCACTTCTTCTGGAATGCATCTGCGTATTTTAACCATTCCATCCCCACTGTCTATATATACCTTGGTTCCCGCGGCTCCCACCTTTATTAAATCTTCAATAACCTCATCCCGGAGCTGTTCTGTCCAGTCGCTATCATTATGAATTGTTTTTATAAAGTCGTAAGTTTCTAGGGCATATCTGTCTTTATAGAACATCTCTTTATAAAGCTCAATTTCTCCCATGTTTTCAATTTCTGGATTCCCTTCCTCAATGGGGGTTTCAAATTTAAACCCCATCTTATCCTGCATTTCAGCCATCCATTTTTTATTGTAAACATATTCAGCAAGCTCAGACTCATACTGCTTCTCTTTGTTTAAGCTTTGTTTGTCAATGCCTTTAACCTTCAAGATTCGGGGTTCATTTTTGATTTTCCCAAAAAGTATTTCCACAAACTTAGGCCCTATTGGAAGTATTGACCAGTCTAAGTTTTTCCAGCTACTTTCTTTTTTCCCTTTATTCCTTTTTGTTTTAGCCCCTAAAAGCTCTTTGTATTGGTCTATATTTTGATCTCCCGAAGCATATTCTCTCCAATCTTTATAATTGTCTATATTCTTTCGAAACAGCTTTCCATTGGTGTTTTCCGTGTCAGAGTGAAAGGCTTTTATATAATCCAGACACCACTCTTTTCCTTTTTTAGATAAAGGAATTAGATGGCTTGGGTATCCGTTTTTGCTGCTTGTTTTTGTTATGCCTGTATCCATTGTATTGTTATTTATAGTCCTTCAAACATATTTTCACTTTCTTCGTGCTCAATATACCTACTTTTTTCACCAGATTGATCATATTCATCAAACCAATCTGAAACATCTTGCGTATCTTCCTCTTCTTCAATAGTAGCTTCTGCGGCTAACAACGTGTATCCGGCACTTACCGCCGCATCATAAATTGTTGGGGCGGCGGGGTCAAAGTCCATTATCTGTTGAATTGTTATAGGAAATTTTAACCTGTGGCCGTGTTTATTCACAAAGCTGATTAAACGTTGCACATAGGAGTTTATAACCTCTGAGGTGGAGGATAGACCCCCGTCGTCAGTCCTAGTGCTGGCAATAAAAGCCTCGTTTGCATCAAAATTTCTCTTGTGTATTACAAACTCGCCATACCCTCTATCTTCAAGGTGTTTTATAAGCTCTTTAATGTTCGACTCCGGGAGAACGCTGCAACTATAATATCTAATAGTTAAAATAACATCCTCAAAATATGTTGTAGGATCTTCTGGCCGATTAACATATTCAACTATAAAGTTGTTGGATATCCACTCACTCATAGGTTTTCCGTGATCTATATTGGGATTATACTCTTCCCAGACATGCATCCCAGCTTTAGAAGCTCTAGGGTCTTTTGTTTTCGAATATTTAATAGGGTCAGTTCCTATTCGGAAAAGCCTGTTGTTCCTAGGGTGCCATATTTTTTTTCCTCCAAATAAAGTTTCGAACCCAACATTGTTAGCAAGTTTTGTCTGGTTTTCATATCGTTGATCGATATCTAATAGCTTCGCTACGCGCCATCGGCCCGCTATATCGTCTCTCTCGAAGCACACCTCCGTGTCAGGTATCCCGTCTTTCCAATAAAAATTTCCCTTTATGTAGGGAGGATTTTTCATTAGGTCTATTTCTGAAAGTCGATTGGTTAATATAAATACGTTGAACAGGGATTTGCTGGCATCTTTAATGAAGCACTCCTTTTCATACAAAGGGTTTTTCCTTATCCATGAAGATAAAGATTTTATATCGTGCGCCCTGTCTTTCCTCTCAGCTAAGTGATACTCCAACGCCTTCTTCTCGTCAATTCTACCGTATTTATCCGCAAAACGGGTGGTTGTCTTCAAGCATCCCACAAACAACCTGTACATGCCGCTTGTGGTCATCCCGCTGGTGAGCCTTTGAAGTTGGTTGCTTTTGTTATAAACAAGTTCACACTCCTTTCCTCCTTCTTCCATTTCCTCAACGGTGGTGGTGGCCCGGATTAATCCTACTTTTCTGTCATTCCTAAAAACACAAAACCTATTAACCGCCATTCGCTTATCCACGTCCGCCTCTTGTTTTGGGTGGGTCTTGCCTATTTCGTCATTATAAATTTCTGAAAGGGTTTGACCATCGAGGGCTTTTTCTTTTGCATTTACAAACCAGATGGTGCTTTCAAGTTCTTCCTCTTCATTGAATTCTGTTTCAGCTGCTTTAGCTCCTTTTACAGCGGTCTTATAAAAAGAGAGTTTTGCTTCAGGGTTTGTTCCGTGGTTGTTTTCTGGCTGGAAATACTTAGGAAGAGCCTTAAACATAGGGACGAACTTCCCTTTAAATATTACGTCTTTTGCGTCTTGTTCGGACTTAGACTGAATAACTGCCCTGCGCCTCCTGGGGCCTTTGGTCATTGACTCCATTATCCAAGAGGTTTCTTCAGTAGTCTTACCAAAACCCCGCGCTCCTAAAATGAAATACCCTAGCGATAACGGATCTTCCTTGCAATATTCGCGAAAATAAGCCCTTTCAAGTTGAGACTCATAAAACATTGGATACCCGTCATTTTCAACGTGATCAAATTTCCCTACCTCTAAATAAAACCAGTGTGCGCCTGTTAAATATACTGGCTCCCCGTTGTTGTAAAACCAAACGCCTTCTTTCCTTTTTCGCCACTGCTCCCTTCTATAATTTTCTAAAAGAGGGTCATAGTACGTTACTTTTTCTAATATCCCGCTGTCAACAAGTTTTCTCTGCTCTTTTTGTTTAGCTTCCTCTTCTTTTATTCCGTCTTTGTAAAATTGGGGGATGCCCTCTCTCCTCCAATACTGTTCTTTTTTGGGGAGGTTGTGGTATAATATTTGTTCTTTAGGGGGCACGGGAGGAAGAAACATGCTTAACCCGGCAATCTCTATCATTTTTCCTCCTGGTATTGGCTTATACAAAGTGGTGTGCGGTTTCGGGTGTTATGGGATATTCATTTATAGCTTTTTCAAGGTCTGAATTATCGCTGAAAAAAGTGTCGTACAAACGCTCTAAATAATCAATCCTTTTTTGGCAGGCGTCGAGGAGTTTTTCTTTTTTGCTGGCCGCGTCCATTATATCCTTATCGGAAATAACAATTGTTTTTGATTGTGTTGAAGTTGTTATTACTTTTTTAATTTTCTCCCACCGAAGTTCGTTCAGCTCTTCAAGCTCCTGTTCTGTGGTGCATATCTCTCTCCAGATAGAATTGTGACATATTTTTAGATATGAGAGTATAAGTAGCTTCGCATTGTCGTCATCAAGAGATAAAAAGCTTTTATAGGGATCTTTAACCATTCCCTCATCATAAAATCCGGCCGCTTCGGCACACGCTTTTTTTCTGTTTTTAAGATTGTTGTGCTCTAAAATAAAAGGGCTTTTTGGATCGTACTGGAAAGCTACCCATTTTATTATTCTGTTTTTTTGTTCTCTAGTGTATGTCCTGTCTGCATAAAAATCTTTAAACAGGTCGATTTGCATGATCTTCGGACATTTTTCACGAAGATCATGCGTATCTTTTATTTCATCGGCTTTTATAAATAAGCCTTGGAATGTGTTAATCATAGAATAAGAACTATGTCTGAACTTCTTAATATCCTGAATGGCTTTTTATCAATCTCAACATCAAGACCTGCATTGGGAAGGTGTAAAATTGCGTCACCCTCTTTTACGTCCATAGGTATATCGCTTGTTCCTGGTCCAACTTTAACAACCATGGCTTTTATAGGGCTTTCTTTCGCTGATTCAGGGATGATTAATCCAGAATCCGTTTTGTCTGGCCCCTGAATTACATCAACTAAAACTCTGTCTTTCAGCATTTTTATTTTTTCCACCATTACTCTTTGGATTTGGATTTTGCTTTTTTATCTCCATCAACACTTCCAGGTTCTCCTTCATTCGTGCTGGCATCTCCATCAACACTTTCAGGTTCTCCTCCGTTCGTGCTGGCATCTCCATCAACACTTTCAGGTTCTCCTCCGTTCGTGCTGGCATCTCCATCAACACTTCCAGCGCTGGCTTCATGCCCTGACCTTTTCAATAAAACAACAGCTTCCTGTAATTCTTTAATCTTATTGTCCTGCTCTTCAACTTGGTTCTTCAGCTTGTCCAGCTTTTTCATTAGGGATTTATTTGACCCCTCCTCTTTCATCTTTTTGAATTCTTTAAATGCGAGCTGCAACTCTGCTACAATCTGTATTTGTTCTTGATAAATACCCATGACTTTTTTTTTAAGGTGAATTTTTATAACAAATATAACAATACAGATGAATAATTTAGGCTAAAACAAAAAAAACACATCTTTCGAAGTGTTTTTTTAACCTAAACTAATGATCCAACATCATGCTTTTGATAGAATAACGACGTAGTAAACCTTGTGTCCCGATCTTATAGCTTCGTCGATGCCAACCCCAACGTATTTATCATTGTCGTTTAAAAGATGCTCTCTGTGTGATAATATTCCTTTTGGGGCTCCTCTCTCTGTTATAAATTGATTTATAGAATTTTTATAGTCATAATTCCATAAAATACTTTCTCGATAAGGCATATCACTATGAATTAAATCACCCTCGTCTGCCAAATATTCAGCGTACTCTTGGGCTTTTGCTTCTAAGTCATTGTCGATAAACCATGGTATAAGGTCTACGTTTTCTAACGTAACGCCATTTTCAACACCATAATTCGCGGGGTTTTGGCGGGCGCAATTTATCTCTGAATAAATAAATTCTTTTGCCTTTGTTTGAACTTCCTCTTTTTCTTGCAGGAAGGCTATGCTGAGAGAAACGGCAAACAGCATGACAATTGTAAATAATTTTTTCATTTTGTGATGTTTTGTTAAAAATAATAGAAACCCAATATAAGAGTTTTTTTTAAAACTACAATACCACTTGTTTAATAATAGATATATTTAAGAGTATAGTAATATTGTTATAATGGTAAAAGAACTTGAACTTGAACTTGAACTTGAAGGCATATCCGGTGCATATACTATAGTGCATAACGTTTGCATATGCACAAAACATGCAGGTGCATAAAACATTAAACAAAAAAAAGCAGCCTCGCCAGGCTGCCTTTGTATTCCCACTATTATTATGAAAAGTCTGATAGACTTGCCACAAAGATAGCCTTATTTCTTAAAAGAAAAAAATATATAGCTTAATTATTTGGACTTTCTTTCATTGTTATGTGTTTCTGGCGGATAACATAAAAGTTAACCCCTTCAATTGTAAGTTCCCAATCAGCGTTTTTATGATACCAAATCTTATCACCCGCTTTTAACTCGTCAAAATCTCCTTTAAAAGGAGGCCCAGAGTGAACAACGTGCCCCTGAAGAAACAAAGCTTCCGGCTCTAATTTTTTTTGTATCCACTGATCCTTGGGTTTTAATATTGATTTACCATAAGCATCAACCAACGGCTTTCCTGTCGATTTATCAATCATAGGAACGGGTATCAATATATCATCCCAGGTTTCCATATCAGGTTTAATCAAGCAATAACCACCTATCATAATTATTTCCTCTTGGAAACCCTCAACATCAATTGCTTTTCTAACGACGCATTGAACCATGTCATATCTACACTTATACAGCATACGACCCTTTTCATCTACCCCCAATAGATTGTGCTTGCCATAACCAGCCCCAACAACATTAAAATGAAAATAAGCCTTATCCCCAACTTTAACATCTTGTTCTATATCTCTCAGGTAATACCACTCCCAACTTACCTTACTAGCATAATTCGGAGACCCTAATGTTTTTTGAAGGATAGGGCTTTTCGATAAATATCTAGGGATAGCCACCACCTCACCAGAGCTAACAAGATGGGAGTTTCTGGTTGCATCATCTTGTTTGTCAACAATTTGAATAATATTCTTTCCGGACAACCCAATACGATTAGTGTCTTCGTTGTACTGACTGTCGATTGCTACAATAATATAATCTTTAAGTGGCTCCATTGACACTAACCCTTACCTTTGGTTCCAAATAAAAAAACCGTCTTGTAAAAAATAATAATCACAGCCCTCCCCTTTGTTCTATAACCCTCCTCTTTATTGTTTTCAAGACATAAAGAGGGTGATATATAAATTATATTATTTTCAACACTTTCCGTCCACGCCGAATTACCCTCTGAATAAAAAAGAACGAGCAAAACAAAAACCATAAAAGGGATTCCGATAAGAAAAAGGGACATAAAAAACGCTATAACGTCTGTATTTAATTGTTGTTCCATGTTAAATATATTTTTTTGAATCTATGTTTTTTTCACTTATTCCAATTTCGCGCGCCCATGTAGGCACATCAAAAGAAGGGCAAGCCTTAGCGGCCACCTGATTATGTCCAATCAACTTAATATCTGGATATAACATAATTAATGTCTTGATTAACGTGCTCATTGCTGCCAACTGAGGAGTTGTTCTTGTGTCTTTTGGCTTTTCATTTTCACGGTCCATTCCTCCAGCATAACAAATATGCTTAGTTTTTCCATTCCAACCACTCGCACCATTACTTATCTCCCACGAATCAATAACATCATCACGGTCATAAGGGATAAGGATATCCATTTGCCCATCAATTCCAAATAAATGAGAATAACCCACACGACTCCAACCTCGACCAACTATGTGCCACTTTCTAATATCTTCAGGGGTTACATCTCTCCCTTCAGGGGTTGCAGAACAATGGATCATTAAATGCGTCCAGGAAGGTTCTTTATTTTCACTAAAATATTCCTTTAGTGCGTTTTTTGTGTTTTTACCACATTCACCATCAATATCAAGGTTGTAAAATCCATTGGTTTTCAGGTACGTTTGAACAGAATAAATATCTGTTCCCGTAAATTCAAACAAACTTTTTTTTTCCATTTCTAGTTATTTAAACATTAACCGTTAAATTATTTTTATTGTAAGCCCTTTTTATTCTTACCAAAAAATGGAAAGAACCCACCTGAGAGTGAATATAATATTCATTCTCACAAACAACATTGCGTTTTGTAATAGAGGACTTGTCATTTATCAACAACCCTCTTTTCTTGCATATTGGGCAGACCACGCTTTGCATAATTCTTAAATTTATAGCTATGTTAATAATCTTCCTACAAATATAATCTATAAATTATTTTGATATGTCATTATGGATTAATAATTTAGCCACATGATATATATTTCACTATTATTAATGCTTATCGCCGGCTCTTTCAATGGAGTCATGGACACTTTAGCGCACCACCACAGTATTAGTATTTTCAAAAACAGGTCTCCATATAGTTTTTTTGGGAAACAATCCTGGGTTCGTAAGTACAAAGAAAATAACTATGAACTGGGGCCGCGCTTCTTAGGTAGTACCACCTTCTTAGTTTTTCTTACAGATGGATGGCACCTTTTCCAATTCTTGATGAAGCTGGCTATTGTTGGCAGTGTAGTCACCTACAATCCAATATGGTATATGGGGACATGGGTTCCCATCGACATAGCTTCTTTATTGGCTATTGTTGGATATTATGGTTTTTGGGGTATGGGCTTCACCTTAATGTATGGGAAGGTTTTATTAAAACGATAAACATGCACCTGCATGCTTTATGCATAGCGTTTGCATATGCAGGTGCATTACACAATATATGCAACCGCATCCTCAAACCTATTAAAAACCCAAAAAAACGAGATTATGCTTGATCCGCTACTTCACGACATCAATAGAATAAAAAAAGAAGAGGATTCAAATATCCAGATTAGCAAGACAGAAGATATTTATAGGATGCGCAAAATCCCCGGAATGACCCTGTTTCAATACAATAAAAAAACAGGGGTTTTATCTACGTGCGTCACAGACGAAACAAACGTCAGTCTCAAACCAGAAGGCACCGAAACGGGACCCCTCTTTCCGGCTAACAAGATTTTAACAGAGCATGTGGTTAAAGAGAAAAAGGATAATATCTATTTTCAAAAGCTAAATTTTAAAAATGCCGTTAAGCTTTTAATGAAAAGAGGGTTTTCGAAAATTAAAATATATAAATAAACACAAACTATTAAACCTTCCGGTGGAGGTCAACTGGGTATAATTATGGATGATTCAAAAAGTTTAGGAAACACAGACGCTTCAGGAGCAACAAAAAATGTCCCGGACATTGTTTTTTGGGGTAACGGAGACCAATGGAAATTACTAGGGAAAGCCTCTTCAAAGAAAGAGAAGTGGATGAAATCAACAAAGGCCATGGAGATAGAGGGGATTGGATGTCTTGTCCAGGTCACAACACAGCAAGGTGATCACGTTGCAGAAGCTCTTCAGTTTGTGCTGGGAGTAAAAATTATTGAAACGATGAAGGAAGGGGGAGAAGTGATCTCCAGAAGGTTGGTTTCAGCATTTTAAAATTTAAGTCATGTTGCGGAAACGTAAATTTAGGGGGATTGGTGAGAGTGTTGTAACGGCCTATCTGTAAGACAAACTCAGCAAACAAACGGGTAGCATAGCGGATAATGCGCTTCATTCAGCTAAATGAAGAGATAGGTCGACATAAGGAGGTTCGAATCCCCTTCCGTTTGCAAACAAACCGAAAAGGGGCTACTGAAAAAGTAATGATCGAATAGTACGTAATATTAGATCATTACCCTGACTATGTGATCAGTAGTATAGGTAGCTCCGCTGATATTTAAGTGACAACCAAGCTGGGTTTACTCAGCACAACAAAAACCAAGACACCCCACAAACGAGTGGCTGTGTATGCTTCTTAAAAGCCAGTTTCTAGGTTCTGGCTTTATTTAAAAACAGACAAAATTTAAAAACAGACAAAATGAAAGAGCAAAAAATTAAGCAGAGAAAAAAAATCTTTTTTGACATGGAGTTCACAGGGTTACACCAAGAAACAACCCTTATTTCCATTGGGCTGATCTCCGAATGTGGAACAAAACATTTTTATGGAGAGACAAACGACTTTGATAAGAGTCAAATAAACGAGTGGTTACAAACGAACGTAATAGATAACCTATCCCTGCAAACGTCAACAGAAACAGGAATAGTAAAACAACCTCATTTTAACGAAAATAAAATAGAGATTGTAAAAACACTTTTTTTTGGAAATAGCCAAAAACTACGTTATCATTTAGAAGAGTGGCTTTACCAATTTGGTGAGGTTGAAATGTGGTCCGACTGTTTAGCTTACGATTGGGTATTGTTTAATCAGATATGGGAACATGCTTTTAACATTCCAAAAAACGTGTATTACATTCCATTTGATATATGCACCTTATTTCACAATAAACGGATTGACCCTGATATTAACAGGGAAGAATATGCTGATATGTTAGAGGGTAGCCAAAAGCATAACGCTCTATGGGATGCAATGGTTATACGAGCTTGTTTTAACAAACTGAATAAAACACCATGAAAAAACCATTTAAACTCTTAATTGAAGGAAAAAAGGATAACGCTGGCGATCCCCGTATTGATATGGAAACGGCTGGTTCCCCCGATGATATTTAAGTGACAACCAAGCTAAGAGCCCCACGGAGGGGGTATGATATGGGCAATAAAGGCGAAGCAGGAGGTGAAATAAATCCTCATAAAGATTACTATTACTACCCAGATTCTATGTCTGAAAGTTTTGATGAAAAGAAGATTGAATTAAAATCTCTTAAAAAAGAGAACGAAGAGGCCTATAAGGAAATGGTAGCGGCCCTAAGTAAGATCAAAGACAAGATGGTAAGGTCAGCGGCTCTTGATTATCTTCATAATAGCAATGTGATCGATTTTAAAGGGTGGGCGACTTGTAATAAAACACCAAAAGAAGCCCTTCTTTTCGCTTTTAGCTGGACTTATACCAAAGAGGGGCATATTGTGTGGAAATCCATTTTCTACAACCTTTCGGATGATGGTACTTCCACCGTGAAAGCAGTTCCTTTAATAGACAAAATAAACGAGGTTATTAAAAAACACTTCAATCCTCAGTACATTGAGTATGATGAACGAAGGATCCTCTGGGCCACTGAAGATACACCTCCAGGGAAAATTTGGGAGTGTAAGCTTTGGTTGAAAAAGAAACCTAAAAAAAGGAAGTAGTTTAAAGCTTTACAAAAACCCAAACGTAACCACAAACGAGTGGATATGAAGTTATGTCTTGGATTTAAACTTACACCGGTTAATGGGTTCCGGTTTTTACTTTGAAAAAATATGTCACGATACAGCGATAGAAAGGATTACAGTAAGTTTGGTGCCTACCATTATTGGGTGTGGAGGCGCATTAAAAAGATATACCCAGACATTGGCCACTCTGAGTTTTGCGCTTTACTCATGGCCGACAGCTTCTATAGACGTGGAGGATTTTTTACCGTCGGAGAGGTCATCCGCTGCATCGCGCTGAACGAAGACAGCGCCGACATGAAGAACTACATGCGAAACTACTTCAGTGGCTTAGACAATAAGGGGTACACCTCTAAAGACGACAGCACCGGAGGATTTGGAAGAGGTAAACTCCGGACCATTACCCCAAAAGGTTTAAACCTTATCCAGTTTTATAATAGGGCCTGCGGGGAATTTCACACAAGCACTTATGAGAACGCGTTAAAAAATGCACCAAAAAAGAAGAAGAAATTAAATAAAAGAAGATCCTGATTATTGCAATAAGGACTTTAAATTAATCCCCAAGGAGGGGAAATGATATGAAGGAAGACATCAAAAAAATATTAGACGACTATTCAGGAGATCTTGAACACTTCAAAGAGGAACAAGATAGACGAGTTGAGCAATTAAGGTTTTACAAAAAGCACAACCTCAAGGAAGAGGAGCGTATTACACGGGTTCAATATGATTGTGTTTCCCTGATTATTCAGAGGTGGAAAGATATGGTCAATGACCTAAAAGAAGTTCTCAATAAACATAACCAGGAGGGGGAATAAAGATGGAAGCGTATTACTGGACAACAGAGGAATATCATACAGACAATAATGTAACCATGCGTGAATATCTTGAAATGCAAGAGGGGTTTAAAAATGAACAACACCTATCAATTGACCATACAGATGGTACTTATGCAGAAGGAGTTGATTACAAAGGAAACAGGTGGGGTATTCATGCGAGTGGTGACGGTGATAGCTATAACCATAAGATAGAATTTGAACTGCTAAACCCCAAGTAGGGGGGCTTCACCCCCCTTTTTTTGCGCTTAAAGTCAATTAATAGGCGTTTTACGCAAAGAAATTTGCAAATAGAGTCAATTAATTGACCTTAAAACCTATGGCGAAACCCTATGATAATCACAAACTATTTACCGCACGGCTAATATGTTTGTCTTTACCACTTTTAAAAGCTACATTTATAACTAAATAATTAATCTATATAAAAACAATGGAAGAACTAGAAAAATCCCCTGTCCCCGGAGAGAAAATTGAAGCCTTGATTGCCTCGGCCGAAAAAGAAGACGCCCAAATTTTAAGGGCTTTATTTATCCCTTTTTATGAACAAGCTGAAGAATGGAGAAAAAAGGCCGAAAGCCTGGTTGTGGTGAGTGCTTCTCAGAAAAAAGAAATGAAAGAAGCTCGTGACGCCCGCCTTCTTTTAAAGAAAATCCGATCCTCGGTTGAGAACGAGCGAAAAAGGATGAAGGCCGGAGTAAACAAAAAG
>Ga0224506_10001522_pt1 | contig 16486 bp, 20 predicted proteins | sample SF_Jan12_sed_USG_2_FD_169108 | JGI IMG/M metagenome (GOLD analysis project Ga0224506, IMG submission 169108) | Sediment microbial communities from San Francisco Bay, California, United States - SF_Jan12_sed_USGS_8_1 | ecosystem: Environmental > Aquatic > Marine > Sediment | place: USA... | reverse complement strand
AGGTAATGCCGGTTATCTTGGAAAAAAATCCGCTGCCGATTTCGTTCGACCACCGCATTCATTTTGGCCGCGACCAGATCGGACATGACCTGCCGCACTGCGCCGTTTAATCGCCAATGGGGCAACTGGGTTGATAACCACGTGTTCGTCAGCATAACCGTGATGCTCATGATACCGAGCACGATTATGAGTTCCATTAAGGTGAAGCCTTGTGATGCTGTTGAGGACATCTTGTTCATCAATTGCGCCTACCATGTCTGATTCCTCCCTGAATCGACTCAGATCAACCCGCGAAAATACCAATGCCAGATATCTGTGCCCCAGATCATGGCAATGAGCGCTCCCAGCGCTAAATACGGACCAAAAGGAATGTATTGGCCCTTTTTCATAACCTTCAAAGCCAAGAGCCCGATTCCGATCACCGCCCCGAACACCGACGCCACCATGAGCGTGATAAGGGCCTGCTGCCAGCCTAAAAAGGCTCCCACCATGGCCAGAAATTTGATATCTCCTCCACCCATCCCCTCTTTTCCAAATACATAGGGGCTGATCCAGGCCAAGGCCAACAGAATCCCTCCACCAACCAAAATACCAATGAGGGAGTTAACCCACCCTGTGGGCAACAAGAGGGAGCCACACAGGACCCCAATCACAATCCCCGGCAAGGTGATGACATCCGGGATGATTTTGTAATCCCAGTCAATCCACGTCACCACCCAGAATACGGAGAACAACCCGGCATAGACGATAGTTGGCCAGGTCAACCCGAATCGCCACACCACCAACAGATAGCCCAGCCCGTTGACCAGCTCGATAATAGGATACCGTGGCGCAATCGCCGCCTGGCACGCCCGACATTCCCCTTTGAGCCAGAGAAAGCTTAAAAGGGGCACATTGTCGTACCAGCTGATCAGCTTTCCACAACCTGGACAGGTCGACCGTGGGGACACGATGGACAGTCCCTTCGGGACCCGATGCACACAGACCGTCAAGAAGCTGCCAATGATGATTCCCAGAATAAAGACGCTGAGCCAAACAATCCAGTGCGCCATAAATGCCACATATCCCGTAGTTAATTCGACTAGGGTGAGTTTACGTATATTTTCAGTTTACTTTCAAAAAATGACCTGATATTCTCCCTTAGATATTTCGCCTAGCCAAGGATGCCGAGAAAGTCATGACCCTTCGACCTAAACCCAAAGAATCCGACGAGGCACCGATTAAACGCAAACGTCCGGAAGCCCTGACCCAGCGGGAGCAGGAAATCCTTCAACTCATCTGGTCCGGACTGAAAAATAAAGAAATCGCGCAGCGGTTAAAAATAAGCGTGAAAACCGTGGAAGCCCACCGTGCGAATATGATGAAAAAAGTGCGTGTGTCAAATGCCGCCCAACTGCTTAACGCGGCCATTCAAGAAGGGCTCATTCAAATCAAATAGTCCCTGCCAGCCGTTTTACCTCTTTCTCGCCCGTTGACGGGCCACTTCAAAGAGCATCACCGCCACAGCAACTGAGACATTCAACGAATTGATCTTTCCCAACATTGGGATCTTCACATGTGCATCGCATTTTTTGAGGACAAGGGGTCGTATCCCTTCCCCCTCACTTCCAAAGACCAAAGCTACAGGTTCGGTCAGGTCCACATCGACATACGTGGTTTTGGACTCAGCATCCAGTGCAATCGTCGTAATGTGCCGTTTCTGACATTGTTCGACAAATTTTCCAGTATTGGCAACTCTGGCGATGGGCACATGCTCTAACGCACCAGCGGAAGCCTTCGCCACTCCTGCCGTTAAGCCCACGGCACGATGTTTTGGAATGACAATACCATGTCCTCCTGCTGCGTCTACTGATCGCGCAATGGCCCCCAGATTATGTGGATCTTGGATCTGGTCTAAGACGACGAGGAGCGTAGGAACCTTTCGCTGCTCCACGTCATCTAACAGTTCCTCTCCATCCAAATACTGTTTCGCCGCCACACTGGCGACAACCCCTTGATGATGGCGATCGCCAGCTAAGCGATCTAATCGATCACGAGATTCGACTGAAAAGGGAATATGTCGTTCTTTGGCTAGACAGGTGAGCGGGAAAAATCGGCCATCTAATTTGGCCAACCAAAGCCGCTCAATAACACGGGAAGGCGATTGCAGGGCCTCTGTGACGGCGTGAAACCCGTACAGCACACTTGCATGCTCATCGTTTCCAGCGCGTGGTGCCATCAGGTCGGTCTTCGAGGATAATGCCTTGTTCAGCTAATTCTTTTCTAATAGTATCGGCAGTGGAAAAATCTCTTTTTTCACGTGCTTGATTGCGCAATTGAATGAGGTTGTCAATCACTTCCAACGCCTCTTCTTTATTATATGGAGGTGATACCTTTATTCCTGGTGTACCGAAATTCTCAGCACTTGGTATACCTAAAGGACTTAGTACCTGAGCCTGAAGATTCATTGTGACATTTGTAGATAAATTTATTGAGCCCTCAATTTCTCTTCCTCTACCAAACCAAATATTGGGCAGGATTTGAAACAAGCCCAGGGGCATCCCAAATTTTAGAAATATTTCTTTTGCACTTTTTCTGGCATTTTCAGACAAACCTTTTACTAGGTATTTATTCATTTGTCCTCGAAGGGCATGAAAGGCTCCAAGAACTTTTGGCGTATTGAAATCATCATCCATACTCTTCTGAAACTTGTCGGAAAAGTTTTCAAGACAAAGCTCGAGTTCCCCATCACCCTGATCACTTCTCGTATCCCCAGACTCCTCTAATCGCTGGATGAGACCGTATATATTATCCAAGGCTGACTTAGCTTCTGGAAGAGACTCCTCTGACCAATTTAGATCACTTCTATAATGGGTGGACAACAGATAGTACCGAAGACATTCGCCAGTTATGGCTTCCGAATCGGATACTGGAGACTTGTCTATAATTTCTCTGATTGTGAAAAAATTGCCAAGTGACTTAGACATTTTTTCTTTGTCGACAGTCACAAACCCATTATGCACCCAATAGCGCGCAAACTCTTTGCCGGTATAGGCACAGGATTGGGCAATCTCATTTTCATGATGCGGGAAAATTAGATCCTTTCCCCCACCATGAATGTCAAACGTCGGACCTAACTCGGCCACTGACATTGCCGAGCATTCGATATGCCACCCCGGACGGCCTTTTCCCCAAGGGCTATCCCAACCTGGCTCACCAGGCTTTGCGGTTTTCCATAAGGCAAAGTCCATGGGGTCTTGTTTCCGGGTATCAACCTCAATCCTGGCACCAGCCTGGAGTTCTTCCAACTTCTTTCCGGATAGTTGGCCATAGGGGGCAAATTTCTTCACGGAAAAATAGACATCCCCTTCTATCGGATAAGCCATGCCTTTGCTGACCAGACCTTCGACCATATGGAGAATATCCTCTATATGTTCAGTGGCTCGAGGTTCCGCTGAGGGTCTGGTCATACCCAAGGCGTCCATGTCTCGGTAAAAATTCTGAATATACCGTTCGCTGATTTCATGCCAGGGAACATCTTCTTGCTTGGCACGAGTTAAGATTTTGTCATCGATGTCAGTAAAATTTCTCACATATTTCACTTGGTAGCCAGCAAATTCCAAATAGCGCCTGATCATGTCGAACGTTAGTGCACTCCGAGCATGGCCAAGATGGCAATCATCGTAGACCGTCACGCCGCAGACATACATGCTCACTTGTCCGGGAATCAAGGGAACAAATGGCTCCTTTTTTTTGGTCTTGGTGTTGTAAAGAACTATCGGCATGGGTTAGAGCTCTCGGGAAGAGGTCTTTTGTACAAGTTTTTGCCCCTGATGTTTCACTACCCAAAAACCTAGGATTAATAACACGATAAACACGATGGAGAAAATGTTGAAATACTTTTCGATGAGGTCTTTCATCCACGGGCCGAAGAATTGAATGGCGCCCGCCACCAGGAAAAAACGCCCGCCTCGGCTGACGATCGAGGCCAGCATAAAGGTTTTGAAATCTACATAAAAGGCTCCGGCCCCAATTGTGAATATTTTATAAGGGATGGGGGTGAATCCAGCAATAAGAATCGCCCAGCCTTCATACCGTTGGAAATACTGGTGCACAAGCTCCAGACGATCTTGCCCCATACACTTTTTCAATACCGGGCGTCCCCCATACCAACCCATGCCATAGCCCAATGCCCCTCCCAGAACTGACCCGACGGTGGCCACCGTCGCATACCACCAGGCATTTGCAGGATTGCCTAGCGTTAAGGCAATTAACAACACATCTGGCGGGAGAGGGAAAAATGAAGATTCCGCTAGGGCCAAGCCAAAAAGGACGGGAACCCCGTAAGGCGAATCGGCCCAAGATAACATCCAGTCATATAATTGTTTAAACAAACCCATGAGTTTGGATAGGGAATTTAAAGAGATGAACGCCTAAAGAAGACTATAAAATATTCATACACTTCTGTTTTTCATTCTTTTTTGATCAGGCGTCACAGACGTTGTCCTTTTTTGAGAAAGCCTTTTCCCCCAGCTCTTCAATGAATTGAGAGCCTCATAATCGGTTAAATCTAAATGCAGAGGTGTAACGGAAACCATATTTTTTTCTACCGCATCATGGTCGGATGGTTTTTTGCGAGCCCACGATTGTCGTTCCCCAGCGATCCAGAAATAAGACCCTCCTCTGGGATCTATTTTTTCCACCACCGGGTTATGATAACGACGTTGGCTCAAACTGGTGAACTGTATGCCGGCAATAACTTCTTTTTTTGAACCAGGGACATTTACATTGAGAATCGTCTCTTCCGGTAACCCAGATTGCAGAATTCGTTTCGCCAGTTGTCCCGCATAGTGAGCCGCAATAGTATAAGAGGCTCTGGGACAATCTTCTAAGGATATCGCCATAGACGGAATGCCATGGAGCATCCCTTCTAAAGCACCGGCAACCGTCCCTGAATTTGTAACGTCATCCCCTAAATTCCAACCCTTATTGATTCCGGAGACCACCAGGGTGGGCAGCGTTGTTTCAAGGAGATTGCAAACCGCTAAGGTGACACAATCCGCTGGCGTGCCATTGACGGCGTACCATCGAGGCCGAATTTTCCGAAGACGTAATGGTTTGTGGAGGGTCATCGCTCGGCCCACTGCATTCTGTGTTTTTTCTGGAGCAACGACCCACACTTCGCCCAACATTGTCATCACCTTGGCAAGGGCACGTATGCCTGGCGCATTAATGCCATCATCATTGGTTACGAGAATTCGTCTTGTTTTGACCGAAGGCATTGGATATGGGCTTACAGAAGATACAGAAAAGCCCGCCCCAAGGTAATTTGGGACGGGCTTATAAAATTCCTCAATTAGCGAACAATTGAGTTAAATGCTTTTCATAAATTCTGCCACGGCCGCTGGATCTACCGCTCCCATAATTGCTGAAGGTGGTACGGTATTTGATTTTTTCCCAGTCAGGCCACATTCCACTTCATCCGTAATCATTTCAACTGGCATAGACATCCCACCATAGACATGTGGCCCAGCTACAATCTTCGCCTTAGAGTACCCATAAATAGCTGTCGCAACGTCTTTAGCCAACCATCCGACATAATTAAACTCAGGAATGACAATAAGCTTGGCTTTTCCACAAAGTTTTCTCAGTTCGTTTGTTGGGAACGGTCGCAAGGAACGAATCTTGATCAATCCTGCCTTAATGCCTCTTTCCTTACATTGGCGCACGGCCTCCCGGGATTGCGCCGCTGCACTTCCCGACGCAATTAAGAGCACATCGGCATCTTCCACATCCTGCGCTTCTAATAATCCATCCATATATTGCTCAATATATTTCCTTGACCGCTCGACACCAGCCCAGACTTCCTGCTGCCACACTGCGTGAATGTTGTAGGCCATAAAATTAGATTTTTGGACCGGGGCATCACGAGACAATCGAGCTGGAGGATTCTCAGCATCTAACACTGGCACAGATCCTCGATAAGGATCCCGAGCTGGTAACTTAAACCCCTTATCAGGCATCGAACAATATCCTCGAGCATGCGTCACAAAAAAACCATCACAGCAGACACCGACCGGCAACGTCACATCATTTTTTTCGCTGATAATAAAGCCCTTCATAATAAAATCAAACAAGTCCTGTTGATTTTCCGCATGGAAGACCAACATGCCACTGTTTAAAAGATAGGCAATTTCAATATTATCCGGTTGAATAGCCAGCGGAGCATTCACGACTCGGCATGTAAACATACAAACAGCAGGAAGACGGTGGCCAGCCCACGAGACGATGGGCTCAAGGCCTCGTAATGTTCCAGGACCAGCTGTGGCTGTAAAAGCTCGAACTCCTGCGCGTGAGGCTCCCGCAATGGCTGACATGACCCCATATTCTTCTTCGCCTCGATAGAATTCCTTTACATACCCTTCTCCATACAAGACCCCAATTAATTGCAAGGTTTCACTTTGTGGGGTAATGGGATAGGCTACGGACATATCGACATTTGATCGTCTCACGGCTTCTTTGGCACATTCACTACCCGTAATAAATTCCCTTTCACGAGGAGCCTCAAAAAACATATATTCCGGAGAAACTTCTACCTGACTTTTGGCAGCCCCATGGGGATCTTTTCTTCCTTTTCCGCTATCAGCCTTTGCTGCCTCTGGAGCACTCGTAATTGGATCACCTTGGGGATTGGTTTTGACTTCTGTTTCTAAACCTTCACTCATGGCTTTATCCCCCTATTCCTAAAATAAAAAAATTCTAACAAAACTTTATGATTCTCTTTGCATCTGTTCTGGTTTATGGCCAAAAGCCGCTGCATTTCCATCCACCGGATTTGCAAGACTGAAGTCCAGAGGATTCGTATGGGTTTTCCCATCATGCACTCTAGACTGTAGACCAGTAAACCGCACATTCTCTCCGTTTTCTGGCAATTTAATTCCCATTTCTTCCCGTACACGCTTAAAGACGGCGACGACCCTTCGAATCTTCGCAGCATCAGAATCTCTTACCGTAAACATAGCATCTTCATGGCCCTGTTCCGCACAAATAGCCGAAGTCCAGCAGTTAGTTCCAGCTCGAATCATCTTGAGGGTCAAATTGGCATAATGACAATGCACGCCGATAAAGATACAGGCTTCAATCTTGTTCCCCCATATTGTCAGATTTGGATGATTCGGATTGATGACCTCTTCCGGTTCAACCTTGGGATACTTAGGGCGATAATCCGGCATGGGAATGACGAGCACTTCGGGTAATTGAGCTGCTAACTCTAATACTGCCTTCGCCTTATCTGCAGCATGATCGTTCCAATTCCACAAGACCAAGGGACCAGGGAAAATCGTTGCATTTTTACGCGTCAACATTGCCCGTGCCATGGCTTCCATTGCTTGCTCCTCAGCCACCACATGGCCAAATTTCAGGCCATATCCTTTTTCTGGCGTCAGAACACCTAGCTCAGCAGCCGATGGTGGGTGGAAACCTTGTGGCCCTGGAGCCACGATTGCTTGTTCTAGTTCCTTCGTTAGTTCCACGTTGCACTCCGATTCATAGTAAATACAAACTCAGTGAAAGAAGCCAATCAATTTAAGACTGCCACGGACTTGCTAACACCGCTTTGGTGTTTTTTTCTTGGTAGGTAATATTCTGAGTAAGTGCTGCATCACCAATCTGGTCAATCATTTCCATCTTAATGGCCTTATGTTTCGCCATGTTATCGCACACCCAGACACATTGGGCACAGCCTTTACAACGGTCTACCGCCACATAGGCGGATCCATATTTCAAACCCTTATCTTTTCCAGCCTCGGTATCATACTGAATAGTATTGGCTTCTGGACAATATTGCGTACACAATTTACAACTGGTGGCGGCACATATTTCCTGATCAATATTCGCTACAAGATACATTGTGTTCCCCTTTCAATTTTCTCTCTTAGGCCGAAGCCTTTGCTGCTGCATCTGTTTGGTCGGCCATGGAGGACGCTCCAAGGGTCCACCCATTATCGACGGCGTAATCCCAACCCGCCTTTACCACCGCTAAGTTTTTCTCAATCAATTCGGCTTTTTTCTTGAACTTTCTTTCCACCACACTATCCAATGCGGCAGTTCCTCCAGAAACCACGAAGCCTTTTCCGAGAAATCGATCTTTCACAGCCGTACCGCAGGCCTCTAAAGTTGAAAGACCCGTAATTGCGCCGATTGCCCCTACCATCGCCATATTCGTAGCCAAATCGATCCCCGCCACATCTAGCGACATTTGGGTCGCTGGGAGGTAATAGATTTTTGCATTTAGATCTTTTAATTCGGCAGCTTGATCAGGCTCAAGAGTCATCGGGTTATTGCTATTGATCAGAACAACTCCATCCTGTTTTAACCCATAATAAAAAGGATTCGTGTAGCTCTTCCCATGGGTGATGCACTGCGGATGAAAGACCATGAGAATGTGAGGAAAGGTAATTTCTCCAATTTCATAAATTGGCTCATTCGAGACGCGCACATAACTTTCTACGGGAGCCATTCGCTTTTCAGACCCATAGAACGGAACGATCGTGCTTTCTCCTCCAGCATTAATGACGGCGGTGCTAAATATGTGTGATGCGGTCACCACACCCTGGCCACCAACCCCTGCCATACGAATGTTATAACGAATAGCCATCTCTACACCTCCCTCATCACAATGTGAGCAACCAACACTCCTCGAACCAACTCAAGGAGTTACCCCTTCGTCACTGCAGCTGCAGGTTTTGGGAGATACTCTTTATACCCATACAGGGTTGCCAAATGCTCTTTTGCTTCATCCGTTATATATTCTTGGAATTTATAACGATCATTTTCAACGTCTTTTGCATCTTGCATCACTTGGTCTGTTGGAATCGCATATTCAATGTTACAGGAGGTATAGGCCTGGATATATGTTGGGCCAACTTCCCGTGCAATCAAGATCGCTTTTTTAATGACGCTTTCCACCCGCCTTGGATTATTGGGAACCACCGTTGCCACATAGGCACAACCAGCAACCTTAGCCATTCCTAACATATCCATCTTTTCAAATTTTTTCCCTAAAGGTGCCATCTTCAGAACCTGCCCCTTGTTGGTCATTCCACTTTCTTGTCCACCAGTATTTCCATAGACTTCGTTATCCAACATGATGGTCGTAAATTTTTCTTTTCGAAACCAGGAATGCAACGTTTGAGCAAAACCAATGTCTGCCATTCCCCCATCCCCTGCCATCACGACCACATCTTTGGGACGATCTCCAAACCGTAATCGAAGTCCACGAGATAACCCACTGGCCACGCCATTCTGATCTCCATAATTTCCATAGACAAAAGGAACAGCTGCTTGGGAAATCGCCAATCGTCCACAACCGGCGGTGCCCACCGTAATGGTATCTTCAGGATTGGGAAAAGCAATAAATGCTAATCGAATAAAGAGAGTCATAGCACATCCCGCGCACATGGGATGTTCTTCCAAGATTTCCTTGAAAGTCCCAACTTGGGATACTGCTGTTTTTTTACCGAATGGACCATGCTCCACCATATCGCGATATTCTTTGGGCATAAACTTTCCAAAGCCTGGGGTAAATTTCACATAATCGAGACTCATGATCTGTCTCCTCCTTGTTAAAAAAAACGTTCTGACATGCAGTCTTTTTTTTGACTAATAATATTTATCTTGATTGTTGGAAAATAGTTAGAAGTACTTATGATTCAACACGCTAACAGAGAAACTAAACTTTATCAATTTTACGAAGGAATAATCTAGGTGAATTTGATTGACAATTCAATACTAAAGAAGGCCCACCAACAGCAAAAGAAGCCCCATAGGGCCCTCAGGCTTCTTAGGTCCTTTGTCCATGATGAGCTGAAAAGAATACTAGAGAGAGACTAATTTTGGGAGGCGGAACTGAATAAGAAAAAGTGGCCTATGCTTGCTAAGCCAAGGAAAGATACTAGTCCAAAATATAATGAATGGGATCGACAACCTTGTCATTGACGGCAACCTGATAATGCAGGTGTGGACCAGTGGAAAATTTCCCTGTGCTGCCAACCAGCCCAATGAGATCCCCTCGCTGAACCCGATCACCGTATTTCACATGAATTTTTGACAAGTGCCCATACGTGGTTTCCATACCAAACCCATGATCAATTCGAATGAATTTTCCCATACGACCGTCATAGGCCGCTACAACCACTTTTCCTGAGGCAGGAGATCGTACCTCAGTACCAGTTCGGGCACCAATATCTAGTCCAGCATGGAGAGCCTTTTTGCCCGTGAAAGGAGAAACCCTCGGTCCAAACCGGGACGTTATTGAACCCTTCACCGGCCAAATTGAAGGAGTAGAGGCCCATTGTACCGCTTTTTTCTCGGCTACAGCAGACAGTTCATCAAGAATTTTTGTCTCAGACTCACTCTGTTCATTTAACCATTCTAAGCCAGCTTTAATTTCTTTAATTTGTTGTCCTGTGGATAGAGGTCCTGGGGAAAACGGTTGTTCCTGCCCAGCTTGCTGAGGCAGCCCATCAGTTGCCTCTACGGCCTCATCAGAAAGTGCCTCAAAAGGAATTTCTTCACCACCCTGTCCAGGAATCCCCGAAGGCAAACCCTGCCCATCGGGTTCTAAGCCAAACATGGTCTGCAATTTGCGATTGAGGGATTCTAGTGCCAACATCCGCTTTTTCATCCCATCCACTTCCGTGGAAAAGGTCCCCGTTTTAGCCCGAGAAAAATTTAATTCCTTCTTCACGTCTTCCAACTCACTGAGTTGACTCCATTGATAGACATAATGCGTCACAATGCCAATTTGCAGGACAAGCAAAGCCACACCCCAGATCAGTCCATGCCTTACAAAGGCTTTGCGGACCTTTAACCGCCAAGGGTTGGCACGCGCGCCGCGGAAAACAATAACGGTTAGGGATTCTTCGGATTCTTTCATTCGATCACCGATGTGTTGAAGGGAAATATTATCATTTGCCTACCATGTTTTTACTCTATCTGAATTTAGGCTGTTTGACCGGTCGGCTTGATGACCTCTCGCACCCAACTTAAATATTCGGGTAACCCCTGTTGGATCGGAAGAGCAATGACCTCTGGAAGCCGATAGCTATGCATCGATTTCACCGCTGTCGCCACCCGATCAAAAGCCTGACTCACCGTTTTGGCCATCAACAAACATTCTTGTTCTTCCGCAACCTGACCTTCCCAGCGGAAAATAGATCGAACTCCAGGAAGAACATTCACGCACGCCACTAATTCCTGCTCGACTAATACTCTGGCAATGCTTCTCGCTTCAGCCTCTGATCCCGTGGTTATCAATACGACAATTTCGTCCATAACCAGGGCAGTATATTCCAAATTTCAAGAACCCGCGAGAAAACACGCTCCAGTTTAAGGCCATCAAGGAGGTCTCTATCGGATACCCCTCATTCTTTATCATTATCGGTTGTTTTTTGATTGCCTAAAGCCTAAAAATAATCTTCTTGGCTCAAAAGATCAACCCGTTCCGCTACCTTTTTTGAGTCTTCAATTATTCCAACAACTTAGCGTGGCAATAACCTATTGGGGGCCTGGTTGGCCAACCCGACTAAATCCGCAACAGCAGGCTTGAGAGCTTCCTGAAGCGCCAAAGGATAACTTTCTACGGCATTCTCCAAGCCATAATAGGGACCATCAAACTGCTTCCCTTCAAAATCCATCGACATATTCCAAAGAACCTTTTGAGGGTCATTAACTGGGGTGAGCTGAAGGTCCAAGACAAGGTCTGTCGTTGTTTCACTCATGGGCAATCCCAATATCCAAAAAACCACACCGACAGGCCCAAGCAAATAGGTATATAACCGCCGTTTCCACTCCGTCGAACGCAACCGTCCCCGGAATGCCACATCAGCAGGTTCCTGTTGCACATCTTTCGCAAATTTGACAGATGAATAAATTCCAGCCTGATTTAATTCTGAGGCAATGGCTGTAGCAAAATCTTGGGACGGGTCAAAACGCACAACATCGACTTGTTCCGGATTTTTGGCCAGTTCTGGGCGCTGATAGACCGTATCACCATAAGGCACCAGGGGTATCGTGGCTTTCCAATATTCCTCTTTGACCCCGTCACCCCTCAAGTCTTCTAATGGAAGAACAATGGCCTTGGCCGGCACCACCGCATTGGCTTTGGCATTCAAGTATGTCCCGGATGCAGAAGGTGGATATTGCCAGTTCCGATTACCCAGACAACCCATCAACGACAGACACCCAACCATAAACACCATGGAGATAATTAGCCGAATGAATGAAACACGCATCCTTAAAACTCCTTTGTTTTTTTGTGACAAGACGCCCATTCAATCTCCTATAGTGGAGAATATTGTCAAATGAGGCATTTCATGGGGGAGAAAATCGACTAGAGATCAGAAAGATCTCTACTAGAGGGCAGATAATAACACAAATCTATCTTACTTGGCACGAGATCTCAAGAAGAAAATCCACCGGCTTTTTCGAGGTACTGTTGAAATTCCTGATAGGTTTTGGCCACCGGAAACTGGGGATATTCCCGGACAATGGATTCGGGGGGACAAAAGAAAAACCCGGCATCGGCTTCTTGTAACATTGAAACATCATTATAGGAATCGCCCCCGGCTAACACCCGAAACTGCAAATTCTTCAAGGCCCGGACAGCCTGCCGCTTTTGATCTTTTTGACGAAGAAAATAATCCGTAATCATGCCATCCGCATCAATACCCAAACTATGGCAAAAAATGGTGGGGAATTGAAGCTGCTCCATGAGTGGCTGGACAAACTCATAAAATGTATCCGATAGGATGACGATCTGCGACCGTGGTCGCAACCAAGCCATAAATTCCGGGACTCCGGGAAGCGGAGCAATCGTCCGAACCACATCATGAATGTCATGGATCGTAATGCGGTGAGTCCGCAACACATCCAGCCGTTTTTTCATTAAGACATCGTAATCAGAAATATCACGAGTGGTCAGCCGCAATTCCGCCACACCTACCTTGTCAGCCAAACCCAGCCAAATTTCAGGGAATAAGACCCCCTCCATATCCAAACAGGTGATGACTGGTTTCGCCACTTCAATCCTCGCCAAAGTTTTCCGAAATCGCTATTGGTGGAAAAATGCAGTAGTGATCATAAAAGAATTCCAGCCTAGGGCACAACTTCCAAAAATTTCCCGGAATGGGCAGGAGGAGGATCACCACAGATCAATAAGATCGTGAGGAGTCTCGCAATAAAAGTCAGGTTGCAGTGCCACAACGCGCTCGCGATTGCCATAGCCATAACCCACAGCACAGGCTCGAATGCCAGCAGCTTGAGCCGCCCGAACATCATTAGTGCTGTCGCCAATCATGACGGTGTGCTTGATATCAGCTCCCAGTAAGGCAAGAGCTCGTTCTAACATCACAGGTTCGGGCTTCAGTTCTGCCGTATCTCGTGGGGCTTCCACATGCTGAAACAGATCCCGAGCCTGTAAACCATCGACAATGGCCAAGGTATATTCAAGTGATTTGTTGGTCACGATCACCTTTCTGCGATCCTGATAATGCTGCAGGACTTCCCATATCCCCGGATACCATTTCGTGGTCTGGACACAATGCGCCAAATAATGACCTCGAAAGACCTCTAAAGCTCTATCATACTGTTCGGGATTGTCCTCACCCACAGAAAGTCGAAGCAGACGCTTTACGCCATCTCCCACAAAACTAAATATCTCCTCGACCGAACGAAGAGGTAATCCCAAATCTCCTAATGTAAGATTCACGGCTGTCGCAATGTCGACCTTGGAATCAATTAAGGTGCCATCAAAATCAAACAGTAACACCTCTGCGCGCCATTTTATCATTGCTGAGTTCCCTATTTCGCTTTCAGTTGTTGATGTAACGAGGCATACAAAGCCTTTCGCGATTCCTCCGGCTCACTCAATTCCGTCCAACGCACAAAATCCATCAAGCGTTGTCGGCCCACATGAGGGGGAAGGTGAGGGTGAACGATTTGCCACCGATCATACACCGCTTTGATATGAAACAGATACGACTCCTGATGAGGGTCAGGGACAAAGGTCACGCTTTCCCAATGCATCGTTCCAAGAACATCAAACACCACCGGAATTTTGGCCTCAAGGCCATTCACAATGTCCCATTTCGTCACATCCTGCTCAATGTGAAAATTCGAAATGACAACGACCTGCCCCCACGCCACGTCTTCCGTCCACTCCACATAGGGCGCAATCACTTGCCAGGAAGAGGTCTCAAGCCTGGCACCTTTTTTATCCAACGACAAATACTTGTCTAATGTTTTGGTGGGATCTTCAGTAATGTGTCGATTGAAGGCGTGTAAAGAAGTCACACTTCCCACGACCATTCCTACCACAATCCATAGAACAATCTGGGGCACCCCTGAGACACGGTTCTTCATCATTCCCACTATACCTTAACAGGGACAACTCTCACAGGAGGACGCTAACAAGGAAGGGGCCGCTTTTACCCTTTAAAAAGGATCACGAGAATAATCCCAAGCAGCAGCCAAAGAGGGATAGACAACATGAGACCCCAGGCCAGACCTTGGGCAGTTTTCAGCCGGCCTTTCAACGTTTGCTTTTCCAACGCTTTTGATATACGTAACTTGACATCTTCTAAATGGAACGGCTTGGTAATGTAATCATCCGCCCCACGATTGATGGCTTCCACCGCCGTACCTATTGAGGGATGGCCCGTAATCATCAGAAAAATTACTTCATTGTTTTTTATCTCACGAATGCGCCGCAACAATTCCATGCCATCCATATTGGGCATAATTAAATCAGCCATCACCACATCAAAATCGCCTTTTCCATATTCGGTCAAGGCAGCCTCGCCATTATCCACCGCCACCACAACATACCCGAGTGAGAGCAAGAACTCTGACAACGCTTCTCGAACACCCGTATCGTCATCCACCACTAAGATACGTTCAGCCATGAGGGTTTCCCTTTCCTAGAAATTCACTGAGACTCCGCACTGTCACATCGCGTTCCTTAAAAGGTCGGAAAATCCACCACCACCACATCGGGGGGAATCGTAAATTTCAGGAGATCATCTGAAAGCCCCTGATTCGCTTGCAGTTGATGAAAATGCACACGAGAAATATTCCCGCTGGTTTCAAAGATCGTGATGGTCTGGATGAGATAGGAATCAGGAGATAGTTGCAATTCGATTTTTTTAATCGTTGGGGCGGTGTCCCCATCCGGCTTTGGGATTAAGGTCAAATCGGGCCATGCTTTAGAAGGCTTGGAAGCAGCCGTTGGCTCGACCACCGTAAATTGTTGAGAAAGCTTGCCGACACCTAAAAGAAGGGCTAACGGACCTTTGGATGCGGCGATTTGCGTCAACGTCCCTTTCACCACTTGTTGATGCTCAGGCACATACATCATGACAGCATCGCCATCGACATAAATATGCTCTTTCGACGGTTCGAGATAATCCCAACGCAAGAGTCCAGGCTTTTTCAAATAAAATTTCCCCGTCGATTGAAAACCCGTTTCAAATCCTTCAATGATCGTTTCCTGAGTGAACCCCCCTTGCAAATCCTGAGTCTTGGCATAGCGATCATCAACCCGACCAACCACATCACCTTCCTTGTCAGCCAAGGCAGGAGCATGAGTCGCTAGAAGAACCATCGCCCAGCACAAGATAAGGGATAGCACCCGTCGCATCTTCATCCAATCTCCGCCGCAGCCGTTCCTCGGGCTAAGACTTCCCGCCGCCCATCACGCCCTGGGGCACTCACAAGGCCCTCTTCTTCCATTTGCTCAATCATGCGAGCCGCACGGGGGTACCCCACCCGAAGACGCCGCTGAATAAACGAAGCAGAGGCTTGCCCCGTCGTCATAATGAGTTCTCGAGCTCGTTCATAAGTTTCATCCTCAGCTGGATCATCGGTTGCTGAGTCTTGGACCGATGCCAAAGCCGTTTGATCGTAGACCGGAGACGCCTGCGCCTTGACCCACTCCACCACATTCCGGACTTCATCATCGGACACGTACGGCCCGTGCAACCGAACAATGCGCCCTGTCCCTGAGGCTAAAAACAGCATATCACCCTTCCCCAATAAACTCTCGGCACCATTAGCATCCAAAATCGTCCGCGAATCCGTTTTTGAGGACACTTGATACGCAATGCGCGCAGGAAAATTCGCCTTGATAATCCCCGTCACCACATCCACGGAAGGCCGCTGGGTCGCTAAAATGAGGTGAATTCCTGAAGCCCTCGCCATTTGTGCCAGTCGGGCAATGCGATCCTCAATATCTTTCGGCGCCACCATCATCAAGTCAGCAAATTCATCGATCACCACCACGATATAGGGCAACGTGGTGCGTTCTTCAATAGGGATCTCTAAGGAAGGGGCCTCATCAAGATCCATCGACTGCCCTTTACTCAATTTCTTTTTCCCCGGCTTTGTAGAGCCAGCTTCCTGAAGCTCGACCACTTTTCGATTATAGGCATCAATATTTCGAACACCCAGT
>Ga0224506_10001521_pt1 | contig 16495 bp, 13 predicted proteins | sample SF_Jan12_sed_USG_2_FD_169108 | JGI IMG/M metagenome (GOLD analysis project Ga0224506, IMG submission 169108) | Sediment microbial communities from San Francisco Bay, California, United States - SF_Jan12_sed_USGS_8_1 | ecosystem: Environmental > Aquatic > Marine > Sediment | place: USA... | reverse complement strand
CCACGCATGCCCTGCTAAATAGCCTCGTATAACCATCTCAACAGCAAATGCCTTACAAGTTACGCCTATCGTAACATTAGGATCAGGTACGTTTAACACCCAATTAGGCACAATGTCCTTTGTGGCGTCAAGATTTTTGGCTGCAATTTGGTTTAGAATTTGTCCTTTGTGTGGTATGGGTGCTGGTAATATCACATCGAATGCAGAAATTCGATCACTCGCCACCATGGCCATTTTGTCTCCAAAAAAATAGACATCCCTTACTTTTCCTCTGTAGAAATTAGTTTGATTTGGGAAATTAAAATTAGTTTCTTTTATGGCATTCATAGTAGGACAAAATTAGAAAAGAATGAAGAATAATTTCGGGTGGAGTACCAATTATTATTAGTTGAAAACCATTTTATTTTTCAACCTTCAACAATTTTCCATTTTTATACGTTTCTGATTTTGTTTTTTCTTCTTTTTCATCAAAATACATCCATTCGCCTACCTTTTTATTGCCAGCATATTCGCCTTGAGTAATTATTTTACCGCTTTGATAATATTCGATATACTTTCCATGTTTTTTATTTGATTTATAGAGCTGGACACTTTTTAGCTGACCATCATTAAAGTAGGTAGTGTGTTCCCCAATTCTAATTCCAAATGTGTATTCAATAGTCGATAATAGTTGTCCATTGTCATAATACTCTTTTGCCACTCCATTTATTTTGCCTTTTTCATACGGCAGTTCCTTTTGTAGTTGGCTATTTTCGAAAAAATATTCCCACTTTCCAGCGGGCATTTTATTTACGTATTCTTTGATGGACTTTTCATTTCCATTCTCATAATACTCAGTAGTTTTGTGGTCTCTATCGTTGTTGGAAAAAGTAGATTTGGAAAAAACATTTCCGCTTTCGTAAAATTCTGTATTTACTCCTGTTCGAAGTCCATTTTTGTACGTGAAGTTATGCTTTAATTTCCCCGATGGGTAATACGCTTTATTTGTGCCTTCTAGTTTGCCAAGTTTGTACATCCCTTCTAAAATTAGATTTCCCTCTTCATCATAGGTTTTAAATGAGCCTGTCTTAGAACCGTTTTCATGGAATGATACTGTTTCTAATTGGCCGTTTTCATAATAGGTTTTATAGTTTCCATTTAGCCTTCCGTATTCGTAATGCTCTTCTGTGCGTAGTTGTCCATTTTCGAAATAGGTAGTCGTAAGTCCTTCTTGTTTTTTATTAAGATATCGTATATGTCTTTTTAGTTGTTCATTCTCATAATATTCTAATAAAAATCGATCAGGTTCTCCATTGATAAAAAAGCTAATACTTTTTGTTTTCCCATTAGGGAAGTATAAAATAAGACTGTCATTAAGTAGGCCGTTTTTGTAATATGCTTTTTGAAGAATAGATCCATTTGGATTATACACCTCTACTGTTCCTTCTTGTACTCCTAGCTTATAGTTGGTGATACGTTGAGGGTTTCCATTTTTATAATACTCTTTATATAATCCATTGCCATTATCAAAAACACCTTCACCATTTAGTGTTCCATTGTCATAATACGACTTCCATTCTTTGTTTTTTTGCCCTACTAGAAAATCACCTTCCATTTTTAGAGCACCATTATTGTGGAAATATTGCCAGTGACCTACAGGAATATCTTCATTGTATTCAGCTTCAATTTCTATGTTTCCATTTTCTAAGTAGTAGTACCACTTATCGCTTTTTTTATTTTCCACATAGGTTCCCTCAATTTTTTTTTCACCTGTTTCAAAATACTTTATGTATTTGCCATTTTTCGTGATACCATCTATCGTTTCAAATTCTTCTTTTACTAATTGATGAAGATCATCATAGTACGTCTTGAAAAGTGTCTGTGAATTTGCGAATATGGAAAAAAATAGAGAAACTAAAATGAATAAAATGCGCATACAGTAAGTTTATTTATTACGAAAATAAAGAAGCCTTACGATAAACGTAAGGCTTTGAGTGATATTGTTTTGCGAATCTACATTTTCTGTATAACGATAGCTGAGGCACCCCCACCTCCATTACAAATTCCTGCCACGCCAATATTTCCATTATTTTGGTGTAATACGCTATTTAATGTGGTGATAATTCTTGCGCCAGAACAACCCAGAGGATGTCCTAATGCTACTGCACCTCCATTAACGTTTACTTTACTTTCATCTAGTTTCATTTCAATGTTATTAGCAATGGCTACGGCTGCAAATGCTTCGTTAATTTCATAAAAATCTACCTCTTCTTTTTTGATACCTGCATGCGCTAAGGCTTTTGGGATCGCCAAGGAAGGTGCTGTAGTAAACCATAAGGGATCTTGCGCAGCGTCAGCAAAACCTAGGATTTTGGCAACGGGTTTCAAGCCTAATTCTTCCGCTTTTTCTTTACTTACTAAAAGTAAAGCAGAAGCACCATCGTTAATAGTGGACGCATTTGCGGCAGTTACTGTACCTTCTTTTGAGAAAACAGGTCGTAATGACGGTATTTTTTCAAATTTCACGTTTTTATACTCTTCATCTTCCGAAAAAAGAATAGGGTCTCCTTTTCGCTGAGGTATTTCAACAGGAACGATCTCTTCTTTAAATTTTCCTTCTGCCCATGAAGCAGCTGATTTTTTGTACGAATTGATTGCGTATTCATCTTGCATTTCACGCGTGATGTCCATTTTGTTAGCGGTGTTGTCTGCACAGTTACCCATCGGAAACTGATTATATACTTCCCAAAGGCCATCTTTTAATAAACCATCTACCATTTCACCGTTGCCATACTTAAGTCCATACCTAGCTTTGGGGATGTAGTAGGGGATGTTCGACATGTTTTCCATGCCTCCAGCTACCACTACATCATTTATGCCAAGCATGATAGACTGTGCGGCTAGCATTACTGATTTCATGCCAGAAGCACACACTTTATTGATGGTTGTACAAGGTACGTCATTACCTAGTCCAGCTCCAAGTGCAGCTTGTCTTGCAGGGGCTTGACCAAGGTTGGCCGATATTACGTTACCCATAAAAACTTCTTGTACCTCAGAGGAGTTAATGCCTGCTTTCTCTAGTGCACCTTTAATTGCTACACTACCTAATTTTGTGGCGGAAATACTAGCTAAACTACCACCAAAGCTCCCTATTGGTGTTCGTACAGCTGATACAATATATACTTCTTTCATTATGATGTTGTTTGTTGTTTGAAAAAATATGTATTCCAAAGTTAATGGAATTATGTGCAATTTTCACAGCATAATCATCACTATTAATGCAAAATAGTTTGTGTGAAATTAGTTCAATAAATAAGGGGATAACATATTACCAATCAGGCTTCCCAGAGTCTTTTCGCTTCGTAGGTTTTCTTTTATTCTGTTGGAAATATTGGATTTCATTGTTTTTCATTGCCTCCAAAATCATTTTTGCCTTTTCTTCACTAATCTTCATTTCTTTCATGTTCTCAGACTGCTCGGGCATTTCTTGTTCATCTTTCTTTTCTTCTTGATCCTCTTCCTGCTCTCCTTCTTTAGGTTCTTCTTCTTTTTCATCTCCCTCTTCACCTTTTTTCTCCTCCTGGTTTTCTTTTTCTTCGTCACTATCACCTTCCTTCTCTTCTTGATCTTTTTGTTGCTGCTCTTCGTCTTTTTGCTCTTGATCTTCTTTTTCCTGCTCTTTATTTTCTTGATCCTGCTCTTTCTTTTCTTCGTCTTTATTTTCCTTGTTTTGGTCTTGATCTTCCTTTTGTTGTTCCTCTTGTTCTTTTATCAATTTCTTGAGCATTTCATAATTATAGCGAGCATCTTCATTCGTAGGGTCAGATTTTAGTGCATTTTTAAAGCTTTGCAGGGCTTCTTTGTATTTCTTTTGCTGATTTTGGATAACACCCAATTGTTGATGTGCAGTAGATTGTACCAATTTATTGTTACTTGAAGTTAAATTACTATAGCTACTTTGTGCATTTACACTATCTTTTGATTGATAATAGGCATTGGCTAAATTCAACCTAATTTTATCATCATCCAGTTTCATGGAGTCTAATAAATAGGTGTAGTTTGTAATGGCAGTGGTAAAGTCGCCACTTTGGAATGCTTCTTTTGCTTCTTTTTTGAGTTTATTGGCTTTAGCGATTTTATCTATATCGTTATATCCAGTACCTATAATAAGTAATATGGCAAGTGCTATTCGCATTTTATATTTTTATCGTTTTGAAACTTGTACTTATATCGAATAGCAGTAAAGCTACTGCTATTATTAAAAAGTAAAAATACTTATTTGCAGAAACATCTACTTTTCGAGTGTCCCTAAGTTCTCCTTCAATCGCATTGATGGTATTGATTAAACGAGCCACATCGTTATTTTGTTGATTAATTTCAAAATATTGCCCATCGGTGTCGGCTGCTAATTTTTTTAGTGAGATAGGCGCTAGTTGTGTTACTACATCATTTCCCTCTTTATCTTTTTTAAAACCTTTACCTGTGTTAATTTTACTCCCTTTTTCAGTACCCACTCCTAACGTGAAAAGTTTTATGCCACTAGATTCTATGTCGTTAGATACAGATGCGGTGTCGTCTCCAAAATCTTCCCCATCACTTATCAGTACTATTATTTTTGATTTCTGTTGAGACGAAGGCGTTTCTTCATCAGAAAGTTTTTCTAATGCCATTTTTAATGGAGGGCCGAAATCAGTACCAGCGTTTGGCACAAGATTAGTATTCAAGGTTTCAATAAATAAGTTGAGTGCGTTTTGGTCGTAGGTAAGTGGACATTGCACAAAAGCCTCATTTGAAAAAATGATAATTCCTATCCTGTCAGAACTAAAGGCATCAATAATATTTTTTAACTCAAACTTAATTTTCTCTAGTCGAGTAGGCTGTACATCATTTGCATTCATCGAATTAGAAAGGTCTACAGCTATAAAAATGTCCTTGCCTACTGATTTCACCTCTTTTGAAGTTTCGCCATAGGAGGGACCAAGTAATGCAATAATAAACAATGCGAACATGGCTAGACGTAAAATCAATTTCACAAAAATCATTTTATAAGGCGTGTTGAGCTTTCGTGCGATGTTTACTACACGAAAGATGTATGCTCCGTAGAAAAAAACGAATAATAGTATAAACGTGATTTCTAAACTACCTATTTCTCGATACCAAGTCATTGTTTTAGTTTTGTTTTGAAGGACAAATATAACAAAGCTCTAATTCTGTAAAAATACCGTTTATAAAAATGCTGTAAAAAGCTCAAAATGTGGTAATTAAAAAAATATTTACAAAAATCTAAAATTACGCTTTGTAAAGTCAAAAAGCATCGCTTATATTTGCATTCCGTTTTACGGAACGGAGGAGTGGGTGAGTGGCTGAAACCAGTAGTTTGCTAAACTGCCGTACCTCTCAAGGGTACCGGGGGTTCGAATCCCCCTTCCTCCGCAAGCCATCTATTAATGGGCTATTAATAAATGGTTACTGAGCTTAAAACATAGCTCGGGGTGTAGCGTAGCCCGGTTATCGCGCCTCGTTTGGGACGAGGAGGTCGCAGGTTCGAATCCTGCCACCCCGACATTTAAATAAGATGGAGATTTATCTTCATCTTATTTTACTTAGTAGAGAATGGTCTGCTAGCTCAACTGGATAGAGCAACTGCCTTCTAAGCAGTAGGTTTCAGGTTCGAGTCCTGAGCGGATCACTAAAAACCCCTTTAGAAATTAACTTCTAAAGGGGTTTTTGTTTTTATGGCAAAAAAAAGTTCTATTCAAAAATAGATTCAGAAGGTTTGAAGTATTTAGTGTTTCACCATTAGGTTATTTGAAAAACACCTAAATACTTACCCTCAAGAAATATCATCCTTGTTTTTTGTGTACTAATTAACGCAGTTAGTATATAAAACAGTTGTTTGTTGCCCATTAGTGTTAGTGCCAAATAATAACCTGCCATTACCGTTATCATAATTGTATGTGTATGTGTTCGTACTTGACACTCCGTTTATGTCAATAACAGTATGAGAGGTGATATTATTAGTATTCATTCCTAGCATTATATTAAAAGGAATTAGGTTTCCGTTCAAAGGGTTTGGTGTACCTTCATGCTCCATGTCTTCGGTGCTAGCTAATACTGGAGCGTAACTAGCTGGATCCTGACCAAATAATAATGAAAATACAGAAGCTAGATCTATGTGGGTTTCTTTTTTAGTAATATTTCCAGAGGTCACAGATAGTGCGAGATGCCCAATTTTAAAAAATGTTCCAGTACTATTAGGCATATAAGACTGAAATTCTACCAAAGTACCATTACTGTACACAAATCGTGATTCATTAGTCAACACAGCAGTGTTAGTAATTGGGTCAGTAATAGTATATTCTGTGAACTTATCTATTTCTGTACCATTAAACACTACATCATAATATTTTGTTTGAACGGCTGTAGTTCCTGTTCCCTCTATGTGTTTAATTCTACTAAGCACATTATTGGTGTAGGTGTATTGTAAATTATAGAAGCTTGTATCTGAGCTTACTAATACATTACTTAAATTCCCAGTACCATTTTCGTCAAAAGTGTACTGATAGTAACCAAGATTGCCGCCTTCTACAATTACTCCTTCTACAGGGCATATTATTGCTGGCTCATCTTCTTTACAGGAACTACTTATACTTGCAATAACAACTAAGGCAAGTATATTAATTTTTATTAAATTCATAATTTCAATGTTTGTTGGTTTTAATATTTTTCATATATAAGGTATTTTAATGACTTGTAACCTAATATTATTTAATTTTTTTTAAGTTTTAATGTAACTATTTGATTATCACTAAATAATGTTTTTTTTAAATTTCATTTTCATTCAAAAATATGAATGAATGATTTTTTTGATTTTTGTTTTTGGTTATTATTGAAAATCCAGAAATAGAATTATTGAATTTATAGAGCAAATTATTGTGATCTACAAATTTTGTTTTCAAACTAAAATTGCCATTAGAGTAATCATAACTTCTTAATAAACGTATTTACTATGATAGCAATGTAATACTTTCTAATAATTGTTTTTGAATTGCAAACAATAGGATGTCAATTATACCCTATAATAAAGAGTTAGTAATAGGGTTCAAGAAGAGGTGAGAAAAATAATGAGGCTTTATTCTAATAATGACGTAATGGCTTCATCGAAAGGTTTGGTTTTACTGCCGAAATAGCCGATAAGTTTCCCTTCCTCGTCAATTAAAAATTTATTGAAATTCCATGAAACTTTATAGTCATCAACCCCATTACGTTTTTTCTCAGTAAGCCATTTATATATGGGATGTTGATTGTCACCATTTACATCTATTTTGGTAGTCATAGGAAATGTTACTCCATAATTTTTTTCACAGAACTCCTTTATTCCTAATTCGTTTTCAGGTTCTTGCCCCATGAATTGGTTACAAGGGAAACCTATAATAACTAATTTGTCTTCGTACATTTCATAAAGCTTTTGCAAATCTTTGTATTGTGGCGTAAAACCACATTTAGAAGCGACATTTACAATTAATATTTTTTTACCTGCATAGTCAGATAGTTTTATTTCTTTATCGCTGTCTAAAGCTTGAATGCTGAAATCATGGATATTTGAGTTGAAAGAAATTAGGGCAGAAAGCATAATGGATAGTAAAATCATGACGGTATATTTTTATCTTTTAAAGATAAACAGATTTTTTTATCAAAATGAAATTAGGTTAAAAAATGTGTCAAAATGAAATTTTCAAAAACGTATGATTTCAGTATAAAGCCAATAAAAAAACAACTATCTTTAGCTAACTATTTATTGTCATTATTTATTAGTGATAATGACAATGAAATAAATGAATGCAGTGTATTTAGTAGTAAAAATGTTGACCCAAATAGATGTCTATTTGGGCATACTAAAGGAAGTAAGGTTGTAAATAAAATAATATCTAATGAAACTTAGAATTAATAAAGGGAACACATTACGAATACGAATGTCACAGACAGAAGTGAACGAACTTGTGTCGAATGGAAAAGTGGAAGAAGTGCTTAATTTCGGAAATAATGCGTTGGTTTATTCCGTAAAAAGAACGAGCGATGAATCTATTTCTGTTGACTTCAAAGATAATATGGTTTTAATATCTGTAAATAGCGAAATAGTAAACAAGTGGCACAAATCAGATCAGGTAGGTTTTGATAAAACAATTTTGATTTCTGATGATGAATCTTTTTATGTGTTGATAGAAAAAGATTTTAAATGTTTAACAGATCGACCAAATGAAGATGAAACGGATTTATTCGAAAACCCTTTGGAGAAACATGATGATTAATTTCACTTAAAAAGAGTGATTTAAGAAATAAATATTGAATTGGTATGTCAAAAAATATAAGTGAACTATCAGGTAGGAACGGACTAAGAAACAATTTGTTTGATAAATTGGGTGAGTCATCTGCATTGGAAGGTACACCTAACAAAGAGGAACTTGAAAGATTAGCAGATGAGTTTTTACTGGGTACTGCGGTTACGTATGGGGCAGCTTCCTTTTATGATTTCATGAAACCTGAGAATAAGGGCAAACAAGCCTATGTATGCAATGGGTCTGCTTGTTTGTGTGCAGGTACACAACAAGAAGTTATTCAAAAATTAAAAGAACAATATAAAGAAGAAGAGATTGGGCACATGACTTGCTTAGGTCGTTGTCATGAAAATAGTGCCTTTCATATAGCTGGGAACAATTATTCGGGAGATGATATTCATCTACTACCGCAAATTGTAAATGAAAAACGAACAAAAAATGATCGTTATCATGTGGGTAGTAGTGGAACACCTGTTCTTATAGCAGACTACGAAGGGTTAGACAGACATTATTCTATATTGAAAGAAGTGTTTACTGCGGGCGAAGGAGCCGTATTAGAAGAGATAAAAAAATCTAATTTACGTGGAAGAGGAGGAGCAGGCTTTCCAATTGGTTTTAAATTAGAGTCGTGTAAAAACACAGCCAGTGACACAAAGTTTATTATCTGCAATGCAGATGAAGGCGATCCAGGGGCGTATTCCGATCGTTATTTACTAGAAAATCGACCGCATTCAGTATTATTCGGGATGATTGTTGCTGGATTTGTGACAGGAGCAAATCATGGTATACTGTATATCCGTGCCGAATACCCCGAAGCGATATCCATAATAGAAAATGCCATTCAAGAATTAAAAAATAATGCCATTATTGGGGATAATAGAAATGAAGGAGCGTTTGATTTTAATTTTAAAGTAATTAAAGCACAAGGAGCGTATATTTGTGGAGAGGAAACCGCTTTGATAAATTCTATTGAAGGTCAGCGTCCAGAGGTACGGGTTCGCCCTCCTTACCCCACACAACAAGGACTTTTTAATAAACCTACCGTGGTAAATAATGTGGAAACTTTAGCCGCATTGTATTCTATTATTAAGCATGGAGGAGAAGCATACAGTAAACTAGGTACTGAAAAATCTAAAGGAACAAAATTAGTGTGCTTAGATAGTTTTTTTAATCAGCCTGGTGTTTATGAAGTAGAAATGGGAACACCATTATCAGTAGTAGTGAATGAATTGGGGGGTGGATTTAAGACAAATGTAAAAGGGATGCAAATTGGTGGGCCACTTGGAGGGATAGTACCTGTTTCTAAAATAGAAACGCTATCTATAGATTTTGAGTCGTTCATGGAGCAAGGGTTTTTATTAGGTCATGCCTCAATTGTGTGTGTCCCTGAAAATTTCTCAATGATGGCGTATATCACTCACTTGTTTGATTTCGCACAATATGAGAGCTGTGGAAAGTGTTTTCCTTGCCGTTTGGGAACTAAAAGAGGACAAGAAATGACGGCATCAGCATTTAAAGGGGGAGAGAAAATTGACAAAGAATTATTTTTTGATCTGTTAGAAACGTTAGAGAAAGGATCACTTTGTGCACATGGAGGAGGAATTCCGCTTCCTATAAAAAATGCCCTGCAATATTTTGATGAGGAGCTTAAACAGTATTTATCTTAACCGCAAAGTTCAAGATGGATTACGCAAAGACCGCAAAGGAAAATTTAGACGAAAATAAATTATCAAAGATATAGGTCTTGGTCTGTTGGAAAGTGCATATGAAGAATGTTTGTTTAATTAAAAAATGGAATACGAAGAGTTGTGAATAATCTATAGCGCACATTGCGAGTTATTAGCGCCCTTTGCGGTAAAACATGTTAATATGAAAGCATCATTTATAAATAATAAGTCTTACAAATTCGAAAATGGAGAAACCATTCTGAATTTTGTCAATAGAATAAAAGGAAAAAAATCCATTCCTACGCTGTGTGACGCACCTAACCTCGATCCTTATGGTGCATGTAGAGTTTGTAGTGTGGAAGTAGCCCTTGAGAAAGATGGAAAAACGAAAACAGTAGCTTCTTGTCATACACCAGTAACGGAAAATTCGTATATCTATACTGATTCTGCTCAAATTCAACATCTCCGAAAAAATATTGTGGAGCTAGTACTTACCGACCACCCTTTGGATTGTCTCACTTGCGAGGTGAATGGTAATTGCGAATTGCAAGAGGTAGCAGCACAAGTAGGAATAAGAGAAGTAAGGTATCCTGATGGCGCAAGCCATACTGACCGTCAGAAAGACCTTAGTCACCCTTACATGACTTCTGACATGTCAAAATGCATAAACTGCTACCGATGTGTAAGGGCATGCGATGAGGTGCAAGGTGAATTTGTGTTAAGTGTAGCAGGGAGAGGATTTGAGAGTAAAATTATTAAGGGGCTTGATGATAATTTTAATGAGTCGGACTGTGTAAGCTGTGGAGCATGTGCGCAAGCGTGCCCAACATCGGCTATTTCAGATGTGTTTCAGTCCAAATCAGTAGTGGCAGATGAGAAAATAAGAACGGTTTGTACGTATTGTGGTGTAGGTTGTAATTTAGAAGTGTCTGTTAAAAATGGAGAAATACGCTCTATACAAGCACCTTATGATGCACAAACAAATGGTGGACATACTTGCCTGAAGGGGCGCTATGCTTTTAAATTCTATAACCATAAAGATAGAATTACCAGTCCAATGATAAAGAGGGGAGGAGCATTCGAGAAAGTTAGTTGGGATGAGGCATATGACTTTATTGTTGACAAATTAGAAGCTATTAAAAAAGAAAATGGGCCTGATGCCATTGCTGGAATATCTTCTTCTCGTACACCAAATGAAGAGAATTATCTCATGCAGAAATTTATTCGTGCGGTTGTTGGTACCAATAACATTGATTGTTGTGCGCGTGTATGTCATTCGCCAACGGCTTTAGGGATGCAACGTGCTTTTGGAACAGGCGCAGCTACCAATTCTATTGAAGATTTGGAGTATACTGATTTTATTTTTGTGATAGGTGCTAATCCTACAGTAGCTCATCCCGTAACTGGTGCTAAAATCAAACAGAAAATGATGAAAGGGGTGAAGAGTATTGTCGTTGATCCTCGAAAAATTGAACTTGCTAAATATGCTACGTATCATTTGCAATTAAAACCAGGTACCAATGTGGCATTGCTAAATATGATGCTCTATTTTATTATCACCGAAAATGTAGCGGATCAAAATTTCATAGACACACGCTGTGAGGGGTTTGAGGAGTTAAAAAACAAGGTGTTGCAACTAGATATTAACGCATTAGAACGTATTACTGGTGTAGATAAAGCGTTTGTTAGGGAAGCAAGCTTAGCGTATGCCAATGCGCATGCAGCAATGGAGTTTCATGGGTTGGGAGTAACAGAACATTCTCAGGGTACATATACAGTGCAACTTATTGCCGACTTGGCAATGATTACTGGAAATATAGGTAAACGAGGTGCTGGAGTGAACCCTTTACGTGGTCAAAACAATGTGCAAGGTGCTGCTGATATGGGAGCACAGCCACATCAAGGTGCAGGATATTTAGATGTTACCGATCCAGAAATGAATGCGAAATACAATACTTTTTACGGTAGAGAGGTGCCTAGTAAAATAGGATATAAAATACCAGAAATGTTTGATGCAGCCATAGCAGGTGATCTAAATGCATTGTGGATTATTGGGGAGGATGTAGTACAAACTGACCCAAATACAATGAAGGTGAAAAAAGCCATGGAAAGTATTGATTTGCTAGTAGTTCAAGAACTATTTATGACAGAAACGGCTAAACATGCCACTGTTATTCTTCCAGGAGCTTCATTTCTTGAAAAAGAAGGAACTTTCACCAATGGGGAGCGCAGAATTCAGCGTGTAAATAAGGTGGTAGAACCCTTGATGGGCACTAAAGGCGATGGGCAAATAATCGTGGATATAATGAACCGAATGGGATATGAACAAGCTGAGTATTCAGCAGAGGGCATGCTGAAAGAAATTTCAGGAATTGTCCCTTTCTTTAAAGGAGTGACTTGGGATAGTTTGACTGATAATGGTAAACAATGGCCTGTGTTAGAAGATGGCACAGATACTCAATTATTGCATATTGAAGAATTTAAAAGAGGAAAAGGAAAATTTTCATTTTTTGATTATAAAGAATCGAATGAAGTGGTGAAATATGAGAAAGATTACCCATATATTATTACGACCAATCGAGAGTTGGAACATTATAATTGTGGAGCCATGACGCGTAGAACAGGTAATGTAGACTTACTTGGTGAAGATGTTTTGATGATTCATCCAGAGGATGCTATAAACAATGGGATTTTAGACGGAGAAATGGTATGTGTGGAATCTCCTAGAGGAAAAGTAGATGTAAAAGCAAAAATCACCAATGAGATGAAGCCTGGTATTTTAAGCTCTACTTTTCATTTTCCTGAAGTAATGTTGAATATTATCACTTCAGATGAACATTGTACAGAAGCAATGTGCCCAGAGTACAAAGTAGTGGCATGCCGAATACGAAAGAGTAAAGGGAAATTTAAGAATGTTGAAACGTCAACGGCTTAGTTTTTTCAAAATAGTAGAAATGAAACAGCCATTTCAAACGCAAAAAATAGTACTAATAATAGTGAATAAGCAAGTCCTTGTATATTGAATTTCACAAGTGTTTTGAGCCAATGTTGCTTATACACTTTTAAAAATGAAAGATAAGCATATGTACTAACGGTTAGAAAAGATAAAATAGTAATCCATGAACTCAGGCTATCATTTTCTATATAATAAAAACTGATGAGTAGTGTGATGCCATAGATAAGATAGGCAAAAGAATGAAGGTGTAATGCATGGATGAGATGTTTAATGTAGAGCGTATTTCTTCTGAAGTATAATAGCTTTAAAAAGAGCGCAAACATTGGAAGGAGGGCAAACATCATAAAAGGCAAATTCTTTAGGGCGAAACCTATGAAATACTCCGTTTCCGTTCTTTCAACCTTTATCTTTTGCTTTACTATTAATAGCTCTAAATTACTCGCCCCACCTAGGTAAATGGAGTCTAAAATCTGAGTTTCGGAGAGATCATCGTTTTCTTTTAGTTTGTGATCATATACATCCCAGTTGAATTTTCCATCACCCATGAAGCTCATATCTCCTTGTTTCTTTTCACTTCTTTCTTTTGGAAAAACAGTACCTGACGGAATTAAATAGTATTTTACAGCGTCTTCATAACTCAATTTCTCTATTAGCGATTCTTTTTCTTCTTTGGGGAGGTTTTTGATGACCATTTTAAAAGCAAAATCACTTAATTCTGCTTTCATCTCTTTTAAATCTTTTACCGTAATCGCATTACTATCATTATTGGTTGTAATGGATTTGCTAGTTTGTTTTGTAGAAACAATGGAATCATCAGTCGCAATTATTTTTTTGCCTACGTTGCTGAAAACGAAAAAGAAAAACAGGCTTATAACGAGATAGAGCCTTATAGGGTTTGCAAAACTCATTCTTTTTCCCTCATTGAACTTATTTGTGAGATAGCCCGGTTTTATGAAAAAAGGGAAGAAAGAATGTGCGAACCTACCGTCTAGGGAAAAATAGTTGCTGAAAAAATCAAATAATAGCGTACCGAAAGAAACATTGTTGTCATTGTTCATTTGTCCACATCTAGGACAATAATTATAAGTGCTATCTAAAAGCGTTTTACAATTTAAGCAATCATTATGTTTTCTACGGATACGCATTTTTATGTTGTTTTTTTCAAATTCGTCACAAATTACAGATGATTTTATTAAAAATTGGTTACATATTAGATGTAATGCGATATATTGTTATAAAAAAGTTTAATTTCATATATTTACACGATATTGTAGATGTCATAGTAGGCAATTTTTAAGAGTGTAATTAATTTTTTATAACAATAATAACGTGGTCATAACTTATATAAAGAGTTCCCTTTTATTGGTTTTCATAGTAGTAGGTTCAATAGTAGCCGTTGGGCAAAGAGCAAATTCTGATGATGCTCCTGTCACTTTCGAGGAACTATATGATGCGCCTTATGATATAAACCAGTTATTTATTGGATTTCAACCGATGTATGGAGAAACGTTTGTAACGAATATAAATGGGGGCTTTGGTTTTGAGGCGACTTATTTTCACCAAGACGTAATGCGTATCCATGCAGGAGCTCGGTTTGCGTATGGACAAAAATTTGATCAAGAACGAAACAGGTCGGAAAGCAATAGTGTATTTCTATTGAATAGTGATGGTACAACAAGAAAAGGGATGACTGATCCTATTAATGCCTATAATTATTTTGAAGTAGGAGGTACGTATCATATTAAAGATTTTGAAAAGGACTCTGAAACGAAGATGTATTTGTATAAAAAAAGTTATAAAGGCGATAAGTGGGCAGCCAGAGTACCTCGTGTAGCGCCAATTCCTAGTAAATTGAGACAGATATATGGTGCTAGATTAGGTGTAATGCATTATAAAACGTCTACTAATTTGCGCACGGCTATGGGTAAACAAGGAGTAAAACTAAATGAGCTTGTTGATGAGGTTGGTGTTCCTTTTACAGATAATCATGAAAATATTGATATTAGCCTTGCTGCCAATATGAGTGTGGTAGGAATATATGCTGGTGCTTCAATGACATGGATACACAATGTAGCGGTAGAATTTGATAATAAGTATGAAGCAGGGGTCGATGATTTAATTTTAAACGCATACGTAGATTTTATCTATGGTGCTTCTGTAGTGCTTGGCGATATCACCTATCTTGATGACAACCCAAGTGACCCTCAGAGGTACATAAGTAATCCTGCTACGTATTCACTTGATCCAATACAAATCAACCCCGTTGGTTTTCGTCTAGGGCTCGAAGGAAAGTTTAACAGGACATTAAGTTGGAGTTATGGCGGTGAAATGGGCTATAGACCTTCCTTAAAAGGTAGAGGTTTTTTTGCCTTGATTAAAATTAGTGTTCCAGTATTTAGTACTAATTTGAAATATGAAGTAGAGGCATTTGGGAAGTAGTAGACGATAACAAACAGTAGATGTCTTCTGAAAAATCCTTGTCACTTATTACCTAACTTTTGCCTTCCGAATTATTTTGGCGAATAGTCCTGGAAAAAAGCGCTTTATGTATACACCTAAAGTTTCTTTTCCACCTATTAATAATTCGTTTTTATTTTTCTCTATTCCTTTAATAATTATCCGAGCACATTTATCTGCTGGCATGCCATTTGCTTGGGCATCGTCCATTTGGTTGAGTGCCGAACCATCTTCAGTTAGTGCATTAACTGATATCTGGGTACTGATAAACCCAGGGCATACCAACATTACTTTTATATTATCTTTCCAAAGTTCTGCTCTTAACGAATCAAAAAAACCATGTAAGGCGTGTTTTGAAGCTGCGTAGCCTGTGCGGTATGGTGAACCAAATTTGCCTACAAGACTAGAAATGGAGATAAAATGTCCAGTTTTTCTTTCAAGCATAGACGGAAGTAGGTATTTAGTTAATGCTACAGAACCAAAATAATTTACCTCCATCACTTTTCTATCAACATCTATAACGGTTTCTTTGGCTAGTGACCTTTGGCTAATACCACCGCTATTAATGATCATGTCTACATGTCCGTAAAACTGTAGTGCAGCTTCAGCACTTACTTTTAAAGTTTCAGGTTTAGAAAGATCAAGAGGTAAAACTTGAATGTTTTCTTGAGGTATTCCTAAACATTTTCCTTTTACAATCTCTAATTTCTCCTTATTCCGTGCGGATAGTATCAACTTTGCCCCTTTCAAGGCCATTTCAACAGCAAGTGCCTCACCAATACCCGAAGAAGCTCCTGTAATCCATACTACTTTGTCCTTTATTTTAGTCATAATCGTAATTTATCGAAGATATGTAAATATGAAATGATAGAAAAATTGTGTTTGATGTTATTTCCGATCGTAGATCACAAAATCAAATGAATAGGGGTGTTTTTCGTCTTGTGGATGATGTTCTCTGCTCATTTCCTTCCATAGTGTTTTGTCAAATACTGGAAAAAAAGTATCTCCATCAAACTGACCATGTATTTCTGTGATGTACATCCTGTCGCAAAATGCTAACCCTAAATCGTAAATTTGTGCGCCTCCAATAATAAAGGCTT
>Ga0224506_10001520_pt1 | contig 16496 bp, 12 predicted proteins | sample SF_Jan12_sed_USG_2_FD_169108 | JGI IMG/M metagenome (GOLD analysis project Ga0224506, IMG submission 169108) | Sediment microbial communities from San Francisco Bay, California, United States - SF_Jan12_sed_USGS_8_1 | ecosystem: Environmental > Aquatic > Marine > Sediment | place: USA... | reverse complement strand
CAAGCACGCGAAGCGAACGTTCAACTTCAATGGTAAAGTCAACGTGGCCCGGGGTATCAATAATGTTGATCTGATGGTCTTTCCAAAAACATGTGGTCGCAGCAGATGTAATGGTGATGCCGCGTTCTTGCTCTTGTTCCATCCAATCCATGGTGGCAGCGCCGTCATGCACTTCACCGATTTTGTATGATTTACCGGTGTAGAACAAAATCCGCTCGGTCGTCGTGGTTTTGCCGGCGTCAATGTGCGCCATGATGCCGATGTTGCGGTATTTATCGAGTGGAAATTTGCGTGCCATTTCTTATTAATCCTTAGAGCTTCGAGCTTTACCAACGGTAATGCGAGAATGCCTTGTTGGCATCTGCCATTTTATGCGTGTCTTCGCGTTTTTTTACGGCTGCACCGCGACCTTGCGATGCGTCCATAAGTTCGCCGGAAAGACGGGCAACCATTGTGTTTTCCGAACGCTTGCGAGCCATTTCAACGATCCAGCGAATAGCAAGCGCCTGACGGCGGGCGGAACGAACCTCAACCGGAACCTGGTACGTTGCACCGCCAACACGACGTGAGCGAACCTCAACCGAGGGGCGAACGTTTTCGATGGCTTCGTGGAATACCTTGATTGGGTCGTTTCCAGATTTCTTTTGAATGACGTCAAATGCGCCATAAACGATGCCTTCTGCGGCTGACTTTTTGCCATCCAGCATAAGGGCGTTCATGAATTTGGTTATAACCAGATCGCCGTATTTGGCATCTGGTTGGATTTCGCGTTTTTCTGCAGCGTGACGACGTGACATATTTTATTACACCCCTTACTTCGGCCGCTTGGCGCCGTATTTGGAACGACGTTGGCGACGATCAGATACACCTTGCGTATCGAGCGTGCCGCGAATGATGTGATAACGAACACCGGGAAGATCCTTCACACGACCACCGCGGATCATCACGACTGAGTGTTCCTGCAGGTTGTGGCCTTCGCCGGGAATATAGCTGGTGACCTCAAAACCGTTGGTCAAACGTACACGGGCCACTTTACGCAGAGCCGAGTTAGGCTTTTTCGGTGTGGTTGTGTAAACGCGTGTGCAAACACCGCGCTTCTGGGGACAAGCCTCCAGCGCAGGAACCTTATTGTGCGCCCGTGGTGCTTTACGGGGCTTGCGGATCAGTTGGTTAATAGTCGGCATACTGTTTCTTCCATTTCAAACTGCACCGAATCGATTATTAAATTCGGTGCAACAAAAAAACCGTGAGCGCGGGCGTGTTTAAAACCGCACCTCTCGGTATTCTTATTGGTGGCTAAAAAGCCTGTATTTGCAACGCGCTAGCTTCGAAAATCTGCGTCTGAACCGCTAAACCGGGTTCACCACCAGACCCCTGAAGAGTGGCGCATACTATGCACGGCCCCATTCTTCGTCAAGCACCAAATCGCCTGTTTTCTGGGGTTTTTTGATTTATTTGTGTTTTTTATTAAAATCGTTATTTTTCAATAACTTACAGACAGGGCAATATGCCTAAAATGACTACGGGCGGTGGGAGACTATCTGTCGCCACACCGCCCGCAACAATATTTAACTTAAAAATCACCCAATCACCGACCAGCTTTGGACGGTGATTGGGGATTCTTTATCATTCCGCCGGGGTTTCCGCCGTTGGTGCGGGAAGTTCCGCCCCAGTGATGGAATCTGCCGGTGGCAGGTTTTGCTCTTCCAATTCTTCCGGTTTTGACCTTGCTTGAAGCTCGGCATCGCGCGCCGCGGCAATGGTGCGATAACGGTTCATGGCAGAACCGGTACCCGCCGGAATTAAGCGGCCAACGATGACGTTTTCCTTTAGCCCCAACAGGGTATCGATTTTACCCGATACGGCGGCTTCGGTCAGGACACGGGTTGTTTCCTGGAACGATGCGGCCGAGATAAAGGACTGGGTCTGGAGCGATGCCTTGGTTATGCCCTGAAGAACAGGCTTGGCCGTGGCTTCTTTTTCGCCCGCTTCCTTGGCTTTGGCGTTGATTTTTTCGAACTCGGACTTGTCGATGAGCTCGCCAACCAGAAGCGTTGTTTCGCCCGGTGTTACGACTTCGACTTTTTGCAACATCTGACGGCAAATTACCTCGATGTGCTTGTCGTTAATCTTAACACCCTGCAAACGGTAAACTTCTTGGATTTCATCAACCAAGTATTCGGCCAATGCTTCCACGCCCATAACCGCAAGAATATCGTGCGGAACCGGGTTGCCATCCATAAGCGGATCGCCACGACCAACATAATCGCCCTCTTGCACGGCAAGATGTTTGCCCTTGGGGATCATGTATTCACGTGGCTCTTCGCCGTCTTCACTTGGAACCACGATGATGCGGCGTTTGGATTTATAATCCTTACCGAATTCAACCCGGCCTTCGATCTCGCTGATGATAGCGTGATCTTTTGGTATGCGGGCCTCGAACAATTCGGCCACACGCGGCAAACCACCGGTAATATCGCGGGTCTTGGCGCTTTCACGGGGAATACGCGCCAGCACGTCACCAACGTATACCTGCTGGCCGTTTTCAACCGACAAAACCGCATCAACCGGAAGGAAATAACGCGCTTCTTGTTCTTCATCAATCATGATGATCTCGCCCTTTTTATCACGAAGGGTGATGCGCGGTTTCAGATCGGTTCCTTTTGGCTGGGATTTCCAATCGATAACAACTTTGGATGAAATGCCGGTGGCTTCGTCCATTTGTTCATTGATGGAAAGACCTTCGACCAGATCCATATAATTGACCAGACCTTCACGTTCGGTGATGACCGGCAATGTGTATGGATCCCATTCGGCAAGTTTTTCACCACGATTAACCTTGGCTTTATCCTTGGTCAAAAGTTTTGCGCCATAAGGAATGCGCTGACGTGCGCGTTCACGGTTTTTATCATCAATCATTGAGATTTCGGCATTACGGCTCATGACAACCTGAACACCGGACGAGTTTTTAACCGTCTGGCAATTGATCAGGCTTACCTTAATTCCATCTGAAATTGATTCAATGAATGATTGCTCCGAACCCTTCTGCGCCGCACCACCAATGTGGAAGGTACGCATGGTAAGCTGGGTGCCCGGCTCACCAATGGACTGGGCGGCGATAACGCCAACAGCTTCACCGATATTAACCGGTGTACCACGGGCAAGATCGCGACCATAACACGCACCACAAATACCAACCTTGCTTTCGCAGGTTAGCGGTGAACGAACCTTGGCCGATTCAACTTCGGCGTCTTCGATTGCCTGGGCAACGGTTTCGTCCACAAGGGTTCCCTTTTTGGCAACAACTTCGCCAGTCATCGGGTTGATTACATCTTCGGAAATTGTGCGTCCGAGAACCTGTTCGAATATGGAAGAAATGGTTTCATTACCCTGTGTCACCACGTTTGTGGTGATACCGATATTGGTTCCACAGTCTTCTTCATAAACGATGCAATCTTGCGCAACGTCAACCAAACGACGGGTAAGGTAGCCCGAGTTAGCGGTTTTAAGCGCGGTATCGGCCAGACCCTTACGGGCACCGTGGGTGGAGTTAAAGTATTCCAACACGGTCAGACCTTCTTTGAAGTTAGAAATAATCGGCGTTTCGATAATTTCACCCGACGGTTTGGCCATAAGACCGCGCATACCGGCAAGCTGTTTCATCTGTGCAACCGAACCACGCGCACCGGAATGCGCCATCATATAAACGGCGTTTACCGGTTTGCCTTCGCGATCTGCCGAGATTTCTTTCATCATGGCATCAGAAACCGCATCGGTACAATGCGCCCAAGCGTCAACAACTTTGTTGTATTTTTCACCTTGGGTGATTAGGCCGTCTTGATACTGTTGTTCGTATTCTTTGGCCCGCTCTTCGGTGGCGCTTACCAGTTTTTCTTTTTCCGGCGGAATGATCAGATCATCTTTACCGAAAGAAATACCGGAATGGCACGCATGCTTGAAGCCAAGCCCCATAAGGTGATCGGCAAATATTACCGTTTCCTTCTGGCCGCAGTGACGATAAACAACGTCCATAACCGATGTGATCTCTTTTTTGGTCAACAAGCGGTTGATAAGTTCAAGATTGATCTTGGGGTGACGCGGAAGTATTTCTGACAAAATCATACGTCCAGGCGTGGTTTCAACCCGATTTATGGTTTCTTCTCCGTTTTCACCAACACCTTTGTAACGGGCATTGATTTTAGCATTAAGGCTAACAACGCCTTCGGAAACCGCGTGCTCGATTTCGCTCACGCTACCGAATGTCATGCCCTCGCCTTTTTCACCGTCACGTTGAAGTGTCAGGTAATAAAGACCAAGAATGATATCTTGTGATGGAACAATAATCGGCTTGCCGTTGGCGGGCGAAAGGATGTTGTTGGTAGACATCATCAATACGCGCGCTTCAAGCTGGCTTTCAAGCGAAAGCGGAACGTGCACCGCCATTTGGTCACCGTCAAAGTCGGCGTTGAACGCGGCACAAACCAATGGGTGAAGCTGAATGGCTTTACCTTCAATCAGTTTAGGTTCAAACGCCTGAATGCCAAGACGATGCAGTGTCGGCGCACGGTTTAGCATTACCGGGTGCTCGCGGATGACCTCTTCAAGAATATCCCATACTTCGGGACGTTCTTTTTCGAGCATACGCTTTGCCGCCTTGATGGTTGTGGCATAGCCGTAAAGTTCAAGTTTTGAATAAATAAACGGCTTGAACAATTCCAGCGCCATTTTTTTCGGCAATCCGCACTGGTGTAGTTTCAGTTCCGGACCAACCACAATAACCGAACGGCCGGAATAATCCACACGCTTACCAAGCAAGTTTTGGCGGAAACGCCCTTGCTTGCCTTTAAGCATATCAGACAAAGATTTTAGCGGACGTTTGTTTGCGCCGGTAATGGCACGGCCACGACGGCCGTTATCAAACAACGCATCAACAGATTCCTGCAACATGCGTTTTTCGTTACGCACGATAATTTCCGGCGCACGCAGTTCAATAAGGCGTTTAAGGCGGTTATTACGGTTAATAACGCGGCGATAAAGATCGTTCAAATCAGATGTGGCAAAACGACCGCCATCCAATGGAACCAATGGGCGAAGTTCTGGCGGAATAACCGGAACGACTTCCAAAATCATCCATTCCGGACGGGCGCCCGATTCAATGAACGCTTCTACCAGCTTCAAACGTTTTACCAATTTCTTGCGTTTGGCCTCTGATCCGGTTTCGCGCAAGTCTTCTTTGATGACTTCGATTTCTTCTTCAAGGTCAATCTCGGTCATCATGCCGCGAAGCGCTTCCGCGCCGATACCAACGGTAAATGAATCCTGACCGTATTCGTCAAGGGCGGCCTGATATTGATCTTCACTCAAAAGTTCGCGTTCTTTTAGCGGGGTTAGGCCCGGCTCAACAACGACGTAGCTTTCGAAATAAAGAACCTTTTCCAGATCTTTCAAGGTCATGTCCAAAAGCAAACCGATGCGCGACGGCAGTGATTTCATGAACCAGATATGCGCAACCGGGCTTGCCAGTTCGATATGGCCCATGCGTTCACGCCGCACTTTTTGCAAGGTTACTTCAACACCGCATTTTTCGCAGGTGATACCTTTGTATTTCATGCGCTTGTATTTGCCGCAAAGACATTCGTAATCTTTTACCGGGCCAAAAATGCGCGCACAAAACAGGCCATCACGTTCTGGCTTGAAGGTACGATAGTTGATGGTTTCGGGTTTTTTAATTTCACCGAAAGACCATGCCCGAATTTGTTCGGGCGACGCGATTGATATTTGGATAGAGTCAAACCGAGCAGTGCCGCTGACCTGTCCGAAGAATTTAGTGAGTTCGTTCATTTTCGTACTCCTTTAAGGAAAGTCAGTTAGCGTTAGCTAAGTTCAACATTAAGACCAAGCGCCTGTAGTTCTTTAACCAAAACGTTAAAGGATTCAGGCACGCCCGCTTCAAAATTATCATCGCCGCGGACAATCGCTTCGTAGACTTTGGTACGGCCGGAAACGTCATCGGATTTAACCGTCAACATTTCCTGCAGGGTGTAAGCTGCGCCGTATGCTTCCAATGCCCAGACTTCCATTTCGCCAAAACGCTGGCCACCGAACTGCGCTTTGCCGCCCAGCGGTTGCTGGGTAACAAGCGAGTATGGCCCGATTGAACGAGCATGGATTTTGTCGTCCACCAGATGGTGAAGCTTAAGCATATAAATGTAACCGACAGTAACTTGGCGTTCGAATTTTTCACCGGTACGTCCATCAATCAGGGTTACCTGACCGGATGTATGCAATCCTGCCTTGGTGAGCATTTCATTTACGCCTTCTTCGCGCGCACCATCAAAAACAGGTGTTGCAATAGGAACGCCACGACGCAGGTTTTCACCCATTTCGAAGATTTCCCCATCAGAAAGATTGGCGATATCGGTTTTATATTCTTCGTCGTTGTAAATATCTTTCAGCCAACCACGAATTGGTGCGGTGTCTTTACCGTTGGCTTTGGCCGCATCAAGCAAATCACCGATTTGCCGGCCAAGACCGGAACAGGCCCAACCCATGTGGGTTTCCAGAATCTGCCCCACGTTCATACGTGATGGCACGCCCAGTGGGTTAAGAACGATGTCAACCGGTGTTCCGTCTTCGGCATAAGGCATGTCTTCTACCGGCATGATGCGGGAAATTACACCCTTGTTGCCATGACGCCCGGCCATTTTGTCGCCGGGTTGCAGTTTGCGCTTCACCGCGACAAATACTTTAACCATCTTCATAACGCCGGGGTTAAGGTCATCACCGCGTTGCAGTTTATCGACCTTGTCTTCAAAGCGACGCTGCAGTGCGGCTATGGATTCCTCAAACTGTGATTTAAGGCCTTCCATATCTTTCATTACTTTGTCGTTAGCAACAACAATCTGCGACTGCTGACCGGGGGTGTATTCATTAAGAAGTTCCTCGGTGATGGTTGCGTCCACGGCAATATCTTTTGGCCCGGAAACAACTTTTTTACCCAACAACAAATCTTTCAAACGTTGCGAGAAGCTACGTTCAAGAATTGCCCGTTCGTCATCACGGTCTTTTGCTAGACGTTCAATTTCGTCGCGCTCAATCGCCAAGGCACGTTCGTCCTTGTCAACGCCACGGCGGTTAAAGACGCGAACCTCAACCACGGTACCGTCAACGCCCGGGGGCAATTTCAGCGATGTATCACGAACGTCGGTTGCTTTTTCACCAAAAATGGCACGCAGAAGTTTTTCTTCTGGGGTCATTGGGCTTTCGCCTTTTGGTGTTACCTTGCCGACCAGAATGTCGCCAGGTTTTACTTCGGCACCGATGTAAACGATACCCGCTTCGTCAAGGTTTTTCAGAGATTCTTCACCAACGTTTGGAATATCGCGGGTGATTTCTTCTTGGCCGAGCTTGGTATCGCGGGCCATTACTTCAAATTCATCAATATGAATTGAGGTAAAGACGTCGTCACGCACCAAACGTTCGGAGATAAGAATTGAATCTTCAAAGTTGTAACCGTTCCATGGCATGAAAGCGACAAGAACGTTTTTACCCAATGCCAATTCACCCAATTCGGTTGATGGGCCATCGGCAATGGTGTCGCCTTTTACAACCATATCGCCAACTTTTACCAGCGGACGCTGGTGCAAGCAGGTATTTTGGTTAGAGCGTTGGAATTTCTGCAAGGTGTAAATATCAACGCCCGACTGGGTGGTTGATGTTTCTTCCGTTGCACGAACAACGATACGGGTTGCGTCAACCTGATCAACAATACCGGAACGTTTTGCCGAAATGGTTGCGCCGCTATCGCGAGCAACAATTTCTTCCATACCGGTACCAACCAATGGTGCTTCGGCCTGCAACAACGGCACGGCTTGGCGCATCATGTTGGAACCCATCAATGCACGGTTGGCGTCATCGTTTTCCAAAAACGGAATAAGCGCTGTCGCAACCGACACAAGCTGTTTCGGGCTAACGTCGATGAATTCAATTCCATCTGGGTGAACCATAACGAAGTCCCCTGCCTTGCGGCAGGAAACCATGTCGTCAACGAACTTGCCATTTTTGTCTAGGTTGGCATTGGCCTGGGCAATAATATAACGCCCTTCTTCCATCGCCGACATATAAACGACTTCGCCTTCGACCAGCTTACCGTTTTTAACGCGCTGATACGGGCTTTCGATAAAGCCGTATTTATTTACGCGGGCAAAAGTAGCGAGCGAGTTGATAAGGCCGATGTTCGGACCTTCGGGGGTTTCAATCGGGCAAATACGGCCATAATGGGTCGGGTGCACGTCGCGCACTTCGAACCCTGCGCGTTCACGGGTTAGACCGCCCGGTCCAAGCGCCGATAGGCGGCGTTTGTGGGTCACTTCGGAAAGTGGATTGGTTTGGTCCATAAACTGCGAAAGCTGTGATGAGCCAAAAAATTCACGCACAGCCGCACTTGCCGGTTTGGCGTTAATTAGGTCATGCGGCATTACGGTATCAATTTCAACCGAGCTCATCCGTTCGCGGATTGCACGTTCCATGCGCAGCAAGCCAACGCGGTACTGGTTTTCCATCAACTCACCGACAGAACGAACACGACGGTTGCCCAAATGGTCAATGTCGTCAATTTCGCCACGACCGTCTTTTAGGTCAGTCAACGTGCGAACGATGGCAAGGATATCTTCCTTGCGCAAAACCCGAACGGTATCGGCAACATCATCAAAGTTAAGGCGTGAGTTCATTTTTACACGACCCACAGCCGAAAGATCATAACGTTCCGAATCAAAGAACAGGCTGTTGAAAAGCGCTTGCGCGGTTTCCGGGGTTGGCGGTTCGCCCGGGCGCATTACACGGTAAATATCAACCAATGCTTCTTCGCGGGTTTTGTTTTTATCAACCGCAAGGGTATTGCGAATGTATGGCCCGACATTTACATGGTCGATAGCCAGAACGCTGATTTCTTCGATACCGATTTCTTCCATCGCTTCGATGATTTCAACCGTGATTTCATCACCCGGTTCGGCAAAAATTTCACCGGTTTTTTCATTGAAAATATCGATGGCGGCGTATGAACCAATAAGGTCTTCAGCCGTAACCTGAACTTCGGCCAAGCCTTTTTCTTCCAACTGGCGTAGCGCGCGCGGGGTTAATTTAGAACCCTGCTCCAACACAACCTTGCCGGTTTTGGCGTTGACCAAATCACGGGTAAGTTTTTGTCCGCGCAGACGATCGGGGTTGAAAGCTGTTTTCCACCCCTTTTTGGTGCGGGAATAAATGACGGTGTCATAGAAATGGTTCAAAATATCCTGCGGTGACATGCCTTCGGCTTCTGAAGGGGGAAGTATTTTTCCTTCGTCTGCCAACTTGGCACGTGTTTTCGCAGTTTTATCGCTATCCAGTGCCATCAACAGTGTCGTAACCGGCAGTTTACGACGGCGGTCGATGCGAACATAAACCAGATCCTTGGCATCAAATTCAAAATCAAGCCATGAACCACGGTATGGAATAACGCGTGAAGCAAAAAGATATTTACCCGATGAATGGGTTTTGCCTTTGTCGTGATCAAAGAACACGCCGGGGCTACGGTGCATTTGCGAAACGATAACGCGCTCGGTGCCGTTTACGACAAAGGTGCCGTTGTCGGTCATCAGTGGCATATCGCCCATGTAAACGTCTTGTTCTTTTATGTCGCGAACCGAACGGGCTTCGGTTTCTTCGTCAACATCCCACACCACCAGGCGCAGCGTTACTTTTAGTGGCGCACCATAGGTGATGCCGCGTTGTTGGCATTCTTCAACGTCGTATTTTGGCTCGTCGAATTCAAATTTTACGAATTCAAGTGTTCCGTGTTCGGAAAAATCGGTAATCGGAAATACCGATTTGAATACTTCTTGCAGTCCGCTTTGTTCGCGTTCTTCGGGCGTGGAATCTCTTTTCAAGAACTGCTCATACGAAGTCTTCTGAACTTCGATAAGGTTGGGCATGCCAACCGCAGGTTTGATGCGTCCAAAGTCTTTGCGAACACGTTTGCGACGGGTAAACGACGTAGCCATTATTTTTTTCCTCGGTGTCTCGTTGTAGGCATTCATATTTCGGCTGCCGGGCCGAAAACAAATACCCTTAAAAACACAAAAATCCCCCGGCGGGTATTTCATAAGGATGCCGTCCCTATAAAAAACCACACTTCAGAGGATGTCACATCCATGTTCCCGGCTCGGCAAGCCTATGCAGATGAATGTGAATTGCGGTGGATCGGGGCGGTATCCAATTAACAAAAGGACACCGCCCTTCCCCGATTTTATTCAAACAAGAAAATTTCTTATTTGATCTCGACGCTAGCACCAGCTGCTTCGAGTTTCTTTTTCATTTCCTCAGCTTCGTCTTTGGAAATTCCTTCCTTGACTGGCTTTGGTGCGCCTTCAACCAGGTCTTTGGCTTCTTTCAAGCCAAGGCCGGTGATTGCACGAACTTCTTTAATAACGTTGATTTTCTGATCGCCGGCGGCGGTCAAAACAACGTCGAACTCGGTCTTTTCTTCAGCTGCTTCTGCGGCTGCACCCGGAGCGGCTGCCATAGCAACCGGAGCGGCGGCGGAAACGCCCCACTTTTCTTCGAGCATTTTTGAAAGTTCGGCCGCTTCCATAACGGTAAGGGCAGAAAGGTCTTCTACGATTTGGTCTAGATTAGCCATAATTTAAATCTCCTTAGGCTTGAACAATTGGTTCAGATGTGTCGGATCAAGCGGCTTCACCTTGAGAAGCGTAAGCACCCATAACGCGGGCCAACTGGCCAGCAGGTGCTTGCGTAACACCGGCAATCTTGGTAGCTGGGGCTTGTAGCAGTCCCACAAGTTTGCCACGCAGTTCGTCGAGTGAGGGCAGTGTTGCCAATGCTTTTACGGCATTAACGTCCAACTGTTCCGCACCCAAGGCGCCACCAACAACGATGAATTTTTCGTTGCCTTTGGCATATTTGACCGCAACCCTAGCGGCCGCTACCGGGTCTGCGCTGTACGCAATTCCGGTTGGGCCGGTAAACATGTCGGTCATGCCTTCGAACTTAGTGTCCTTCAAGGCGAGACGCGTAAGCCGATTTTTTGTCACTTTAAAGCCAGCGCCAGCTTCGAGCATTTTAGTGCGCAAGTCCTCCATCTCCGTAACGGTCAAACCCGAGTAGTGGGTTACAACAACCATTTCGGCGTCACTAAAGGTCTTGTGAAGCTCAGCGACCAGCTCTTGTTTTTGTGATCGGTCCACTGATCGTCTCCAGTTTCTTCATATGCATTTTTAAAAAATTAAAAATGCGGTTGCACAACAGGGCTTCCGGGGAACCTTAAAAAGGCTCTTTAGAAACCCGATTACCTGTCCAGTGCAACAGTTCAAGCCGTTCTTCCCCCAAGGGGGCGGTTGAAACGGTTTAGTGCACTGTCTCGGTAGGCGAAAAATCTTTAAATCAGACCAAATTGCCTGACACCTACTGTCTTGGACAGGGTGAAAACGGAAAAACCTTTCCGTTTTCGATCACTACTGCACCGCAGCAGTGAAACTTTTTAACCTACGAACCGCGGGTCTTATCCTACGGTTGAGGCCATATCAATCTTAACGCCAGGGCCCATGGTTGAACTGATGGATATGCCCTTCATGTACACACCCTTCACGCCCGATGGCTTGGCTTTGTTAATTGCGTTAATAAAGGTACTGACATTTTCTGCCAAAGCTTTTTCATCAAAGCTGGCTTTGCCAATACCGGCATGAACGATGCCTTCTTTTTCGGCGCGAAATTCAATTTGTCCACCTTTGGCATCTTTAACTGCCTTGGCGACATCGTTGGTAACGGTGCCAAGCTTGGGGTTTGGCATAAGACCACGGGGGCCAAGAACCTTACCCAATTTACCGACGGTTACCATCATATCAGGGGTCGCGATGCAGCGATCAAATCCGCTTTCGCCTTTTTGAATTTTTTCGGCCAAGTCATCGTCGCCCACTAGGTCGGCACCGGCTTTGCGTGCTTCTTCGGCCTTGTCGCCCTTGGCGAATACTGCAACACGAACCGATTTACCGGTTCCGTTAGGAAGCGCCACAACACCACGAACCATCTGGTCGGCGTGTTTTGGGTCAACCCCAAGGTTAATTGCAATTTCAACGGTTTCATCAAATTTAGATGTAGCGCCAGCTTTCACCAACTTAACGGCTTCGGCAATATTATAAAGCTTTTCGCGATCTATGCCTTCGCTTGCTTTTTTGAAACGTTTTCCGATATTTCCCATCACTATTACCTCACCACTTCAAGGCCCATAGACACTGCTGAGCCGGCGATCATTTCGGCGGCGGCATCAAGGTCATGGGCGTTAAGGTCTGCCATTTTCTGTTCGGCAATTTCACGGCACTGCGCAAATGTCACTGTGCCAACGGTTTCGCGACCGGTAAGGCCAGAACCCTTTTTGATTTTTGCCGCTTTCTTCAAGAAAAAGCTTGCCGGAGGAGTTTTGGTAACGAAATCAAATGAAGCATCCTGATACGCAGTAATAACAACCGGAATGGGCATGCCCTGTTCCAACTGTTGGGTCTGCGCGTTAAACGCTTTACAGAATTCCATGATGTTAAGACCAGCCTGGCCAAGAGCCGGGCCGATTGGCGGTGACGGGTTAGCGGCACCAGCCGGTACCTGCAATTTCACAATTGCTTTCACTTTTTTAGCCATTTTATCCTCAGTTTCTAATTTGGTTGCTGAGACCGTGGTGCGGCTATGGCGGGCCTCCCACGGTGTTTAATACTTATAACTACTAACTACTGGGTCGCTTTTTCTACCTGTGAATATTCAAGTTCCACCGGTGTTGCGCGCCCAAAGATACTAACTGCGACCTTAACTCGGGCACGTTCTTCATCGACATCTTCAATCAGGCCGTTAAACGATGCAAATGGGCCATCGGTAACGCGAACCTGTTCGCCGATTTCGAAAACAATTGAAGGTCTTGGACGGTCAACCCCTTCCTCAACCTGATTAAGTATACGCTTCGCCTCGGCTTCCGAAATCGGGGTCGGCTTGTCGCGTGTTCCCAAAAATCCACTGACCTTTGGTGTGTTTCTTACCAAATGCCATGCGGCATCGGTCATATCCATTTCAACCAGCACGTAGCCGGGGAAAAATTTGCGGTCACTTGATACCTTGGTTCCGCGGCGTACTTCCACCACTTCTTCGCTAGGCACCAAAACCTGCAGAATCTTGTCGTCCATTCCGGCCTGCTTGGCCTGTTCCTCGATGGAACTTGCGACCTTTTTTTCAAAGCCGGAATATACGTGAATGACGTACCACTTAGCGGCCATCAATTAAGCTCCAATACCTAGAATGGCTTTAACGCCAACCGCTAGCACTTGGTCAACAATAAAGAAGAATGCGGCGGCAAGTATAACCATGATAAATACCATGGTTGTTGAAATACCTGCTTCTTTGCGGGTTGGCCAAGTTACCTTGGATGTTTCCCGACGAACCTCTTCAATAAACTGTGCTGGGCTTGTTTTTGCCATTTCTTATTTTCTATTCTTAAAATCAAACACAAATAACTTTTGCCACATGGCTTACTTTATATAGTGATGGCAGGGGCGGAGAGACTCGAACTCACGACCTGCGGTTTTGGAGACCGCCGCTCTACCAACTGAGCTACACCCCTTTAACCATTTAGGTCCGTTCAAAAGACCCTAAAAAGCCCCGAAAAAGAGCAAACAGGCGCAAAATATACCGCCTGTCCAAAATCCCCTATTCGGTCGGGAAAGTGGGGAAATACCCCCTTTCCGCTTCCATGTCCAGCAATAGTCTTAAAAAAACAGGGCCCCAGACGCTGAGGCCCTGTTTTCTTTAGTTTTTTTAAGCAATCACCTTCGCCACAACGCCCGCACCAACGGTACGGCCACCTTCGCGGATAGCGAAACGCAGGCCTTCGTCCATGGCGATTGGCGCGATTAGCGTTACTTCCATGGAGATGTTGTCGCCCGGCATGACCATTTCGGTACCTTCTGGCAGTTTGACCGAACCGGTAACGTCGGTGGTACGGAAGTAAAACTGCGGACGGTAGTTAGAGAAGAACGGGGTATGACGACCGCCTTCTTCTTTGGTCAGAATGTAGGCTTCTGCGGTGAATGTGGTGTGTGGTGTGATTGAACCGGTTGCGGCCAAAACCTGACCACGTTCAACTTCTTCACGTTTGGTACCGCGCAGCAGTACGCCAACGTTGTCACCGGCTTCGCCGCTATCGAGAAGTTTGCGGAACATTTCAACACCGGTACAGGTGGTTTTGATGGTGTCTTTGATACCGACGATTTCGATTTCGTCACCAACCTTGACCACGCCGCTTTCGATACGACCGGTTACAACGGTACCGCGACCGGAAATCGAGAACACGTCTTCGATTGGCATCAAGAACGGTTTGTTCTTTGGACGTTCGGGCTGGGGAATGTATTCATCAACAGCTTTCATCAGTTCCAAGATTGAGTTCTTGCCGATTTCGTCATCACGGCCTTCAAGGGCGGCCAGGGCTGAGCCTTTAACGATGGGAATATCGTCGCCAGGGAAATCATAGCTTGATAGAAGCTCACGGATTTCCATTTCAACCAGTTCAAGCAGTTCGGCGTCATCGACCTGGTCAACTTTGTTCATGTAAACAACCAGTGAAGGAACACCAACCTGACGGGCAAGCAAGATGTGCTCGCGGGTTTGTGGCATGGGGCCGTCAGCGGCAGAAACAACCAAGATACCGCCGTCCATCTGGGCCGCACCGGTGATCATGTTTTTTACATAATCGGCGTGACCCGGGCAATCAACGTGGGCGTAGTGGCGTTTTTCGGTTTCATATTCAACGTGGGCGGTTGAAATGGTGATGCCGCGTTCGCGTTCTTCCGGGGCCTTGTCGATATCGGCATAGCCGGAGAATGTGGCTCCACCGGTTTCGGATAGAACCTTGGTGATGGCAGCTGTCAACGTGGTTTTGCCGTGATCAACGTGACCAACGGTACCGATGTTGCAGTGCGGTTTAGTACGCTCAAACTTTTCCTTAGACATGCCTTTAATTCCTTAAAGTCTGGTTGTTAGCCAAGCTAAATAATAAAAACGGTTGCTACTTTATACTCTTAAAACTTGATCTTCTTAAACTTGCTCCATCCCCCCTTTTAAAAAAAGAATGGAGCGGGTGAAGGGAATCGAACCCTCGTCGTAAGCTTGGAAGGCTTCTGCTCTACCATTGAGCTACACCCGCAAGCGATATCGCCTTCGTTCGTCTGCGATTTTCGCCGACCCGTATTCTGGTGGAGGGAGTAGGATTCGAACCTACGTAGGCGTGAGCCAGCGGGTTTACAGCCCGCCCCCTTTAGCCACTCGGGCATCCCTCCTTAAAAAGTCGGGAAAAACACACCGCCTGATACCTATATTATATGTTGTCAGCAGGCAGATTGAACGGTGCGAACTATGAGCATTTGGCGGTTATTGTCAACCGAGAAAAGGCTTAAAAACCCTTTGCTTGAAGGACTTTTTTACATTATTGCCAACTGCCTTGCAGACAAGCCCACTTAGGTGGTGCTAATAGGGTGGCAAAAGGCGTAAATGGGCGCAAAAATATCCCCCCCGACCCCAAAATGGAGAAGCAGCCCATGAGCCGCAAAAGCAGAAAAAAAATAATGCAAAGAGGGCCGGGAAAAAGCCGGAAAGAAGGCGCAGGTGCGGACGAGCCAAGCGTTCATGCCCATAAAAACTGGGTTTTTGGCCGCCACGCCGGTCTTGCCGCCATCGCCAACCCTGAGCGTAAAATCCTGCGTATTGTCATTTCCAATCAAGGGGTAGATGACGGCCTGATGGACGAAATAAAAAATGCCGCCCTGCAATCAGACACCACCCGGCCCACGCCTGAACAAAAAGACCGCGGCGCATTGGATGAAATTTTTGGCTGGGGCGCGGTGCACCAAGGGCTGGCGGTGCAGGTTGCCAGTCTGGAACAGCCGGAATTAGAAGACCTTTTAGAATTAGCCCAAGGCCAGCAAAGTGCGTGCATCGTGGTGCTTGATCAGGCGACCGATCCGCGCAACATCGGTGCGGTTATGCGCTCGGCTGCGGCTTTTGGCGCCATGGGATTGGTGGTGCAAGACCGCCACGCCCCGGAAATGACCGCAACCATGGCCAAGGCCGCATCGGGGGCGGCCGAAAGGTTGCCGCTAATACGCGTCACCAACATTTCGCGCGCAATTGATGATATGAAACGGGCTGAATTTTGGGCAATCGGACTTGATGGTAGCGCCGGGGAAGTTTTGCAAGCGGGCGTGATGAAGGGCCGGGTGGCGATTGTGCTTGGCGCCGAAGGGTCGGGCTTAAGGCGTTTGGTTGCCGAAACCTGCGACCATTTGGTGAAAATTCCCATATCGGGTGATGTTGAAAGCCTGAACCTTTCAAACGCGGCGGCGATTGCGCTTTATTCGTTTGCCGAAAGCAACCGGGCAAAATAACCAAAAAAATTACGGCTTGTAGGTATC
>Ga0224506_10001519_pt1 | contig 16498 bp, 16 predicted proteins | sample SF_Jan12_sed_USG_2_FD_169108 | JGI IMG/M metagenome (GOLD analysis project Ga0224506, IMG submission 169108) | Sediment microbial communities from San Francisco Bay, California, United States - SF_Jan12_sed_USGS_8_1 | ecosystem: Environmental > Aquatic > Marine > Sediment | place: USA... | reverse complement strand
CTTATATTTACCATAGGTGAGGTGGTTGGTTTTTGCGAACATTAAATTAATCCTTCTCGGATTAATTTCCACTCTCACCTATTTTTTTGCCTATCTATTTATTTTGGACGGATGTGATCTCCCACCTATTATCTCACATCTCATATCTAACATCTAATACTATGAAGAGTATTTTTATAAATGAGATATAATATGATTTCAGCAATAGCTTTATTATGTTTACCTATAAGACAGATGAAGTTAAAAAACGATATTTTGGGATTGTTTAATAACATTAGCCTTATAATTGTGCGCCATTCGTCCCGGGGCGGAAAACCCGAGTGACAGGACGGACAATCTGCCGGATTTTCTGACGGGATGGGGCTTTTTGCCTGTAATTAATTCAAAACAACGGGCTCGTCGATCAGCCGTAATCAAGGTTAATTTTTCACAGAAAGACTACTTTTTTCCAAAATTATTAACGTAATTTAAAATGGATTATTTGCTGTTGGCACAGGTTATGTAATACCAAACTTAATCTTTCCAATGATGTACCATTTAAGGTTAATAACTATTGATTCTTTACGCGGGCTGCTAATTATGATAGTAGTTTTGATCGCAGTGGCTCTATTTGGTGTTTTCGTCAAGAAAAAACTGGTTTTTCCGGACTACCTAAAATGGGTCTTGTTAGGACTGGCTATGATTTTTGCTTTCTGGGCATATATGAAACAACCGGTTTATTATTTCCCGAATAACAACGGTGTGCTGGGCGACAATTATTATCATATGACCCGGGCAATGGAAAAGGACAATTATCTAAAGCCCCATCATGTGTTTTTTCCCTGGATTGCTGAAAAATATGTAAAAATGATGACCAGCCTGGGTTTTGCCTCAGAAAATGACAACGACTACTACGAAAAGGTTTACAAATGGTCGACCTTTCCTGTCAGAGTATTTTCCATCATTGCACTATTTGCATTTTCGTTGATGATATATCAGTACAATAAATCTACAATTGATGCTTTTTTGGTCTTTTTCTTTACAGGACTCTGCTATAGCTTTTGGATCTTTGGCATACAAAGTAATTCTATTGGCATTGCCCTGTCGGTGCAATTGCTTTCTCTGGTTTTATACACAAAATGGTGGAACAAAATAAATATAAAATACACCATCGCCCTTTGTCTTCTCACCTGTTTTGGGGTATTTTTTCACATAGGAGTAATTTATTTCTCCTTGGGTATGTTTATCGCATTTCTCTACGGTATTTTGGTCAGTGAAAAAAAGCTCCAGGAAAAAGTAAGACACATTTCCATATACGGGATAATCGGACTTGGAATGGCCTTCGCCTTCTATGTCGTTCAGTTAAAGCTCAACCGGGTAAGCGATTATACGGGCGTATTTCATGTTCTTGCCGATACCGATTACGCGGGTGAATTTTCCTCCCCACAATATGGCTATTTCAATGCTTTTATGGCCGGTATTTATAATGCAAAGTATACTATTATTGAATATTTAAGTGTACAGCAAAGCTCCATTTATATGCCCGTCAACTTTTTTAATAACCTTACAAAGACTGATGAATTTGCAGAGCGTTACGCTACAAGTCTTCTTTTTGGTCTTGGGGCAAGTGTTTTCCTTACTTTAAGGAGGTCTTTTAAATACAAGTATTACGCACTTTTTGTTGTTGGGGCCTTTACATACCTTACCACCCAGATGGGGTTCGTGCTAAGAAACCCGGATGGTCATTACTACGCTTTTCTGCTGGCTCCTACCATTGGTCTTTTCTTTTCCCTGTTCTTACCTTATACAGCTGCCGAAAAAAAAGAGGCAAAGACTAATTCAGTAATTGACATCTTTTTTGGTGTGTTCAAAAGAATAAATAATCGGTTTGTTTATGTTACAACCAACAATGTACCGAAACCATTTCATTCCGGCTTATACAGCTGGTGGGACACAACCAGGAGGTTGTCCCTGTTTGGGTTTTTATTACTTCTGTTTTACTATCATGGCTTTTCCCCGATAAAACTGACCCGGGGTACGGATATCAGCTCTCACCCTTTTTACCGCATTAATAATACCATACATCAATCGGTTGGCAGGGAACAGGCCGTTTGTCTGCATGAGATCGATGAAAACTATTATCCAAATAGCGGTATTAAACTATTTTATAACCATAAGTTCGGGAATATTAAATGGCACGCTATTTCGCCTGAAAATAATAATAAAACAGCCCTGACAGCCCTGATAAACAAATATAGTGCGGAAGGGTACAAAGTGTTTATTGATGGTAAACGATATAAGATCATAAGCGAGGACACCCCGCCCGATGCCAGTCAGGTGGGCGACTCACTTTGGTTGCTAAACTGAGCAGATGGCCTTAACAGAATATTTTATCTTTGACCAATGACCGAAATTAAAAGCATTTTATATTCCAAGGACAAAAAACCAAACCGGGTCAACCAGGCCTTGGTTGTTGCCGTTTTTACGTGTCTTATTATCGCTTATTTATTTAACGCCTCTTATTACTATACTGATAATCCCGGAGTTCTTGGAGACAACTATCTTCACATGCACAAGATGATGAAAGAGGGTCTTTACGTTAAGCTCCACCATATGTCTTTCCCGTTGCTGTCGGATATGTTAGTGAATACATTTATTTCTACTGGAATAATTCAGCCGACCGACCCACTTTTCCTTGAGAAGTGTTACAAGTTATCAATACTTCCGACAGGGCTGCTAAATGTTCTGGCACTCGGCCTGTTTTTTATTTTTCTGCTCCGGGCAAACACACCACCCTTAAAGGCAGTATTAATATTTTTAACCCTAAGCACAAGCTATACTTTCTGGATGTGGGCCATCCAGAACAATTCTATTGGAATGGCGTTGGCCTGGCAGGTATTGATAAGCTTATATTTTTATTATTGGTGGCAACACCACACCCTTTCACATACCGTATTGTTTACCCTGGCGTGTTGCCTTTCGATGTTTTTTCATATTGGACTGGTATATTTTGCCATTGGAACATATCTTGTTATGCAGGGCAGGATATTATACCTTTCGAAAGGAAAAATCAAAAATTGTTATAAAAAACTGCTTCTGTCAAACGGGATGGCGCTGACCCTTGGGATGGCTTTTATATATGTAGGGATGGGGCTGACTGAGACCAATACCTTGTCAGGTTTGTTTGATGTCCTGGCCGATAAGGAATACCTCAAAAACCTTCCCCCCGACAACAGGAATATTTTTGCTAAACTTATCGAACAGACGCAACGGGGGAGGTTTAACCAAATATCCTATTATTACGAACTGTTTTATCCGGGATGGATAGTAGCACGAATACCTACTGGCGCTGATATTACTCAAATGACTATCCAGAAAATTGGACATATCGCTTTGGGCGTACTAGGTGCCTCCATACTCATCTACCCCAAAACAACCTACAAAAACGGAATAAAGCCTTTTATATTTACAGGGGCGGTCACTTCGGCCATTTCGATTGTGGGTTTTGCCATACATCCTCAATCCAGTCACCACTATTATGCGGTAGCTTACGTGCCCTATTTTTTGTTGTTTTTTGGCTTTATTATTCCTGAAAGGGAAAAAAGGGTGGAGTGGGGACAACAGGTTTTGATGATAATTATAATAGCACTGACGGTATATTATAATGTCTTTTCGCCCCTTAATATCTTTAGGGGCAAAGACCTTGATTATCATCCTTTTTATGTTCAAAACTCCCTGATTAATATTCACACAAAAACAAAACCTGCGGTCTTCTTTAATGAATTGGATGTCGGTTACTATCCAAACTATTCTTTGGATGAATATTACCGGAAAAAATTTGGCCATATTATATGGCGGTCTGATACTCTTTTATGGAATACACAAGAAAAAATCCTGTCAGAACTGGAGAATTATACTTCCTCAGATACCCTCAATGTTTATATTGGAGAAAAAGCCAAAACGCTTTTAACAGGCGATACGATATATACCTATATTAAAATAGAAAATAACCTATGGGAGCTACAAAAATAAACAATGATATACTGGAACTTTCCATTGTAATGCCTTGCCTGAACGAGAGCGAAACCCTAGGCGTGTGTATTCACAAATGCCAGACATTCATAAAGGAAAACAATCTGAAGGCCGAAGTAGTCATCGCTGATAACGGGAGCACAGATGGTTCCCTTGAAATAGCTGAGAAAGAGGGGGCCCGTATAGTAAATGTGGAAAGAAAGGGATATGGTAGCGCCTTAATAAACGGGATCAAAGCAAGCAATGGAAGGTATGTGATCATGGGCGACGCCGACGACAGCTATGATTTTTCAAATCTTATGCCCTTTGTTGAATTGTTGAGGAAAGGCAATGAAATGGTCATTGGCAACAGGTTCAGAGGAGGGATCGCCCCCGGTGCCATGCCATTCCTGCACCGATATCTGGGCAATCCTGTATTGTCCTTTCTTGGGCGGCTTTTTTACAGAGTCAACATCGGTGATTTTCATTGCGGGCTAAGGGGATTTTCCAGAAAAGCCTTCGACGATCTTGGTTTAAAAGCACCCGGGATGGAATTGGCCTCGGAGATGATAGCTAAAGCGGCCTTGAAAGGACTGAAGATCGTAGAGACGCCCACTACCCTGTCTCCCGACGGACGGTCGCGACCCCCGCATTTAAACACCTGGAGCGATGGATGGAGACACTTGAGGTTTCTACTCCTCTTTAGTCCAAAATGGGTCTTCCTCTTCCCGGGGATTATTTTAACCGTTTTCAGCTTCTTGTTATCCTTAATTTTGATAAAAGAACCATTAAGCATTGGGTCGCTAACTTTTGACGTGCATACTTTGCTTTATACTTCTACATTTTTCCTCATAGGGGCTCAGCTTATTTTCTTCTATATGTTTACCAGGATATTTGGATCGGTAACCGGCATCCACCCGGAAACCGGCCGACAAAAAAAGTTTTGGAAGTCTTTTACGCTGGAACGGGGTGTCCTTTCCGGATCCCTCATATTTTTTGTTGGTTTTATTCTTGCTGTACTGTCCCTCCTCAATTGGAAGGCTTCCGGTTTCAGCGAACTTTTACCGTCAGAAAACCTTCGGAACGTGATCCCCTCCGTTGTTCTGATTATTTTAGGGACGCAAATTATTTTTTATTCCGTATTCTTCAGCGTACTGGGTTGGGGCAGAGATAACCAAATGTAAAAAAAATTGAAAAAAATCGACTACTTATTGCAAAGGATAAGGATCAAACAAGCTGAAAAGTTCATTGAAGAGGGTCAGTTTGTTCTTGATGTGGGCTGTCATCAGGGGGAAGTGTTCGACCAGCTTAATTTCAAAAAGATCAGGGGATTTGGTATCGATCCGGTACTTGACGAAACCATTTCCAAACCAAATTATACCTTGTTGCCCGGAAAGTTCCCCGAAGATTTCAATGTAAGAAAGGAATTCGATGCAGTTACTCTTTTGGCGGTTCTGGAACATGTCCCTGAAAATGAACTTATTGAATACCCACAAACGCTTTCAAGGTTTTTGAAAGAAGGAGGTTTAGTGATTGTAACAGTACCATCAAAAATAGTTGATATTGTCCTTTTTATACTGAAGTCCTTAAGACTTATTGACGGCATGGATCTGGGCAACCATCAGGATTTCCCCCGGAAAAAAATCATTGAAAGTTTTACGCGTCAGGGTTATTCGCTTGTCGTTAGAAAAAAGTTTGAACTCGGGCTGAATAACCTGTTTGTGTTCCGGAAAAATTGATTTTATTTTTTAATTACATAATTGGACAAAATGTTTGAATTTTATCCTAAATCCACATTTTTGTGTTTTTCAACGCGCCTTATCCTGAACAATCACCAGCAACAATGATAAAATCATTAGCTTAAAAGTTTCAGAGTTTATCCAACGATTCATGATGCATATCTCGCAAACGGGTTTTTCAAGATACGCTACTATCGTATATTTTCATCAAAATGTAGCAATAGGCTTGGATTTCTAACATCAAAGTACCTCCTTAGGCAATACCTTCCTCGTCCACGTCTTGATCTGCTTCACCTTCCCGGCTACCGAATCGGGATTGAAGGTGAGGGTGGTCTCCCAGGCGTTTTCAGGTTCAAACTCTTGCTCCATGATTTTCAGTACGCTGTTGGCCACGGCTTCTGAACGGATTACGGCCAGGCATTCGGTATTCAGGTTGGCACTGCGGGGATCCAGGTTGAAGGTGCCGATCACCACCGTCCGGCCATCCACCACCATGGTCTTGGCATGAAGCCCGAAGCGGGGCTGATGATCCAGGGTAGTATGCAGTTCACCGGTCATCATCCTTCGGCGTATGGCCGCATCAGGGCGGAACTCAAAAATATGCACTCCCGTTTGCAGCAGTGCCTCACGGTCTGACTGGTAAGCGCTGAAGGCCTCCAGGTTGTCGGTAGAAGCCAGGCTGTTGGTGAGGATGCGTACCCGCACACCGCGCTCCACGGCCTCACGGAATAGCCCCTTACTGAGTTCGGTAGTGATCAGGTAGGGGGTCTGTATATCCACCGTTTTCTTTGCCTTTTTCACCAATGCAATCAGGCTATCGGTCGTGATTCCACCTCCGGATAGACTTACTGTTTCTTCATTTTTGCCGGGAACGTCTGAGATAAACGATACGTTGGCGAGCCAGATCAGCTCCTTTTTGATAGCCGCAAAAGCTTGGGGCAAGTCGGCAATCTTATTGCGTACCTGGGGCCAGAAATTATCCGGATTGCAGGCATATTGATGCAGCTTTTCAAACCGGTTTTCGTCCATGGATATTTCCGGTAACTCCGGACTGATCTCACTCACGGGCACGCTCAGGTCACTTTGCCAGAATTCCTCAAACGAACGTCCTACCTGTTTGGTGGATTTGCCCAGCAGCAGTACATCCCTGTCGCGAAAGTTGTATTCGTGGTCGTAATCAAAATATTCATCGGCGATGTTTCTGCCGCCGGTGATCACCACCTTACCGTCCACGATAAAGGTTTTATTGTGCATACGTTGGTTGAATGACCGGAAGTCTGTCATCACCTTGTTCAGTTTACTCAGCAGGTTTTTGCCCAGGTTGGTGCCGGGGTTATAGATCTTAATATCGATATTCTCGTGGGAATCCAGCATCAGTACATCTTCCAGGGGGGCGTCCACCATAATGTCATCCACAATGATCCGCACTTTCACACCTCTGTCTGCGGCGCGTACCAGGTAGTCGCAGGCAATCAGCCCCACATTGTCTGTCGAAAAGATGAAATACTGGATGTCGATGGTTTTTTCTGCATTTTCACTGAGCCATGCCCGCCCGATCATGGAGTTGGCTCCTTCTTCCAGTACATAAATCCCCGTTTTAGTTCTCATAGAATCAGTGATATCTGCCAATGCCCGGGAAAGTCCCGGAGAATCATCCGGGTGGATATGGGCACAGAAATCTGCCTCTGACTCATTATGTCCGGTTTCCTGCGAAGAACAGGCAGAGAAAAGCCCCGCAACGGTAAGTAATAAAACTTTCAGGTATGATATTACGGATTTTATCATTTATTGCGGATTTAAGGAGAAACACCATCTTATTTAAATCAAAGGTAGTGAAAATACCATGTTCAGCATTGCGCTGTGATTTCTAATTAGTGGTGTCCGAGAAAAACGGCCAAAAATTAAGGTTCTATAAAAAGTACAAAAAGGGGTGAGACTTTGGAAAAGTCTCACCCCATGGCTAAGTTGAATTTGCGAAAACACCCCTAGCCATGAGTAAAAATACATGAGAAAATTGTAGTGCTCCAATTCCCGGACAGCTATTTGACTTTACCTATCAATGGAGAAGTAGGTCCCTCCAAAGTAGAGCTATTTGACTCTACAGTGGTCACTTTATTAAAAGAAATATTCAAAGCATGTGGTCGTTTGCCAAAAAAAAAACGGACGTAAAAAGGGAGGGCTGAAGGCCTTTACGAAAATTACCCTTTCAGAGAGAGTACCTAACTTCATATGCTTAAAAGCTGCTGCTACCAATGAAAAGGTGTTTCTTTCCTCGCTGGACTTGGCAAAAGGCACAATTGCTGTCTTTGACAAAGGTATTCAAAAGTTCAAACAATAGGACCAGTGGACGCAAAATGGTGTTTTTTACCTAACCAGGATGAATAAAAATGCAAAGTTCAAAATACTAAAACAAAGGCCTTTGGATGAAAGCTGTGAAAATGGTGTTCAGATGGATGCTGAAATTGAAATACCATGATCAAACAGGTCAAACAAAAAAACAACAGTCCGGATGGTCACTTACATAGACCCTGTCAAAGGTCGAAAATTAGTATTTCTAACTAACCTGATGGAGCTTCAAGCAACAACTATATGCCGACTATATATGAATCGATGGCCTATTGAGTCACTATTCAGGCAAATCAAGCAAAACTTTGAACTCAATTACTTCCCCTCAGATAGCCCGGAAGGCATTAAAATGCAGATATGGGTGGCCATGACCTTGAACCTGATATTCACTGTCATTCATAAAATGATCAAAGAAGCAGAAGATTTTAGAACGATGGTCAGGTTGGCTGCCAAAAATACTGCAAGCAAAATCAGTTTTATCAAATTTCTTAAATTGTCTAATGCACAGGTAAGTGCTTGTCTTGATGATCTTGGTAATATGCAATTTGACCTTTTTTCTCCCGGTACCCTAACTGAATATCAGAATTCTTCGTAATTTCAACACATTGATCGATTTCAAAAAGTAAATTTGGCGTTCATGTATTTAACCGGACACCACTAATTTAATATTATGAAAAAGACCTCATTATTTACTGTTGTTTTGATCTTGGCGTCCTGTGATGGAGTTAATGATATAATCGTTTTTTGATCCGGGTGCAATTTTTCCCGTTTAATTACAAGGTCAGCCGCTGTTGTTATCATTCATTTTCTTGATTTAATTAAAAATACACCTTCAAATGGGATGATTTGAAGGTGTTTTGTTGTGCATGTGCCATGTAATAAAGAGTGATAGTTTGCGTTCTTTTCGGTGGTTACTTGTTGTTGTTTTGCAGCATTAAAGACAAATCTAAAAACGAAATTAAATTTAATTAGAGGAAGTTATGAAGAAAATTTTGCTAATCGGATTAGTTGTGCTGTCGTTAGCGTCGTGTAAAAAGGATGAGGAGCCTGTGACCACAGGAACACTTTCCGGAACGGTGACAAATGCCTCAGGCGCAGTATTAGCCGATGTATTAATTGTAGTCTATGATGCCAATACAAATTCACCGGCAGGTGCCAATGTTAAAACGGATGCCGAGGGTAATTATACCATTGAACTTGAACCCGGTAATTATTACATAAAAGTATTTAAGCAAGGTTTCGAATCAATACCCCCTAAGGGTGTAACGGCTATTCCGTTTCAAATTGATTTGGGGATCACAGAGAGCCGTTCATTTGAAATGTTTGTAACGACTGTTTCCGGTGGATGGGTTACCGGAAAAGTAACAGACGGTGCCAATGCTGTAGCCAATGTGCTCGTAGTGGCCTCTGATGCGGCCGGTGAAAGTTTTTCTGCGATTTCAGATACCGAGGGTGTATACACTATATTTAATGTTCCTGCAGGGAACTATGGCGTGATGGGCTGGGCTGCTACATACAACTCGGATGAAAAAGCAGCCAGTGTAACAGCAGATGCTGAAACAGGCGCAGTGGACCTTACGCTGACAGCTGGTGCAGCCGGTGTGGTAAGTGGTTCTGTAAGGCACCTGGCCACCGGCAATATCGATGTTGATGTGGCGCTTATTCACCCGCTTTCCAAAGAAAGTATCCCCGGATTGAGTTCGTTTACAGTAGCTGATAACTATGAAATTCCGGGCGTACCTGATGGCATATACCTGGCCCGTGCTACTTTCGAAAATGATAACCGGGTAATGGATCCCGACCGCATTACGAAGTTTGGTGAGCCTGAAGTGGCTATTTCAGGTGGCAACGCCGTAACTATTGATTTTGATGTAACCAATAGCGTGACACTCAATGCACCAACTAATGAGGCATCAACAACCATTCCTTTCGAGACCACTTCTACGGCACCTACGTTCGAGTGGACACCTTATGCGAGTACCAGTGATTATGTAATCGAAGTGATGGATGCCGCTACAGGACAAGTCGTGTGGGGTGGATTTTCCCACCAGCAGGGCGTTATTGGGAAAAATTATACCATTGGCGGTGGAGCAACTTCTGCTGTTTATAATGAAGATAATAGCGCATCGGTTGCTACATTAGTGCCTGGCAGGATATACCGTTGGAGGATCTATGCATCCAAGGATGATGCTAAAAGTGCGGTAGGATGGAATTTAATCAGTGCCAGTGAAGACCAAATGGGCTTAATAAAAATAGTACAGTAGTTTAGGTTTAGGTTAGATTTAAAAGCCCGGCAGCATTGCCGGGTTTTTTTTTGCATTTTAGTCTGTTGATTTTTCTTGTATGTAACCTATGTTACAACACGTAAATTTTAAACGCAAGAAATTTGCAGCTCAATTAAATGATGCAAAATGAAGATATTGGTACTTACTAAACTTTCAGAGCAGGATAATTATGTGCTGGATTTTATGAAAAGGCTCAGTACGCGGGTTGATATTTCTGCTGAAATATTAAATGTGGTGAAGGCGCCATCAGAAATACCACTACAGCACAGTGGGGAAATTATTTCAGTATGTTATGATTTCGATACAGCCCCCCTGGAAGCAATGCAGGAAAAGGCCGGTCAACAGCTCACGTTAATTAAGGAGCAGCATGACTTTATACAGGCCACAAGTGTTAAGATAGGCGACCCTTACAGAATCATTCAGGAAGCCCTGAAGGGGAGTACCTATGATATGATATTTATGGGCGCTCATGTCTCCACGACTTTTGAAGATGCCTTTTCCAAAACTTTTATTGAAAAGGTAAAGGATAAAACGGACATACCTATTCTAAGCCTGAAATGTGACAGGTCAGAAATACAGTTTGAAAAAATAGGGGTATTCAGTTGCTTCGAAGAAATCATTGAGGCCGACCAGCTCAGGCTGATGAGTGTCATTCAACAGGCTTTCGGTTCCGAAGCCCATTTTTACGTCACACAAAAGGAGGGATCGATTACCGACCTGGACAAGTTAAAAGAAAAGGTACTCGAATTTGCTACCTTAAATCACATCAAAGAACCCAAACTACACCTGATCAACAACAGTCATAAAGTAGGTTCTGAAATTCAAAACGAAGTGATTCAGGAGGGTTTGTCATTGATTTCGCTGGTCGATTTTAAAAGACAAAGTTTCAGCTGGCTTTACAATCGTGATTTAAAGTCTCAGGTGGCCAATCATCTACTGGCTCCAATCATATTTTAGTACAAAAAACATCTTATTTATTATGGAAATATTAATACAACCATGGCCATGGTATGTCGCAGGGCCTGGAATTGCCCTGGTCATGTTTTTGCTCATCTATAGCGGGAAAAATTTAGGGATGTCGGCCAACCTCAGGACGATGTGTTCCATCGGAGGAGGAGGGAAGTATTCAGACTTTTTCAACTTTGACTGGCGATCTCAAAAATGGAACCTGATTTTTCTTATCGGCAGCGTGGTAGGGGGATTTCTTGCCGGTAGTTTTTTGACGCCCGATGAAACGGTCAGTCTAAGCCCAGATACAGTAAGGGCATTACATGAAATGGGTTTTAAAAACCCCGGAGATGGTTATGTCCCTGATGAAATATTTAGCTATGAATCACTTTTTTCACTAAAGGGACTTCTGATCTTGCTTGGAGCAGGCTTTTTAGTCGGTTTTGGAGCCCGTTATGCCGGAGGGTGTACTTCGGGGCATGCCATTAGTGGCCTGAGTGATTTGCAATGGCCATCGCTCGTAGCAGTAGTGGGCTTTTTTATTGGAGGTATCACCATGACTTACTTTTTATTACCAATAATTTTTAATTAATACAGTCGATGAAAAGGGTATTGTTTTTTATGTCAGGAATGCTTCTTATTTCCCTGGGTTATGCCCAAAATGAAGCCGTTTCGACTGTTGAGGAAGATCAAATCCATGAAGAGGTGTCTACCCTCCGGGATTATTTTATAAATGGCCAGGTGTCAGGGCATGTGAGAAATTATTTAATGTCGACCATTAATAATAAGGAGCTCACAGATTATTATGCCAATGCTATAGGTGCTTCGCTACATCTGGAAACAGCCAATTGGCACGGGTTAAAGTTTGGATTAAAAGGAATATTTACTTATCAATTGTTTGCTTCCGATCTTGAAAAGGTGGATCCTTTGGCTGGTAAAAGTTCAAAATGGGAGCGTGAGTTGTTTGATGTGAACGATCCGCATAATACCAAGCACATGGATCGTCTGGAGGAGTTTTATGCAATGTATAGCTTCAGGAAGTCATTTGTGCAGTTTGGTAAGTTTGATATTCAATCCACGCCATTGCTGTCGCGAAGGGACGGGCGAATGAAGCCTTTTGCTTTCGAAGGACTATGGAGCGAATTAAATGAGTTAAAACATGTGAAGGTTAACCTGGGCTGGATCTTTGCAGTCTCCCCAAGGGCTATGACCGAGTGGTACAAGGCCAATGAAGCCATTGGGATGAATAACAATGGTTTTCAGCCCGATGGACAAAAGGCAAACTATCATGAAAATACACAAAGCTCAGGAGTAGGTGTGGTCGGGATAAACTATAAGCCATCAGCTAAATGGTCTGTACAATTTTGGGAGTATTATTTTGATAATATCATGAATGTTAACTGGCTACAAGTGGATTACCGTTCGGAAGGGTTGCTGTTTGGTGCCCAATATGCCTTGGAATTACCCGATAAATACCTGGATGGATTGGTTTATGAGCAACGGTATATGCAGCCCGATGAAAAAGGGCAGGTCTTGGCATTTCGTGGCGGGTATAAAGTGAACCAGATGGAATATTCGTTAAATTATGCACATAGTTTTAAAACGGGCCGGTTTCTGTTTCCCAGGGAGTTTGGAAGAGAAAATTTTTATACCTCCATCCCCCGAAGCTGGATGGATGGATTCGGTGATACTGATATTCTGACATTCATCGCCAAATTTACCGGAATGAAAAAAGCACAAGGCTTTTCGGCTGAACTGAGGGCATCGAGTGTATGGACTCCTGCAGTTAGCACCTATACACACAATAAGTATAATATACAGCCCTATAATCAAACCAATTTATTCCTTAAATATAATTTCTCAGGAAAACTGGAAGGACTGGAAACGGGTTTTCTTTATGTGAGTCGGTTTAACCACCCCCATACTGAAAATAGTCCGGGCCAGATCTTCAATAAAACGAATTACCATCAACTTAACTTTATCACGAATATTAATTTTTAAGATGAAAAATTTAAAATTTTTAATGCTGGGTGTGCTTTTTGGAGTCATTATGACCAAGTCAGAAATTATTTCATGGTATAGAATATTTGAAATGTTTCGTTTTGATTCATTTCATATGTACGGGATCATTGGCTCTGCTGTGATACTTGGTGCAGTATTTATATATTATGTCAAGAAAATTGAATTGAAGAGCACAGAGGGAACAAAGATCAATTTTTCCCCTAAAGCAAAAAGCTTTCCCCGCTACCTTATCGGAGGTACAATTTTTGGCCTGGGCTGGGCCCTTGCCGGCGCATGCCCGGGACCTATGTTTGTTTTAGTGGGTAAGGGTGTATTCCCTATGTTATTGGTCATTGTCGGTGCTTTGTTGGGCACTTTTATGTACGGGGTCTTAAGAAACAAATTGCCACATTAAGTGTTATTAGTTATATTCAAAAGCATGTTTAAACATTGTAAGTTGGATATAAAAAATAATTTGCTTAATGTAACAAATATTACCTAAACTGTATTGTGACCACAATACCTTTGCATTATAATTATACAGCGTAACTAAAAAAATATAAATAGATATGAAAGTAGAACAGATTTATACGGGGTGCTTAGCTGAAGCGGCATATTATATCGAGTCGAACGGAGAAGCGGCTATTATAGACCCATTGCGTGAAACTCAACCGTATATTGAAAAGGCGGAAGAAAACGGCGCGAAAATCAAGTATGTCTTCCTGACTCATTTTCATGCTGATTTTGTATCAGGACATTTGGATCTGGCCAAAAAAACAGGTGCTACCATTGTGTATGGACCAACAGCGAAGACACAGTATGAAATACACGAAGGAAAAGACGGTGAGCTTTTTAACATTGGTGATGTCAAGATAGAATTGTTACATACGCCAGGCCATACAATGGAGTCAAGTACTTTTTTACTCATTGACGAAAAGGGTAATAAAAACGCCATATTTAGCGGGGATACTTTGTTTTTGGGAGACGTAGGACGTCCTGACCTGGCCATCAAGTCAGACCTGACCAAAGAAGACCTCGCCGGATATTTGTTTGATTCTCTTCGCAATAAGATTATGGTATTGCCCGACGAAACCATTGTTTATCCGGGGCATGGGGCTGGATCAGCCTGTGGCAAAAACATGAGTAAGGAAACTGTAGGTAAATTGGGTGACCAGAAGAAATTCAACTATGCGCTCAGGGCTGATATGACCAGGGAGGAATTTGTTATTGAAGTTCTTGATGGAATACAGGCTCCACCACAGTATTTTTCTAAAAATGCAATGATGAACAAGCAGGGTTATCAGGAATTTGACCAGGTTCTTGCAAAAGGAAATATTGGATTGGATGCCGACACCGTCGAAGCCATGTCCAAACATGAAGGTGCTTTGGTGCTCGATGTGCGGTCTGCCGATGACTTTGCACAAGGCCACGTTCCCGGAGCTATGTTTATTGGCCTGGATGGTCAATTTGCTCCCTGGGTGGGCGCATTGATTGAAGACATAAATCAGCCCATCGTTCTCGTTACTCCTGAAGGAAGGGAAGAGGAGTCCATTACCCGGTTGTCTCGTGTAGGTTATGATAATACACTGGGATACCTGAAAGGTGGAATGGCTGGATGGAAAGCAGCAAATAAGGATATTGCAGATGTCAACTCTGTCAGCGCAGAGGAATTTGCAATTGCCCAGGGAAAATCACCTTCCCGCGTTGTTGATGTGAGAAGAGAAGGAGAGTATTTGTCGGAGCACGTGATTGACGCAGAAAACCTGCCCCTTGACTACATCAACGATTACGTTGATCAGCTCAATACCGGTCGTGAGTTTTATTTACATTGCGCAGGTGGCTACCGGTCAATGATTGCCGCGTCTATATTAAAGGCAAATGGTGTAAGCAACTTTATTGATGTAGCCGGTGGTTTTGCAGCCATTAAAAATACAGAAGCGAAAGTGAGTGACTATGTTTGCCCTTCCACACTGTAATATTATTGATTAAACATATAGAAAAAAAAAGGGCCATGTGCCCTTTTTTTGTTTCTTGGATATGGTGATCTTTTGGTGTTGATGAAGACCCCGGGTAAAATTGGGAAGTCTATAGGAGTTACCGAAAAACTTTAATAAAAATCACCCGCATTCAAGGAGACATCCAGCAGTAATCTCCTGGGGCGAATATGCTGTCCGGGTTTGTACAAATACATTTTGCCATCCGCATCAATCATGGGGATGTGGTAGTTTCGTGCCCTGTTCAACTTTTCAGGCAGGAACCAGGAATCGTGGGCCAGTTTGTTTTGCAAAAAATTACGTACGCGTTCATCATCTATTCCCAGGGTAATACTGCCGGTTTGATGGTAGGGAAAAGCGTATTCGGCCTGAATTCCCAGTAGCCCGCAGGAAAGATGGCCATATTCCGCCCGCGACATATCAATATACCCGAAACGCGCAAAGGAATGATCGCGGACTTTTCTGGTGTTTGCAGAATTGGTGTTGCCGGTCCAAAGCACCATATTAAGCCCTAATCTGAGATGATGGGTGCGCCAGGCGATCAATAGGGCAGAGGTGCGGTACCGGTCTGAACGGAGGTTGCCAAAGACATCATTCTCATGGATCAATTCAAAGGAACCCGCCTGGAACCCGATGGTTCCTGTTCGCTGGCTGGTGTTTTTCTTGTCCCAATAGAGATTGAAGGCATACCCCAGGCTATGGGCTTTGCCCGTTTGGTTGCTTACCCGATGAAAAAACAGATTGGGAAGGGAATCCATAGCCCCCCAGCTAAAAAGCGGTCCTAGGGAAAACTGTAATTCCGGCCCTTTGTGATCCGGCCCGGGCGCCCTGAAAGTATAATATTGGCGGAGCTCGGTATTGAACTGAATAAAGTCATTGAGCATATATGCTCCGAAAATGATCCCGATGCGTTGATGGTGTGTGCCTAAACTTAGGGATATCCCCGCTTTACCGCCGAATGGTTTGGTCTGTGCATATGCTTTGCCAGGGAATAAAAGAATAACATTTAATATACAAAGTAAGATAAGGAGCTCCCTTTTTCCGATAGAATTTAGCACAGTATACGGCTGATGGTTCAATTTTCGGCTACCCAATTGATGGCATTGATGAGGAGTTGTCTGTAATTTTTGTCATTAAAAGTCTGGCGACCATGACCAGGCTGCAGATATACTATTCTCGATTTGTTGTACGTGTT
>Ga0224506_10001518_pt1 | contig 16501 bp, 14 predicted proteins | sample SF_Jan12_sed_USG_2_FD_169108 | JGI IMG/M metagenome (GOLD analysis project Ga0224506, IMG submission 169108) | Sediment microbial communities from San Francisco Bay, California, United States - SF_Jan12_sed_USGS_8_1 | ecosystem: Environmental > Aquatic > Marine > Sediment | place: USA... | reverse complement strand
AAATGGATGTGTGAAATTCAACGAATAGGCATGTAAATACAACCCCTTGCCATTTAAAACTAAATTTTCAATTCCGTATTCTTTATCTCCTAGTATCGGATTATCGATACTGGACAGATGTATACGTAATTGATGCCTTCTTCCTGTTTGAGGGTTCAACTGTACCAAGTTGAGTTTACCGAACCTTTTTGAGGAAACTGATTTGACTACTTTATAATTCGATTGTGATTCCTTTCCTTCAATTTCTGAAGTGATTTCTCCTCGATCGTTCATTTCACCTATAGTAACCGCATAATATGTTTTCTCGACCTTTTTATCTTCAAACATTCTATTTAAAGCACGAATACTACTACTCGTTTTTCCAACCAGTAAAATACCTGTGGTTTCATAATCTAATCGATGAACAGGCTGAGGTTTTGTAGCATCAGGAAGATTACTTCGTTGAATGTTTTGAGCTAAGGCATTGGCTATGGTTTTAAAACTATTACCACTAACCAAAATACCGGCTGGTTTATGAATTACTGCTAAATAATCATCTTCAAATAAAACGTTAAGCGGAAGGACTAGGTTCTTATTTGGACTAACTTCTTTTGAAATGGATAACCTTATACACTCACCTGTATTTATTAAAGTCCCCGAAGTAGCAATAACATCATTAACTGTAATAAACTTTTTCTTTATTGCTTTTTTTAGAGCTGATTTTGTTAAAGCACCAATGAAAATACCAACACCATATTCCTGTAATCGAAGTGGAGAAGGTATATCAGGAACGATATGAATTTCTGTTGTATTGATTATTGCTTTTGTTAATGATTAGTATATTGTTGGTATGTAAATTCGTAAATATTATGGTGCATACACTAAAAAGCCATGTTTTTATAAACTACTGAATTACTTATGTTAACGTGATTATTATGACTTTTTATATCAGCAGCTATACTTGTTATTTAGTCCAAAACCGTTAAAAATACACCATGCAAGAACTAAACCAGAGATAACATTTGTACCCCTTCTCCATTATTTCCGACTATTCACTCACTGGTCGTATTCCAAAAATTAATAAATATCCTATCATCCAAAATTCTCCAACTGTAGCAGGAACGGTTAAATAAATTAACAAGGGGCTTTCTATACCAGAATAATTAATTGTAGTTTGTATCAAGTAACCTATACCACCAGCAATCAGGGTTCGCCCTAACCATATAGGCATCCTTTTTGTGCTGGTTATAATGTATCCCAATGGGATAAGCCAAAGCCCAAAGAAAAGTCCTCCGACACCCCAAGCATTTGTAATTAAACTACTTAAAAGTTCAATTAATATTAATTTATCTTCAACGGTTTGGGATGAATTTGCAATTTCAATAGCGGAACCCATTGAGATTGCACTAATCATAATTGCTACTGAATTTATCATTCCCCAAATGCCAACTGACCATGCTGCCCATTCATTATTATTTCTGAACAATCTATAAAACCATACTGCAGTAAGCGCTTGTGAAACAACAATACCAAATTCAAATAAAAGCCGGGTTCTGGCAAGAGATTCAAGGTCAATCAGATTTGTTAGTGTTTTCTGAGCGTCTTCTGAGTCAAATACCTGAGGATGAAATATCATAAATCCCAAAATGCCTGAAATTGCCATAAGTAAGTACCATATTCCTGCTGTTCTTGCTGTAGTTACTAACTCACTTTGTTTGTTATTAATAGCCATATCATGTATCTATTTAATTTTATTAATTGGCGATAACATTTATATAACGTACATGATGCGCATTAGTTACCTTATTATTTACATAATTCCGCTTACACCTGTCAGCCTATTATTGGCTGAAACTTGGGGTAACGGGGTAACGGAGTGATTCTTTGATTAACTACAGGGTCTCCGCCAAATGGCGAGTGACGCTGAGGAGGAATAACACCAAAAAGCTTCTCAATAATATATACTGAGAAGCTTTTTGGGTGTGTTTTTAGGTATTATTACTGCTTCGTTACTTCTACTACCTCTGTTGGGGTTTTAGTCGCATTTCGGATTGCTACTTGTCTTGCCACAGATTGACTCAATTCCATAAAAATATCAGTAATACTATTATCTTCCATGGTTACAGGAAACCCTTCATCGCAACTCTCTCTTATCGATTGCATCAACGGTATTTCGGCCAATAAAGGAACGTCTTCTTTTTTAGCGAGTCCTGCTCCTCCTCCTTTACCAAAAACATATTGCTTGTCGTTAGGGTTTTCATCCGACATGAAATAAGACATGTTCTCGACAATGCCCAAAATAGGGACATCAATTTGTTTCTGCTTAAACATAAGAAGTCCTTTTTTTGCATCTTCCAAGGCAACTTTCTGAGGGGTGGTAACTATAATGGCTCCTGTTACAGGTACTGACTGTACCAACGTAAGATGGATATCGCTCGTGCCAGGAGGGAGATCAATTAATAAATAATCAAGGCTTCCCCATTCTGTATCTCCAATAAACTGTTTCAGAGCCGAACTTGCCACTGGCCCTCTCCAAACCATAGGATTGTCCTTTTTGATTAGCAATCCAATGGAGATCAACTTAATTCCAAATTGTTCTATTGGGGTGATCAAGGTCACGTCATCTGTTTTTATCATTTTAGGCTGCTCATATTCACAACCAAACATAGTGGGCATACTAGGCCCAAAAATATCCGCATCAATCACCCCTACTTTAGCTCCCGATTTTGCTAATGCAACAGCTAAGTTGGCCGTAACTGTTGATTTCCCTACCCCTCCTTTTCCTGAAGCAACAGCTATAATATTTTTTACATCAGGCAATAGGGGAGACTCCTTTCTTACCGAAGTCACATTCGATGTAATATCAATAGACACTTCTACTTTTTCTTCCGAAATAGCCTCAATAGCTTTTATACATTCCTTTCTAATGATTTCCTTTAAAGGACATGCTGGAGTGGTTAACTCTACCGTAAAACTTACTTTCCCTTCCTCACTTTTAACGTTTTTTATCATTCCAAGAGTCACAAGATCCTGCTTTAAATCAGGGTCTTCTACTGTTCCTAATGCTTTAAGTATGGCCTCTTCGGTTATTTTCATAGTTTAATAAATTTTAATATTGATTACTGATAAATGTGTATTACTCTACACCTACTTCTTGATGTGTGGATGCTGTTTTTTCCTTTATGATGTTTTGTATGTCGGCCATAGACGTTGCTCCATCTTCTTGCCCCACGAGTCTATTGATGTAATAAAACAAATACATAGTCGTTAGCCAGTCGGTAAAATCTTCTTTAGAATTTAAGTGTTTTTTCAAATTTACCATTACCCAAGAAAAATGTTCCCAAGTATCATAACAAGAGTCACAATCTCGATTTACCCCGGTACAACATCTTCGTGTAGACGAAAAATCGGCATTATATGCTCTAAAATGGGGGTTGTAGGGATTTCCATTTTCGAACCGTTCAAAGTTGTTTTCATGATTAGTCGATAGGTTGGTACACACCTCGTAGCCCCAACTTTCATCAAACAATTTTCCTTCAGAAATCACCTTGTTAAATGAAGGAGTCATTAATATTTTATCAGGATACTTCTCGATCATTCTATCAATCTCTTCCCTTACCTCGTGAAACCCGGCTTTATAGTCATGCTTATCTCCTAACTCCGATAAGTCGCTGTAATAATTGAATAAAACAGCATTTCCATTTTCAACGCATGTTGACACTACCTTTTCGATCTGATTGGCATACCCGGGCGCTACCGTATAATACCAAAAGGCGCGAGAGTCATTTTTATAATTTTTTAACGCTTCACCAAATAAATCTCTCTTACCATTTGCCCTTAAAGCTGAGTCGGTTTCTCGCTCTCCCCAAATAGAAATACCAATGGGTAAATTCTCTAGCCCTTCGTAAGGGATTTTTATTAACCCATTGGTGGCAACATTGCACTTAAAGTTGTCATATACTTTTTTTATTCTAGGAATAACCATACTTGGCTCGCCACCAACGATGGTCACAAAGTTTGTTCCCCGTTCTTTTTCGCTTTCGATAAATTCATCGAACGCACTTTCGTCTGGAACATTTATCGCATCCATCCCTTCTTCGAAGTAGTAGCACCCTTTGCAACGCAAATTGCAAACATGGGTGAGGTCTACAGAAATAGAACGTATTGCTCCTGCTGCTCTAATTTCATCATAGCATTTTTTTAACGCTGGATCCTGTAGATAAGATTTTAACTTCGTCATCCCCACATAATTTACTTCCCAAAATATACTACACGTTTATGAAATCGCCTCTTCCACAAGTTGAATGATGTCTTTCACTACCATTTTATCTTCATTTCCAGTAGTTTTAACAGCATCACTAAACATTGAGTAATCTTTTGGACAGCAAACAATAAAATGGTCTGCATTACCCAACGAAATAGCTTCTTTTATTCTGATTTCACTTGGTCGTGCTTCCATTTTTGAATCGTCCATCCATACTCTACCTCCTCCTGCACCACAGCAGAACGAGTTTTCTTTATTACGAGGCATTTCAACTAACTCTACTCCCATTGCTTCTAATAGCTTTCTAGGTGCTTCCGTTTCACCGTTATAACGTCCCAAATAACATGGGTCATGATAGGTTACTTTGTAGTTCAACTTCTTGGTAAAGTTTAACTTACCCTCTTCGTGAAGTCGTAGTAAAAGGCCTGTATAATGGAAGATCGAATACTCTCCACCAAATTCAGGGTATTCATTTTTTATCGTGTTGTATGAATGAGGATCTGTGGTAAATATCTCTTTAAATTTAGCTGAGCTAAAGGTTTCAATATTATCTTCGGCCAACATCTCATATAACCCTTCTTCTCCCACTCTTCTAATATCATTTCCAGAGTTCTTTTCGCCATCGAATAATAAGCCAAAGTCAACTCCAATTTTATTCATTACAGTGGCTACTTTAAGGGTTAATTCTTGTATCCCTGCATCGTAAGAGGCAAAATCACCTACAAACCACATAAATTCAGCGGCTTCTTTTCGTACATCTTTAATTTTAAAATCAAGTTTAGACGTCCATTTAGCTCTATTTCTTTCTGACTGACCAAAAGAGTTACCATAATCACCGATATTCGCCAATGCATCTTGTAATGAATCTTCCATATCTCCTTCTTCTACCAATGCTCTACGTAAGTTTACAATAGAGGTAAGGTGTTCGATACCTACAGGACAAGCTTCTACACAAGCCATACAGGTAGTACACGACCACAATCTATCCGCAGAGATAACATCTCCTGCTATGCTACAACCTTCTTTTTGAGGAGTTGTAAAAGTTTGATTAAAGAACTCTTTACTGTTTTCGTTCGTGAATGTTCTCAAGTCTAAAATTATATCTCTAGGAGATAGAGATGTTCCAGCCGCATTTGCAGGACAAGCAACATGACACCTACCACATTTCGTACAGGCATCGAAATCCATAAGTTCTTTCCAGGTGAAATCACTAAGCTCTACATAACCCATGTTTTTATCTTGCTGCTCTTCTGTAACACCAGGAAGTTTTTTAGCTGCCATCTCATCTATAAACATGAGGTTAGCATAATCGATAAGCATGTGTATCGCTTTGGAATAAGGAATATAAGCAATAAAGAACATCACCATCACGGCATGAAACCACCACGAATACATGTGAAATGAGTTGGCAGTATCTGTAGACATACTGCTAATCATACCAGCTATTGTCCAGCCTACAGGTGACCATTTTTCAAAAGGAGGCATTCCGTCTGCACTAATTCTAAATCCTTCGATTACAAAACCTGTTATGGCTACTAACAATAATAACCATAGGAAAATTTTGTCATCTGTTGAATAGCCTTTTCGACTATACTTTTCTTGCGCTAGATCTGGTCGTGAATAATCCAATTGCGGAAGTTTTTGAACAACACGCCTCAACATCATCATCACTAAACCAACAATGAATAATGCACCGAATACATCAAGTGTCAAGGAAAACCAAAGATAGAAAGTACCTTGAAGAAGGTGTATGTCTAAAAATCGCAGAAAATCATGGTCTAGCGCAACAAGAGCTGTACCAATTAACAATACAATAAACCCCCAAAATATTAACCAGTGGGCATATCCCGCATATTTATCACGCTTAAATACGGTTGAATTTTTCCCCATTATTGCTGCTGCCTTCATAAATCTGCTAAACAGATTATTGAATCTATTGGCATCTCTACCTTGCTTGTACTTCTTATATTTTCGATAAAATCCGTATAGGAAAATAGCTATGGCAAGAAATGCAATCGCATAGAATGCTAATTGCATTACAAGAGGGAAGTTTCTGTAAATTTCTCTGGTTTCTAACATTTCGGTTTAGGTTAAGTAGTTATTCGTAATACTTCAACAGTATCTAATATTCTCAATAAATAGTTAGTGGCGCTTACGCCTATACAAGGTAACTACTTGAACCTAGAAGACCAAGAACGATGATACTCATTCGGCTAATAGATTCAAGTACTTCCTTAATAAAATAGTTCTACCCCTACGAACACTTTTGTCGATATGGTCTAGAGTAAACTGGTGCTACTCTATTGGTTAAAACCTTTTTGTGGGCAACACCAGTATTTTGTTTATAGTTTACTGCTCAATGCTGGAATTAAGTCGAAAAGATCGGCTGTACATCCATAATGTGCATAATCAAAAATTGGTGCATTAGGATCTGTGTTAACAGCAATAATAAGATCTGCTTCTTTCATTCCCTCAATATGTTCTGGAGCACCACTAATGCCAAGTGTTAGGTATAATTTTGGCTTCACTTTTAAGCCTGATTTACCTACTTGCCTTGTTTTACCGAGCCACTTATTATCAACAATTGGACGAGAACAAGAAACAGCACCACCAAGTTTTGCAGCTAATTCTTCTACCAAAGGAATATTTTCATCACTTTGGATTCCTCTACCTGCACTTACTAGCACATCTTGTGTTGTGATATCTACATCTCCACCTTCAGGTTCAATTAGTTTTCGGAATTTCACTTTTACACCTGAAAAATCGGGAGCTGCCATTTCTTCTACAGCAGGGGCTCCGTCAGCTCTTCCGGCATCAGCAGGAAAAGAACCAGGAAGTACTGAAACAACACATTTTCCAGATACTGCAGACTCTACATTTACCTTACCACCATATAATTGGCTAGTAACGCTATCTGCTTGCATTTGTGAAGCGTAGGCTACCAATGGTATGTTCTGAGCAACACTTAGCCCTGCAGCAATGTCCATGCCCATTGATGTGTTTCCCACCATCACCATGTCGGCATCGCCATTAGAAACTACCTCATTCACCGTTTTAAGGTAGGCTTCAGGATTAAATTCTGACAATTCGGGAGCATCTACCGTGATTACTTTGGCTGCTGCGCCTAAATCAGAAGCAAGGGCTTTATTACCGATTAGAACGGCTGTCACGTCACCTAATTCTTTTGCTTTTCCAAGCATTTCAAAGGTTATGTCTTCTACACTACCTTTGAAGTGTTCAACAATTACATATATACTGCTCATTTTATTCCTTTTTCTTTTAAGATTTCAATTATTTTAGCTGCTGCTGCTTCTGCATCATCACCAAGCATTTCTGCTCCTTGACCTCCTTCTGGCTTAAACATTCTTGAAACATCTGAACCAGCACTTCCATCCATCGATCCAGCAATTTCCTCTATATTAATTCCACGACTCGCTTTTCTAATTTTAGCTACTGGAATATATCTTGGTGTTTCTCTTGCTGCTTGAACGCCAACAACTACAGGAGTAGCCACTTCAAATTCGGCCACCACTCCGCCACCGTATTCTTTTTGAACTACTAAGTTGTCACCATCTTTCGTTACGCCAGTAACTACATTGATGTTTGGTGTATTTAGGTGGTTCGCTATTATCCCTGCAAGCTGTCCATCTCTATCGTCAACCGCCTGAACTCCAGTCATCACTATATCAAATCCTAACGATTGTATTGCATCTGCCATTGCTTTACCAGCCGTATGGCTTGATACAGAGTCGCCAAAATCTCCAGTGATCTTTACCACTTTATCTGCTCCTTTAGCTGCTGCTGTATGAAGCACTTTGTCAATCCCATCGCTATCTAAAACAATTGCTGTCACCGTGCCACCATTCGCTTCTTTATACAATAAAGCTTCCTCTAGTGCATGGTCGTCAAATTCATTCACTTTATACTTGAGCCACTCTCGGTTCAAATCCTTTCCCGAGCCGTCAATCTCCAGTTCTTCTACTAAGTCTGGAACTTGTTTAATTGGTACTACTATGTTCATTTTCGACTATTATTTATTGTTAAAAAATTATTCTTACTTCTGGAGTATCTCCTCCAACTTCATTTCTTCTCTTATTTGTATTAAATCGTTTTGTTCTGGTGTAAACGGATAGTCACGGAAATTTTCTGTAGGACGGTAACTTCCGTACGGGCGTGTACAACCAACTTCACCTTCTACATCGGGACATCCATCTGTTTTAAAAGGAGACTCTTCATTAAACGCTTCGATAACATTATCAAGTTCAATATTTGGTGCCTGTAATGATATAATTCTTCCAATGTCATCAAACCCAATGTTTTCTCTTTGTAAACCATGATGCTCGATCAGGTGTTTAATCAATTGAATTCTTCTCCATCGCGTTATTTCAGGCTGATCCCAATCTCCCATTCGAGAGTCTGGCTCAGGATTAAAAGAAAATAGGTACGGGAAAATTTGGTTTTCATACAATTTGTAGAAAATATCAATCAGATCTTTATCCGTTTCACCTAAGCCTACAACCGTATGAATATTAACTTTCCATGGCCCCCATATTTCTCTAGAAAGATTAATGATGTCCCAATAGTTACTCCATTTCAAAGAGCCATTAGGGACATTGGTGCGGTGTTTATAAAATAAATCTTCCGTTACGGCATCCAAACCAACACCAATCATATCCACTCCCAAATCGAAGTATGATTGCAGTTTTTCTCTATTCAAAACTGGAGGAGCAATTAGTAATGAAAGAGGCGTATCTACCTTATCAACAATTTTTTTAGTGATATCATACGTATCTCTGTGGGCACGACCGTGGGTCACCATAGAGATACACAATCGGGTTAGTTTATCCTCGTGCTCAACCATTCGGTCTACAAAATAATCTGTATCTACTAATGGCCACTCAACTCTTATAAATGACTTTTCTTCATAATCACCAGGTCTCGTCCGGGCAAGTCCGCAATAACCGCAATCTGACAAACAGCCATTTTCATAGTTTAATAATATGTTGATTCCTCCAAATTTAAAATCTCTAGAGAATCTTCCCGATTGCATTCTTAGTGCCATCGAACTTGCTGCACTAATTCGAACAAAATCAGGACTCACTTTATTCTCTACCTTTGATGATAAAGCTTCTACTTGGGTCATAGTATATTTTAGTTATAGTTTTAAATATTCATTGCTAGAGATTTCCAGGTAAAATCACCTAACCACTTACCTTTCTTTAGATCAATTTTAATCTGTTTTGGTGTCAAAGCACTCATTCTGGTTACAGGCATTTCAATTGCATCAAAACTGTCTCCTTTTAAATCTTCCAGTTTACAACTTTTTGCTTGCATTGGTATAAAATACATATATAAATAATCCGTTATTTTTGCCACCTTATTCTTTGGTTTTTCTTCTAAGAACACTACTTTTTTTTGCATGAAATAAGTGAAATATAACTCCATACCAACATAAATTGGTTTTTTAGCATGCTCTAGAAATGTCAACGCTTTCTCTGATAGATGAATGCTAATAGCGCTGTTATTTAATAATCCATGTAGTGTTGTTCCTTTCATGCTTCAACTTTTGGGTAATAACATGAACCATTATAGGTATACCTTTTTTCTGCTAATGCGCGCTGAGAGGCAACCCAAATCGCATTTACAATATCATCGTTTTCAATCACGTGCGAATACGATTTGTTTGATGAATATTCGAGTACTACTTTATCCACTACTTTGGTGATATGGTCCTTGTCTAAAGGACTCCATTTAAGCCTCGATTCTATTTCGGAAAGCATCTCTTCCTGATCAAGAAAATCACCTGTAATCAATACACTTTTTATGTTTTCGCCTTTTAAGCCAATGTATGTTCTTAGTAAACCTGCTGGTGTTTTTTTAAGGCTTACGCCAGTCATGTCTGCTTGTGGCGAACGTTGAAAAATCCACTCTTCATTTTCGTATGTTTCACGAGCAATATGATTAATCATTTTTTGTTCGTTAGTGGAAATATCTTGTTCTTCAAATGTTTTTCCGAAAGCTTCAGCATATTTTTTCAATACTAATGACTTTAAATCTGTCATCTCAACCGCTGTGCCTAGTGTTCTATTAATAGAAGTTATTCTTTGCTCGATAGAAGCTATTTTACGTTTATCCGAAAACTTTTGAATGGGTATTTTCAACACTTTAAGCATTACATCGATATCGAAATCTAAGAGCAAGCTTGCATGAAACTGGATAGCTCCGCTTGGACTAATATATACCCCTAATCCAGCAATTTTTTTACCTTCTACTTCAAGGTCATTTTTAGATCGAAAAGCGGCCTCAATTCCGAGTTCTTTTAACGCATCTAAAATAGGAGCTGATAGTTTTTTATATAACTCACTTATATGCTCCCAAGGAAGTTCTTCTTGGTTGGTAGTAAAGCAGATGCCCAACTGATTGGCACCCATAAGGATCGCTCCTCCGCCTGTTAGCCTTCTTCCAAAACCAAAACCCAACGATTCACACTCTTCAATGTCTATTTCGGCATTAATATCTTGAAAACGCCCAACAAGAACGCTGTGATCTTTATAGTTATATAACCTTAAAATTGCAGGAAAATCTGTCCCTCCTTCACTGGTATGAAGATTTGTTAAATACTCATCTGTAGCCAAACCTTTTGAGGCTGACATCTCTGTTTGGTCGATGTATCTCCAGTTTTTCATTATTCTACTCCACACGAACAAGAGTTTTCATAAAAAGAGGGCGAAAGTCCCAATTCTTTTGAATACTCAATAATACCTTCAGCTGGATAAGCTATTCCATTCAAGCCTGCATTAATCGCAGCTCGATCAACAATTTTTTTGTATTCTCCTCCTGGTCTTGCGCAACCTAAAAGAATTTGGGTAGTTGGCATTTTTAATCTACTTTTTATCAAAAATTCTTCTACCTCGTCTGTATTTGGTGGAGAAACATCTTGCATTTTAGTGCCTTGCAATGGCATGAAAATAACAATTATTAGGGCATGCGTTGGGTACTTGCTAATCATATCCAATGCTGCATATTCTCCTAAAAATTTACCATAGTGTAATCCTAGTATAATATGAGGTCGAATACTAAGTTCATATTTTGTTAAGATGGCTAGGGTACGGTCAAAATCTTCCACAGTTGAAGTCAAGTGGTAGACTTGTTCTATTGTTTCTTGTGCACCAATGATATCTAATGCTACGCCATCAACACCTGCTTTTTTCAGCCCTTCGGCCATTGGCTCATCTACTAGCCCAGTATGCACCATGACTTTGAGTCCCAATTCTTGCTTAATTCTTGCGATATCATCGATGTGCTTTAAAAAAGGAACTTGTCCGTTTTTCATAGAGCCACCACTAATTAATACAGACTCTGTTCCATTAGAAGCAAGGTTTTTACACATGTTGTACAATCCATCTTTGGCATCTAAAGGGATCATAGGCTCAAGCACCTTTTTATCGCAGTGGTCACAACTTAATGCACAACCACTTCCTGTGATACTTATGGGTAAAAAAGCTCTTGGGTTTGTTTGTTTAAACCCAGGAATGTTATATTTTTTTAATCCTGGGGCATAGTATAGAATATCATTAGAGAAGTTCTTTTGTCTAACTTCAAATGCTTCAGCATTAACTTCTGTTGTACCAACTATTGTGCTATCCATCCCTTATCTTCAAATTTTTTAAGTTCTGATTTGAACCAACCTACAATATTATCATCTCCAAAAATAAGTTTTGGAATTTCTTCGTCTTTATTTGTGAGTTTTAACTTTACCAACCACCCTTCACCATATGGATCTGTGTTAATAAGGCGAGGATTTTCTTGCACTTTTTCGTTGATTTCTGTAACAACGCCTGATACTGGGGCATTCAGAGGGCCAACATGTTTTTCGGCCTCAATATTTCCAAAGCTTTGTCCTCGTTTCACATCAGCTCCCATTGCATCAAATACTACTGCTACAAAAGACCCACTCGTTTCTTGAACCAATGGACTCATGCCTATTCTAGCCTCACTCCCGCTTAAATCTACCCAAAAATGAGAGTCAGCATCGTAGTAATAATTTTGATTTATTTCGTATTTATCAATTTTTTCCATCTCAATAAGATTTATAATTTAAGCCATTGCTTCATCAATCAATTCCGCTATATCTTTCACCAATAGTTTTCCTTCATTTCCTGTAGATTTCACAGCATCTTCGAATCTAGAAATTTCGTAAGGACAAACTACAACTAATACATCTGCACCCGTTTCAACAGCTTCTCTAACACGATTTTCAGATAATCTTTCATTCACATGGTCGGACATAAACCCATCTAACCACATGCCACCACCACCACCACCACAGCAATAGCTTTGTTCTTTGCAACGACCCATTTCAATCAACTCTACTCCAGGCAATGCCTCAATTATGTTTCTTGGCGCCATATACTCTCCGTTATGTCGTCCTAAATAACATGGGTCATGAAAAGTAACTTTTATATTTAAGTCATTTTTTAAGTCTAATTGATCCATCATAGGCGCAAGCATAGTGGTATAATGTTCCACATCATAGTCCCCTCCTAAATCAGGGTATTTCTTTTTCATGGCATTTAATGCATGAGGATCAGTAGTCATTATTTTTTTGAATTTATACTTATCAAAAGTGGCAATATTGTGTTCTGCAAACTCCTCAAAAAGACCTACTTCTCCTGCTAATCTTTGTGAATCGCATGAGCATTTTTCTTCTGTACCTAAAATTCCGAAATCAACATTCAGTTTGGTAAGTATTCTTGCCATTGCCTGACTAGTTTCTTGACCTCTTCCATGATAAGCTGGATAGCACTCTACGAACCATAAATAATCTACTTCTTTTTTCTCCTTCATGATTGGCACCTCCACCCCTGCATCTTTTATCCAATCGGCTCTTTTTCGTTGCGATTCTCCTAATGGGTTGCCATACTCAAATGTATTTTCAAATGCCTCCTGTAGTTCTGCTGGCACATTCGCCTCCAAAACAGCTTCCTCTCTAATCGCAGGCATAATTTTAATCATGTCGACAGATTTAGGACATACTCGAAGGCAGTTCATACAGGTAGTACATTTCCACAAGTCATCATTAGTAAAAAGGTCCATTCCTTGTTGTAACTCTCTGAATATTTTTCTAGGCCCATATTCACCACCTGCTTGATTTACAGGACATACAGGAATACACTGTGTACATTGATAGCACCATCCCATAGACTCGGCTCCTTCAACACTCGTAACTTTATCCAAGCCTGACATATCGTAATTTGTCAAAACTCGTTGCTCAAACATCCTATTCCAGTCTGGCCCTAGTTCGATTCCATCAACTACTGCACTTTCCTTTTCAATGATTTGTTTTTTATGAATTGGCATGATATAAAAATTATTTTTTAAATACTTATTATTAAACCGCTACCGGCTTTCTCTTTTCATGAACTCCCAAAATTCTTTTCGAAAACTCTGCTATTGGGGGCATTACTTTATTAAACTCTTCGGTCATTTTCACCTTAAAAATAGTGTAGGCATAAATGACATATACACAACTTAAATAAACATTTGTACCAAAAAGAGATCTATTTATAAACTGAAACTCTACCGCTTCTGCCATTTCGTGTATAAAAGCTACTGCTTTTCCTACATTCATATACATTTCGCCATACGTAGCTGCTGAAAGTTTATAATCTTCGCTTGCTACTAATGGTAGTGCTCCTGTATTCAGTTTAGGATCCCAGAGCCATCTGCTCCATAACCAGTATTTATTTGGTTCGTTATAATGTAATAATTCAGAAGCTAAATCGAAACGAATATAGATGTCTAGTTTTTTGTGTGTGTCTATAAAATTTTGAAACCGCTCTTTAACAGGACGTTCATCATATAATAAAGCATAGATGCTCGTCTTATATTCTTCCAACGAGTAGGTTTCGAACAATAACTTTGTTTTTCTATTGACTACAAATACTTTTTTAAATACTTGGGTTAATTCATCAACCGTAAGAGTAGGCAACTCCACACGATTCAAGTTAGATTTCAAAAAAGCACTTTTCTCTTCTAATTGAGCCGCTATTTCAACTAAATCATCTTTTTGAATTCTACCAAGAGTTTCTTTCATAAACTCTTGGCACGCTTTCATGTCTATTACCTGACTCATCGCTTCTCTTTTTTATGCAGGAACTCCAGCTTTTCTAATTACACCTACTGCCTTCATCACCGCTGATCCTGCGGCAGACACAGAGTCTTCCAAATCAGCAGGGCCAGTACAGGCTCCCGCAGCAAATACCCCTTCAACGTTCGTAGAAACGGTATTTAATGGTCCTCCTATCGTATCAATAAATCCATATTTGTTTTTATTTACACCAAATACATCTGCCATTTCTTTTGTTCCTTCACTTGGCTCCATTCCAACAGCTAGTATTACCATATCCATTGGCACTTCCATAGGTCTACGTAATGTAGTGTCCTCTCCTTTAACAATAAGGTGGTCTCCTTTTTTGATAATTTCAGTAGCCATTCCTTTAATGTAGTTCACTTTGTGTTCTTCCTGAGCAGGCCAGTAAATTTCATTTTCCCAATAACCATACATTCTCATATCGATATAGAAAATATAGATTTTGGCATCTGGACAATGGTGTCTTACTTCTATTGCTTGTTTGGATGACATTCCGCAGCATACCTTCGAGCAATATTCGTTTCCAATTTGTCGATCCCTAGAACCTACACATTGGATAAAAGCTACACTTTTAGGTTTTTCGCCATTTGATGGTCTTACAAAATTATCCGCTGTAAACATTTTTTCAGCATCAACTAGTGTGATTACATCATCATGCTCATAATACCCATATTTCTGTGTTTCTCTTCCTGGATCAAAATGTTGAAAACCAGTAGCAAGGATTACGGCTCCCCCTTCAATTTCGATAGGATTTCCGTTTTGTACGGCCTTTACTTTAAAATCACCTACTACACCTTCAGTACCTGTAACTGTCGTGTTCATCATAAGCTCCACCCCAGGATTATCAATTACAGCATCTCTCATTTCATCCATCGCCTCTTTTGCATTTCGCAAATCGGGTGTAAGGGCTGCATATTGAGCTTCATCAGGTGTTCCGCCTAAACGGTCTCTTTTTTCAACTAAAATTGCTTTGTAGCCAAGGTCTGCAATTCCTCTAGCTGCTTCTAGTCCTGCAGGACCACCTCCAATAATAATTATATTTTCATTTGCCATTGAATTATTCTTTTGTGTTAATGTTGATTTTATTTAGCGTCTTCCCAACTCATGTATTCATTTTTACCATCTTTGATTTTCTGAATCTCTGCTTGGAATTCGGCCCATTTTTGTTTGTGGTCTATACCTAGTTTTTCTAAAAATGCTTTATTGTCTGTATTGTGCCAGTGTAACTGAAGCACTTTGTAGGGATGAGCTCCCATTGCCAAAGCTGCCATCTGAGAATCAGACATTACTGGTAGTCCTACTTTTTTATCGTGCGCTCTACCAGCAAACTGACTTTGATCGAGTGTAGTAACACACCCTGTATCATGCGTAACGGTTACATCAGGATTTACCTCCTCCTTCATCACTTCAATTTTTCTTTGAACTGAGAAAGACCTTGAAAAATCTCTAGAAACCAATATGTGTCTAAACCCAAATCCACAGCAGTCAAACCAAGTAGAATAGTCACCTACTTTAATTCCTAGTTTTTGTAATGTTCCAGTGATAATGGCTGTTCGTTGCGCTCCATATATTTCACTATCATATATTGCATCTTCTTCAATAAGTTTATGGTAATGACAAGCAGGGTGTACAGTAGCTGTAATCATACTCATATCAAGTGTTTGTCTTTCTGCAATACGATCTTTCATTGCTAACACCCACTCACTATAGTGAACAATCTCTTCAGGGATAACTAATTTTTTACCCAATTTCTCCATGATTGCTTTCACCTTTCTTCTTAATTCTGGCTGGTGAACCAATGCATGACGCACTTCTTTATAATGGCCAAAACTTGTTCCGCAATGAATTAAAGGAAAGTACCCTACTTCATGCGCTGCCGCAAAATTTCGTATCGCTACCGCAGCTTGCGCTTCTGGGTTAGAAGTTGCCGAAGCATAATAATTCCAAGCTGTACATGAGGTTTGATCCGTTGGGTCGTGATAGTCTAAGCCAAACTCTCTATTCAACCAAAAAATAGAAGCTGAATAGCCTGGGATGTGACCACATTGCCCACAACTTTTGTGATGCCATGTTTTTTCAATAGGAATTTTCTTTTTCCTACCATA
>Ga0224506_10001517_pt1 | contig 16504 bp, 13 predicted proteins | sample SF_Jan12_sed_USG_2_FD_169108 | JGI IMG/M metagenome (GOLD analysis project Ga0224506, IMG submission 169108) | Sediment microbial communities from San Francisco Bay, California, United States - SF_Jan12_sed_USGS_8_1 | ecosystem: Environmental > Aquatic > Marine > Sediment | place: USA... | reverse complement strand
GTCTGCCGATACACTATTCCAAGAGTGTGATGCAGAACTCATTCTCACTGTGAGCCAGGTGTCATTGGCATGGCATGGGAGTCATCAGATGGAACTGCAGCAGCACAAAAAAGTGATTTTTGATGGAGATTCAAATGATGAAAAATAATACCTTGCGTACAGGTTTACTCGTAACAGCGGTAGCCAGTGCCGGCGCCTTTGCGTCTTATCTGCAAGCAGCCACAGTATCTACCACGGTTGGCGCCAACATTCTGCAGCCTATAGCTGTATCCAAGGCGGCCGACCTGACTTTTGGTGATGTTTATCCAGATGGTACTACTACTGGCACCGTAACGGTTGATTTTGCCGGTGGCCGTACATTCGCTGGCGGCGCTGCTGCTGGAACAGCAACCGGTACAGCGGGTGTGTTCACCGTGACTGGTGAGGCGGGTTCCCTCTATGCCCTGACTATTCCGGCTTCTGTAGCCCTGACCGGTCCTGGCACTGACATGAACGTTTCCCTGAGTAATAACTCTCTGGGCGATCTGACTACTGGTACCGAGACCTTCCAGGTTGGTGGTGTACTGAATGTAGGTATAGCCCAGACCGCTGGTGCCTACAGTGCTACCTTTGATGTGACGGTTAACTATAACTAAAACTATCAGATAAAAACGGGACCTTCGGGTCCCGTTTTTCTTTGCCTGTTGGTGGCTTTAAGATATATTGCATTAATTCTTTTAATAAAATGAGTTAGTTGCGAATATGACTATACGGATCATGAATAGTATAAACATCAAATCTAGCAGTCTGGCGATACTCTTACTATTTACTATTGGTTACGCAGAATGTGCTCTGGCCGCTGGTCAACTGATGGTGGCCCCGACACGTATTATCTTCGAAGCACGTGATCGTACGGCACAGGTAAGTCTGGTAAATAGTGGCACAGAGGAGGAGACTTTCAGGCTGGAGTTTGTTCGTAAACGAATGACGGATGATGGTCAGTTTCTGGATGTAGATACGCCGTTAGAGGGAGAGTTGTTTTCTGACCAAATGATCCGCTTTTCTCCCAGACAGGTTACGCTGCCTCCGGGGCAGTCACAAACTATTCGATTGATACTACGTAAAAAAGCAAATCTTCAAGCTGGTGAATATCGTTCTCACCTGTTGTTTCGTACCATTCCAAAAACAGGTAGTAGCAGTATTGAGTCAGCGACGAATAAAGACAGTAAAAATCTTTCTATTGAACTAACGCCCGCTTTAGGTATTTCAATACCCGTAATTGTTCGTCACGGAAAGACCAGTGCAGATATTGATGTTACTAATATAAAATCTTTTTATGACAATCGAATAAAGAAACAGTTGGTTGAATTTGAGCTCGGTAGAAAAGGTAACGAGTCGGTATATGGAGACATATCCGTTAATCTTATTAAATCCGATGGGACGACCTATAACCTTGCTCGTGTAAATGGAATCTCTGTTTATAGCCCGAACAAGTTACGAAAGATTCGTATGGTGGTCTATCCACCCAAAGGTATCAATATCAAAGATGGCAAACTTGTTGTTGTGTACGCTAAACCGGCAGATGCTGGTGGAGCTATCATGGCCAAGGGAAGCTCGGATCTCTGACCATAGTTGGTAGCATGATGCGTAGTAGCCTGATTAGTGTGATTCTAATATTTTCTGCGATAAACCTGCATGCAGCCGAAACCAAGCCTGTCGCTCCACCTCTCGTGTGGGAAACCCCTAATGATGATGATCTGAGAATACTTCAGGTTAAACTGGATAAGTATCTGCTTGAGGATATTGTTACCGCCTATCAATACAAAGAGGGTATATATATACCTTTAGGTTTGTTCAGTCAGGCTGTTGGATTAGCAATAGAAGTAAAGCCAGAAATCGGCGTGGCGGAAGGTTTTGTTTTACATGAAGATCGTCGTTTCTATCTTGATTTCAGCCGTAAAGAGATTACTCTATCCGGGGTTGTTACAAAACTTGATGTTAAAGATGTAAAGTTATATCAGGATGATATCTATTTGCACGAGTCAGTTATAGAAAAAATATTGCCGTTAAAATTAAATGTCGATCTTTACTCACTCATACTTAATATTGTTCCTGCCGAACCTTTTCCCTTGCAAACTAAAATGTCTCGAGAAGAACGTGTTGGAAAGATTAGGAATCAGACTGGAATTAGAGACAGAGGTTTTACAGAGTACACAAGCAACTATATGGATTGGGAATACCCATTTATCGATACTTCAATGGGACTGAACTATCGAAAGGATGCAAGTGGAAATACATTTTCAGATCTTAACTATACGACATATCTGACAGCAGATCTTGGAGGCTTTGAAACGGCTGCATATATTTCAGGAAATAGTACCCAATTTATCAATAACAGCCGTATTACTTTTTCCAAGCATGATCCTGCTGCAGGACTTCTGGCCGATATGAAAGCCAGAGAATATAGTTTTGGTTATATCAATCTTCCCTCAATCGCGAATATTTCACAGCATCAGTCGTATTTGCCGGGTGCAGTAGTTAGTAACTATGAGCTAAATCAACAGGCAAATTTTGAAAGTCATACCTTTCAGGGGGCACTTCTTCCTGGCTGGGAGGTCGAGTTATATCAAAATGAGGTCCTGATAGGCTATGTTTCAGACCCGGTAAACGGACAATATGTGTTTACTGATATACCATTACAATTCGGTAATAACTATTTCCGCCTGGCCTTTTATGGTCAGCATGGTGAATACAGGGAAGAGAAATACACCTACATATTAAACAATAGTCTGACTCGTAGCGGTGTATACCACTATCGTGTAGGAGCCGTTTCTGAGGCTGGTACGGGTAATCCGCGTATACAGCTGCAGGGTGATTATGGTTTGAGCAAGAATTCCACCATATACACCAATGTGACATCACTGGAACTGATTGATGGTCAGCATAGTTATATTAATCTCGGTGTAGCAGGCTTTCTGAATTACCTCTATGGACGTGCCGGTATAACTCAGGATAGTGCGGGAGGAAGCATGATGGATATGTCCATGCAGACTCGATATGCTTCAACCAATCTCAGTCTGAACTATGCCACCATGAATGGCTTTAAAAGTGAAATATTAACCGAGACGGATCCTGTTGTTAATTCAACAGGTGTTAAGATAGATACCGCGATTCCCAAGACTGCAATACCACGCTTACCGATATCTTTGAATTATTCTCAAGATTCATTCTTGTCCGGTGGATATAAGACTGAGTTTACAAATCGTATCTCTATGCACTCAAAAGAGATCGCAGTAGTGAATGAAGTGACTGATGTGAGTTCGACCGTCGGTGGATCAAATATAACGACTGGAATATTGTCGTTATCGGCTCACAGGTTCAGTTATAGCCTGCGTGGTGATGTGAACTACAATGTCAGCCCTGGAGCAGGCATTAATTCCTTATCAATTAATTACACAGCTAAGAATCTTGGGCCCTATAGTTATGATTTTGGCTTGAGTCGTTTTGATAATGATGTGTACCAATACATATTCGGGATTCATAAACGCAGTAATCTCTATACTTACGATATGGGTTTTGGTTATAAAACAGATGGTGAAATTTCATTTAATACCTCCATGTCTATTAATTTTGGATATGATAAACGCAATAGTAATTGGAAACTTAATTCCAATCCTATGGCTGGAAATGGTGCGGCAAGCATAAATGTGTTCCTTGATGAAAACTATAATGGTCTGCGAGACCCTGATGAAAAAGGCCTCAAGGACATTGATGTGGAAATTAATGGAGTTAGACGTTTTGTTAAATCGGATGAGAACGGGGATATATTCTTAACTGATATTGCTGTTTATCAGGAAATTGATCTGGGTGTTTCACTTGATAGTTTGCTGGATCCACTGTTTATACCCAAAGTAAAAGGTTATAGAAGTGTCTACCGTCCAGGTCATGTGCATGAATATATTTTTCCGATTATCATGACTGGCGAGATTGATGGTTCTACTTTTATTCGTAGCAAGGGTAAGTCTCGTAATGTCGGTGATGTTGAACTTGAGTTAGTGGATGAAAATAACAAGGTTATTAAAAAAGTCAAATCTGCTTATGATGGTTTCTATGTGATAACACAGATACCAGCAGGAACCTATACACTACGTATTGCGCCAGAACAAAAGAAGCGTCTTAAACTTACCGTGAGTGATAAAAAAATTACGCTTCAGCCAGATGATATGTTTATCAGCGGTTCTGACTTTATCATCGATATACTGTAAGAGTTTGACGCAACATTTCTATGAAATGACGGGCTGCATTGGAAAGAGTTTTGTTCCGATGATACACAATGCCCAGTGTTCTTGAAAGTTGGATGTTATTTACACTTAGTGCAATCAATTCAGAATTAACCAGCATGGACTTTGGTAATATACTCCAGCCTAGTCCAACCGACACCAGCATTTTTATTGTTTCCAGGTAATTACTGGTTAGTCCAATCTTTACATGTGACTCGTCAATTTCAAATTCGTCATGCACTATTTCCCAGGTAAAGGTTCCACGTTCGGGCATAATTGCACTATGCATTAATAATTCGGTTTTCCTTATCATGCTATTCTGGTTAAGAGGGTGATCCGGTGCGACCACGATAGCCAGCTCATCCTCCCATAATGGAATTACCTCAAGTGGTGCAACTATTTTCCGTGGCAGGGTGACAACCGCAAATTCCAGCTCACCATTCTCGACGCTACGACAACCGCTTTCTGAATCGGTGAAGCGCAGATCCAGCGTGACCTGTGGATAACTATCCATGTACTGCTTTAGATAGAGTGGCAACCGATGCAAGGCAATATGATGACTGGTTGCCATAACCAGTTTGCCACTAACGGTATCGGTCAAACTACTGATGTCTCTGCGTATATCTTCAACCTCCTGTAACAAGTGATGTGCGCGCTTATGCAGGGTTTGACCCGATTCTGTCAGTTGTACACCTCGGCCTATACGATCAAACAAGCGTACCCCCAGCTCGGTTTCAAGTATCGAGATTCGTTTGCTAATGGCCGGTTGGCTGAGATAGAGCCTTTCAGCTGCTGCTGAAAAAGAGCCGGTTTCGGCAATGGCCATAAAGGCCCGCAGGTTGGTAATTTCCATGTCTACCTATGATTAAAAGTAATGATATATATGAAAAATATAAATTTGAGTAATATCATAGTCAAGTCTAAAATCGTAGTTATTAATGAAGCGTTATCGTCGCACAGTTTGCAACGGTCACTGCTGGGTCAATCACGAATACATACGGGACACTGTTTATGGCTGTAAAGACCTTATACGACAAGCTCTGGGACGCCCATGTGGTACGTAGCGAAGAGGACGGCACTGCTCTGTTATACATTGACCGTCACCTGGTACATGAGGTGACTTCGCCACAGGCCTTTGAGGGACTGCGAATTGCTGGTCGTAAACCATGGCGTACAGATTCAGTACTGGCCACACCGGATCATAACGTACCGACTACGGATCGTAGCAAGGGGATAGAAGACCCCATTGCACGGATCCAGGTGGAAACCCTGGATGCCAATGTGGCAGAGTTTGGTATCACCTATTTTCCAATGAACGATGTCCGTCAGGGTATCGTTCACGTCATCGGTCCGGAAGAGGGAGCGACCCTGCCGGGCATGACCGTGGTCTGTGGTGACTCCCACACCTCAACACACGGAGCCTTTGGTGCATTGGCGCATGGCATAGGGACCTCAGAGGTCGAACACGTTCTGGCCACCCAGTGCCTGGTACAAAAGAAGATGAAAAACATGCAGGTCGTGATCAGCAAGGTCGGCCCCGGTGTTACGGCCAAGGATATCGTCCTTGCCATCATCGGGAAGATCGGTACCGCCGGTGGCACCGGTCATGCGATCGAGTTTGCCGGCGAGGCGATCCGTGACCTCTCCCTGGAAGGACGCATGACGGTCTGTAACATGGCCATAGAGGGTGGTGCACGTGCCGGTATGGTGGCCGTTGATGAGAAGACCATCGACTATGTCAAAGGCCGTCCCTATGCTCCCAAGGGGGCCGACTGGGATAAGGCGGTCGAGGCCTGGCAGGATCTCAGGTCCGATGCCGGGGCGCATTTCGATCATGTCGTAGAGATAGATGGCAGCCGGATCCAGCCACAGGTGACCTGGGGTACCTCGCCGGAGATGGTGGTCGGTATAGATGCAAGGGTTCCGGATCCGGCCCGTGAATCTGATCCGGTAAAAAAGGATGGTATGGAGCGGGCACTGAAATATATGGGGCTTGTGGCCAATACGCCGATCAGCGAGATCCCGGTCGACGTGGTCTTCATCGGTTCCTGTACCAACTCTCGTATCGAGGACCTGCGTGCTGCGGCGCTAGTCGCTCAAAAGGCCATAGATGACGGCCATAAAGTTTCTCTCAGTGTGAAGCAGGCTCTGGTGGTTCCCGGTTCCGGTCTGGTCAAGCAACAGGCGGAGGAGGAGGGGCTGGATAAGATCTTCATTGAGGCCGGATTTGAATGGCGTGAACCAGGCTGTTCGATGTGTCTGGCGATGAATGCGGATCGTCTGCAGGTCGGTGAACGCTGTGCCTCGACCTCGAACCGAAATTTTGAAGGCCGACAGGGGCAGGGCGGGCGCACCCATTTGGTCAGTCCAGCAATGGCCGCGGCTGCCGCTATTGCCGGTCACTTTGTCGATGTGCGGGATTTATAAGGAGTCGTCCAATGGAAAAATTTACCTTATTAGATGGATTGGTTGCTCCTATGGATCGTGCCAATGTGGATACCGATGCGATCATTCCCAAGCAGTTTCTGAAATCGATTAAACGCAGTGGCTTCGGCCCCAACCTGTTTGATGAATGGCGTTATCTGGATCATGGTGAACCGGGTATGGACAATAGCCATCGTCCCTTGAATCCGGACTTCGTTCTCAACCAGTCACGTTATCAGGGAGCCAGTATTTTGATTGCACGTGAGAACTTCGGTTGTGGTTCTTCGCGTGAACATGCTCCCTGGGCACTGGAGGATTACGGTTTTCGGGTGATCATCGCTCCGAGCTTTGCCGATATCTTCTTTAATAACTGTTTTAAGAACGGCATCCTGCCCATCAGACTGGATGAAGCGCTGGTCGAAGGCCTGTTTCAGGATACTTACAGTAAAGAGGGTTATCAACTGAAGGTTGATCTGGAGGCCCAGACCATTACCCGGCCGGATGGTACGGCGATAGACTTTGAGGTGGAAGCGTTCCGCAAATATTGTCTGCTTAATGGCCTGGATGATATAGGCCTTACCTTAAAGCACGTTGATGATATCAAGGCCTACGAGACAAAACGCAAGCAACAGGCACCCTGGTTGTTTGGCTGAGTGTATTCATAACGAAGGCTGCAGGCCGGGTAGATAGGATCCTTTGCACCTTTACGTACATGCATTTGGTAACCAGCCTTGCCGGTTTCCAGGTACAGGAGAAATTAGATGACGAAAAAGATTTTGGTATTGGCCGGTGACGGTATCGGTCCAGAGATCGTTGCTGAAGCGGTCAAGGTGATCGAAGCACTGAAAAACGAAGGTCTGGATGTAAGTCTGGAAGATGGTCTGATCGGTGGTGCGTCGACAGATGCCTATGGCGAGCCACTTACGGAAGCAACCCTGGAGCAGGCCAAATCTGCTGATGCGATACTGTTAGGTGCTGTCGGTGGCCCCAAGTGGGAATCGCTGGATATCGCTATCCGTCCTGAAAAGGGTTTGCTGAAGATCCGTGCCGGTCTGGAGCTGTTCTCCAATCTGCGTCCAGCCATCCTCTATCCGCAACTAGCCGATGCCTCTACGTTAAAGCCCGAGGTGGTCTCAGGGCTGGATCTGATGATTGTGCGCGAATTGACCGGTGGTATCTATTTTGGTCAGCCCCGTGGCGTCGAGATGATGGCGAATGGCGAGCGTCGCGGCTTCAATACCCTGGTATATACCGAGTCCGAGGTAGAGCGTATCGCACGCTCTGCCTTTGATATCGCAATGAAGCGTGGCAAGAAGCTCTGTTCGGTCGACAAGGCCAACGTACTCGAGTGTACCGAGATGTGGCGTGAGGTGGTTAATCGTGTGGCCAGTGAATACCCCGAGGTCGAGGTTTCACACATGTATGTGGACAATGCCGCAATGCAGCTGGTACGTGCCCCTAAACAGTTCGATGTGATGGTTACCACCAATATGTTTGGTGACATCCTCTCCGATGCTGCGGCGATGCTGACCGGATCCATAGGCATGCTGCCATCCGCTTCGCTAGATGCCAATGGTAAGGGGATGTATGAGCCCATTCATGGTTCGGCTCCGGATATAGCGGGTCAGGGTGTAGCCAACCCCTTGGCGACCATCCTCTCTGTCGCTATGATGTTACGCTACTCTCTGAATGAAGCGGCGATGGCCGAGCGGATAGAGACGGCGGTAGAGCAGGTTCTGGATCAGGGATTGCGTACACCGGATATCTGGTCTGAAGGTACCACCAAGGTAGGTACTAAAGAGATGGGTGACGCAGTAGTAGCTGCGCTGTAACATACAACGATAATTTTTTAATAAAGATTTATTAACTGAAGAAGTCTTGGAGTATGCTCTCAACGCAGTATCGAGGGCACTCCGGAATTTTGGAACGAGGTGAGAAGATGAAAAGGGTAGGTCTGGTAGGCTGGCGTGGCATGGTTGGCTCCGTGTTGATGCAGCGCATGCGTGAGGAGAATGATTTTGCCGATATAGATCCGGTTTTCTTCACCACCTCCCAGGCCGGTCAGGCCGGTCCGGACGTGGGTAAGGATGTCCCCGCGTTAAAGGATGCCAATAGCATTGAAGAGCTGAAGGCGATGGATGTAATCGTTACCTGTCAGGGTGGTGACTACACCAATGCGGTCTATCCCGAGCTGCGCAAGGTCGGCTGGGATGGCTACTGGATTGATGCCGCCTCCTCCCTGCGTATGAAGGACGATAGCATTATCGTTCTCGATCCGGTCAACAAGTCGGTGATCGAAGCGGGCCTGGCAAACGGTACCAAGACCTACGTCGGTGGCAACTGTACGGTCTCGCTGATGCTGATGGCCATCGGTGGCCTGTTCGACAAGGGGCTGGTGGAGTGGATCACCCCTATGACCTATCAGGCGGCCTCCGGCGCCGGTGCACGTAATATGCGTGAACTGATTAGCCAGATGGGTGCCATCGATGCCAACGTCAAGGCGCTGAACGAAGATCCGGCCTCTGCGATCCTCGAGATAGATAGAAAGACCTCGGACTTTCTACGTTCCGATAATTATCCCAAGGATCAGTGGGGGGTGCCACTGGCCGGTTCACTGATCCCATGGATCGATGTTCCTTTGGATTCAGGGCAGTCGAAAGAGGAGTGGAAGGCGCAGGTCGAAACCAACAAGATCCTGGGCCGCTCCGACAGTCAGATTCCGATCGACGGGTTGTGTGTACGTGTCGGTGCCATGCGTTGTCATTCACAGGCCCTGACCGTGAAGATGACCAGAGATGTCCCGCTGGATGAGATCCATGACATCATTGCCGGTCATAATGATTGGGTCAAGGTGGTGCCGAATGATCGACAGCAGACCATGGATGAGCTGACACCCGCTGCCGTGACCGGTACCCTAACCGTGCCGGTAGGCCGCATGCGCAAGCTGACCATGGGCAATGACTACCTGTCGGCCTTTACCGTTGGTGATCAGTTGTTGTGGGGGGCGGCAGAACCACTGCGCCGCATGCTACGTATCTTGTTGGAACAGTAAACAAGCCAAATTCTTTTGTCGTAAGCAGATAGACGTTTGCCACCAGGTCTAGCGAATTCGTAAAGCAATACTGATTCATCTTTGCGATTCGTTTTTCTGAAGTGGCAAACGTTTTTTGCGTTAAACAGGAACAACCATGTCTGAACGAATTAATCTTGCGATCGTCGGTGCTAACAGCCTGGTTGGCAAGGCTATACTTGAATTGCTGGAACAACGTGATTTTCCGTTGGCAAAATTGCATTGTCTGGAAAAAGAGGATGGCAGCGAAGCGAGTCTGACCTTCAAGAACCGTAGTATAGAGATCAAATCCTGGCAGGATTTTGATTTCTCGTCGGTGGATATCGCAATTTTTGCCGAGGTTGACAGTTCCGAAGTAGAGTTGACGGTTACCGCAGGCAAGGCTGGTTGTGTAGTCATTACCAATCAGCCGGTCTTTCGCCATGCCCAGGATATTCCTCTGGTCGTTGCGGGCATAAATAATGAAGCCATCGCTGACTACACCAGACACAATATTATCGCCACCCCGGATGCGACAACGGTACACGTCATCAGGGTACTGGATGCTATATATAGAAATGTTGGCCTAAACAGCATAACCCTGAACTGTAGTCAGGCCGTTTCATCTGCCGGTGATGCGGGGGTTTCTGAACTGGCCAGCCAGACCGCCAGGTTGTTGAATGTGCAGCCCATAGAGCCGAAGGCATTCAGCAATCAGATCGCGTTTAACCTGATTCCCCAGGTGGGTGAGTTACTGGACAGTGGTTACACCCGTGATGAGACTGAGATAACAGCCGGTATTCAAAAGATATTTTCGGATCATGCGCTGGAGATTGAGCCGGCTATTACACAGGTACCGGTTTTCTTTGGTGATACGCTGGATATGATCTTTTGGCCACAGCAGGCCATCACTCTGTCCGAGGTTAGAAAACTTATCTCTGAACAGGATGGGGTAGAACTTCGCAACGATGAGATCATCTCTCCGGTAACCGAGGTGGCCGAGTCAGAACTGTTGAGCGTCAGCCGTATACGTCAGGTGTTGGCGGAGAAGCAGGCATTTCGCCTGACCTTGATTGCGGATAATGTGAGAACCGGCCGTGCCCTGAATATGCTAAAAGTCGCAGAAATCCTGCAAATGGCCTATCTGGATTGAGTTTTTAAAGTAAGACTCTACACTAAGAAAGCATTGTAATTGACTGAGAAAACAGGTATTTTTTAAAAAAATATCTTTTGTTGCGGAGACTAAGGTGAAGAGATTGTTCAAGGTTTTGATTTTAATGGGAATTTTACTCCCAGTACAGGTCTTTGCCTTGGGCCTGGGTGAGCTCCAAACCCAGTCTGCGCTTAATCAACCGTTTCTGGCCGAACTACAGATATTGCGCGCCAGTCCCGCAGAGCTGAAAGGTCTACAGGTTCGTCTTGCCTCGGAAGAGGATTACGCCCGCATAGGACTGGAGCGGCTACCTATTCTTAACGCCCTGAATTTTATGGTCGTAAAAAAGGGCAGCGCACATTACATCCGCATTAGCTCCCGTCGGCAAATATCTGAACCTTATCTAAATTTTCTTATTGAGGTGAACTGGTCTCGCGGGCGTATGTTGCGTGAGTTTACCGTGTTACTGGACCCACCTGAACTACTGGGTAGCGGGGCCCCGGAGCTGACTGCGCCTGCAGCAGAGACCACAGCAACGGAAGACGCAGAGACGATGGCTGCAGAGCTGCCGGCCAGTACTGTGGTGAGCAGTACAGTCAGTGAATCCAGCCTGGTTTATGGACCTGTAGAAAAAAATGAAAAGCTGTGGAACATTGCACAACAGATAAGAGGGGAGCACAAGGCTTCAATTCCTCAGGTGATGATGGCCCTGCTTCGTAATAATCCCGAAGCCTTTATTCGCGATAATGTAAACAACCTCAAGCAGGGGTATGTACTGCGGATAGAAAATCCTAGTGATATCTATGAAATGGATGCACAAGCTGCCCAGTTTGCCTTTAAGCGTCAATATCAGTTGTGGCATGACTATAGACAAAGCCGGGCAAAAGCTGCGAAGGCCAGAGTGGAATCTGCCAAGTCGAGCCAACAGCAACGGCCATCAACCAGCAAGGAAACCACCATCAGTAGTGAAGGCGTCCTGACTCTGGAACGTCCCAAGAGCAAAGAGCCTATAGCGGGTCATCTTGAGTCGACTCAACCCGGTAACGGTAAAGAGAATGAACAGATAGGCAAATTGCGTGATGAGCTGGCTGCAGCAGAAAAAAGTACAGAACTCAGTGAAAAACGTAATGAAGAGATGCACGAACGACTCAAGGCAATGGAAGATCAGATCGCTTCACTACAGCGTTTGATGCAGATAAAAAGCGATGAGCTGGTAGCGTTGCAGGAGACACAAAAAGAGATTCCGGAGACTACCGAAGTAAAGGATACCGGCAGTTCGGAGCATGAATACCAACTACCTGTGGTATTAAAAGAACTGCAAAAGAATCCACAGCTGATGGGAGTAATAGGCGGAGCCATATTACTGATATTGACCATGCTATGGGTACTTGCACGCAAACGTCGTGGAGCAAATAAATATGACTATCAATTTAGTAGTGAAACAACAAGTGCGGACTCAGATTATGATGAGCCGGACTATGGTGTTTCAGCTCCTCGTACCATAGAAGAGGATCCTCTGACGCAGGCGGATATATTTGTTGCCTACGGAAACCTGGATGCAGCGGTGAATCTGATGTCTAGTGCTGTTGAAAAACAGCCGGAAAATGGCGCATATCAAAATAAACTGAACGATTTAACCAACATGCTGGCCAAGCGCGACGGCGATGTACATGCTGTACAGACCAGTTCGGATATTCCCCTTCCTGAAGAAGAGGTAATTGAAGAGGAAACGCTGTTAACCAGCGAAGACCTGGCTGCCTTCGAGCAGGAGTATGAGGAAAATCAGACAGAGAATGCCCCGAAGATCGATCTATCGGAAGCAAAGCTCAGCCTCGTCGATGATGCCGCAAAATTTGAAAGTCTACTGGATGTTAATGATAGCTCGGGGTCATCCCAGCTGGGCTCCGCCAGCTTGGACTTTGATCTGTCGTCTCTTGATGGTGAAATACAAGGATTGACGACCGATACAGATATCGACCTTTCCTCAGATAATTCAGTGTTGGAATTTAATCTTGATGAGCTGGATGATATGTCCAGAGGTCTTGATACAGATTCGGATGATCTTGATGCCAGTATTGATAATGTTCTTGATGATGACAATCTATCACCAGCGATAGACTTGTCGTCGGTTATGGGTGATGCCTCTGATGAAGGTATCGGATCCAGCATAGATAGTACGATTGAAAATATAGCAGCGGACATCGTTCAGGCGGATCTGGATGATGATGGTCTCATAGAGATTGGTGATCATGAGCCGGATTTACTCAATAGTGTCGATGAAGTCGGTACCAAGCTTGATTTGGCCAGGGCTTACATCGATATGGGTGACCCAGAGGGAGCGCGCAGCATACTTGATGAAGTGCTGCTCGAAGGTAATCCAGAGCAGATCTCACAAGCCCATGAGTTACTAGATCAAATCTAGTCTCTACAGTTAGATAAAAATCACTTCAACTTCTTTTTTAGCTGGAATCAACAGGCAGGTAGATATGCGACTCGCCCTTGGTGTTGAATACGATGGCTCAGCATTCTGTGGCTGGCAGTATCAGCACCATTCTCCCAGCGTTCAGGCGGCAGTAGAAGCAGCCTTGGGTAAGGTTGCCAACAAACCTGTACGTGTTCACTGTGCAGGTCGGACCGATACCGGCGTGCATGCTACTGGACAGATAATACATTTTGATACTGACGTCGTCCGTAGTGAGCGTGCCTGGGTGTATGGCGCCAATGCTAATCTGCCAAAAGAGGTGGTTATACTCTGGGCTCAGCCTGTAGATGAATCCTTTCATGCCCGCTTCAGTGCTTTAAAACGTCGTTATCGATATGTAATTTTCAACCGGGATGTACGCCCAACCTTTCTCGCTTATCGAACCTCATGGTGTTATCGCCCACTGGATGAAAACCGCATGCAGGCCGCGGCACAGTATCTAATCGGTGAGCATAACTTTAACTCCTATCGAGCTGTGGCCTGTCAGGCCAAAAGTCCAATTAGAACCGTGAGCAAACTTGAGGTAACACGTCAGGGGCAGATAGTTTATCTGGACATAGAGGCAAACGCCTTTTTGCATCATATGGTAAGGAATATCGCCGGTGTTCTAATGGAGGTAGGGCGCGGCGAACAGCCGCCGGAGTGGGCGCGCGAGATATTGGAGCATCAGGATCGAACCAAGGGAGGCATCACGGCCCCGCCTTATGGGCTCTATCTAACGGAGGTAGATTATCCGGATGAGTATAATCTGCCGAAGTCCATTACTTTACCCTGCTACTAGGTTATCGATTTTTCGCTAAACGAAACATATTTTTAACATTCTTGAGTCATTTCTGTATCAATTGTCACGTCCATACTGCCGATAATATGTGAACAAGATCACGTTTCTGAGGCCGTAGTATGCGCATTAGTGTCGTTTCAAATAATAACAATCTGATTAATCTGACCCGTAGTCTGGATCAGGATATCTATCATTTCTCCTATTTCGACAACCTGACACTGGCGGGTTTTAGTCTGGTTTCCGCTACCGATGTATTAATACTTGATAGGGATGTAGATATTTTCTCATTGGAGGAGCTGCATCGCTCTCTGGATGGGGAACTGCCATATTTAATCTATCTTGGCGAGCAAAACGACGCTATAGAAATTTCCCGTTTATATCAGCTCGGTGTAGATGATTATCTATTGTTGAGTGATGCAGAATATCTGCTGGAAAAGAAACTGTCTGCTTTTCAACGTACATGGAAGAGGCTACAACAACTTACCATAGACTATGAGTTTGCGCATAAGACCGCCATGGATGCGATGACCGGCAATAGTGAGCTGGGCCAGATTATGCATTTTGTTGAACAGAGCAATAATATCCACGATTGTCAGCTATTGGCGGATAAATTTTTTCAGACCACCTCAGCCCTGGGACTCAACTGTGTACTGTTGATTGAAATGAGCGAGCAAAATCATTTCTTTAGTTCTTCAGAGCAGGTTAAACCACTTGAAGAACAATTATTACTCGCCGCAAAAAATGCACAGAGATTTCATGATTTTGGAGTGCGCACGGTAATCAATTATCCCAATGCATCATTATTGATAAAAAACATGCCTATAGCAGAGATCAATCGCTACGGTCGTATTAAGGATGCCTTACCAACCCTGTTGAGTTCCCTGGATGCAAAACTCGGAGCCCTGGCTGCAGAGACCATGATCCGTAATCAGGCCGTAGAGCTGGGCGGTGCCTTTGATGTGGTCAAGGCCAGTTTTATGCATTTAAACGCTGTTATGTCTGAGAAGATCAAGTCTGGCAATCAGACCATGTCCGTGGTGTTGAATGACCTTACCCATAATCTTCCCGGTATGGGGCTGGAAGAGGATCAGGAAGAGTATATTTTAGGTAAGGTAGATAATGTTATGGAGGATTCCTCAGAGCTGATCCTTGCCGAGCGGGAGATGTCCCAGATCTTTGATTCTATACGCGACAATCTTCATGGTTTGGTGGACAAACAGAACCGTATGCTGGAATTTATGATACGGGATAAGCGGGTAGAGGAAGAAGATCAGCAGGTAGACAGTTCTGGAGATAACATGGTGGAGTTGTTTTAAAACGCACTACCAGCGCCTGTTATCCCGGAAATCCCGTTTCTGCTCCTCTGTATCTGCTTTCCTGCGCATGAACATTCACATCGCCACAATAGCCGTGGTCAGCTGCATACGTTAAAATGGGCGGCTCTAATGTATGCAGGATCGGTCATCATAGTGAGAACTCGTGTAAAAATCTGTGGAATCACCCGCGTCGAAGATGCCTTGGCTGCCGCCGATGCCGGTGCGGATGCCGTCGGTCTGGTTTTCTATGCCCGGAGCCCACGTGCCGTAAGTATCGAAAAGGCCATAGAGATTTGCCGGGCATTACCCCCCTTGATTAGCAAGGTCGCTCTGTTTGTTGATGCGCGTGATGAAGAGATTCGTCAGGTGTTAGAGCAGGTCCCCATAGATCTGATCCAGTTCCATGGTGACGAGTGTTCGGCCGACTGCGGCACCTTTGGTCGACCCTACATCAAGGCCCTGTCTATGCGCCAGGGGATAGATGTTTCAGCCTATGCCAGAACCTACAAGGATGCCGCAGGTCTGTTACTGGATACCTATCATGCGGATCTCAAGGGCGGCAGTGGCGAGTCATTTAACTGGCAACAGTTCCCGCAAGATTCTGATCGACCACTGTTTCTCGCTGGTGGCCTGCACGCAGATAATGTATTTGATGCCATTCGACAGACCCGTCCCTATGCGGTGGATGTGAGTAGTGGTGTAGAGATCGATAAGGGCATTAAAGATGCCGCAAAGATAGCCAGATTTATAGCAGAGGTGCAACGTGCCGACTCAGAATAATGCCGATTTAGCGGATATACACTTTTCAGATTTTCCCGACGTACGTGGTCATTTTGGTGACTATGGTGGCCTGTTTGTCGCAGAGACCCTGATGGGGGCACTGGATGAATTGCGTGAGGCCTACGAGAAATACCGTAAGGACCCCGAGTTCATTGCCGAGTACGAGTACGATTTGAAACAGTTTGTTGGTCGTCCCTCACCGCTCTATTTTGCCGAAAACTGGACCCGAAAGCTGGGGGGGGCCAAGGTCTACCTGAAGC
>Ga0224506_10001516_pt1 | contig 16515 bp, 12 predicted proteins | sample SF_Jan12_sed_USG_2_FD_169108 | JGI IMG/M metagenome (GOLD analysis project Ga0224506, IMG submission 169108) | Sediment microbial communities from San Francisco Bay, California, United States - SF_Jan12_sed_USGS_8_1 | ecosystem: Environmental > Aquatic > Marine > Sediment | place: USA... | reverse complement strand
TTACTCATAAACTCAAATGCATCATCAATATAAATCCTGAGTCGGGGATCTTGCGGAAGCCGGAAATAACCTTGCGCCAGCTTGACTACATTGGGACGTCGATCAACAGCATCAATCACACATTCAGGGAAATGATGCAACAGGAACTTCGCCAGCGAACCGCCACCCATGCCGAGCAATAAAATACGTTGTGGATTATCGTTAAACAAAAGAAAACCCATCATCATGCGGGTATAGGAGAGGGCAAGTTTGATCGGATCATGCAGATACATACTGCTCTGTTTGGCACGACTGCCAAAATAAAGCGACAGGCTGGTTTGATCCTGCACTACATCAATGACACCTTCCGCGTCATGGCTGGAATGAATTATTTCACCTTTGTAGTTACCCATAAAGGAGCTTATTTTTTCTGATGAAAATCTTTGGCCAATGCAACGCGTTTTTCATAGGCTTCGCGTGCAATCCTGATATCTTCCAGAAAATAGGGGAGTTCCTTGAGCAATAATGCCTGCGGGCCATCGACCAGTGCCTTTTCCGGTACCGGATGAAAATCAGCCAGCACCATGTTGGCACCGGCAATTACACCTTGAGCGGTAACATGCATAACATCAAGCAGTCCATCCGGTGCCTGTTCACGGGAGCCGACGGAATGGGATGGATCAATGCAGACCGGCATGCGTGTCAGGCGTTTTACTACCGGCACATGGGAAAAATCAACAAAGTTACGATGCGGATCACCCATATTGGTCTTCATGCCGCGCAAGGCAAAGATGACATTACGATTACCTTCACTGGCGAGATATTCGGCTGCGTTTAATGATTCTTCGAGCGTAATACCAAAACCACGTTTAATCAGAACCGGAAACTGTTTTTGTCGACCAACAGCCTTGAGTAATTCAAAGTTCTGCGTGTTGCGTGTACCAATTTGTAACAGCACGCCGGTTGGATCACCGGTTGATTTCAATGCATCCTGAATCTCGACAATATGTTGCTCATGCGTGATTTCCATCGCAATGACCTTGATACCGTACTTGCCTGCAAGCTCAAACACATAGGGTAAACAATCCTTGCCGTGCCCCTGAAAGGAATACGGGTTGGTGCGCGGTTTGTACGCACCCATGCGTGTACAGAGCTGTCCATGTTCCTGCAATGCCCGCATCATAATTTCAACATGTTCGGGATTATCAACAGCGCACAGACCGGCGAACACATTCAGGTTATCCTGTCCAAAACGGACGCCGTTATATTCAAAGTGTGTCGGACGGCTCTCATCCTTATGACGTCCCAACACACGGTATTCTTGTGAAATACGCACAACACGTTCAACTGTGGGTAAGTTCTGGATTTCTTCCAGAGTGAGCGCAGCGGTATCACCGACCAGATAAAGTTCGGTCAGGGTTTGCTGTGTACCGACCTCTTCATGCAGACGCACCTTGATGTTTGGCAGGTTCTCAAGTGTATTCATGAGCTGCCGGTACTCATCACTGTTGCGGTCGGTATTGGGTTTAAGAATTACTATCATTCATCGATCATCCGTTGATTTATTTTATTATAGCTGTCAATGCGCCGGTCTCTCAGGAAAGGCCAGATGCGACGTGTATTTTCACAGTGTTTGAAATCAATTTCGGCAGTTAATACAGATTCTGAATTGGCATCTGCCTGTACAATGAACTCACCCTGAGGGCCTGCAATAAAACTGTTGCCCCAGAAATCAATACCACTGCTGTGACCGGAGGGATCATCTTCATGTCCAGTGCGATTACACGCAATAACCGGTACACCATTGGCAATCGCATGAGCGCGTTGAATTGTTTGCCAGGCATTTAACTGGCGCTGTTTTTCATCATCCGGATCTTCCGGTACCCAGCCAATGGCAGTCGGGTAACACAGTATGTCAGCACCGGCCAATGTCATTAAACGTGCTGCTTCCGGAAACCATTGATCCCAGCATACCAGTACACCGATTTTGCCGAGCGATGTTTGTATCGGGGTAAAACCCAGATCACCGGGTGTGAAATAGAATTTTTCATAATAGCCGGGGTCTTCCGGAATATGCATTTTGCGATACTTGCCGGCAATCTTGCCGTCACTATCAAGCACAACCGCGGTATTGTGATAGACACGAGCGGCGCGTTGTTCAAAAAGAGAAGCAACGATCACAATACCGAGTTCCTTTGCCAGCTTGCCGAGGGCATCACTTGACGGGCCGGGGATTGTTTCGGCCAGATCAAAATTAATCGTGTCTTCGGTCTGACAAAAATAAAGACTGGTATGCAGTTCCTGACAAACAACCAGCTTGGCACCTTTAGCAGCCGCATCTCGAATACCTGAGGCAGTACGGGCGAGATTGTCATCTCCTGATCCAGAGCAGGTGTGTTGTACCAGTCCGACAGTGAGTTTGTTTGTGTTCATTTCAAATTACTCCAGCAGGTAATTGCATGGTGGCACAATGCAGACTGCCATTTTGTTCAACCAGCGGCAGGCAATCAATACCAATAATATCCCTGTCAGGGAAACAGGACTTTATTATAGCCAATGCCTGTACATCAGCTGAATCATTATATAAGGGGACAAGTACAGCGCCATTAATGATCAGGAAATTTGCATAGGTTGCCGGGATCTGTCGGCCTTCATCAAATTTGGGCTCAGGAGAAGGCAATGCGATCAGTCGATAAGGTGAGCCATCCGGTTTGCGGAAGGCCTGCAGTTCGGCCTCCATTTTTTTCAGTTCTTCAAAATTGGCATCATCCCTGTTATGACAACTGACATATAGAATGGTATCAGCATCAACAAATCGGGCGATAGTATCAATATGGCCATCGGTATCGTCACCGTGTAATTCACCATGTTTCAACCATAGAAAGTGTTCTATACCAAACACCTCTTCCAGCATGGCTTCAATCAGATCACAATCCAGTTGCGGGTTGCGCCGCGGCGAAAGCAAACAGTTTGTGGTTGTCATTAATGTACCTTCACCATTCACTTCAATACTGCCGCCTTCAAGTATCAGCTTACTGGTTTCGATACCGGTGTGATTGAAGATGCCGTCTTCATGCAGTTTTGTCACAATCGCATTATCAAATTCAGAGTTGTATTTATCGCCCCAGGCATTAAATGTAAATTTATAAAGGATCGGTTTTTTATCCTTAATCACGGTCAGTGGACCGTAATCCCTGATCCAGACATCATTGGAAGGTGCGATGGTAAAACAGAGACGGGATAAATTGGCATCAGTTGACGACAATATCCCTTCAATATGTTGCCGGAGTGCTTCATCTCGACAAACAACAATCACTTTTTCATAGTGCGAAATATGCCGCACGATTTCGGTATAGGATTTTTCTACTGCGGGAAGTCGATCTCCCCAATCACCTTGATCATGCGGCCAGGTTAGCATTACGCCGCTTTGCGCTGACCATTCGGCCGGGAGAAACTGCTTGTTATTATTTGTCATGATTCCGGTATCCGGTATCAGGATACCGGAAAAAATATTATTTTTTCATGACGGAATGTATCACATATTGGCTTTCAAAATAGACTGCAAATTTTTCATAGTCCCAACGGATAATGGGAGGGTCACCGATAGCGGAGGCTTGCTGAAGCGGTGCGCCATATTGTGTCTGTACCATCTCCATACTCATTCCACGCTGAGGCAGGGTCAGTGCGAACGCCTTTTCAGTGTCAGTCTGGTTTTTTGGCAACGAAATTACATCACCTTGTGTCACAGGTGTTGCAAACAAACTCATAGCCAGTAACAATATTCTCAGGTCCTTCATCATTGTTGCCCTTGGATTATTTTCAGGAATTATTCATAGACCCTGAAAATGTAGCAGTAAAACATCCACTAGAGTGTGATTCAGGCCATTTTTTACTGAAAAACCACATATCAGACAGACGAATTTCGATTCAAGCCAGCGCGGGGTCTGCCGATATGACAAATATAACCGGTAAAAGTGCTACTATGAATCATAACATATTGAAATCATTAGTAATTATAGTATTCCTGACCTTGTCAGGGGCACTTTTTGCTGTGCCTCAACATCAGCTCGATGATGGCAATAGCTTTCAGGAAGGGCTGGATGCCTATGAAGAGCGAAATTACGAGTATGCATTTGAGGTCTGGGACAGACTCGCGCGCCGGGATCACAAGGAAGCACAGTATTATCTCGGGAGAATGTATGAATTAGGCCAGTTTGTCATAAACAATGACTTTCAGGCTTTTGACTGGTATGCCAAATCAGCCGCACAGGGCTATGTGCCTGCCATGTACCAGATGGGCAGGCTGTATGAGGAAGGTAAGGGCATTGCCAAGGATTATTACGAGGCATACCGCTGGTATGCACTGGCATCAGATGAAGGTTATGAGAAGGCAACTGATGCCCTCTATGCACTTAAATACAAGGAAAAACAATTAAAAGAGAAGGCCATAGAAGAAGCACTGGCTCGCGAAGAAAAGAAAATACGGGGCACCGCTGAAGATATCGCTCGTGCCAAGATGCAGGCCGAGCTGGTAAAAAAGGCACGTGAACGGGCTGAAATTGAAGCCAAAGAAAGAGAAGAGGCGGCAAAACGCAAAATAGCCGAGGCCAGAAAAAATGCTATTGCTCTTGAGAAGGCGCGCAAAAAGGCCATCAAGGATGCCATCACCCAAAACAAGCAACGTATTCTGGCTGAATCTGAAGCCGAAGTACGCAAAGAAATAAAACATAAAATTCGCAACGAAGTCGAAGAGCAGATCCGTACGGAAATCGAAAACCAGCTGACAACCTCCGGCAAGGGTCTTGTTCGTACCACAGTAACCAAAGAAGAAATCCAGACAGTGGCAGAAAAACTGGCACTGGTAACCCGTGTTGCCCCAACAGGTGCAAAGACAGAAAAGGAAAAAGAACAGCAGGCAAAAATTGCTGAAGAAATTGCTGCCGAGAAAAAGGCCAAACAGGAACAGGCCAATCGTTTTGTTAATGGCATGAAAGCATTCGATAACAAGAATTACAACACAGCCATGTCTTTATTGTCCCCGTTTGCTGAAAGTGGAATCCATCTGGCCCAATACCGGGTTGCCCATATGTATGAAAAAGGGCTGGGTGTTGAGCGGAACGTCGACAGGGCACAGGAGATATACAAGGTGCTGGCCAGCAAAGGTGATATCCGTTCACAAATTGCATTGGCTGATATTTCAATGGAGGATGATTCACGCGAAGTGGACATGGCACTATTGAAAGATCTCGCACGCAAGGGACATCTGAAATCACAATATCGTTTGGGTGAAATGTATTATTACGGCAAGGGTGTGCCTTCTGATCTGGTGCAGTCAGCAGTCTGGTATCGTATGGCAGCGGAAAAGGGGCATGCCAAAGCACAGTTAAAACTCGGTGAAATGTATGCCGACGGCAAAGGTGTATCACAATTCTATGGTGATGCTGCTAAATGGTTTGAAAAATCAGCACGTCAGGATCTGCCACGCGCGCAAGCCAGACTGGGACAGCTTTACCGTTTTGGTCATGGTGTCAAAAAGGACATGACACAGGCGTTGTTCTGGTTACGTAAGGCAGCAGGTCGTGATGATACAGAGGCCATGCGTACACTCGGTGAGATGTATGTAGAAGGTCAGGGCGTCAACAAGGATCTGGCACTGGGTGCGGACTGGCTGCAACAGGCATCGGAAAAAGGCAATGCACAAGCACAGTTTAAACTGGGTATCATGTATCGTGATGGCAAGGGGTTGCCTCAGGATTTTGGTGCAGCCGTTAAATGGCTGACCGATGCAGCAAGACAGGGAATTACAGATGCCTATTACTATCTGGGTAATATGTATTTTACCGGTAAAGGCTCCAATCTGGATTATGTTGAATCTCATAAATGGTGGAATATCGCCGCCGGTCTGGGTGACAAGCGTTCCCGTTCCTACCGTGACATTGTTGCGGCACGCATGAGTGAAGAACAGATCCAAACAGCACATCGTTTGAGTCGTGAGTGGCGCAGGGAATATACAAAACTGTCTGCCAACCTCCAGTAATACAATAACTTTCTAAAATCATAGTCTTATGGTTTAATGTGGCTTATGTTCAGGCCACTGGAACTCTTCATTGGATTACGTTATACGCGCGCAAAGCGACGTAATCACTTCATCTCTTTTATTTCTCTTATTTCGATGCTGGGCATTGCCGTCGGTATCTGGGCATTGATTACTGTTTTATCAGTCATGAACGGATTTGAGAATGAACTGCGTGAACGTATTCTGGGTATGACCTCACATTCCACTATTCGCAGTCTGGACGGCGGTCTTAAGGACTGGCGCAATGCTGCAAAAGCGGCCGCTAACCACCCTGAAGTCGTTGCAGCGGCTCCGTTTGTCAGTTTTGAAGGTATGTTCATGCGTGATCGACAAGTCGCACCGGCACAGATTCGTGGCATTTTACCGGCAGAGGAACCAAAAGTTTCCGAGGTCGCTGGCAAGATGGTGGAAGGCAATATCAATGATCTTAAAGCCGGCGAATACGGGGTTATCCTGGGTTCTGCACTGGCGCGTACGCTCGGAGTAAATAAAGGCGACAAGGTGACCTTGCTTACACCACGCGTCAGTGTGACACCAGCCGGTCTTTTACCAAGACTGAAGCGTTTTACAGTAGTCGGTATATTTCGTGTCGGCATGTATGAATACGATAATGGCATGGCATTACTTCACAGCAAGGACGCCGCTACCTTGTTGCGTATGGGTGATGACATGACCGGTGTACGACTTAAATTGACGGACATGTTTGATGCGCCCCGTATTACCCGTGAACTGACAGAGGAAGTATCCGGCGCCTATTACATCACTGACTGGACACGTCAGCATGCCAATTTCTTCAAGGCTATCAAGACTGAAAAAACAGTGATGTTTGTTATTCTGTTCCTGATTGTTTCTGTGGCCGCATTCAATATTGTTTCCACGCTCGTTATGCTGGTAACAGATAAGCAGGCTGATATTGCTATCTTGCGTACTTTGGGCGCAACGCCAAAAAGCATCATGTATATTTTCATGATTCAGGGGCTGGTGATCGGCATTATTGGAATAATAATTGGTGTTGTGACCGGCGTTGTTACTGCATTAAACGTAGAGAGTGTGGTCGGAAAAATAGAGAACATACTTGGATTTAAATTCTTACCGGCGGATGTTTACTACATCAGTGATCTGCCATCTGAAATGCACTGGAGTGATGTGAGCCTGATCACGACCGTTGCCTTTATTCTGAGTTTGCTGGCCACCATATATCCGGCGTGGCGCGCATCACGTACCAAGCCTGCCGAGGCATTACGCTATGAGTAACCCGGTCATTGAATGCAAGCATTTATCCAAAACCTTTCAGGAAGGAAGTCTGAATGTACCTGTTTTAACGGATGTGAATTTTTCTGTTGGTGAAGGTGAGCGGATTGCCATTATTGGTTCTTCCGGCGCCGGCAAGAGTACCTTGTTACACTTATTAGGCGGTCTGGATACACCCACCAACGGGGAAGTGTATATAGCAGGCAACAACATTTCCTCACTGAGTGAAAATGCACGCAGTCGATTGCGTAATCATACGCTGGGTTTTGTCTATCAGTTTCATCATTTGTTGCCTGAGTTTACTGCGCTTGAAAATGTCTCCATGCCACTACTGATCCGTGGAGATGAAGTCAGCAAGGCCAGACAAAAGGCTGAAACCATGTTGAACAGGGTCGGATTATCAGGACGCATTCATCATAAACCTTCAGAGTTGTCTGGTGGTGAACGTCAGCGTACTGCCATGGCACGTGCGCTGGTCATTGAACCACGATGTGTTTTGGCTGATGAGCCAACCGGTAATCTGGATCACAAGACCGCTGATCAGATTTATGCACTGATGCTGGAGCTGAATCAGGACATGAAAACCAGCTTTATTGTTGTTACACATGAATTACGACTGGCTGAGCGCATGGATAAAATCCTGAAACTGGAAGATGGTGTTCTGCAATAGACCCCAGGCCTTTTGTTTTACCGATTTACTTTTATTACCCTCCGATTTTAATGGTCAAAAACCCTTTTTTATAAGATGTTTTTAAGTATCTGTTTTCCAATAAATATTCTGAATAAATAATTTAAAAGTAATTCTTTACAAAAGGTTTTTAATAAATCTTTTACATTTTTTGTCTCTTTTCATCTTTATAGTGTTCGATAGATATATGAAGGAAGATCTACCCTTCCTTATTACTTCTTACACGATAGTGGATATAAGCCATGGATTCAGCTGAAATAATGGAAACAATGATGATTACCGGACAGTATGACTGGGGTCTGGTTGCATTGTCCTATGCGATTGTTTCTATTGCTGCCTATACAGCATTAAATTTTGTACTTAGCTTTTCCAGAACACCTGTTAAAAACAGAAACCATGCAATAACCATCGGCGCACTGTCATTGGGTACCGGGATATGGATCATGCATTTCATTGGCATGATGTCATTTAAATTACCTGTTGCGGTCTCTTTCGATCTTCTCGTAACCGTATTTTCATACGTAATAGCAATTGCCGCTTCATGGCTGGCATTGTATGTAGTGACATCAGGACATGTAACACATGTGCGGTTTTTTGTTTTTTCTGCCCTGTTTGCTGTGGCAGTGTCATCAATGCATTATCTGGGAATGTCTGCAATACGTATTCCGGCAGAAATAATATATGACGCAAAAATTGTTGCCATTTCTGTTGCAATCGCATTCTCGGCATCCGTTCTGGCATTGTATCTGATGCTTCATGTTCAGGAAAAAGGAAACAATAATAAAAAAATAAAAATACTGAGTGCAATTTTAATAGGTGGTGGAGCAATAGGGTTGCATTACACCGGAATGGAAGCAATCGAGATCAGGTTCAACCCTGAACTGCAGAATATCGAGCATGGTGTGCTCGATAATAATCTGATCGCGATTGGTGTTGGTCTGATGTCAGTATGGTTAATGGGATTGAGTATTATTTTTCCATTGATAAATGAGAAATCAATTGGCAAGGAAAGAATTGCCTTTATGATTATCACAATGGCAACAACGGTCACAATAATTGTTCTTGTTACAATCGGGTTTCTGTACAACTCCGCATACAATGAGAAAAAGAATCATTTAACAGACATTGCTTTAAGCAATGCAAATATGATTAATTCAGTATCCAGATTTGATAAGCAGCACAGTCAGGATGCGCATGAGGAAGGGGCAAAAGCGGCCACCCTTTTACAGGTTATGGACGCACTTCACCATCTGGATGGTATTTCATATGGTACAGACATGATGATCGTTGATGATCATGGCGACAATATCCGGATTCTTCACTCCAGTCGTCATCATGATGAAAGCGGCGATTTGCTGATTAATAAAACAGAGTACAGTAAATCAAATCCGTTAACTTATCCGTTTGTGCAAGCCTTGTCAGGAAAGTCAGGTGTTATGACGATTGATGATCTTGTATTGGGTGGAAAAATCCTGATTGCCTATATGCCTGTCAGTGAATTGGGTGTTGCACTGGTTGTTGAAACCAGTCTGGAGAAAATATGGGCACCGTTTAAACATGCTCTTTTTATAACGTTATTAATAAGTGCTCTTACAATTATTGGCGGTTCATGGGCTATCTATTCAATTAATATGCCTGTTATCAGGAGACTGCAACGTGAGATAAGCGACAGAATTGAGGCGCAGGATGAATTACATCAGATCAATTTGACGCTGGAAGAACGTGTCAGCGAAAGAACCGGGGAACTGGAGCAAGCTAATTCACAACTGGCGGAGGAGGTCAGAGAAAGAGAACATACTGAAATGGCACTGAGGGAAAGTCACCAATTTCAGGAAAAAATACTCGACAGCAGTACCAATGCCATTTTTGTGATCAACAATGAGGGTGAGCTGTCACGTGTCAATCCGACACTCATTGAACTTACCGGGCATAAGTATGCCGATCTGATTTATCATGATTTTTTCAAATTGATTCATTCTGAATACAGAGCTGAAATAATGCGTCTGTATGATTTAGTTAAAACCAGAGGGGAAATAATTAATAATTTTGAAGCTGTTTTGCGAAGAGAAGACGGAACCGAGGCGATAGTCATGGTCAGTCTTGCGCCGATGTATGATAACGGCAGGGTGTTTAGTGTCGTTGGTACCATGGATGATGTTACTGCACAGAGAGAAGCAATGGATGCGCTTGTGTTGGCGAAAGAAAATGCAGAATATGCAAACCGATCAAAATCGGAATTTCTTGCCAATATGAGTCATGAAATCAGGACTCCAATGAATGGTGTGCTTGGTATGCTTTCAATGCTTAAGGATTCAAAAATGAATCCTGAGCAAGAGGACAATGTAAGGACGGCAATAGAGTCAGGAGAGACATTGCTGGCTATTCTGAATGATATTCTTGATTTATCAAAAATAGAGTCAGGAAAACTGGAATTCGAGCGTTCTGAGTTCAAGCTGCACAGTGTCATAGAAGATTCTGCAGGTCTGTTTGCAGAAAGAGCAAACAGGAAAAATATCGAGCTGGCGATACATATATCAAAAACAGTACCGGAATTTGTGATGGGTGATCAAACCCGTTTACGCCAGATCATCATGAATCTGATGAGTAATGCTATCAAGTTTACTGATGAAGGTGAGGTAGTCATCAGTGTTGAGTCGGAAAATTATAACGGCAAGGCACAAACATTGTTCAAGATAAAAGACACTGGTATTGGCATCAATAAAGATCAGCGGGAAAAAATATTTGATTCATTTACACAGGCTGATGGATCAACAACCAGAAAATTTGGTGGCACGGGACTGGGTCTGACTATTTGTAAGCAGCTGGTCGAACTAATGGGAGGCCAGATAGGTGTTAATTCAGTTCCCGGAGAAGGAGCTACATTCTGGTTCAGAATCTTATTTGAGAAAGGCAGTGGTAATGTTCATCTGTTTTCACCAAGACAGGAATTCCACAAGATGAATGCATTGGTAGTTGATGACAATGCTACAAACAGAGCCATTCTGGAATATCAATTACGTAACTGGGGCATAAAACATGAAAGTGCCTTTGATGCGTTTGATGCATTAAGCAAATACAAGAGAGCCATGCGTGACGGGAAGCCGTTTGACTTGTTATTAATTGATTACATGATGCCAGGCATGAATGGACTGCAAATGATGGATAACATTAATCAAATTAGGGGGGAGAACAAATCACCGCTTGTAATCATGCTTAGTTCAGCAATGAGTGAAAAGATAAGAGAGGAGTCACATAATAAGGGAGTCCACAGATATATTAACAAGCCTGTTCGCCAATCCTATTTATATGACAGCATACTGGAGCTGGTACATGGGAAAGGGAAAAAAGACAAAAACCGACAGGAAGCGCATGTCATCGAGAATAAAAATGCTTCGAATAACGTGAGTGACATTAAAATACTGATTGCCGAAGATAACCTGATTAATCAGAAAGTGATCATCGGATTGCTTAAGAAGCTTGGCTATCAGTCCAAAGTTGTAAACAATGGTATCGAGGTTTGTGCTGAACTTCAGAAGCAGGATTACAACATCATTCTGATGGATTGCCAAATGCCTGAAATGGACGGTTTCTCCGCGACAAGAGAGATTCGTTCGTTGAGTTCGGGAAAAAGGAATATTCCGATTATTGCGATGACGGCCAACGCCATGCAGGGAGATCGAGAGAAATGCCTGAATTCCGGTATGACGGACTATTTGACAAAACCCATAAATATTGAAGGGTTAAAAATGGTTTTAGAAAAGCATATAAATGGACGAAAAGATAATGGGGATTCGGGAGTTTGCGGAATTATCAACATCTAGAGCAACATAAATATGTCTCATATCGATCTGGAAATATACAATTCACTAGGTGAGGTAATGGAAGATGAATTACCTTCATTAGTAATGGATTTTATCAGCGATGCAGATGGTAAAATAAAATTGTTGAAGCAGCATGTAAAACACGATGATGCTGAAAATATTTTCAGTGTGTCGCACTCTCTGAAATCATCATCAGCCAATCTGGGCGCAGTCAAGATGTCAAAAATTTGTGAGACCATTGAAGCCGATTCACGGAAAGGAAGCACAGAAAGAGCACCTGAGTTAATAGAGAACCTGACTGAGGCATTTCATCATTCATCAGAAGAGCTAAAACAGTTAATCGGATAATTTAAAGAGATTATGTCAATGCCAGATGATAACAAAAACACAATACTTGTTATTGATGATGACAGTATTATACGCAAGGCGGTTAACAAACTATTATCCAAGGAAGGTTATGTAGTGGTTGAGGCCGAGAGTGGTCAGCGTGGTATAGAGTTATTTAGTCAAAATATTCCCGATCTTGTACTGCTTGATGTCATGATGCCCGATATGAACGGGTACGTGACATGTAAGGAGATTCGTAAAATCGATGGTGCAGAATTTGTTCCGATGATTATGCTAACCGGTCTTGATGATGTCGATGCGGTTTCATCTTCATTTGATGCAGGTGCCACCGACTTTATCAGTAAACCGATTAACTGGGTATTACTTGCCCAACGTATCAGATATGCCCTGCGTAGCCGTGATATTCATAATGAGTTACAACGTAACCAGATGCGTCTGGAAAATGCACAAAAGCTGGCAAAGCTGGGGTATTGGGAAATTGATCCGAAAGCCATGGTTATGAAGTGTTCCAGTGAGATGTGTCGACTTATTAAATGTGAACAACCTCATCTGGAACTACCCATATCTGATTTCTTGTCAATGGTTGACGAGAATGAGCGTGACAATATTACATCGCTCATGACGGGAATAACAGAAAACAAATCCTATGTCGTTGATCACTATTTAACATGTAAGGATGGTTCCAGAATTATTGTTCAGAATCAGGCAGAGATCGAAACATCCAGCAGCGGCGAGATTTTGTCCATTGTTGGTACGATACAGGATATTTCAGATCGTAAGGAAGCGGAGTTACTTATCGAATACCACAGGACATATGATTCATTGACCGAATTGCCTAATAAAATGAATTTCTCGGGTCTGGTTGAAAATGCAGTACAAAATGCAATTGAACAACATAAAATGCTTGCAGTTTATTTTGTGGGTCTGGATAGATTCAAGTTGATTAATGATACACTTGGACATACAACAGGAGACAAACTGTTGATGTCAATAGGTGAGCGTTTATCTTTACTCACAAAAAGAGGTTATACCATAGCCCGTTTCAGTGGTGATGTTTTTTCAATACTTTCTCCAACCATCAACGATGTGAGTCGTGTCAATTCAACCGCACAAGACTTGCTTGATATCGTCTCGGAAAAACTTGTTATTGATGGACATGAATTGTTTGTTACAGCAAGTATCGGTATTGCCTTATTTCCAAATGAGGATGAATCATCCGAGGCATTATTAAAAGAGGCCGACTCGGCCATGTTTAATGCCAAGTCAAGCGGTGGTAATCGATATCTTTACTATGATGCAGGCCTGAACCTGAAGGTTGCCCGAAAAGTCGAGCTGGAGAAAGACTTAAGGAAGGCAATCGAGAATAAAGAATTTGTGCTCTATTACCAGCCTCAAATTGATACTGAGTCCCGAAGAATTATAGGTATGGAAGCGTTGATCAGGTGGCAGCATCCTAAAAAGGGACTGATTTCACCATTTGATTTTATTCCTGTTGCAGAAGAAAGTGGATTGATTGTTCCGATTGGGCAGTGGGTGCTTGAAGAAGCATGTATGCAAATTGCAAAATGGGTAAAACAATACGGCCCTTTGAGTATGGGGATTAATTTATCGGCCAGACAATTCGTGGATGGTGACTTGTCCAGAAATCTGGATATTTTATTAAAGAAAGAAAATCTGGATCCACAGTATCTTGACCTTGAAATAACCGAATCAATTGTATTATGGGATCTGGATGAAACGGTGGATATGTTGCTGCAGTTCCGGGAGAAAGGGGTTTCAACATCCATGGATGATTTTGGTACCGGTTATTCCTCATTAAGTTATTTGCATAAACTGCCTATTGATAGCCTGAAGATCGATCGGGCATTCATAAAGGATATTTCACCGGAAGATATAAACAGTGGTGCCATTGCCAGAGCAATTATTGCAATGGCACACAGTCTGGGTATGAATGTCATTGCCGAGGGCGTAGAAACCGAATTCCAGTTTAACTTTCTGAAAAAACACGGTTGTGATGAAATTCAGGGATTCTTGTTTTCCCCGCCTGTCCCCGCCGAGGACTTCGAACAATTGCTAATACAAACGCCAGAACCACACATTAAATCCACCGTTGCCTGAAAAACCCATTAGTTTCATTGCGTTATAAACCAGTATTATTTTCGTGGTTTTATAGTTTGAGATATCTGGTGCATGACCGATAAATAAACTAATAAATCGACTGAAAAAGCAGAATGGACGTCAAATTCATCAATCCGGTACTTAATTCTGTTCTGAATGTACTGTCCACCATGGCACAGCTGGAAGTCAGGCCAGGTAAACCATCGATCAAGGAAAATACCTCGGCTCAGGGTGATGTAACGGGTTATATGACCATGCAAAGCCCTCAGGCGAATGGCTCCATGGCCATTACCTTTTCCAAGCCGGCAATTCTGGATATCACCAAACGCATGCTGGGTGAGTCTCATGAAGAGATTAATGAAACCATACTTGATATGACAGGTGAGCTGGCCAACATGGCAGTAGGTGGAGCCAAGAATATCCTGATTGAACAGGGATATGATTTTAATATGTCACTGCCCTCTGTATTAAGCGGTGCAGAACATGATATAAAACATCTGGAGCAGGAAACCCCCGTCATTATCATGCCATTTGAAACAGATGCTGGTACATTCTATGTTGAGGCATGTTTTAAAGAATAACGACAAGATTGTCTATTAAACGCACTTACAATTCTCTCTTTAAGCAATACGGTCCCCAACACTGGTGGCCCGGCGATACCCCTTTCGAAATCATGGTGGGTTCGGTGTTGACCCAAAACACGGCGTGGCTCAATGTGGAACGTGCTATTAATAATCTGAAACAGGCCGATGCACTGTCAGCCGAAACAATCCTTTCCACCCATCATGCACGTCTGGCCAAATGGCTCAAGCCATCAGGCTATTTCAATATCAAGGCAAAACGACTGAAAAATTTTTGTCAGTGGTATGTTGAGCAGGGTGGTTTTAAATCATTGGCGAAACTGGATACCCATGACTTGCGTACACAATTACTGTCGGTGAATGGAGTAGGGCCGGAAACAGCGGATGATATTGTGTTATATGCATTCGAACGCCCGGTGTTTGTAATCGATGCCTATACCCGTCGCATTTTTTCACGCATTGGCATGATTGATGGTGATGAAAGTTATGAGGAATTGAGAAGTCATTTTGAAAGTGCTCTCAAATCCGATGTGTCATTGTTTAACGAGTATCATGCACTTATCGTGAAACATGGAAAAGATATCTGCAAAACCCGCCCACGATGCGATCAATGTTGTCTAACCAGTCTGTGTCACCAATATAAGCAGCGGCAATAAAAAAGGCGTACCGAAGTACGCCTTGTCAATTTTTATTATTAGTGGAGGAGTTATGGATTTACGCGGGAGTGGTTTCCGGAGTAAAAGCCTTAACACAGTTACGACCGGCCTTTTTCGCGCTATATAGCGCCTTGTCTGCATTAATAAACAGGCTTTCCGGTTCATCATCAATATCAAGACTGGCAATCCCGATACTGACAGTAGTTTTGATCTTTTTGCCTTCAGTAGCACATTCACCATTTTCAATGGATTCTCGAATACGCTCGGCCAAAAGCATGGAACCCTTTTTAGCGGCTCCGTTAAGTAATACAACAAATTCTTCACCACCATAGCGGAACAGAATATCCGAACTACGAATAGTGCGCTGGATGCAATCTACGGTACTTTGCAGAACCTTGTCACCGACATTATGACCATGGCTGTCATTTATTTTCTTGAAATGGTCAATATCAATCACCATCAGCGAAAGCGGCTTGCCATGACGGCGTGCCAAATCAATTTCACGACGTACAGTCTGATCAAGAGAAGAGCGGTTCATCGCGCCAGTCAGCGGATCTTTCATGGAGGCATCACGTGCCTGCTTGTACATAATCGCATTACGCAGTGGATAGACCAGACTGCATAACAGGTATTCAAGTAAAATCAGCTCATCATTGGTAAAGGCTTTCTTTCTGTAGAGAGCAAAGTCTCCCAGCGATTCACCTTTAATAACCAGACGATAGGTACAGCTGTTGGCAGAGAGCTTGCCGGTTGAAACATCAATATTGTGTGCTTCATTGATATAGGCCGCACCATCATGTGCAACCAGTGATTTCACATCATTACTGAAGAAAGTAATGACTTCATCGATATCAAGGGTGGTCTGAAGATTACTGGCAATTTGCAGTGCCTGATCCAGAATCTGATGACGAATCTCGGATTCCGGTTTGTCACTTTCCAGTTTGTGCACAGCACGATTACGAGCGTCATAACCCGCAATAAAGTAGTTGCTGTCTTC
>Ga0224506_10001515_pt1 | contig 16519 bp, 13 predicted proteins | sample SF_Jan12_sed_USG_2_FD_169108 | JGI IMG/M metagenome (GOLD analysis project Ga0224506, IMG submission 169108) | Sediment microbial communities from San Francisco Bay, California, United States - SF_Jan12_sed_USGS_8_1 | ecosystem: Environmental > Aquatic > Marine > Sediment | place: USA... | reverse complement strand
GAAGGAAAAGAAACCTACATGCACATCCCAGCCACACAGGATGTTGCGTTGAGACACGGTGGTGGGACGAACACCCACATGGGGATCGGCTCGCAATACGCCAACGCGAAGTATCAGAGAAGGATGAGCATGGGCGACCGGATAGCTCTGGAGATAAAGAGGGCTTGGAAGAGCAAGCAACTTCAAGAAATAGTCACCTAATCCAACCATTTTCCAATTGCTACAATGAGGTGCCCTCGTGACAAAGGAGTTTACTTACGCGGAAGCTGGTGTGGATCGAGAATTAAGAAAGAAATCTAAAGACGCTCTAAGGATTCTTGAAAAAACCTATAGATTCAGCAGATACGGAGAAATAGTTCAGCTACCTTACGGTAAGATTTTCCCCTTTGCCAAGGGATATCTCGACCTCGCCATCGAGGGAGTTGGAACCAAAGTTCTTGTCGCACAGCTAGCGAACAAGTACGACACTATCGGCATTGACGGAGTTGCATTGGCTGTAAATGACGTGATCCGATCTGGCGCACGACCATTAGCCATAGTTGACAACATTCATGCACAAGTTTCTGATCCTCAGCTGGTAGATGAGTGGATGAAAGGCATAGTGAAAGGCGCAACTGAAGCGGGGTGTCTGGTGCCAGGCGGCGAGATAGGGGACGTGGCAGAAATAATCAAGGGTGTGTCGGATAGAAGGGCCTTCGACATGGTCATCGCCTGCATAGGCGAGTTGTCCAAGGAAGAAATCGTCTTTGGCAACGATATCAAGGCTGGGGACGTTGTGGTTGGTTTACGAAGTTCTGGCATCCACAGCAACGGTATATCCATGGCAAGAAAAGTTCTGTTCAAGCGATGGGGCGGTAAATATGAGCCTTATGATATCCCAGAGGGACTTGATAGAGAAGTTGTCTATGAGGTTCTGGAACCGATGATGATCTATGTAAAACCAGTCTTGAAGGCTGCTGAAGCCTATGAGATAAAGGGGCTAGTCCACATCACTGGTGACGCTTATTTAAAGTTCGACAGACTAATGATGTTTTCAAGAGGAATAGGATTCGAGTTCGACAACTTCAAACCGCAGCCCATATTCGAGGTGATTCAAGAAACAGCTCCAGAAGTCAGAGCCCCCATCTCAGATGAGGAGATGCTGAAGACCTTTAACATGGGATGGGGATTTGCAGTTGTTGTGGACAAAAACAACGAAGACAGCGTAACTGACAGTTTCGAAAAAAGCGGGGTTGGAGCCGAGCGAATCGGAAAAGTAACCAGTTCCGGAAAAATCGTTGCTTTGTATAAAGGTAAAAAGCTGAGACTAAGATAATCAGTTTAATGCGCGCGCATAAGCTTGGTTTGTACACTCTTACCCTAGCCTTACTGCAATTCCCTTAATTGCCAAGAATTCTTTAACTTCTTTTATACTGTAGGTTCCATAGTGGAAAATACTTGCTGCTAGAGCAGCGCTGACCTGAGTTTTTTGAAAAACCTCGCTTATATGTTCTGAAGCGCCGCAACCGCCAGAGGCTATCACGGGTATACTTACTCTGTCATTTATTGCCTCAGTTAAAGGGATGTCGTACCCTTCTTTGGTGCCATCCTTATCCATACTTGTAAGTAAGATTTCTCCCGCACCTCTCTCCTCAACTTCCATTGCCCATCTTATCGCGTCTACCCCTGTAAATTTTCTACCCCCATAAATGGAGCATTCAAACCAGCAAAGACCTTCAGGGGTTTTTATAACGATTTTATCATTAGCTTCTTCTGGTCCGGTAACGTACCTTCTCTTTGCGTCAATGGCAACTACACATGCTTGACTTCCAAAATATCTTGCCAGCCTATTTACTATAATAGGATTTTTTATGGCCGCGGTGTTTATAGATATTTTATCGGCGCCAGCATTGAACACCTTTCTTGCGTCTTCAATGCTGCGGATGCCGCCTCCTACAGTCAACGGAACAAAAACGTTTTCTGAGGTTTTTTCAATTACATGCGTCATGGTTTCCCTTCTTTCGTGGCTTGCGGTTATATCGAGGAAAACTATTTCGTCTGCCCCATCTTCGTAATATTTTTCAGCTAGTTGCCAAGGAATTCCCGCGTACCTGATTTGTTTAAATTCTATACCCTTAACTACGCGTCCTTCTGGAAAAGCGAGGTCGCAGTCAAGGCAAGGAATTATTCTATGGCAAAGCATCTTTACAACTCCAAGAAATTCTTTAGAACCTGCAAGCCTAAAGCTCCGCTCTTCTCTGGATGAAATTGAGTTCCGAAAATATTCTCTTTCCATACACTTGCGTTTATTTTGCAACCATAATTTGTCGTAGCTGCAAGCACATCCTCTTCTGGTAAGGCGTGATACGAGTGGATAAAGTATGCGTATCCGTTGTCGATGTCTTGAAACAAAGGGCAAGCCCTTTTCCTGATTTCCAGAGAGTTCCATCCAATGTGAGGCAGTCTCAGTTTAGTTCCGATTCTTATGACCTTTCCTTTCATTAGCTCTAAGCCTTTTGTTCTAGGTGATTCTTCAGAGCCCTCGAAAAACATCTCCAGTCCTAAGCAGATGCCGAGTAAGGGGATGCTAGAAGTTAAAGTCTCTCTTATTTTTGGAATAAAGGGCTTCAAATTGTTCATTCCTTTTCCGAAAGCGCCGACCCCAGGGATTATTATTTTCTCTCCCTTCACGTCAGAAGGAGACTTTGCAATTACAGGTTTCGCCCCTAAATATTTCAAAGCATTGCAAACACTTTTGATGTTGCCCATTTTGTAGTCGACTACTGTTACCCTGATGGTCGTGTCCCCCGATTCTTTTCTATTCCCATTCTATTGTTGCTGGTGGTTTATGGGTGACATCATATACCACTCGCGTGACTTGTGGTATCTCATTGGTTATTCTTGTCGAGATCGTCTCTAAGGTCTCGTAGGGGATTTTCGCGAAGCTGGCAGTCATGGCTTCTTTGCTTTCGACGGCTCTGACAGCGATTGTGTAGCCGTAAGCTCTAGAATCACCCTTCACCCCAGTGCTTTTCGTACCGGTTAAAACCGCAAAGTACTGCCACAACCCATCTTTCAATCCAGCTTTCTCTATTTCCTCTGTTACAATCTTGTCAGCCCTCCCAACGATGTCGATTTTCTCCTCGGTCAATTCACCCACAACCCTTACGGCTAGACCTGGACCTGGAAACGGCTTTCTCTGAACGATCTCCTTGGGCAACCCCAACGTTTCCGCAACCCTCCTAACCTCGTCTTTGTACAAGTCCCGCAACGGCTCAACGATTGCTTTAAACTCAATTTTGATGGGCAAACCCGCAACGTTGTGATGAGTTTTTATCTTGTCCGAAAACTTTCTGAAGCCTGATTCGATTCTGTCCGGATAGATGGTTCCCTGTATGAGATAGTCTGCTCCAACTCTATTGGCAACCTTTTCAAAAACCCTTATGAACTCTTCTCCAATGATTTTCCTTTTTCTCTCAGGATCCGTCACTCCTCTTAATTTTTCAAAAAATCTCTCCTTGGCATCCACCGAAACAAAGTTGATGCCAAACTCCTCGAATGTGCTCTTGACAAATTCGGGCTCATCCTTTCTCATGAAGCCGTGATCAACAAAGACTGCGGTCAGATTCTTTCCGATGGTTTTGGCAGCTAGGGCGGTGGCTGTGCTGGAGTCGATTCCGCCGCTTAGGGCAATTATGGCTTTTCTGTTGCTGACCGTCTGTCTCACTTCTTTCACTGCTTTTTCTATGATATCTTCCATTCTCCAGTTTGCTTCACATCCGCAGACTTCAAAAATGAAATTTCTGAGCATTTTCGTTCCGTTTCTTGTGTGAACGACTTCGGGGTGCCACTGCAATCCGTATATCGGCTTTTCTCTGTGTCTGAAAGCAGCCACTGGACAGTTTTCGGTGTGTGCAAGAACTTCGTATTCGTTGGGAAGAGCATAAACGGCGTCGCCGTGGCTCATCCAAACTTTTTCTCTCCTGTCTAAGTCCTTTAGCACACCTAAAGGCTTTTCAACCAACGCGTAGGTTACTCCGTACTCCCTTTTCTCTGCGGGTTCCACTTTTCCTCCAGAGAAATAAGCGATGAGCTGATGACCGTAGCACAAGCCCAGGACTGGCACGTTCAAATCCAGAATTCTCGGATCGCATTTGGGAGCGTTCTCTTCGTAAACGCTTAGGGGACCACCTGATAAGATTAGTCCTTTAACGTTGAACCGTTCTTTCAGAGCATCGACTTCTTTAACGGTTATGTCGTGTGGTACCACTTCAGAATACACTTGATGTTCCCTGACTCTTCTCCCTATGAGGTGGCAGTACTGCCCGCCAAAGTCTAGGACGAGAATTGTGTCGTGCTTCATACAAGCGTTTCCCAAAGTTTTTGTTTAAATAGTTATTTGCGCCGTTTGTCAACAGTTGAATTAGTTTATGCAAAAAAGATATTTTTCTAGTTCCCACCGTGTTACCTCATTTTTGTTGTTGGGCATGTGAGGCTCATACTCCTTCCATTCCTTTTGTAGAGAGAGTTAACATGCACCTGGTTCTAACAACAATAAGGGAAGAATTTAGAATCGTGTAATCTCTTTAAGCCGCAGAAGATTCGCATGCGCGCGCATTTGCAGTTGTTGTGGACAAAAGCGATGGGGACAGTATCATTTACTGGTTTGAAAAGAACGGCGTGGAAGCTGAGGAGATCGGAAAAGTAACTGACTCAAGAAAGACCATTGTTTTGTATAGAAGAGAGAAAATTGAATTAGTGCATTTTTAAAGTTTTTGTTTAAATTCATGTAAGTAAGACTTAAATTTTTAAATGTTTAATGACATGATATGAGGTATCGCGTTAGAATTGAGGTTTCTCTCAAACCGGGACATTCCGATCCCGAGGGAGAAACCACAGCGAAATCCCTGAAAGATTTGAGGTACCCTGTGGAAAATGTTAACGTTAGTAAAGTTTATGAAGTATATCTTAAGGCAAGCTCTCTGAAAGAGGCTGAGAAATATGCTGATGAGATGTGTAGGAAGTTGCTTGCAAATCCGACAAAGGATAACTATCACTTCGACATCGAGGAGTCAAAATGACCACTCGGCTTTACATCAAGAGAAACGTACCTTTCGAACTTTCGGACGTAAACGTGTTAGACGCAAATGAGAAAGAGCTGGCGCAAATCAGCAACGAGCTAGGGATTGGCCTAACTCTCGATGAAATGAAGAGCGTCAAAAAACATTTTTCAAACATGAAAAGAAACCCAACCGACGTTGAACTTCAAACCATCGGCCAAACTTGGTCAGAGCACTGCTACCACAAAACCTTCAAGGGCGACATCGTCACGCCCAAAGGAAAACTGATCGTAGCCAACATGTTCAAGGAGTACATAGCAAAGGCTACAAGAGAACTCAACTTGCCTTGGTACATCTCCGTCTTTGAAGACAACGCGGGCATAGTGGATTTTGAAAGCGGCTACGCAATCGCTGTGAAAGTGGAAACCCACAACCACCCATCAGCCATAGACCCCTTCGGAGGAGCTGCCACCGGAGTAGGCGGTGTCATCAGAGATATACTGGGGGTTTGGGCTGATCCCATAGCCTGCACCGATGTTCTCGGTTTCGGACCCCTCGACTACGACTATGATAAGGTTCCTCCGGGAACAAAGCATCCAAAATATCTCTTTAAGGGAGTTGTCGCCGGCATAGGCCACTACGGAAACAACATGGGAGTACCCACGGTCAACGGCGCGATATACTTTGACGAGAGCTACGTGGGCAACGTTGTGGTGTACTGCGGCTGCATAGGAATCCTCCCAGCAAACAAGTTTGTAAGAGACACAAGGCCCGGAGACATCGCTGTTTTGGCGGGTGGAAGAACAGGACGAGACGGAATCCACGGAGTAACCTTCGCGTCAGCCGAGCTAACGGAGGGGTCTGAGGAGGTCTCGAGACCAGCGGCTCAAATCGGGAATCCCATAGAAGAAGAAAAACTCAAGCGCGCAATCCTTGAGATACGAGACAACGAACTAGGCTCCGCCATAACCGACCTAGGAGGCGGGGGGCTATCTTGCGCCACAGGCGAGATGGCACAAAGATCGGGCTGCGGAGTTCACGTTGAACTCGATAGGGTTTCCCTCAAATATCCTGCTATGGCTCCGTGGGAGATTTACATTTCAGAATCACAAGAGAGAATGCTGTTGTCTGTCAGGGAGAAAAACCTTCAGAAAGTCTTGAATATCTTTGAAAGTGAGGACACAGAGGCAACTCCTGTTGGAAGATTCACCGAAGGCAGAACGCTTAGAGTCCATTACCGTGGACAGAAAGTTGCCGACTTAGATTTACATTTCTTGTTTGACCCACCGAAAGCCATAAGGACTGCAAGATGGGAAAAGCCAAGTGGCGTGGAGCCGAGTTTTGCTGAGCCAAGCAACCTAACTAAAGACCTGCTGAAAATTCTGTCCGCTCCAAACGTTGCCAGCAAGGAGCCGGTGATAAGAACCTACGACCACGAGGTTAAGGGAAACACCGTCTTGAAACCTTTGCACGGAAAGTATAGTGGCCCCAACGACGCTGCGGTCATAAAACCTCTGTCAAACTCTTGGAAAGGAATCGTTATCTCGTGTGGAATGAATCCCAACTATGGAAAGATTGATCCTTACTGGATGGCTGCCTCCGCCATAGACGAAACCATCAGGAACAACGTTTCAGTTGGTGGGCGGAGAATCGCTCTGTTGGACAACTTCACTTGGGGCAGCCCTGAAAGACCAGATAGAATGGGCTCGCTGATTAGGGCTTGCCAAGCCTGCTATGACTTCGCGAAGGCGTTTGGAACCCCCTTCATCTCAGGAAAGGACAGCCTCTACAACGAGTTGCGGGTTGGACCAGACCTCTCAATTTCAGTCACCCCAACTCTCCTAATCACCGCAATAGGAATAATTCCGGATGTGAAAAGGACAGTTTCTGCTGATGTGAAGAAACCGGGAAATTTGATCTACGTAATTGGCCAAACTTATCCTGAGTTGGGCGGCTCCGAATACTACAAGTTGAGAGGTTTTACGGGAAAAACTGTCCCAAGGGTTAGAAAAGCTCAAGCTAGGAGAGTCGTAAAATCGATTGTCGAGGCGATTGATTCTGGGTGTGTCAAATCATGCCACGACCTTTCTGAAGGAGGCTTGGCGGTGGCGGCTGCTGAGATGGCATTTAGCGGGGGGCACGGAATAAGATTGAACCTGAGAAGCGTTCCGCGAGCTAGAAGCATGAGAAGAAACGACCATATCCTCTTCTCAGAATCCAACAGCAGACTTTTGGTTGAAGTTCCGGAGAAAAGCAGAGAAGATTTTGAGGCGTCAATGGGAGGAACCGTTTGTTCGGTGATTGGTCGGGTTGAGAAGGATGAGCGTCTCTATGTTTACGGTCTAGACGACAAACGAATAGTCAACGCAAGCCTAAGCGAGTTGCGAGACGCTTGGAAGAGCACCTTCAGGAAATGGCAATGAAAAGAGATGACATTAACGTTTGCATAATGAGAGTCGGCGGGACAAACTGCGACGCAGAAACCAAAAGGGTCTTCGACGATCTGGGAGTTAGGGCGGAAATCGTACGCTTCAACGAGATAATCAAAAAGAAAAATCTGCTGGACTACAGCGCTCTCGTGTTTCCAGGCGGCTTTTCCCACGGAGACTATGTAAGAGCTGGGGCCATCTGGGCAAAAGAAGCCTTAGTCAGACTTGGCAACGAGCTAAAAGAGTTCGTTGAGGAGGAGAGACTTGTTTTAGGGATTTGCAACGGTTTTCAGGTTTTGGTGGAGAGCGGTCTGTTGCCTGGATTTGGAGGAATAGCTGAGTTTCCGGAGGCCACTTTAGCCACCAATATCCCTATAGGATATTACTGCAACTGGGTTTACCTCAGACACGAAAACTCTGGTAAATGCGTTTTCACTCAAAAAATCCCGAAGGGAAAGGTGCTGAGAATACCTGTGGCCCATGCTGAGGGAAGATTCGTTTTCCCAAAGGAGAATGAGAAGCGTTGCTTGGAGAGACTTTACAACAACGACCAGCTTGTCTTTAGATACTACGACGAAAAAGGAGAATTCGCGGAAGGGCGATATCCAACAAATCCCAATGGTTCCTTTCACGATATTGCTGGAATCTGCAATCCGGCTGGAACAGTTTTTGGATTAATGCCCCATCCGGAAAGAGCCTACTACAGTTGGCAGTTGCCAGACTGGACGAGATTGGAAAATCCGTCTGAATATGGGGATGGACGGTTAATCTTTGAATCTATGATTGAATACTTGGTGGAGAAATTATAGTTTATATATGTTGGGATAAACTCTTGCGGAGTACATTACGCACTTCACAAAATGCGCGCGCGTGTCTTTATCTCGCCAGCGTCCCCAGCACATCAAACTGCATCTCCCTTGGCTCACTGAGGAACTCTATCTTCTCGGAGAGCTCCTTATCCCTCTTGATCATCTCAGCTAAGGCTTCTGAGATCCAGAACCTTTCGAGCTCAAGTGTATTCTTTATCCTGACGACTTTGGCCTTTCTCGGGTCGATTGGCCCGCAGGTTCGAAGCGCCATCGCAATGGAGTTCCTATCGTTGGGGAGGAAAACTGGTATCTTAGCCGTCTCAGGCGAGCCTTCCGTTAGGCAGTTAACGAAGGTTGCGTCGTAGTCGATCTTAGATACTACCCTTTTGGTGGTTAGGTCCGCGATTCCTATTCCAATGGCGTTTCCGCTGGTTTCCTCGGAAAGATCTAATACGACAATTCTTTTTATCTTCGGCGCTCTCGGATCACTCTCATCAGGAAGCCAGAACCTTCCCGTGACGTTGGTGTCCATTCCCTCGCCGCTTATGTTTTTCCCTATCTCTTCCACGATGAGGACATCGATCTCCTTAAACGGAAGCCTAGCAAGTAGCTCCTTAGCTTTCTCTAGGAGCTTCATCTCTTCCTCTTCGATCTCATCTGGCTCGAGGGCCTTCACTATCGCGATCTCATGGTAGGCGTTCTCGACCACCGTAAGGCCTAGGAGTATGGGTGCCTTCTTCATTATCATCTTGGCCGCGAGCGGTATGAGCCTGTGGTATCCCTCGGACTGGTACCAGTGGATCGTCTCGGCTCCCTTCTGTTTGCCAAGGCCAATCACCATCATCTTCATCAGTCCGCTTTCAATCTTTCCCTTGAAGTCTGTATGGGGTTTCACCCTCGCGACCAAAATTATGCCGTCCGCCTTCAGGGCGATCCTATCGACGTAGACTGCGGCGCCGTTGTCCAGCCTCCCTATCTCGTCGACCTCCATGGATGAATGTATGGGCGAGCCGACAGTTTCGGGGGTTATGCCGAGTTTGCTCAAGACCTCGACTTGGCCTTCGGGAGTTGCTCCGCCGTGACTTCCCATGGCCGGCACTAGGAAAGGTTTCCCTCCAGCCTTCTTGACCTCTTCAACGACCGTTGCCAAGATCTCGGGATAGTGGGCGATGCCTCGGCTCCCGGCGGTTATGGCTATACTCATGCCAGCCTTAACCTTATTGTATAGGCCTTTCTTCCTCAGCTCGTCCCTTATCGCCGAGACGTAATCCTCTATTCTTGGAGCTTGAAAACTCTGTCGAACCTCAATCATCCTTGGGAACATCATGTCCCTTCATCTCGTCCTGATTATAATCTTACATCTTATGCAAATCTGAAAGCTTTGGAAGCCCTTCTCTGGCCCCTGTTTCCATTATGCAACGTGATGCAACGAAGTTTCCAAACCTCCCGCATTCGTATAGATCTTTATTTTTGATTAGTCCGTATAGGAAGCCAGCACAGAAAGCGTCGCCAGCGCCTGTAGTATCCATAACCTTCACTTTGTAGGGCGCGACCAAATGGGCTTCTTTGCCGTCTGTAACGTAGCATCCCATCTTGCCCAGCTTGACAGCTACTACGTTTATGCCCATGTTCAATAGAGTCTTCGAGCCTTCTCTGTAACTCTTTCCAGTAAGTAGCCTCATTTCGTTCTCATTTAAGAGAGCGACAAAGGTTCTCCCTATGATGGTCTTCAAAGCCTCCAGTCCCTTTCTTGCATACAGTTCTCCTGGGTCAAGGCTTACCTTAATGTCGGATAGGGCTTCCACAAGTCTTTTCTGAGCTTTAAAGGATTTCTCTCCAACAAACGACGTCAAATGCAGAAATTCGGCGGAACCAGCATACTCCAGATTAATCTCCTCGAATTCGATGGTGTCGTTGACCCCTGGATCCACGTAAAGGGCTCTCTGACCTTCTTCGTCAACAAAGCCTATGACAACTCCGCTTCTACCTTCCCTCGAAATTATCACTCCACTCGTGTCGACGCCCTCTTTTTCGAAGCTTTCTAGAAGAAGCTTGCCCTCGCGGTCGTTGGAAACCTTTCCTATGTAACCGGTTTTTAGCCTCAGTCTCGTTAAGCCCGCTGCGGTGTTTGCGGCGGAGCCTCCAGGAGACTCTTTGAAGCCCGTGATGCAGCCTTCTTCTTCCTCCCTAGCTATGCGGTTCACCATGTAGAGTCTGTCCATGTTCAAAGCGCCGAAGCAGACAACATCCAGACTCATGGAAACAACTCTCGCAGGTAAATCTTATATTTCCCCAGTTTCCCGCCGTAGTTCCCAGCGGAGATTTTTGACACTCCTTCCACGGTCTTGGCGGCTCGGATACCAGCCCTCATCGCCTCTTTAACTGCATCGATGGACATCCCGTTGACCACGATCTCTGGGATGTAGTTGACGCCGTTTGGAACCTTCGACTCGTTTCCCAGTTTCTTCTTGAGGGTTGGGCAGTAGGGGTGGTTGGTGGTGGGTCCTATCCACGGAAACTTGGTTTCGGGTTTTGAACCGGCTGAGCAGATGTCGAAGGGTGTGACAACGCCTTCTATTTGGCTTATGGCTTTGAGGGCTTTTCTTCCTGCCTCCTTCACCGCCTCCTTGGTTTTGCACATGTACCAGAAGTTGCCTCCCATCACTCCTCGCCCATAGCCCAGATAGCGCTCAATTCTGAAGTCAGACACCATGATGGGGACAGTGATCACGTCCCGTCCGTAGCGTTTCTCCTCCCATTCGAACCCGTCTCCACAATGTCCTATCCGCTCCATGGTGTCAATCTTCCCATCCGCGTTGGGAAGAGCATCGAAGACGGCGGTGAAGGGTTTGACAAGTATGTTCTGACGAATGGAATAGGACATCTCAAGTTCAAATCTCTTAATCGAATCGTTGAAAGGCCTTTTTTTATCGATGCCTCCCCAAAACTGTACTATAGCGCCTTTGCGTTTATCTGGCGTCTCGTCTTCGTCCAACCATTTTTCAACCCCTCCTTCGATTCTACCGATGACCACCGCGGGGGTGGCTGTGGCGTCCTCGGCGGCTTTCCTTAGCACTTCCTCGTCGTCGGCGGTGATTAGAATACGTGAGTATAGGCCTTCAAAGGCTTCTGCGTAGGTATCTTCAATCTTGAGGACCACAACGTCACCTCTATTTTTGAGTTTATCCTAACGTTCCTATAGCTTCTCCTCGAACTGTTTTCCTGAAGGAGCTGCTTTCCTTCATCAATCTTTCCTTGCTGTTAGGAGTTATCATCTCGACCTGAGGAAGAGTCTTGGGATGCAACTCAATTATGCGTTTTTGTAACGAAGGAGTGACGCGATGGCGTTTTAACGCTGAATAGCTCCATTCTTCAACCAATCTAACGACGTGAGTTTTGCCAAACCTGCCGAAGGCATCCGCGAGAATTGAGGTTACGATCGTGTTGCTGGAAAGAACGGCAACTTCAGCCTCTCGCACAGCGTAACGGTTGCCGTTAAAAGAAACCGTTAATCCTCCCTTCTCTCCCACCAACCGAAATGATTCAACGTCTGTAATGCTGTCCCCCACGTACACTGCATCACGGAGACTGCTACCGATTCTCTCTACAATATCCTCAACAGCGTGTGCTTTCTCAGATCCACCAACAGGATTAACTTCCTCCAACATCACGCCAGATTCCATCTCAGCGATTTCCTCCCAAAATATTTCGTCCAATCTTCTAATGGTTTTCTGGTCTCTTGTGGAAAAGTCGTTGAGTGAGACAGCGCCGTTGGGAAACTCTATCATTGGCATAGCAGTTATTTCTTCTCTGAGTCGCCTTAACCGCCCAACTTCTTCATTGTCGACTCTATACCTGTCTATGTCCAGTTTGGTGCAGTAAACGTTCTCACGCGGGAAATCTACCACCCTGCATAACGCGTGTATGTACTGTTCATAGCTGGTGCTTACAATGAAGGAGGACATTAGGTTGCTAACAAAACGTAATGTATCCCTGACACCGGGAACCAACAAAATATGCTCGGCAGAGAATTTCCTTATTTTTTCGTTGGTTGCTCCGTATGCTTTTAGAAAGGGCAGTATCAGCCGTAACGTGTCTCCAGCCTTGTATCCCGGTCTCTTAACAATGTCCGCCTGAACGTCGTCGTACTTGCTCACTATAGCAAAGAAAGAGTCTCCGTCCGGGATGAAATGTTCCGTAAGCTCATAGGCGTTGTCGTTTTTTGAAATTGGGCCTTCACAGTCGGAGATGAAAAGCTTCTTCTGTTGAATCCTCCGCGTGTTCACTACTGGTTCCTCAGCCTCTTCATGTGTTCCACGCTTTTTTCTATGTGCTCTCTCGAGGCAATGTCGGTTCTGAACCAGAGCGATCCTCCCTTAACGGCTCTGAGGCCCTCCAACGAAATTTCTCTCGCTCGCTCTATGTCCTCTCCGATGCCAACCGCGCACACTGTTCTGGAGCCGAGGGCGTAGGTTCGTCCATCGTCTCCCTGCTCTATTGAGCCCGGATAGATTCTGATCTTATCTCCGTACTTTTTGGCTAATCTGTACGCGCCGCTAAGATCTACTGGCTTATCAGCATCAACTGAATCTACACGCTGAGGAAAGACGTTCTTAAACCCGCCGTAGTTTGGGGGTGCCTTGTAGGTTACGACTGTTGCCCTTTTTTCGAATTCGACGCGCGTTAAGTTTCCGTCAAGTATCTTGAAGCACAAATCCACAAAATCGTCTTTCAAGATCGGCAACAGATTCAGTATCTCTGGATCACCTGGCCTGCTGTTGTTTTCCAGAATCTTTGGCCCTCTCCCCGTATGTATAAACGCGTCATAGAAAGGAATGCCGCGCAATCCTGGGTTACTACCTCGCCCCCTTAACCTTTTGAAGACCTTGTTTACAATCTGAACTTCTTTTTCTTTGTCAGCCGATGTCATGAACGGTAGCCAGTCTCCCACATCTTTATAGGAGCCCATTCCGCCAGTGTTAGGCCCTTTATCCCCATCGAACGCTCTCTTGTAGTCGCGGGTTTCTGGCAACGGCACCATGTGCTTTCCGTCACAGAACGCTTGGAAGCTGGATTCTTCTCCCTCAATTTTTTCTTCCACTATCACTGGACCATGCTCGTAGTTGGACAGAAAGTGCTCGAACAGTTGTTCGCGAGTGTTGAAGTGGTCACCCCAGACGCCGACCCCCTTTCCCGCGACGGGGCGGTCAGGCTTTACGGCGACCTGATCGTTGAGCTTGTCTAGCCACGCGTTGACATCTCTCTTCACTTCGTTCACAGTGCTGTAGCCCTTGGGGTCGAACACCCTAAAACTTGGATTTACTCCCGGCGCAACTTTATGAAACAGGCGCCGCTGAGCAACCTTGCTTCCTTCAATGGCATACTCTTGGGTCGGGCATATTATGGGTATGCCTGTTTCCTTCTCAACAACATCCCTGACACCGTTGATTATTGGTTTTTCAGGCCCAACTATTCCGAAATCAATTCTTTTTTCGTACTTCTTGGCAAACTTGCAAATCTTTTCCGCATCAAGATCGGGAACAACAGCGTGTTCCTTTGCCTTTTCCAAGTTGAAGGGGTTCCTTTGCTTGTCTGCAACGTAGATTTCGGTGGAGTAATTTTGGCTGCGACTGAAGGCGTCCACCATAGCGGCTCCTCTCGAACCGTAGCACACAACCAGAACGCCTACTCTCTCCATTCCAGCCACCGTCAAAATTGACGTTTAACCAGCTGCTTCGTATATTCTTCCGGTTTCTTTAAACCCTTTCTCGAATTTTTCTTTCATCTCGTCTGCCATCTTCTGAGCCAGTGGAGTAGGATACTTCCCTGTGATGCATGCCAGACAAAGTTCCTCTCTCTTCAGACCTGTGGCTCTAACGAGATCATCGAGAAACTGGTAATTCACAGTGTCTGCACCTATTCTTTTTGCAATTTCGTCAGGGCCGTATCTGGACCCTATAAGCTCACGGTAGGTTGCCATGTCAATTCCGTAGAAGCAAGGATGTATTATTCTGGGAAACGTGACGAACACGTGAACCTTACTTGCTCCGTGCTTGTGCAGTTTTTCTATGATCACCTTGGTGGTGTCTCCCCTAACTATGCTGTCCTCAACCAAAGCAATCCGCTTTCCACGGATCTTGCGGTCAAGGATGTTGATTTTCCTATCTATGGTGTTGAATCGATCTCGTTGCAACAGGATGAACGCCCGTTCGGTCACGTATCTGTGCCTCCTTGAAGCCCGTTCCCACCTCACACCAGTTTCTTCGTGAAGCCCATACGCAGCGTCATTGCCGGTTTCTGGTATTGACATGACCATGTCCACCTTTTTTGCGATTTCAGAATACTCCCTTCCCAAGTTTCTTCCAAAGTCTTCCCTCACCTCGTAGACGTGCTTTTTTCCCAGCGCTGAGTCTGGTCTGGAAAAGTATGCGAATTCAAAGCTGCAGAGCGCCTTTTTCTCGCCTCTAAGGATTTGTTCTCGCGTAAAACCGTCTTTTGATGCGATCACGAGTTCTCCCGGATTTATCTCAAAACCGTGTTCAAATCCGTTGATGTCCAAACCGACAGTTTCCGATGATATCGCGTATGTCTTGCGGTCTTCGCTGTGACCGCAACAGAGCGGCCTTATGCCGTGAGGGTCCTTGAAGGCGAAGAGTTCTCCGTTTTTGGTTACCCCGGCTATGGAGAAGGCGCCTTCTATTTCTCGCATACAAGCTCTGACCGAAGAGGCTAGATTACCGTTTTCAATTCCCGTGAAGAGTTTTCTGCAGATCAGGTCTGCGTCACATTCGTAGGAGAAATCCGGGAATTTTTTCCTAAGCTCTCTTTTTAATTGAGAATTGTTAACAATGTTGCCGTTGAACGATATAGCCACTCCTTTTTTTTCTGACTGAACTAATAGTGGTTGGGCGCCCTTCAATAAAGATTGTTCATCTGTTCTGCCAGATGTTGTATATCGGATGTTCCCTATGCCTACGTGCCCCGGCAACCTATCAAGCCATTCTTGAATTTCTCCATTTTTTATCTTTGGAACTAGGTCTAAACCTGTATGCACGTGGAATTTTCCGTCAAATGTGAGAAAACCGTGCGATTGGTGACCACGGTGATTCTGGGATCTAAGTCCCCAGTAGATATACGGAAAAACCTTTTTGCGCTCGAAATCCTGCACTCCGAAAACACCGCAGGCCTCTTTTAAATGTTTTAACATAAATTTATAGATATGAAGTATATTATTTATGGTTTTTTGACAAAAACTTGGGTACAAACCCAAAAATTTGGTTAAGTTTCTCGTCACCGTCAAACGGGGTAGACATATTAGTTTTGTCACTTTACAGTGATTATCATAAATTAGTGCTATTTTTTTCTTAAGCCTAAGATTCTAACGTGTTTTGCGAAGTAACCTGAACTTGTGCTTACCTTGTTTCTAAGCGCTAGTCCACTTGATACAGACGAGATCGGCTTTTCGGCCTTGCATCCATCTTTGAGGAAAAACATTGATTTTTTGAAAGTGTCTCTTTTCCTTTAATGACCAACATGTATAGATGCTGCAGACGATAATCCTGTCTGTGCGTATTCTTGATTGCAAAGCTAAATGTGAGGAAAGTTGGTTTAAGCTTCGGGGTCTTCGTTTATTGTAACGCACGCTTTTCCGCGTTAGCCACTATCATCTGGATTCTCTGTTGTATGTCCTTTTCCAAGGGTTCAGGCTGGTGAGTTCGAAGGATCTCTTTGGCTTTTTTTCTGGCTGCTCCAGCCAAGTCCTTTCTGCCCAGCATCTCCAAATTCCATAAATCCTCCGACTTTTTGACGCGAGAATATAGACGTGGATACCAGTATTCTCTCACATGCTTCAAGGTATGCCTCTCGCCAAGGAAGTGCTCTCCTACACCGACCTTTTTGATTGAACTGACCGCCAGTGTTTCCTCATTCACTTCAAATCCTCGGGCAACCCGTAACAAAGCCCCCCATATCTCGTCGTCAATTACTAGTTGCTCATAACTGTACGTGTTCGCTGAATCGACAGCCCCTGCTCCAAGTATTAAGCTCGCACCCGCCAAGACCACTGGTAGCGCGGTAAGGACTTTCTCGAATCCTGCTTGAGTGCCAGGCATCTTTGCATCCGTATGTCCCACAGATATCATACCGTTCGGAACGTCATAATATCGAGCGAGGTTAACAACCCCGACTTGTAGGATGGGTCTTTCAGGAGCTCCAAGTGGAAGGATCCCAGTTTTCATATCCA